>LNFM01000442.1_pt1 | contig 102889 bp, 115 predicted proteins | sample 596031 | NCBI WGS metagenome assembly LNFM01 (sample SAMN04254537, study PRJNA301005) | activated carbon metagenome | isolation source: dual media filters at the Ann Arbor, Michigan drinking water treatment plant | place: USA: Ann Arbor
AGACAAAGTGAGCCTTTCAGATTCTGAAGTTAAGTTTTTAGAAGCAGCCGTTTTTTATGCAAAAAAGACTACACCTGATGACAAAGGCTTTAGAAAAATTAATGTCACAGAAATGCAAAATGATTCCATGCGAGATCTAGGTTACGTTTTTCGTGCTGAAGACATGAATCCACTGGTAGAAAAAAAGCTTGTTTCAGAAAAAACCATGCAAGATAAAAATGTATTCGTAACTTGCAGCTTAGAAGATCTCGAACCCATAGCTAAAAATTGGCGCTTTGTATGGGATCTCAAAAAATGTTTAAGGTAAACTAAATGATGGGAAGCTTCTGACATCTCAGTGGAAGCTCTGAATCAACAAGTTTCATATCTTTCTCAGCACCCACGATATGCACAAATAAAGCATTGGTTTTAGAGCCCACTTCGATGGGTTGACCCAGCGTTAAAATAATTCGATCACCCGTTCTGGCTAAACCATAGTTGACCATAAACCTGTCCACTTGCACTAAAATGTCTTCCATATTTTTATACGTTTGAATCAAAAATGTTTGAATGCCCCAAATAAGCTCTAAGCGGTTCAACACATCGATCCGGTCTGTCACGGCAATCACTTTAGCCTGAGGCCTAAAACTTGTAATGATATTGGCCGTTTTTCCAGATGTTGTCAGACAAACAATAGCTTTTGCATTCAGCTTCATAGCAGACAAACAGGCACTGGCACCAATGGCTGAAGGAATACTTAAGAACTCATGCTCCATGGAGATTTTATTATACCTCTCCTCTGATTTTTCCACCTCGGTGATGATTTCGTGCATGGTTCTGATACAAATAAAAGGGTAATGCCCGCTAGCACTTTCTGCACTTAACATCAAGCCATCGGATCCATCCAGTACAGCATTGGCCACATCTGTGATTTCAGCCCTGGTGGGCCTTGGATTTTCCACCATGGAATCTAGCATTTGAGTCGCTGTGATCACTGGTTTTTGCATCTGATTGGATAATTTAATAATTTTTTTCTGAAACCCTGGAAGTCTTGAGGATCCCACTTCAACAGCCAAGTCCCCACGGGCCACCATAACAGCATCACTAAGTCTTATGATTTCTTCAAGGTTATCCAAAGCTTCCATCATCTCAATTTTTGCCACAATGCGGGCGTCACTGCCTTTGGCTTCCAACATTTCCCGCAAAATTCGAATGTCTTGACCCCGTCTAACAAAACTTAAGGCCACGTAATCAACTTTATTTTCAATGCCAAATTCTAGATCTTTTAAATCTTTTTCGGTCAAACAATCCACCGGCAAAGGAACCCCTGGTAAATTCATTCCTTTTCGGTCTTTTAACAATCCACCGTAAATAACTTTGGCCTTTAGATCTTTTTCTCCAGATTCTAGAACTTCAAGCTCCATGAGCCCATCATCTAATAAAATTCGAATCCCTGGTTTTGCAACCAAAATCAATTCTTTAAAATCGCTAGGAATCAGCCCCACATCCCCTTGCACGTCTTCGATGGTGACAGTCACAACCTCGCCCGGCTTGATTTCAATGGAGCCATTTTTAAAACGACCCACACGAACTTTGGGGCCCTGAAGATCTTGTAAAATACTGACTGGCGCCTGCAGCTTCATAGAAAGTTCGCGAATGGTTTTTAAAACCTTCAGATGCTCTTCATGTTTCCCGTGAGAAAAATTAAGCCTGGCCACGTTCATACCAGCTTTAATGGCTTTTTCCAAAGCCTCCGGTGAAGACGTAGCGGGGCCTATGGTGGCAACAATTTTAGCACGGCGTTCTGCAAGCATGGTGGTTAGGCTTTCCTGTTATACTGGTTCATTTTAACGGCCAAATCTCGCATCTCTTCTTGATGTCTTTTTTGAATCTGGCTGAGTTGCTCTTGATGCTGGTCTTGAACCATAGAAAGCTTAGATTCGTACTTCATCTCGACACTTTCTTTTTCAGTGATCAGTCCCTTTTCTCGGTCCTGAAGTCGCATCTTTTCCTGAGCTTTCAGGTTTCTAATTTCTTTTTCGTGGGTATCTTTCATCTGCTGAAGCTTAGATTCATATTGCTCAATGGCTGAATCCAATTTTGATGTGAAGGATTTTTCAAGTTTACGAAATTTTTCGCTCATCATTCTTTGATTCTGACTTTGCAATTGAATATTTTTTTCTCTTTGATCCACAATTTTTTTATCAAAACTTTCACGGTTCATATCAATGGAGTCCGTAAAGTACTCTGACAGTTTTTGCGTTGTCTGATCTGTGACCCGTTTGATCTTTTCTACCCGAGTCTCTGCCTGGTTTGTAACTCGGTCCAAATTGTTTTGCTGCATAAGCTCTAGGCCCGCTACATGCTCTTGATATTTTGCTTTTTCGATCTGTGACTTAGACCTGCTATCAAGGCTTGCTCGGCGAAGGACCGTGTCATTTTGGTCTTTCATCTTTCCTATGCGGTCTGCATTTAATTCACTCATGAGCTCTTGAATTTCACTGCGTTGACCTTCGAGATCTTGAATTTTATTCTCGTAAGAACCTTGAATATTTTTAGCTTCTAAGGCTCTTAACCTTCGATTGTTGACCTCTTGCTGATTTAGTCTTGTCTGCAAGCTTGAAATTTTTGTGTCTTTGGACTTCACTTGATTATTCACTCGGTCCGAAACAGTGTCTTCAAACGCAGCTCGACTGGATTCTAATTGGTTAACACGGTCTTCATATTTTTTACCATAGCGATTTTCGATGTTTTGCAGTTCTGCTTGTAGCATCTGCGACCTAGTGGGCCCTGATTCATTTTCAGGATCATAAACCTGATTGTACAAGCTGTTGTATTTTTCTCGCCAAGAGGCCTCTTTGTAATCAGACTGCTTTTTCACATCATCAATTTGCCCTTTGAAATTGTCACGGGTGCGAATTTTTTCTAATTCTGAGTCTCTGATTTGCTTTTCTCGACCTTCACGTACAGCCGAGCTTTCTCTTTCGTGCGCTTCTTTTAATCGTCTTGAACTATTTTGAATGGCTTCACGCATTTTATCTTGAGATCTCTCCGCGATTTCAGAAAGCTTTTGATCTCGAGTGGAGAGCTCAATTTGCTGTTTTGTTTTTAAATTATCTTTTTGCAGTTCGGCTGTTTCTTTTTGCTTTGCGATTTGGGATTCATAGGTCTCACGAATTTGAGATTTTTCTGAAGCCCCTGCCTCATACTTTTTTTGCAATTGAGTTTGATATTGATTTCTTAAACTCTCTGTTTTTTCTTGGTGGCCCGATTCCCGGCTGGCCAAGGTTTCCATTTGTTTTTCTCTAAGACTTGAGAGTTGTGTTCGATACGCATCATTGAGTTTTGAAATTTCACGCTGATGCCTTTGCTCAGCTCTTTTCAACTGTTCATTTTTACGCTTTAAAACCTGAGCTTCCCGCTCTTCAGCTTCTTCGCGAGCCTCTGTGAGGCGTTGATTTTGACGTACTCGATCTGTCCCTGATACCGACATAATGAACACTCCTTGAAACATCTTCAGAGTATCACGATATGACGGTGGATTGTCTCATTTTGATAGGCGCACAAGACCGAAGACTTGCTTTAGCGATTAAATACGCGATCGAATAATAGCTTTTGATTTTTTTGCCGTTGAAGCTGTTGATTTAAAATCCGGTTCTGTTCTTTTCGTTTGGCATCTTCGATGCTTGCAATCTTTCGGCTCACTAGACTTTCGTAGTACTGAGCTGCTAATTCATGGGTTTTTCCCCAACGCTCAATTAAGGGTTTCATTTCGGCTTTTAAAGCAGAGGCCGATTCTTCCCAAACAGAAGCCAGTTTTGAAATATGATTTTTTACATCGATGGGTTCAATCATGCCCACTTGATTTTTTTTATTTTCCTGAATTTCCCCCACCCAAACGGAAAACCCCGCTGGCACGGTGATCAGGCGACCATCACGCAAAGTCAATTTTAAATTTCCAGAGTGGTTCGTAAAATAAATTCGTCCACTTTGATACTCGATGTGGAATTGGGACTCAGAACTTTCTGCTTTGGCATGCAAAGTTTGTACAGATTCCTTTTTTTTGGATCTTATCCAAATACAGCCATCGACTAAATTTTGTGGTTGAACCACTGAATCTTTACAAAATAATGAAGCTAAATGATCAGAGCTGGCTTTAACTCGTAATTCACCAGTGGATGCCATTAAGAAAAAAAAGGCAGAGAGCCATTTCAATAGGCCCCTCGCAGTCTTGATATGGCCTGTGCAGATTGTTCACTCAAAACGGACTCATTGCGAAATTGATTCTCAACCAAACGATAAAGCTCAAGCGCTTCAGCGTTCTGACCGTGAATTTCATGAGACTGAGCCAGCCTTAAAACTTGAAACCCGGTTAAAGTGTTCTCTGGAAAAAGCTCTACCATTTCGGAAGCACAACTGGTGAATTTTTTAAAATCTCTGACTTGAAATAAGACCTCACAACGGTAGTAATAGCTCTCTGTGATCCATTTTGAATAAGGGTATTCTGTGATCAGCAAATCAAAGATTTGATAAGCCGCATCCCACTGAGCTTTCTTAAAAAGCTCCCGGCCCTTTTCATATTGGGTTGAAGACAGGTCAAGCTGAGTGCTCGCAGGCCAGCGGTAGTCTTTTTTTCTTGCCTCTGGCCAATGAAGGGCTGCATTTTGTCTAAAATCTTCGAATTGGTAACCAAGTAATTTTTTTTCTCTTTGAGTTTGCACCAGTTGTGATTTGAGTTGCTCCATTTCAAAAAGAGCTTCAGGTCTTGAAGCAAAATAAGTTTGAAATAATCCAAGCGACCACACAAGGCCGGTCACCAAGATCAAACAATATGAAATAAACAACCAGTTTTTTTGACTTCTCACAGGATTCTATTCGGCAGTTTTGAACTTCAGATGAAGACCTGAAAAGCAATATTTAATGTCTCATATTTGGACTTTATCTGGACTGAAGTCAGGGCTTGGAAAGTTCAAGTTTTTTTTAGTGATTTGCCGCACATGTCATTCCTGACTTCGCTCTTGACCCCTTCAGACCTGAACATTAGTTTTTGATTCTCAATCAAGCAAGGGTGCATCTGAAGTATGAATAAAGCTGAGTTTATAGAAAAATTATCTGCACAGTTGAAAATTTCAAAAAATCAAACCGAAAACGTTCTGGATGCCACTCTGGATTTAATTCAAAAAACTGTCTCAAAAGGCGAAGAAGTTAAACTTGTCGGTTTTGGTTCTTTCACTCGAACACAACGTAAACCGCGCCCAGGCCGAAACCCAAAAACCGGCGAATTCGCCCAGATTCCTGCCATGCCCATTCCCCGCTTTAAACCCGGTAAAGAATTTCGCACGCGCGTTTCTAAAAAATCCAACTAAGTCAAAACCTCATCCAGGCTTTTTAGAACTTCATGAAAGTGCGGGTTACTCGGGTTTTTTGTTAAAAAACCTTTTAAAGTTGTTAAATTAATCTTCTTATCGACGTAAGCTTGAAAAATTCTCTCGCCCGTTAGCCCCGCCAGCCATAGCAAAGCCTGAAAACGGATTCGGTCCGATGGAGTGCTTTCAAAAACATTTTCAAACCGACTCATGTTTTGTTGTAAAAGGTAGTGAATGACAATGCGTGCGGCTTGCCTTTCAAAGGGCTGCTGAGAGGACTTTGACATCCGGTGGATTTCTGAAAGTTCAGGAGTTTTTCTGTGGGGATTTAAAACTTTTGAGCCAAAATAACAAAAACTGAGCACCCACAGTAGATGCTGCCAATTTTTAAGGTCCCATTTTTTTTGAGGGGCTGGCCATCCCATGAATTTTACATTTTGAAACCAAACGATCATGAAAGCCAGACTTCCCACTTCGTTGGCTGTTAATCTGGAAAGGTAAGACCAGCCAAAATCTTTCACGACAAAACTAATACCTTCCTGAACAAATTTTTCAAAAATGGGCTCAGTGGTTTTCAATTTTTGCCAGAGGGCCGAGTCATCTGAAGAAAACGTATGAATTTCATTTTTGTTGAGACGCCAATCGAACTCTTGCGCTAAAGTGCTGGCTAGAGCTGCCACATGTTCAGACACATCAAGACCCTCTTCCACTTCATTATTTTCATGGGTATCGAGAAAATAAAGATAGGACTGCCACTTGATCCACGGTGCCACCGATTGCAAGCAAAAATTAGATTCATTCAGCTTCATTACCCGGCTGCTACCCAAACCACGTTGAGTCTTATTTTTGAAATACAGAACATCAGAATTTTGAAAAATATAAAGGGCCTGAAAACTTTTAAAAATTTTTTGAAAACGCTGAGGTAGCAAATGAAATTCCCCATACAAGACCCAAATTTTGGCTTTTGAATTTTGTGTCTTTATTTTCTTAATCTGCTTAAGGGCCCAAGCCTCACGGCTCAGCATTTTGGTTTTCAAACCGGGTTGATTAAGCGCACAAATTTTAAATTTATAAATTTGTGCTAAATGAAAGAGCGGCTGATAATGCTCCCAAGGAAATCCCCAGGATTTTTTCCATTTCACTTGGTTTAAAAATTCACTTTCTGAAATTTGCCGAGCTACAAACAAATCCACCCACTTTTGGCAAGAACTTGGCAAACACTCGAGAGCAAGAACAAAGTTTCCATCTGCGAAGGGTTTTAATAATTCCAACCAGCGCAGAACGGAGCGTTGAAATTGCCTCACGCCGTGAAAATCTCCCCAAAACACCAATTCAGACTGAATGATTCTTTTATTTAAAAGGGATTCCGATGTCAGGGACCACTTGCGTTTATAAAATCGCCCCATCGCAAGATCTAAAGACTTAAGTTCAGAGTCTTCGGCTAAAGCTTGCTTAACACTGACTTCCTCTTTGATGCGAGAGTAGAGCTCTTTTTTGATTTCACTCGACGCACTCACTTCATGACCCCAAGTCTTGCAACGGCCGTAAAACCGTGATTTGATTTCCTTATTATGTTAAAAACAAAACCACTTCTTATCAATATCATCTTGACTGTTCTGGCCATTGGCTTTCATTTTTACCTCACCCAAAAGTTTTATGCCTTACAAAATGGCACATCTTCTGGGGAAAGCTTTTGTAACGTGAATGCCCTTTGGAACTGTGATGTGGTCAGCACGTCTTCTTATGCTAAAGTTTTAGGATTTCCCTTGGCCCTTTGGGGCTTGGTAACAAACGCTGTCTTTTTACTCGTTCAGTCTCTGGCATTCCTGAATCCTCAAAAAACAAGTAGTCTTTGGGGCCGAACCACTGCCATCGGCTCAGTTATTATATTTCTGGCCTCCGTGGTGATGGCTTTAATTTCCTTCACCCAGCTCAGTAACTTTTGTTTATTTTGTGTTTTAACCTATGCACTCTCGACGGCCGGCCTGGTATTGATTCATTTAGCAGGGCTTCAACCACTTGCTTTTTTTCAACACGTCGTTCAAGTGGTTCAAGATAAAACCACCTGGGGCTTGATTGTGTCTGTTCCAGTGGCTGTGTTTGTTCTCTCCTCTGCTTGGGCGGGTCCTATGACTGGATCAGCTGCTAAAGGCATCGTTCAAGATCAAATCTCCGCTTGGCAAGCAGCCCCTGTGCAAAGCTTTGACCTTACTTCAGGACTTCACCTCGGAGCCCCCGTTGATCAAGCCCGAATGGTCATTGTGGAATTTGCGGATTTCCGCTGTCCTCACTGTAAATTTGCTGCACCCACTTTAAAATCATTCACTCAATCCCGGAAAGATGTGGCTCTTTTGTTTAAACCTTTTCCTTTGGATGGTACTTGCAACCCCAGTCCCGCTTTCGAAGGCCGTGGAGATGGAATTTCCTGCAGGTTGGCTCTTGCGACTTATTGTGCAGAAAGTTTAGAAAAAAAGGGTTGGGACATGGCACAAAGTATTTTTAATGGTCAGGACCAATTTCGCCAACAATCACGCATGGAAGACGTAGATAAAATGCTTTGTGATACTAAAGTTTCCAGCAACTGTGAGGATTTAAAAAAGTGCATGTCTGATGATAATTCCAAAGTGCAAATTCAAAAAATGGCACAGGAAGGAATTGCTGCACAAATCCAAGGAACACCGGCCTTTTTTATCAATGGGAAAAGTCTTTCTGGAGGCCAGTTTTTGCCAGTGCTTGAGGCCGCTGATCAGCTGATCAGATAATTTAAAAACCGATGAATCCAAAGATCATTTCGACGACTTGATTCAGCAAATCGCTCATGACAATACTGCTGGTGACCGCCAAGCCTCTGACCACCTCTTGCATAAATGCTAAAATAGCGATGGCAGCACCTGCCAGCCACAAAGCTCGGATGATATAAATGGTGGATCTGGCGTCTTCAATTCTTAAATCCACTTGAATCTTTTCAATTCTTTTCATCACAGCTTGAAGTTCTTTAAAATGAACTTTGAATTTTTCTCTTAGCTCTTGCTGCTTAGCTCTTGTTAAACTTGATAGGCCTGGAAAATTTCGTTTTGCTTTAATAGCGTAAACAAGATCCACCGAATGCAATGCAAGTCTTTCCACTTTTTCTTTAAAGTTAGGGTACTCAGAATCTTGAGTTGCAAAACTTCTCAATTCCTGGATGGCTCGGTCGTACTGCTCGTTCAGAACCCAGCTTAAAATATTGTAGCGAAAGCTATCGGCTTTACCAAAATCCACTGGTTCATGGTTCATCTCAAAAATTTTAGACTCTTGCTGAGTTTGTGCAACAGTCATCGCCTTCTCAAGCTGAGCCTTATCTACTTTAATTGCCGCATTGGACATAATAGATAATATCGGACGATTGTCTGTGAGTCTTGATAGCCCAAAGTCTAGGTTTTAAGCCCTTGGGCGAGTGATGGATTTGCAAGTTATGTATGAATTTGAGACGATAAACGTATGGAATTGAAGCCTTTCTTACAAGATCACGAATTTACCAATGAGACCCACATCCGAAGCGAATCTTATGTTTCAAAGGACATAATGAAATCCGCGACTGTTGAAAATCTCATTTCTCAAAACGAAGATCTCATGGAAAGAATGAAGATGTTCACTCGCCGCTTGGCAAGTCTCGAAGATCTTAACCAAGAATTACAAACTGAAAATTTCAATCAAAAAAATCAAATTCTTAATTTCCAAGATCAAGTCCAAGTTTTAAAAGAAAAAGATCAAGCTTGGAAAAACAAAGTGGATGAAATGGAAGATGAAAAGGAAGTCCTAACTGCCAAAATCAGGCAGCTAGAGCCTTTGATTTCTGAAGTTGAACGATTTAAGAAATATCATGACAAAATTCGCATCCAGGTAAAACCCTATATCACGGCCTTAAAAAACTCTCGTGATGAAGCACAAATTAAATTAGACGGTCTTCAGCGCCAAATGGGTTTAAAGGATTCTCAGCTTCAGGATGTTCGTGTGCAGATGCAAGAGCTTCTTAAGCACACAAAAAATCAGATTGAAGAAGTTCAAAAGCAAAGACTTGATGTGATTGAACTCACAGAGAAACAAAAGCAACTTTTATCAGATGAAAATCGCTCCCTTAAATTAGAAGTTCGAATGTCCCAGGATCAGATAAAAAAAATGTCCTCAACTCTTGAAAACCAGGCCGAGCTTGAAAATCGGGTGATTGAACTGGAACGATCAAAAGTGGATATGAAGTCTCGCTTAGAAACGGAAATCCTAAGACTTCAAGAAAAGCTAAATGCCAGTACAGGGGCGCAGACTCGCCTCGAGATTGAAAATCAAGATCTAAAAGACTATGTCAATTCTGAGCATGAAAGCCGAATGAAATATGATCAAGAAATTATGCAATTGAAAAGGCAGCTAGAATCCATGCGCTTTATGTGGAATCAAAAAAATGAAGAGTCAGAAAGACTGACTCAAAGCTTAAATGCTTTAGAAAAACTTAATCTATCTTTAAGTCAGAAACTGCAAGAGATTCGAGAGTCCGAGAAACATTCGAGCTAAAGGCCTCTTCGATGCGGCCAAAAGCTTTAATTGTAGCTGCTGACGAAATTGTTACAAATCTCTTAAAGTCTTCGCTAAGTCCTACCATACTGACATCACAGTTATTGACGTTTTGCACATCAGCCAAACATTGAAAAAACTCGGTCATTCCAGTGGAACCTACGAATTGCAAACTGGACATTTCAAAAATGACTGGACCTTGTAATAAAGATTTCAAGCAAGCCTCTCGAAAAGCAGCTGTTTTTTCCAGCTCCACTCTTCCCTTCATCGTCACAACCGTCCACTCGCCACGTCTTTTTACCATTGCTTGCATTTTGGCTCCCATCAATTGTTAATAAGTTCATCGGATTAATTAAAATTTACCACAGGCGACATAAGACCAGATTGCCATTGAATCAGGCTCTCTCTACACTTGAACTCGAATGTTAATTCAGTTCTCACTTTCTATTCTGATCGGTCTTCTTTTTTTAAGCCCTGTGGCCTTGGCCAGTCCAAAGGCTAAAATCCAAGGACTCACACTTCAGGCCGATGAACTGTTACGTGACCTAGAAAAAGAACAAATTGAACTTAACGGAAATGTTCAAATCGTTAAAGGTGATCAACACATCATGTGTGACCGTGCCGTCATTTTTCTACGCTCTAAAAAATTAGAATTGAAAGGCCGTGTTCAAGTGACCACTTCGACCCAAAGTCTTGTGGGTGAAGAAATTCTTTTAGATTACGAAACAGGCACTGGTCTTATTAAAAATGGTTTTGTGACTTCAGGAAATGTTTCCTTCGAAGGTGATCTGCTGCAAAAAATTGGTGATGATGAATTTTATGTTCAAGATGCGAACTACACGGCTTGTACCAATTGTCCCTCCACCTGGAGCTTCACAGGGCAAAGTATTCGTGCTGAATTAGGTGGCTATGCTTACATTAAAAATTCTGTCATGCGCATTGGTGGAGTTCCCGTGCTTTGGCTCCCCTACCTGGTTGTGCCATTAAAAAGTGATCGCCAATCAGGACTTTTGACTCCTACCATTGGCTCTTCTGAAGCGGGTGGAGCCGAAGTCGCACAAAGTTATTTTTGGGCCATCGATCGCAGCCAAGATTTAACTGTGACTTTAAAAAACTTTGAAAAAAGAAGACTGATGGGACTTGCCAATTACCGCTTCGCTTTAACCGAAAAATCAAAAGGTGAATTAGACACGGCATGGATCAATGACCGCGTCTTTGCAAAAACAGGAAGTGATTTACAACGTTTTCGAACGGGCACAGATAAGGATGCCACTTTCAGTCGTTGGTATTTGCATTATCAGCACCACCTGGAATTGGAAAATGGCTGGACGCAAAGAATGCAACTTCACAACGCTTCTGATCTCAGGTTTCCTTTGGATTTTGAAAAGGAAGCCTTTCAGCGGGGACTTTCAGAACCAGCCCTTGAAAACCGTGTGAGCTTTTCAAAAAATTCTGATGATTTTCACACCAGTATTGACAGCTCCTACTACATCAATCTTCTGCGTGCTGATCCCTTATCTAACAACGAAGATGCCGTTCACAGATTGCCTGAAATTAGCTTTTCTCAAACTTCACAAAAAATTGCAGACTCCCCTTTTCGTTACAATTGGGATTTAAGATATTCAAACTTTACCCGTAGTTTTCAACCCTATGATGATTTAACGGCTAGTGGAACTGGGGCCTACCCCACCAATCCTCAAGGACCCGATTGTGAAAATGATCCCAACTGTGATTATACCTTTGACGGAGAATTCAACGACGGCATCGACTTGATTCGTGTCGGCCAAAGAATTGATCTAAAACCTCAGATCACAGGTTTTTTTAGATTTCATGAAGCCATCGATGTGATTCCAAAAGTGACTTACCGGGAAACTCAATATTTTTTCCCCGTGGGTGATGACCGTCAGCTCACCCGTCGATTTGTAAAAACAGAACTGACAAGTCGAATGCAGTTTTCCCGAGTCTACGGTCAAACATCCCTTGAAAGTGAAAGGTTCAAACATCTGATAGAACCAGAAGTCAGCTATTCTAATATTCCCTACCTCTATGCAGAGGAAAGTTCATTCTTTCCTTTGCAAACTTTTGTAAGCCCCACCATAGGATCCGCTACACCTGTGTCGGACGGAGATCTTAATAGTGGTCTCGGTGTTCAGTTTGATGAAACAGACCGAATTCTGGACCGAAACCTCGTCACTCTTTCACTTAATAACCGATTGATTCAAAGGTTATGGTCCGGCGACACAGCTCTTTACCGTCAAGTGGTGCAATTTAAACTTTCACAAAGCTACAACCTCAGCCGAGAGTCGCAACAAAATGGCGCCAGTCCCTGGTCCGATCTTGCAGGCCTTTTAACTGTTCGCTTTGAAAATATAGAAACCAACACCAGTTTTAATTATTTTCCTAAGCAAAATGTAACGAACGTAAAAACCAGAACTGCTTTTATCAACGAAAAGGGTCAGTTTTTTGAACTGGGCCTAGAGAAAACCTACACCATCGTTCAAGGCCAAAGAGTCGATGAATCAAAGCGAGTGGAAGATATCAGTTTTGGATTAGGTTTTTCCAATCGAGCTCTCAATTTTGTCGGACAATTTGTTTACGATAATAACTTTAAAAACTCATCTCAAGGTCAGCAAATTAAATCCTGGGGCTATATTGCTCAGTTAAAACCCCCAGGCGAATGCTGGCAAATTAATTTCACTCAAGATCAACAAGTTGGTGGTGACATAAGAACATTGATTGGGTTTGAATTTAGTTTTGATGGAGTTCCCAAGCCAGCGCCACCCAGGTCAACACTTGATCAATTCAGAAATTAATCTAAATTATAAATCTTTATTTGTTTATTATAAACAAAGGCTACCAAAACAGTCACAGATATATCTTTTCTTGCCTGCATCCACTCGCAGGCTCTGATCAATCTTTGTCTTTGTGAGCTTGAAACTCTTTCTTCCATCCATTCCAGGTGTGTTAATGTTTTCACTTCCACTAATGCAAGCTCTTGCTTTTGATTTTCAATAAAAAGATCCACCTCAGCAAATGGAGTCTTGAAGCGATGATTCAGAATAAAATAATTTTTTTGATGCAGATACAAAGCGACTTTAAACTCGGATTCAAGACCAACAAATTGTTTACAGCGAGAGGTACTCTTTAACTCCGCTAAAAGTTTTTCGATGCAGCGGAGTTGGTCCGTACTTTTGGATCGCTTCTCGGTGAATTGGTGTGGCGTAACCTTTGTGAATTTCAAATCCGTATTGAGGGTAGACAAGTGCAAGTTCCTTCATCTTCTGATCACGTGCCACTTTCGCAACAATGGAGGCCGCACTAATCGGAGCGAGCCTGAGGTCACCTTTGACAAAGGTTTGCTGCTGGTACCCGGGTTTGAGGTTGGATATTTTTTTATTTCCATCCACAAGAACCCAACCAGAATCCACCCCGACTACATTTTCCACAGCTCTTTTCATTGCAAGTAAACTGGCATGCAAAATATTAAGTGATTCAATTTCACTAATATTAGCAATTCCAATTCCGTACCTAGCTTCTGATTGAATTTTATAAGCCCAAGCTTCACGCCGGCTTTCGGATAATAGTTTGGAGTCTGTTAAATCCTGATCCCATTCATGATGAGGTAAAATGACAGCTGCTGCATAGACATCACCAGCTAAGCAACCTCTGCCGACTTCATCCACACCAAAAACAAAAAGCCCTTCTTGTTTGAAGGGCTTCCAGTCAATTTTATCAAAATTTTTAGAATTCAAAAAAAATTACTCAGCAGATTCAGTGGCTGAAATGGGAGCCGCTAATTCAGACTCGATACGAGCTGATTTGCCTTCTAAACCACGAAGATAATAAAGCTTTGATCTGCGAACTTTACCAGTGGCAACAAGTTCCACTCGGTCAAGGGCCGGGCTTGTCATTGGAAATGTTCTTTCAACGCCCACACCAGCAGAAATTTTTCTAACTGTGAAAGATCGCGAAGAACCAGAGCCTTGAGTTTTAATGACAATACCTTTGTAAAGCTGAACGCGTTCTTTATCGCCTTCTTTTACTTTAACATAAACGTTAACTGTATCGCCCGAGCCAAAGTTTGCGATGGATTTAGGAGTTTTTCGAGCCGTCACACGACGAACAAGATTTGTTTCAACTTTATTTTCAGAAGCTGCTTTTACTGTTTTCTTTTTAGCCATTTGTGTCCGTCCTTCGATTGCGATTTTATCAAGAAGCGTTATGAACTACCATGTCCCCAGCAGTCGGTCAAGAATGATGCTTACCGCTGACCTCACAGAAAGGTGACGGTAATCTTGAGCACCCGAACCTTTAATACTTTCCAAAACTCCACCTTGAGAACGCATAAAATCATCAGTCAGCCCGTAACCGGTGCCAAACATTAAAAATAGTGGTCTTTCACCCTTTTTCAAAAGCTCCCTGGTGGCTTGAAAGCTCCAAGCTTCAGCTCCCTCGACCGCTCGGGCATGAGTGCTTAAAATGACTGGATTTTCAGCCCCCCAATCGGCCAAGGCCGCTTCTAAATTGGGAGCCGTCCGCACAGGATTCAGGGCTGTTTTTCGCATGGGATTGAATTTGGAACCCGTTCCCACTTTCCAATGATCCAGAACTCGCTCGACAAACATCAGCTGTTCTTGAACCGGATGGATAATGTAGTACCGATCGACGGCGTACACGGTCGCAGCCCTTGCAATATCATGGATGTCAAAATTGGTAATGTTAGTGGCAACCACATCCTTTTGGCCGTCTAAAATGGGATAATGAACAAGAGCAATGGCAATTTTTGGCTTCAAAATTCCATCCCCTCAATGTCACAGACTTTTTTATCAACAGCACTTAACTGCGAATAAAATTTTTGTAAGCCTTTTTTTTCAAAATCATTAAGCTTGACCAAATCAGGCCTCTTTTTCATCGTCACAAGTTTAGCCACTTGATCTCTCCAGATTTGAATTCGTCCATGGTGCCCTGAAAGTAATATTTCTGGCACGGCTTGGTTTTGCCATATCTGAGGTCTGGTAAATAAGGGGCACTCCAATCCACCACCAGGGTTAGCAAAGCTATCATCAGTGGCAGAATCTAAGTGACCCAGGCTTCCAGGAATTTTTCTAACCACAGCATCAACTATGCATAATGCGGCAAGCTCTCCTCCAGAGATCACAAAATCACCAATGGAAATTTCTTCATTCACGTGCGTGTTGATAAATCTTTGATCAAGTCCGGCATAGCGCCCGCAAATCAAAGTCACATTTTTTTTCTGATAAAATTCTTGAACTTTTTTTTCATTCAAAGCCGAACCTTGTGGAGATAAATAAACCACATGATCGGCTTTTTCGAGCCTTGATTCCAATGCAAGCTCCATGGTTTCTGGCATCATCACCATGCCATCGCCACCGCCAAAAGGTCGGTCGTCCACACTTTTGTGATTATCTACTGAAAAGTCTCGGGGGTTGATCAGCTGCAGTGAAAAAAGATTTTTCTTAAACGCAGAGCCCACTACCCCTTCTTGAAGGTAGGACTGAATCATCTCTGGAAAAAGGCTAAGGATTTGAAAATTCATTTTGTGGATTAAGACTTACTAGAAGTTAGGATTATTTGCGATTTAATTCAATAAGCTCTGGTGGAAAGTTCATCAGCACTTTGGAATTTTCAAAATCCATTTGTACAATAAAATCTTTCACAAATGGAACTTCAAACAGGTGTTCTTCGTTTCGTATAACCAGTAGATCCTGCGGTCCATTAGAGCTTACGGTCTGCACCTGACCCACGCACTGATCACCCAAGTAAACATCAAAACCGAGGATCTCAGACAAGTAAATAGTTTCACCTTTTTCAGACTGAAGCAGATCATCTGGAATGTAAAATTCCTGACCGATAAGACTTTCGGACTGATTTCTGTCTGATACATTGGCTAGTTGCATGATCAAACCTTCTTTATGAGGCTTAGATCTTTCAACGTTATGATCAGAGATTTCAGATTTTAAATTTTTGAGTTGGCAATTTTTTAGTTTTTTTGACCAGGAGGTGTCTTTTGAAAAGACGAAAATGAAAATTTCGCCTTTGAGCCCATGTGCAGATTTAACTTTACCCACATGGACATAGTTTTTCATGAGTTATTCAACGATATCGAGATGGTATCTTTTATTAAGCTTTGTCCCTGCGGCACGGATGATGGTTCGCATGGCAGCAGCTGTTTTACCTTGTTTACCAATGACTTTACCAAGGTCGTCTTTATCAACTTTTAAAGCAAGAAGAGTGGTTTGTTGGCCAGGGATTTCATCGACCTCAACATTTTCAGGTTTATCAACTAAGGATTTTGCCATGAATTCAACTAGATCTTTGAGATTGTCCATTCGTTACCTCTTAGGTCGGTTTATCCAAAAATTTCATGGGGAAAAATTCCCCATTAGAATGATTTATGGCAAAAATATGAGAAAACCAAGCTTTATTTAGTGCCTTGAGCGAGCTTAACAACGTGCTTAACACGGTCGGTCGCTTGTGCGCCTTTAGCTACCCATGCGTTGTATTTTTCCATGTCGATGGCTACTTTTTTATCCTGACCTCTTGGTGTAGGAATATAATAACCTAATACTTCCAAGTACTTGCCTGTTACATAACGGCGAGAATCAGCCACAGTGATTCTGTATTTAGGAGTGTGTTTCGTTCCAGTTCTTGCAAGTCTAATAACTACCATATTGTACCTCGGTTTTTTCGTGCGTTCGATTAATAACGAATTTTGTGAACACCTGCAAGTCTAAAATGGGAACTTAGGTTTTCCTAAGCCCTTCATTCCACCCATGCCCATTTTCATCATTTGGCTCATCATTTTTTGCATCTGTTCAAATTGTTTCACAAGCTTATTGATATCTTGCACTTGAGTTCCACTACCCGAGGCTATTCTTTGTCTTCTTGAGGCATTTAATACCCGGTGATCCCGGCGCTCTTTTGGAGTCATAGAACGAATGATGGCTTCAATTTTTTTCATCTCATCGTCCGGGGGAGTCATATTCTTCATTTGCTTCGAGATTTCTCCCATACCAGGCAAAAATTTGAGCACTCCTTCGATACCACCCATTTTTTTCAATGACTGAATTTGCGATAAAAAATCTTCCAAAGTGAATTGGTTTTTAGCCATTTTCCTAGCGGAATCACGAGCGTCTTTTTCACTGACAACTTCTTGGGCCTTTTCAACAAGGGATAACACATCCCCCATGTCTAAAATTCTTTTCGCTAAGCGATCTGGATGAAAAACCTCTAAGGCAGCCACTTTTTCACCCACACCTAAAAACTTAATGGGTAGTCCCGTGACCTCACGAAAGGAAAGAGCGGCTCCGCCCCTGGCGTCTCCGTCGACTTTTGTTAGCACAAGGCCTGTGAGCCCGAGTTTTTCATTGAATCCTTGAGCCACATTCACTGACTGCTGACCAATCATGGCATCAGCGACAAGTAGAATTTCAGAAGGATTGGATTCTTTTTTTAAAGCCTCAAGCTCGTTCATTAAAGCTTCATCAATTTGCAAACGACCGGCGGTGTCCACAATTAAAGCTTCGATGTCTTGGCTTTGAGCCCAAGCTTTGGCTTTTTTTAATCTTTCAAGAGGAGAATCTTTCAGATCCACAGCAAAGTAAGGAAGATTATTTTGTTTAGCTAAAATTTCTAGCTGTTCAGCGGCAGCAGGTCTGTAAGTATCCACAGATACAAGACCCGGTTTTTTTGTTAATTTTTGCCTGATATAAAGAGCTAGTTTAGCTGAGGTTGTGGTTTTACCATTACCCTGTAAACCCACCATTAAAATGGTGTTAAACGGCTTCGTAACATCAATAAAAACAGGCTCAGAGCCAAGAGTTGTTGTGAGCTCATCATGAACAATTTTGATAAACTGCTGACCAGGTTCCAGACTGCTTAAAACATCCGTTCCTATGGCCTTCGTTTTTACCCGTTCGAGAAAATTTTTAACAACTTTAAAATTAACATCAGCTTCCAAAAGGCTAAGGCGGATTTCTTTTAAGACATCTTCGATATTCGATTCTGTGATTTGACTTTGGCCTTTAAGCTTCTTAATGGAACCCAGAACTTTGTCAGATAGTTGTTCAAACATAGAAAACACTAATAGCTTGCTGATAAAAATTCTGCAAGACTTAAGCTATGAAAAGATCTGTCAATCAACTCACACGGATGATCCGCTTGCTCAGCTTTTTTAAAGTCCCATTACTGGCACTTTGTTGGCCCAAGGTGGTGGAGTTGACCGCAAGCACTGCGACCATCAGAATCAGAAGATGGTGGCTCACTTCCAACCACGTGGGCTCTATGTATTTTGGTGCCCTTGCCATGGGGGCCGAGCTCAGCGTGGCCACCCAATTGTTAATGCGCATGGGCTCTGAAAAACTGCCTGTCAGTTTTATTTTCAAAGATGCTCAGTTTCAGTTTTTATCAAGAGCGGAAGCTCATGTTTGTTTTCGAACCGATGAAGTCGCACAAGTGGATGAATTAATTGCTGAAACTTTAAGGTTAAAAACTCGCTGTGATAAAACTATCAATGGTTATGCCTACACTGTTAATGAGCCCACAAAAAAGATCCTTGAGTTTCAAATCACACTCTCCCTTAAGCCTACAAAAAAAGGAATGTTATGATCTTATCAAAAATTCTAGTTTCATTGATTGCCGCTTTGCACATCTACATTTTGGTTTTAGAGATGTTTTTATGGACAAAACCATTAGGCTTAAAGGTTTTTAGACAATCACTCGAAAGAGCAGAAACTCAAAGGGTCTTAGCTGCCAATCAAGGACTTTATAACGGTTTTCTAAGTGCGGGCCTGATTTGGGGACTTATCCATCCCGATATCTTAACTGGATTTCAAATTCAGTTTTTTTTCTTAGGCTGCATATTGATTGCTGGAATTTACGGTGGTCTTACTTTTTCAAAAAGAATTATGTATGTGCAAGCGGCTCCAGCGGTGATCGCTGCAGTCAGTTTATGGGTAGGAATTTAAATGAAGTTAATAATTGCAATGCTCAGTTTGATTTCATCTTTAGTACTAGCGCAAAAAGTTGAAGCTGACAGCATTTTAGGTGTCTGGTGGTCACCCAAAAAAGATGCTCACATTGAAATCACGAAAACTGACAATCGCTACAATGGCCGCATCATCTGGTCACTTCCAGAAAAAGCCGAAGACTTGGATACCAAAAACCCAGATCCAAAATTACGCAATGAAAAATTAATGGGGTCTACTCTTTTAAAAAACTTTAAATTTGATGGAGAAAAATGGGTGGACGGGACCATTTATGATCCCAATAACGGCAAAACTTACTCGTGCAAAATGACTTTAAAAGGAAACCTGCTCAGTGTACGGGGCTATATTGGTTTTTCGCTTTTGGGTCGTACGGAAGTGTTTGAAAAATTTAAGTAACTATTGGCAAGCAGTTAAATTTAACACAACAAAATAATTACTGCCATATTTTGTTCTACACTCAAATCTTCCATTCTTAGTAATTTCACTAACAACCAAACCACCCTTGGCAAACCACTGAATTCCATTTTGATATTGAGTATCACAAGTCAAAGTGTACCGAAGATCACTATCGCTAATATCTTCAAAATAACATCCTGGTTTAACAGATGTATTAGAAATGTCCCTGCCACAAATAATGTTTTGATCAAAAATTTTCTTAGGTAAACCAGAACGGCCCGTCCAGACTGCTGTCAGTGGTTCAAAAGTGAATACTACACTTCCAAATTTATCAATATTGTCAGAAATATTTTCTGCTTTACAGACGACTTGGGAAGGAAGAGCCCATGTTGAGAAACTTATAAATATTAAAATAATAACTATTAATGATTTTTTCAAAAAAAACCTCCGTAAATCTTATTAAGAATAACTTGTAACTGATTGCTGTCAATAATGGAGGAACTTACAAACATTATAAAGTTTATAAATGAAGCAAGTAGTCAAATATGAACACTAGAAAGAAAACTTAACGATTAATGGAACTTGCGAACTCAAGTTCTGGGTTTTCGCGTGCAGCCCAGTTCAGATCCCATTCCTGATTTAAAAGAAGAACAGGTTGATCTTGCATATCACGGTAAAGATTATGACCCTTCACCTCAAAAACAGCCTTGCCCTGTTTGTCTCGAGGCCAACGAGCAACGGTATAAGATAATCGATTAAGCTTTGCTTCCAAGTTGTACTCGTCTTGCAGTCTGTGGACTAAAACTTCAAATTGAAGTTCACCGACAGCACCAATTAAAGGATCTTGATGACCGATGATGGGATCAATGAAAATTTGAATGGCCCCTTCTTCAGCTAAATGCTTTAAAGCTTCCTGAAGTTTTGATCTTTTTAAAGCGTCACGAACCGTCAGTTTTGCAAATAATTCGGGCGCAAATTTAGGAATGTCTTCAAACTCAACTTTTCCAGCAGAGGATACAGAATCACCAATGGCAAAATTTCCTGTGTCATTGATTCCAACAATGTCACCGGCGTAGGCCACGTCCACCGTTTCACGGTCTTGGGCAACAAATTGATTGGAATACGCAAGTCTGAGCTCCCGGTCTAGGCGCGAGTGAAACACTTTCATTCCACGCTGAAATTGGCCTGAGCAAATTCTGATGTAGGCCACGCGGTCTCTGTGCCTGCGGTCCATATTGGCTTGAATTTTAAATACAAAGCCAGTGAAGCGATTATCCAAAGGGCTGAGAGACTCTTGAGGTTTGATGGGTCTTGGAATAGGCGCAGGTGCATATTTGCAGAAAAAACTTAAAAATAAATCCACACCGAAATTTTGTTTGGCAGAACCAAAAGTCACCGGAGAAATTTCTCCTGCTAAAAAGGCTTGTTCATCAAATGGTGGCAAAGCCCCTTCGACAAGTTCAAGTTCATTTAAGACCTGTTCAGCAGATTCACGGTCCAAATACTGATGCAAAAGTTTTGATAAGTCCTGACCAATGGTAGGAACAATGTGAAACTGTTCCACTTCATCCCGACGCTGATCATAAATCATAAGCTCTTTTGTTAGCCTATTAAAAATACCTTTGAATCTTTGACCGATCCCCAGCGGCCATGTCACAGGATAGCACTGCATGCCTAAAGTTTTTTCGATTTCATCAATTAATGTGAGGGGATCTTTTCCTTCACGGTCGAGTTTATTAATAAATGTAAAAATGGGAACTTTTCTGTAACGACAAACTTCATAAAGTTTTTTAGTTCGCTCTTCCACACCTTTGGCGACGTCGATCAACATACAAGCAGAATCCACAGCCATGAGTACCCGGTAAGTGTCTTCCGAGAAATCTTTGTGTCCTGGAGTATCGAGTAAATTAACCCTTAACTTTTGGTAATCAAAGGTCATCACACTGGAAGTAATGGAAATTCCTTTTTGTCTTTCAAGCTCCATCCAGTCCGAGGTCACGGCCTTGGTTCCTGATTTCCCTTTCACTTCCCCTGTTTCGTGAATCACACCGCCGTGATAAAGAAGTTTTTCAGTCAATGTGGTTTTACCCGCATCAGGATGGGAAATAATTGCAAAAGTTCTACGCCTTTGAATCTCTTCTGCAATGACGGGACTGACGTTCATGTTCTTGACCTCAAATTGAGTTAAATGCTACTTGTTTGAACATAATTTACCACTTGGCTTGCACCCAAGATACAAGGATGAATTGATGACCAGATTAGACCTATCAGATATTTTATTGCCTGACACCCCCTTTTTCATCACGGCCTTCTATCAATTCATCCCTATAACTGACCCCGAAAAAATGAAGTTACAGCTGACTGAAAAAGCCCAAGAGTTAGGAATTTTGGGTCTTATTGTCCTTGGGACTGAAGGCTTCAATGCCACCACATGCTGTCAAAACAAAGACCACTTTGAGGCTTGGAAAAAGTATTTTAAAGAACTTTTCAACCTTGAATCCCTTAACAACAAGGACTCGGAATCCCAGTTGCCGCCTTTTTTAAAGTTATCAATTAAAGTAAAACCGGAAATTGTCACCACAGGTCGCACGGATTTGAAACTTCCAAAAGAAAAGCAAAATCAAAACTTTCACCTTTCACCTGATGAATGGGAAGAAGTTTTAAGAAGCGAAAAAGAAGACGTTGTCGTCATCGATACAAGAAATTGGTACGAATATCAGCTGGGAACGTTCAATGGGGCACTCAACCCCAATATCGAAAAGTTCACGGAATTTCCCAATTATTTTAAAAAGCAAAATATTTCGCCTGATAAAAAAATACTTATCTTTTGTACCGGTGGTATTCGCTGCGAAAAAGGTATTTTAGAGCTGCAAGAAGAGGGCTTTAATAATGTCTACCAGCTGGAAGGTGGCATCCTTAATTACTTAAAAGAAAAGCCTCATCAGTCTTTTACCGGTGAATGTTTTGTTTTTGATAACCGAGTCGCCGTCGATCAGGAACTCAAGCCCACAACCATCTATAAACTTTGTCCCCATTGTGGCCAGCCTGCGGCCACTCGCCTTCAGTGCGTGCGCTGTGATCATGAGTATTTGATTTGTGAGTCTTGCGTAAAAATAGAGTCAAAAAAAGACACTTGTTCGAAAAACTGTGCATTTCAATGGCAACTTAATAAAAAGAAAGGGCCCCATCAAGAGGCCCCTTATTCAAAGGTTATTAAAAAATTAAAAACCTAAGAGTTAGTATTTCAAAAAACTAACCCTTAATTTTTTGAATCTTTTTACGAAGATCGGTTTCCACTTCGTTTAAATAGGAAACCACGTAAACATCAAATAATTCTTTGTCTTTGAGCTTGTAGAGCTTAGCAATTTTCTTCAAAGACTTAACTGGTGGGTGAGAAAGACCACGTTCCCAGTTGCTTACAAACTGTGGTGATGAATATCCAAGTTTAGATGAAACAAAAGTTTGAGAAAGACCTAAGCTTTCGCGGCTTTTTTTAAGATAGTTTGATAATTCTGCCATTGTATACCTCTTTGACTGTATGTAGTTAATAATGTGTTTACAGCAATGACTACACTATATTTGATATAAAAAATAATCATCAACAAAATTGAGAGTTTTACTCGTAGTCTTGACAGCCCTGTTCTGAAACAGGAATTGTTACAAAAAAAGTATCGTCCCCTAATTGCGTTTTACGCACCACTGAGAAGCGAAATCTTCGTGTAAAAAACTGATTTTTGAGAGTGGATTCTGTGATCCTTACAAGTGAAAAGCTAGTAAACAAAAGTTCCTTTGCTGATGCTGTGCTTTTCCCACCACACTCTACTTTGGTTTCAGATTTATTTTTATTAATTGTCCATTCACAATCATTTTTTTTAAAGCGAACTTCAAAGCGGCTTCCGAGTGGCTCTAGTTGCTGAAATTGGTAGCGGCTCCAATCAAGAGAGCTGGGTCTTAACGGCCCTTCAATTTGCGGCATATACGTATAACCAAGGGGTGAAAAAACCTGAATCGATAAGTCTTGATCAAGCCAGTCGATGGCCACCGCCACATCCCGTGGATGTTTTTGACAGAAAATTTGTGCTGACCAACTAGGCAATGATAGAAGATTAAGAATAATTAATAGGCTTAAGATTTTCATTGGACTTCAATCTAACATTAAGAAATATAATTAAGCATGTTTAAATTCATAATGACTCTATTCTTTGTTTGTTTATCTGCTCAGGCCCACAAGGCTCACTCCCATAATTTGGGATCAGCCAATCTTGCCTTTGATGGGGTGAAAGGTTTCTTTGAACTTGAAATTCCAGCCACGGCCATTATTGACTTCGAACATAAACCTAAAAATTCCATCCAGAAAATGAAACTGCAAAAGTCTATTCAGTCATTAACAGAAAGTTTACCTAAAATTTTAATTTTAGACGAAACTTTTGGCTGTCAGTTGTCAAATTCCCAAAGTAGCGTCATCTATAGCGGCAAAAATGACAGCCATTCCGAGTTTAAACTGACCGCTGAGATCCAATGCCTTCAAACGCCCACTTTACCAAAGATCAAAATCAAAGCACTTTCAGAATTTCCCAAACTTGAAAAAATTCAAGTCCAAACAATAATAGGCACACAACAGAAAAGCTTTGTTCTGACACCTTCCAAGGACACCCTGAATTAGTTGCAAATGATTTGCAACTGCGAATGAGTTGTGGCATTAGATCCCTCCTATGGGATGGTCAGATAACTTATTGCAATCTGGAATAAAAATGACTTTGCAGCGTAAGCTGATTACAAGTCGCATTGAAAAAGAATCCCAGCCTTTTTCAGCCGAAGAGCTTCATGCAAAGGGCCTTAAGCAAAAACAAATCGATTTGGCCACTGTTTATAGAACACTATCATTACTTCATGAAAAAGGCTTTTTACAAAAAAGTGAATTCGGCGAAAGAAAATCCAGGTACTGGAAATCCACGACCCAAAGACATCAGCACACCTTGTTTTGCAAAGACTGTGGCTCCATTGAAACTTTCAGTGATTGCCAACTTCACGATCAGCATCAAGATCTATTAAAATTAGGTTTTACCGAACTGACCCACCGAGTGGAATTCATTGGCCGCTGCCCCAGTTGCAGCCAGCAAGAGGCTACAAAATGAATCTCTCTATCAACAACCTCACAGTTAAAAACCAAAATTCAGTTTTGATTAAAAATTTAAATCTTCACCTTGAACTTGGTAATAGACTGATCGTATATGGATCCAACGGTTGTGGAAAATCCACTTTGATCAAACTCATGTTTCACTCGATCCAAAAAAAGCAAAATTCCATTGAATGGGGTTTTACATTCAATGATGTGCAGTATGTGCCTCAGGAAAATCCCTTTCATTCGGCGACGCCCGATTACGTGATTGATTTTTTAGTCAAAAGTCAGAATCTTAACTTTCCATTTGCCAAGTCCCATTTGGCTTCTGAAAAATCCTTTGAGATTCTAAAAAAAGTAGAACTAGCAAATAAGCCACTCAGCCAATTATCAGGTGGTGAAAGACAAAAATTAAAAATTGCTCAAGCCTTGTTATTAAACGCTAAAGTTTTACTTTTAGATGAACCCTTCAATGGAGTTGACCAAAAAAGTCAAACTCAGATCTATTCCTTACTCAATCGAATTCAAAATCAAACCTTACAGATTTTGGTGCTACATAACTTATTAGACATCAGGAAAATGAACTCCCCCGTTTTATGGATAGAAAATCAACAAGCTTTAATACTCAGTCCTCAGGATTGGTTTAGAAAAGTGGATCAACAGTTTCATCACAGTCACTGCGAACACGCTGAGGTTTCGTGGACTATTTAAATTTTTTGGCCTCACCTCTATTTTGGCAATCTTACTTAGGAATTGGCTTACTCAGTATTAATTTTGCAATTATTGGCACCACTTTAATTGAAAAAAAAATGAGCCTCTTTGGCGATACTTTTAGTCATGCCATTTTGCCAGGCGTGGTGATCGCAGGTATCCTGGGTGGATCCAGTTTACTGTCTTTGTTATTGGGTGGTTGGTTATCGGGATTTTTACTGATGGCTGTCACATTACTTATTTCTAAGTTTGGAAATATTCGCAAAGACTCTTCGTTTGCATTTATGTCCGTTTTTTTTATCTCTATCGGCATGATATTATCTTTTAAATTTCAAACTTCCACTGACTTGTTACACTTGCTATTTGGTAATTTGTTTGTGTTTGACCAAGAACTTTTGTCTTATACTTTTGGCCTAACTTTAGTCACCTTAGGAGTTTTTTATTTTTCCAGAAACATTTGGAGTCTTTGGATACTTGATCCCTCTTTTCCACTGATCAAAGCCCGCTTGATTGGCCCCATTGCTGTGATAAGCCTTCTACTATTTGTGACACATTTGACTCTGGGACTTTACAGCCTGGGTACTTTAATGGCCGTTGGACTATTGATTATCCCAAGTCTTTTTGCACAAAAATTTTATACTCTGTTGTACAGTCGGATCATAGCTGCCACAGTTTTTAGCTTTATTAGCCACTTTTTTGGTCTGTCGATTTCATTTTTATTCGATTTGCCTATTGGACCCAGTCTTATTTTAAGCGCCTCTCTTCTTTTCATTTTCGTTTGCCTCTTATTTCTTAATTACCGAAGGGTACCTGCATGAAGAATTTTTGTGTTTTTGTTTTATTAAGTCCTTGGATTTTACCAGCTCAGCCTCAAGTGACCAGCACTTTTTCTATTTTGACTGACATGGCTGAACAACTGGCATGTTCAAATATTATGATTCACAGCTTAGCACCAAAAGGTGTTGATCCCCATAGCTACAAAGCCACCGGTAAAGATATGATGGAAATATCCAAATCTCAGATGCTGCTGTACTTTGGAAACGGGATCGATAGTTCAGCTTACAAAATTGCAAAAAAGGCTTCTCCAAACATCATGGATTGTAAAGCCTTTACCCATGACAACCAATCGGGCCTAGATCCCCATGCCTGGCAAAGCCCTTTAGCCGGAATGCAGATTGTTAAAAATATTGCGACTTGTTTAAAAAAAATCTTACCAAAACAGATTCCATCCATTGATGCCAACCAAGATCGAATCCTTCAAGAACTTGATATTATTCATTCCGATTATCAAAAAAAATTAGCCACTCTCCCTGAAGGGTCAAAAAAACTACTCACGGCCCACAAAGCCTTTGGTTACCTAGCTCGTGATTTTAAGCTTGAGACCTATTCTGTCATGGGATTTGACAATCATGGCGAACCCTCAGCTCAAAAACTGCAAAAACTGGTGGACGTGATCAATCAGAATAAAATCAAAGTTCTTTTTCCTGAGGGAAATTATATATCTTCATCACTGAAAAGATTAACCACTTTAACTGGCATTAAAGTGGGGCCTGCGCTTTTATCTGACTCTTTGCCAAAAGATTTATCAAAAGTAAAAAACTACCAGGAATTTTTAAAGTACAATTTAGAACAAATTTATCAAACATTAAGGACTCAACCATGAACACATTAAAAACACCCGTCACTGTGCTTACAGGCTTTTTAGGATCTGGAAAAACCACCCTACTTAATTATATCTTAACAGCTAAGCATGGAAAAAAAATTGCTGTCATTGAAAATGAATATGGTGAAATCGGAATTGATCACGAAATAGTGGTGAATGCTGATGAAGAAATTTTTGAAATGAACAACGGCTGCATTTGTTGCACTGTCCGCGGAGATCTCATTCGCATTTTAAATCAGTTAGCCAAGAAAAAAGACAAGTTTGACTATGTCATTATTGAAACCACAGGAATGGCAGACCCAGCTCCAGTTGCACAGACTTTTTTCGTGGACGAACAAATCAAGTCTCAATTTCAATTAGATGCCATCATCACGGTCGTGGATGGCTACCATGTGCTTGAGCAACTGGAAAGATCCCCTGAATGTCCCCAGCAAATTGCTTTCGCAGATGTGATCTTGCTTAATAAAACAGATTTGATTGATGAAGCTCAAAAACAAAAAGTCACACAACAAATCCAAGCCATCAATCCAGGTGTTCAAGTGGTGCCTACCATCAAGGGTGAAATCAATCTCGAGACAATTTTAAATGTGGGAAGTTTTGATCTAAATAAAACTCTTGAAATTCATCCTGACTTTTTAAATGGTCATAAACATCATCACCACAGCCAAGTGGGCTCTGTGGGTCTTACCACAGATAAAGAGCTGAACATTGAAAAATTTCAGGCCTGGATAGGCAACCTATTACAAACTCAAGGCGCTGACATCTACCGCGTGAAGGGACTCATCGCAATGCCAGGTCAAAGTCAAAAATACGTATTTCAAGGTGTGCATATGCAAACAGAAGGACAATTGGGATCTCCATGGAAAGAAAATGAAATTAGAAAATCTCAGCTCGTCTTTATCGGTAAAAACCTAGACCGCGAGAAGTTAACTGAAGGATTTTTAGCATGTCACAATTAGAGGCAGAAGTTCCCATCATCAGACCCAGATGGCTGAACATCACTGAGCAACCGGTCGTGCAATTGAAATTCGCAAATGACAACAAAATGGTTCTTGCCGGACTCAGTGATGGACAAATTGTTCTCATTGATTATGAATCAGGTAAAACAATCACATCCCTTCAGGCTCACAAAATGGGACTTATTGATTTTAATATCTGTCCACAAAAAAACAAAATGGCTTCTTTAGGTGAAGATAACTTTGTCAATATCTATCAAGTCCTTCCAACAGGATTAGAACTTTTAAAAAAATGGAAATCCAAATTTTGGGTCGAGCAAGCCATCTGGAAAAATGAAATTCTATATCTTTCATCAGGAAAAAACCTCTATCAATGGTTAATGAATGAAGAAGAACCTCGACTGATTGAAACCTGGGCTCATTCTATTTCCTCCTTACAGTTCAATGAGAAGGAAGAATTAGGTGTGGCTGGTTACAGTCGATTTTGCCTTTACGACACAGAAGATGATTTTAAAAAAATAAAAAATTTTGAATGGAAAGGACAACTTGAAAAACTTGTTTTTTCCCCAAGGGATCGATTCGCCGTTTGCGCCTCTAACGACTTATCTATTCATATTTGGGATCTAAAAAAAGATAAAGATTTGGCCATGCGGGGCTTTCCACAAAAAATCACCGATCTTAGTTTTCGTAAAGATGGACTGTACATGGCCAACGCAAGCGGTGAAGAATTTATGGTTTGGGACTATATGGATCCAGGACCAGCTGGAAAAAAACCTCAAGTGTTTGGACCCTTTGAAAAGCCTGTGCAATTTTGTAAATATCAAAACAAAGGAAAAATGCTAGCAAGTTTTGGTCAAGACGGAGTTGTTTTATTCTGGAGACCGGATCTTTTTGATGATCAGCCTCTGGCCATCGCAGGAATCAGGGATCAGGCCATCACTGCTGCCTTGTGGACAAATGATGATTTAGAAGTGATCACAGGTCTTAGCACAGGTTTTGTGGCCTGTTATCCAACTCCTCAGGTGACTGAGAAATAGTTTATGGTACAGAATTTTTTAAAGCATGAGTTTCTTCCATTTGAAACCCGCGAAAAAATGCTGGAAGAAATTTTATGTTACAGTCCCATTTGGGAGAATCGCTTTTCTGATTCAAATCCTCCCCCCAAGGGTCAAACACAACGACAATTGTTAAGACCTGTTTACTGGCTTGGGAATTGGCAGTTTGCTTGTCATAACTATTATCATCCACCAAAAGGAATCGATCACCGTTGTGTGCAAGCAGAAGCTTACGGACCCATTGTTAAAAAATTTGTGAATCAAATCGAAATGATCGTAAAAGAAAAGTTTAACCCCCAAGACATTCCAAAGGATTGGCATCTGAACACCTGCCTTATTAATTACTATGGATCAAAAATTGAAAATGGAAAAAAAATCGATGCGGCCCGTGTTGGAGAGCACAAAGATTTTGAGCCTGGGCCCGTGGCATCCTACTCATTTGGTGAAAGGGCCCTGTTTCAGTTTGTGCAAAGCCAAAGAAAAATAGGCCCTAGCCAAGTGATGCTTCAACAATGGCTAGCTGATAATAGTTTACAAATATTTGCAGGCCCCAAGTATAAGGATCTCTATTTCCACCGTGTTCAACGGGTTGAAAAAAATAAATTTTTAAATTTACCAAAAATTGACATTCCTGATTTTGAAACTCGAAGAATTAATTTAACATTTCGCTACGTTCCTGTTCAGCACATCAAGAAAATTCAAGATTTTCCAACGCACCTTAGGCAAGATGTAGCCCCTTACATTCAGGAACTTTCAAAAAAATCAGCTTTTTGGAAAAAACAAATTTAAGCGTTGGTCATATCAGGCACATCAAAAACTTTAACCTTGGTAGCACAGGGTCTTGCCATCATTCGCTTCATGTACTTTTCCATTGGGGGATTGTCTTGAACTAAATAATCCCAGGCTCCTGGAATGACCGCTGCTAGCATAATGTCAGCTGCTGAAAAGCCACTGGGTAAAATATAATCCTGTTTTTCTAGAATGGGGTTTAGTACTTTTTTAAAAATTTCACACTGAGCTTGCACGAATTTTTTGATCTCAGAAATTTCAGCTTCTGACTTTCCATCAAAGGTAAACATTCTAGCTACCACTGATTCCAAAGAGGCCACTGAAAAGACCATCCATTGATAATAAAGCGCTCGCTCTTGCGAATTCAGATCAGGCGCTAACTTTTGTTTACCTTGATAACGATCAGCCAAATGCAAACAAATACCCACGGATTCATGCAGTGTTATATCTCCATCACGAACAGTGGGCACTCGGCCCATGGGGTTTAAGGCTCTGTATTCGGGGGTGTTGAGCTCTCCTTTTTTTCGACTTAGAAAATGATCCTGGTAAGGAACTTCTAATTCTTCTAGCAGCCAGCGTACTCGGTCACTTCGGTCTTGATAGCCCATGCAATAAATTTGTACTTTCATGTTCCTTGGCTCACTTTCGTAATTATTTTTTTATGGTTAATTTGCCATGTTTCGTTTTCAGTGGAGGCTTCGATATTATAATCTTTAACAGTTTTTCTTTTCAATTTAAGGCTTATTCCAAAACAAGCTGATTTTTCAGAATTTTCAAGCAGATCCACATGAGCCGCGTAGTGCCCACTTTTTTTAATAAACAAAGTTTGATCATTATAAAGCATCGCAAGGCAAGTTTTGATTTTATTGGAATCACTTTGTGCAAATGAGAAATGAAGATAGGAAAAAAGCAAAAGCATCATAGCCATCAATGTTCGAATCGATGGCTATGGATTGTCAAGAGCTATAGCCAGTCTTTCAAATAATGGCCTACCACTTGGTCAGCAATTTTATCATAGCCCGCTTTGTTAAGATGAAAGGCATCTGTGATTTCTTTGCCATTTAGTTTCACTTTGAAAAACACAGACTGATCGGATTGATAATCAAGAATGCCACCCACTTGAATTGGATTTTCTGGAGTAGAAATTAAATTGGGACTGAGTGTTTGTCCTGGTTTTAAATTCACATCAGAATTTCCAAAGTGGTACTGCATAAGGCCATAGTGCTGAATGTAAAATAGCTTTTTCTGGTCCGCTATTTTCGCAATGCGATCAGAGAATCTGACAACGGCAGAGTTCATTTCAAAAGGCGTGGGCCGACCCATCTCATCAAAGGCTTCACGGTACTCTGCGATGGGGTGATCCAGGTAAAATCTGGGAAAATCATAACCTGATAATATAATTTTTAGATCAGGTCTGAGCTTTTGATAAGTGGAAACAACTTTTTGAATGTGTCCAATGACCCGGTCAAACACCACTTGCTCTTCAGCCAAGGTCATTGATTTATTCCACTCGTTCATGATGTCATTACCACCAAGGCTTAAGTAGATCACTTCCACCCCTGGATCTGCTAATTTCAGAAGAGCTGTTTTATGAAAAGCAGTATCAAGCCAATCTTGAGCTCTAACGCCCACACGAGTGGTTGTGAAGCATGTATTTTGTACTTTAACATCGTTAATACCCGCTTTCACCAAAGCACGGTCGAGGCTGTTGTACTCACAGATAAATGTGGACCATGAATCACCGACAACAAGAATGGATCTGCCCGATTCTTTGCAGGAAACAAGTGCTAGAAGGCTTAGAATAAGAACAATTTTAGACATCATAGGGGGTTCCTCCTGGTATTTAGATCGGTCACACCAGGATCAGAATTAAGTCCAGTTTCAGGACCAATAGACTTACTCAGTAAGACTTAAGTCTTGAGGTTTGCTTTGAAAACCGCTTAGATTCTAAAATTATGAAATTATTTATTTTGATTTTAATTTTTATTTCCGCTCAATCCTTTGCTTCACAATATGATTTTATAATCATGCGCCATGCCCGTGCTCCTGGTACGGGGGACCCCAGTCACTTCAAGCTAGGTGATTGTAAGACTCAAAGAAACTTATCAGCTGATGGTATTCAGCAAGCCAAACAATTAGGTAAAACTCTGCCAAAAAAATTAAAAGTCTATTCTAGTCAGTGGTGCAGGTGCCTTGATACAGCTCGAAATTTAAACCGAGGTGAAGTTGTTGAACTGCCATTGCTCAATTCTTTTTATCAGGACAGGGGTTTAGAAAATGACCAAACCAAGAAGCTGAAGAATTGGATCAATCAAGAGTTAAAAAACAAACACTTGTTTATACTTGTTACACATCAAGTGAATATCACGGCTTTGCTGGACGTATTCCCTGCCGAGGGACAGCTTATCTTTGTGAAAAAGAAAGATTCGGGAGCCTTGGAAGTGGTTAAAACCCCTGAAATCTCGATTGACTTGACGCGTTAACTTCCCTACTTCTCAATTGAGTCAACTTTCGCTATATATTTTGATTCTCGTTTTCGTGGTGGTCGTAGCTCAGTTGGTAGAGCATGGGATTGTGATTCCCAGGGTCGCGGGTTCAAGCCCCGTCGATCACCCCAATTAAATCTTGTTTATACGTAAGGGGCCATTTTGGCTGTTTCAGTTACTGAGTATGAAAAAGCTTTGAATGCCCTCAACGAATCAATCCTTTTTGCTCAAAAAAGTTTATCAGACGATTCTGTTTTTAAAATTGCACGCGATGCCTGTATCCAGAGGTTTGAATTTTGCGTAGAATTAGCATGGAAAACATCTGCAAAGCACATGGGAAGTTCAAGTAGCACAGCTAAAACTGTCATTCGTGAAATGGCACAGAATGGATTAATTCAAAATCCAGATTTATGGTTTGATTTCATTGAAGCTCGAAACCGATCTTCACATACATATGATGAAAATCAAGCCGTTTTGGTTTATAATACGATTGGCAAATTCCTACCAGAAGCTATTAAGCTTCTTGAGAAAATTAAATGAAATTTGGACTTCGTGAAAAAGACTTAGAAGTTTTAAAAGAAATTCTGTTTAAACCCCTGATGAACCAAAATGTCAAAGTATGGGTTTTTGGATCCCGAGCAAGGGGTGATCATCGTGAATTTTCAGACATCGATATTTTATACTCGACGGAAAAAAATATCTTGCCCGATGGACTTATTTCAAAAATCAAAGAAAACCTAGAAGACTCAAATCTGCCGATCAAAGTGGATTTAGTTGCTATCGATGAGTTAGCAGCAAGCTATAAGGATCAAGTTCTCAAAGATCGCATTGTAGTTTCTTAAGAAGGATCATGGAATCAAGTCGACTGTACACACTGGATTGGGATATTAAGATGACCCCTTATCTTGATCTCATTGAACAAGATCCAGGATTTAAATCTTTCTGCTATCCCCCATCCTATGATTTTTCGACTGATGATCTTAAAAAGAAATTCATATCTAATAAAATAAATTTACAGGGTACCTATGGCTCTTGCAAAAGGCCTGTTTTCACAAAAAGTGGAGATGAATTTATTGGCCTCATGGGACTTGAGCCTTTTGAATTTGAAAATAAAGATTATTTTGAAATTGGCTTTAGACTACTTGAAAAACATTGGGGCAATGGTTACGCAATAGAATTCTCTAGAGCATTGATCGAAAAATTTAAATTAAAAAACCTTAAAACTCCAATAGGTGCACTAGCTCACATCAACAATTCAACCTCACAAAATTGTTTGATTAAATTAGGATTTGAACCTGTAAAGGAGTTTGTTCATAATGAAGAAATTCACGTCTGGTACAGCATGAATTGATAGCCGCCACATCGTGCCACAAACCTCTCTCTTCTGGACACAGGATCTCTAACTATGGAAAGTAAAATTCTATGTATAAAAGAAGAATGTTCTTGATTTTAATTCTTATAAGTCTTGGTTTCTATTTTTTCTCTAATATGCCTCCAGTAGCTCAGCTCAAGAACAACAAGGATGTGAGGCCCATCTCTAATATTGCAGTGACAACAAACCCAGTGAAATCAAATGACACCCTTGTCCCATCCGAAATGCCTCCTGTCACTTCGGATACTGTTGTAAACTCAGAAAAGCCTCGACAACTTTCTGCTGATGAAATTGATGAATTGAGAGGCAAAACAAAAAGTTTTTTAGCAGCTTTATATACAGCACAAAAAGCTTTTCACACAGAATATAACCAGTACATCACAGACTATATCGCTATTGGAATTTCTCCCGCTGAACCAATTCTTCCTTTTAAAGCTGGATTTTTAGAATCTTCAGAGGAACCTCTCGAAATTCCTATCGATGCAAATATAGATGCTAGACGCTTGGACAGTGACTTTTTTGTTGGTGAAAAAGATCGTTTCACAAATGAAACGATCCAATACGGTCCCTTTGTTCGTGATATTAATCTGTCTTCATACAAAGAGTTTTGTAAAAACCGTTGCACAGCTGATAGCGAAAGCTTTGAAATGCTGATTGCAACACCCTTAGGGAATCACAATCAGATTGATGTTTGGCTTGTAAACGATAAAAAAGAATTTATCTTGGTACAAGATGGTACAAATACAAGGCAAGTTGAATAAGCTACTAGTTTAAACGTAAGTACGCATCTTCAATGGTAGATGACCTTTATCCGCAAATCCCAATAAAACAAACTGCCCTGCCTTTGAAATCCGAATTGTGGTTAACGAAGTATGACTAACATCCATTTTTAACCAATTTTTCTCTGAAATATCCAGAGCCTTACAAACCCAATGACGAATAACATTGCCATGGGCTACTACGACTTCAGTACTTTGCCCTCTCTGTGGAATTTTGAATAACCTTTTGAATGCAAGGTCAGCATTTTTTCGGGCAACTCTCATCTTAGCAAGAATCTCTTTTTTCTTGTCTGGCGGTATTCCCTTGGTGATTAATTGGTTAAAACCTATTGTGCCTGGTAACAGACCTTCGCGAAATATATCCTTTGCAGTAAATTTAAGGCCGAGGTGTTGACCAATAACATTCGCTGTTTCTTTTGCTCGCGGCATTGTGCTGCAATAAATTTTAGATGGCTTTAAAAGAGCTATCGCTTTAGCAGCTATTTTTGCCTGTTTGCGGCCAAGACTCGTTAGCTTCTCAGGATCTGAAGTGTATTGACCATGACGAACAAAAATAATTGTACGAAAAACTTTAGGTTCAAAATCCATGAATAAATTAAACTATAAATATCAAAATTCGTCACTATTGAAAGGATTGCGGTGCACATCAGCTATTCGAAAGACTCATCAAACCCAGCCAATCCTAGCACTCAATAATTGCATCATCCCAAATCTCGCCCGTCATGGAGCAAGTGAGCAATATTTCTGAAACTCTCGTATGAAATCAAAACACATATCTGGCAGTTTTACCGAGACAAAAAGTTTTCCCTCAAAAGGCCGTAGACGAGCATATTTAAAAATTTGCCGTTTTTTTGATAGTCTTGTTTGAGGTAGCCTTTTCTTTACAAACCAAACTTTATCATTACTTTTTCTGAGCTTGGATTTTTGCAAAGTTGATTGTCAATACAATCTTGAAGCAACAGTCCTTCATAGGAAAAACCATTTCTTTCTGCAACTTTTTTTGAACGAAGATTTTCCTTATCACAGTTGATAATTGCTTTATTAAAACCCAAACGCTTCATTTCAGATAAAACGAGCTGAAGAGCTTCACTGACATAACCTTTGCCTTCTTCTTTTTTTTCAATACCGTAACCAACTTCAGCTTTATGATCCAAGTAGGAAATTGTATGGACGTGTATGGACCCAATCGCCTTGTCGTCTTTTAAGATGAGATAACTAATTTCTTTGAAGTTCGCTTCAGGTTCCGTCGTAACGTGCTTAGCAACATCTTCTAAGGACTGGACCCAAGAATAATTAGTGCCACCCAACTTATGGTCTCGTTGAATGTAGTCAAAAACTTGCTCGGTATATTGGGGGCCACTTAACACAAGTTGAATGCGTGAACCTTGTAACACAGAATTAAATGGCTTTTTCTCTAGTTTTTCCATTTTTTAAAATTAATCACTTTTAAAAGAATTTGTCCTGTTTTATTTACAGCTTTTCAGATATTTCTCAAAGGGCTTAAACTGTCGCTTTGGTGCAGTTCCACTGAAGCTTGATTCAAAGAACTTTTGTTTAATTGGGTCCCACTTCTTGAACTTCTCACTTACTTTGCATTTTACCAAACCTGCTTGGCAATCCGCGATTTTTTGCTCACTCCATCCAGATTTTTTTAGATCTTCCTTGGTGTACCCATCACATTCGAAAGAGGTATCGTAAGTCGAATAGGTCTTGAGCGATAAAAATAATGATTTAGATTCTTTATCAAAAAACAATAATGATTGAGTCTCCCATGATTCGCCGGCATCGCCATCTTTTTGTGCAAGAGTATCTTCATTATGAAAGAAGCCTCCCAAATAATCATCATAGCAAGATAGTTCTACTAAATTGCTTTTGATTTCGAGCTTTCCTACGGCTGTTTTTGTCTGATGAGGACATGGAAGTGAGCTGGGAGAGCCCCCATCAAGTGCGATCTGAGAAGAAGAGAGCTCTATATTTTTTTCAGCTTTCCAAACTTGTAGTTTTCCATTAGCTGACATTAAAATTAAAAAAGGAACTATTATTAAATTCATAACTTCACATTAAAATTGAAAAAGACTGCGGTCATCAAAGAATTCCCTACGAACCGCGTCGCTGATCAGAATAGCAAAATCCAGATACCCTCTAGCCATTTTTATAAAAGTAGTTTTTTCATTTCCGGCTCGCACCAAGCTCGCTGTTCGGTGTTGAGTTTTTCAAAATAGGCAGTTGCTTGCTCAACGGCTTTTTTAAATCCGATGTCATTTTTTCTGGCCCGCTCGACAATGGCAAGGGCTTCATAGCAGTAAAACATATCTCGGTCCTCTGCCTTGTTTTCTTGGCATATCTCCGAAAATAATTGTGCATGTTGCAAAGCTTTGGATAGCTGGTTTGCTTGAACATAGGTCATAGTAAGACGGTATTCAGCATAAGCCACTTGGTTCCACGTCCCTGCGACCTCCCAATATTTTCTACCGGTTTGAGCAGCTAGAATCATAAGATCTATATCATCTGGGCTTCGATTTTTTTTCTCTTCCAGTGCACTGGCCAAATTGTTGCCAGCGATTGCGAGCGCTCGGTTTGCTGAATCTTTTATATCTAAATTTATTCGCGCTATATCTAATGCTTTGTTTAAAAAAATCTTTGCCCTTTTTGCATCGTGTTCACCTAGTGCAGATCCACTGGCTGATAGAATTTTAACTTGCTCAAAAATATTAAATGAGTTCAGATTGGGTGATTGCCCACTTCCAATGTGCATGACCTCAATCGAGCGAAGGATCGCCATTTCAGTTTCCCTAGATGGCAAAAGGATTGGATGTTTCTGAAGCTCTTTTAGTAGTTGTAATCCATCAGCCCAGTTACCTAGGTGATCACCAAAAACATGTGCTGCCAGTTGAACGAGTTGAGCCAAGTGATCGTCTGTTTCAACTAGCGGTAACGCTTTTTTTAATCCTTCAGCGACTTTTTCCGGTTGACTGCCATGATCGGCCCAAGCTTGATCAATATATGTTTCAAAATTCATATCATTTGCCCCCGTTATGATGCGTTTATACCGAAGGAATCTGTTATTTGAAAAGAGACATGGGGTGACACTCTGAGAACTACTTAAGACCAAAACGGCTTTTTACTTCCAGGACTCGCTTAGGACATTCGGACTGCTTAAAAATATTCATAGCCGTTTGCGCTTCGGTGACCCAACTCGACGAATTTTTGGCCCTTAGAACTTCTGCAAGTTCACAATGTATCGCAGCTAAGTAAACTGGAAAAGATTTACTGACCTTTATCCCTTCTCGAAGAAAATCCTCGGCTTCATCCAATTTCCCAATCAACCGATACGTGCGCCCAGCAATTTCAAAATTCAGTCCTTCAATAATGCCCAGGGCCTCAAAACCTGCTAAAGATTCTTTTATAAGCCTCTGCGCATCTGTCTGTTGATTTCTACGTGATGCGATCTCGGCTTGAAGGAGTCCCACCATTTGTATTCCACGCCTGAAATCGTCATGCTTAGCAAATTGTAGTGAAATGACCGCTTCTGTTTCAGCAACATCGACCAGACCTTTTTGCAAGGCAATGATCGCGAGATGTGTATGGGAAATACTCAAGTTGATGGGCTTTCCAAATTCATTAAAAACGGCTATCGATTTTCTAATAAAATTTTCACCTTCAGAAACCTCGCCAGACTCATAAAGCACGCCACCAAGATTCGAGTAGATGGCCCCAAGAGTTTTCGGCTCGACATATTTTTCCAGAGCGATGCACTGCTTGTAAGCTGCAATGGACTGAGAAACCTGACCACGCCATGAATGAATATTGGCTTTACTTAATAGCGCGGAAGCAAGAAGGCACTTGTCTCCACTTTTTTGTGCAATTTCTTGGGTCTTGGTGTTGTAGATGGCTGCCTGATCAATCTTACTCTGTCGCCACGACGCAATTGTTAGCTGATCATAGAGCTCGCCCAATACATTCAATGGTAAATTGGGAACAAGACTTGCCTTCAGAAGGCCTTCGATGACATTCCATTCTCCAATGGGCCCAAGTTTTTCAATCAGTGAGCTGGTGGCAAGTAAGGCTGCTGCAGTCCTCTGGTCTTCGGGAGTTGAGAGTTGTTCAGCCTCATTTTTTACAGTTAAATCTGAGAGCACACAATCAAGGATTTTTGCCAACTTTTCAGCATTTTCAATTTGAATAGAGCGAACCTGTCCTTGAGTCCATCGGATGATCGTTTTTCTATCGACACCAATTTGCTCGGCCAACCACCACTGTTTAATTCCAAGCTCGGCGATGCGATTTTTCAAAAAAACATGATTGAGTAATACTTCTGATCTAGCCAAACAACCTCTTGGAGTATTGTGCTCGAATCTAAATGCCATGACAATATAGTTAGCATCAAAACCTAATGTTTTCATTGCACTCTGGCGATTAAAAGGTCTACCTCGCCCCGTCCTTCGATTAAGTGATCTAGAAACTAAACTCAGATTGGTGCTTGGTTGCGACAGATTGAAAATTCTAGTCGGTGGTGTTATTCGATATCCAGAAAAATAAAAAAGGATGCTGAGTTTTATGGACTGGAAAAATGCACTTAGAAATTTAGAGGGTTGGCACTTTGGCGGAAAAGGTTCAGGCATTGAAGATGAATTGGCAAACTTAGTCGTAAAGGGAATCAAATCTGCTACTTGTGGCTGGTATGAAGCTTACCAAATAGAAAACGAACCAATTCCAAAAGTTGGAGAGCGATCTTATATTTTGAACTCGAAAGATGAGCCTGTTTGTGTAATTGAGTTGATCGAAGTCCAAGTGAAGCCTTTTCTTCAAGTGGATGAGGAGTTTGCATTTTTAGAAGGTGAAGGTGATCGATCCTATCTTTACTGGAAAACAGTGCATGAGAGGTTTTTTACCGATTATGGAAAAGAAATTGGTCTCGAGTGGAATTCAAAGACTCAATCAGTCGTGTGTGAGAAATTTAGAGTTCTTCAAATTTTTCCCCAGACCACCCTCTAATTTCAGTTCTGAACCAGCCAATCACCATTGATTCATTTAGAATAACTCCCAGAAAATTAGGGGTCTGGTGGTGAGAATGGCTAATACTTCGCTTAATTTTTTGAAAGAGCCCTCGGAGTAACTCCTTCGTGACCAATAGCGTACTAAAGTATTTCTATACTGAAAATTTGAGCAGCATCGCAAGTAAAACAGTTTGTATCTAATCCCAGATCTTACAATCTGTCCTACTCGGTGCCGGCGCGTAAGGAAAATCATAATAATTCATGGTAAACTCAATTGATTTTCTTGTCGTTTCTCTGCCGCAAGGTTTCGGTGAAAAAGCCATTTTTATTTTAACGGTGCGCCCGGAATTACTCATGAGGACTCGCTCGAGACTGTCTCCACTATATGACGTAGAAATACTTTCTAAAGGATAACCAATATCGTCGGCACTGACCCAGTTGGACCACGATTCGACTCCGGGAAGGGCCCCCTGCGGATGACCTTTTTCTAAAATGATTTCTCGATTTGTAACCTCTATCGTCGGGTTGTAATAACTATTTCCACTTGCATAATTAGTTTCAGCTCGAAACTCGATCCTAGAACAACCGATGCTACGCACATGAACATTACCCGGTGTGTGCATGCGCATGCTCCAGTAACCTGTGAAATCAGGACATTTTTTGGGTTCCGACGATGACCCAAACGTGGGGTGAATAAAGAAGACCAAAATTAAAAAGATTGTCATTTGAACCATTTGGTTACCCTTTTTTGAAATCATTTTTCATCACACTTTTTGAATAGGCCATTTTCAAGTTGCAGATAGCCTCTATCGCACGTTTTGGAAGTGCCATTTGGTAATCTGAAGGTCACAGGACTGTCGATGGGAACAACCTTGTAATATCCAAAACGATTTTCAAATACAACTTCCGAAATCTCTCGATTATAACTGTGCTTCGAATGCATTAAAGTTACTTCAGATCCCAAGATATTAATTTTTTGTAAAAATAATTCATTTTTAAAATCCTTTTCAAAAACATACAAAATACGTGGCAGACCCGTATCTGCGTAAAAATGACTTTTAACCCAGTCTCTGGCCATGACGGCGGGATGATAATAAGTAACTCCATTGAAATAAATCGTATTAAATCCCATTGATTCTAAGATCTGGGCGTACTTAAGTGGTGTCGACATCAGAGGGCCAGCTTCATCAGAAAAATACAGCGAATTTAGATAGCGAATAGGTTCGGCTGATTTAAAGTCTGAATAAAGTGCTTCGTGATAAAAAATTTCGTGCAATATTAAAACTGCTTTTTGATCATTGTCCAAAGCATTCCAAAGGGGTCTATTCATTTTAAGACTAAGACCGTAATCGTACCATGCCTGATTGTCTGTGGTATTTCTTTGGATAGCAATTTGTTCAATTTTACAATTTTTTGGGATCAGGCTTGGATCCACGTCAGGCGTGGCAGGTAGGGCTTCGTCTTGCCATCGAATACCGGCATCCCAATTTTTATACCAGTGAGCATAGCGTGCGGCACGGGACTTATCTTGAAGGCTCACGCGATCAAAAACCAAGTTTACTTTTTCTGAAACGGAATTGGCTGGGTCTCCTAATTTAACTTTAAAACCACGAAGTATGCGGGCCTCATAAGAATCTAAAACTTCAATTGAAGAAAGGGCGCCGGCTGCATTTCGGCATGTAATTACTTCGCCCCCATTTCCAATATCGCGAATTCCTGCAATGGAAGATTCAACAATTAGAAAAATTAAAAAAAATAACTTCATAGATTATTTTCTCCTTAGTAGGTTCGCCATATGGCTGTTATATTTCCAATTGTATCCCACTGGACGTAACTATTTTGCTGTAGAACAGTCATTTCGCCAACGAAAGAACCTTTAGGCGCAACACAAGCCTTGATTGTAATGGCGTCATTTGTCCCATAGTATAATTTTGTAGGATATGTCGTATTCGCCAAGCAAGTGACTTGAATATTAGATACGGGGATTCGAAATTCCGTATTAGCGCCAAGACAAAATTCTTTCGCAAGCCATACGTCATCAAAGACTATAGCTGCCACAGGATCACACTGTTGGACGAGCACCGCATTCCCCCCTATTGTAAGAAAAGCAGTTGGTTCGACTAAGTGCGCAGTCCTTGCTATCTGGTACCACCTTACACTTTCAGAAAGCATTTCGGCGCCAAGGATGTCTAAAGTGCCAAATCCTAAATCGACCATTAAACGAATATAATCATCGACCCACATAGGCAGTTGTTTTTGGCCAAATAGGCGAAAAATCAATTCTTTTAACTTTTCGGGAGGAAGTACTGTATAGCTGGTGCGGCCATTATAGATTTCTTTGTAAAAGAAAGTTTCAAGTAAAACATAAGACTGCGTTGCCGGTGAAAGAGTTTTCCATAAATCTGAATCGACTAGAAACGGTTTTTCTCCGGGACGAATAACTGCTCGTTGTGCTAAAACTTTAGCGAGTCTGCAGTCGGGGGCAAGAAGATAGTTTTCAGTGCTGTGTAGTTCAATGCCTGTCGTGAAGATAGTGTCTGTATTAAAATCACTCCAGTACTTTCTAAATCTTTTAGATCTGGATGGATTTTTGATTTCAAGGTGGATCAGCAAATCATTTAAAAAAGCCGAAGTACTTGCGGTAGAACCACCAATAAGATTGTCTTGGCGTTCTTGTGTTAAATAGTCGATGAAAGCCTGATTGGTTTGCATGCCATTTTTTGCGCACAAAACAACGTGACCGCCCAAGGCGTGATAAGTCGCTTGTGCAGATCGACTGCCAATAAGAATTAAAGAAAAAATAAAGACCACAAACTTTATATTCATAAATCGACCTCCATCAGATCAAATAATTGAAAAGATAAACAATAGACGCCATTGCGGTTCGGTGTAGATGTGTACTTAGTAGCAAAATCTAAACGAAATTTGCGCAATTCAGCCTGCGCTTCAGCGAACTGATTTTTATCAATAGAAAAAACAGTCGATGAAAATTCACGTCGATTGATAGCCTGTAATTCTAGAACCCGAGCAGCTTTTTCTAAAATTTGCTGGTGAAATTTTCGTATAGCACTTGATGGGATTTGGCCGCCAATAGTTGTATAGTCATCGGTTGCGACATACTGGTTTTCTGCCGTTACTTGAATCAAGTTAAGTCTTATCAGCCGCTCTAAAGATTCTGAAATGATTATTTCACTAAGTCCCAAGCTTTTAGACAAGCGTCTGACGATATCTTTTTCAGTCTTATTTTTGAAAAACTCAGGGGTCGTCAAACTAAGCAGCTCAAGGATCGCCATATAATGCCAATCCGAAATAAAAGAAAAAGTGTCTAAGCTGGTTTTTTTCGCTAAAAAAGATTGGCGCTGTTTTATTCGCAATTGTGCACTGAGCTTCTTTTTTGAATTGGAAGAAAACTTAGCCTCAAACAGATCAGCAAAATCTTCGCAAACCGGGCCATCCAAATTTATACGAGTTCCAACCTTAAGTGCAAGCGAGCGTGATAATCCGTGGTAGCCCTTTAAAACCCCTGTAAGAGTTGAAGGACCTAGGCCAATATCGCGTGCGAATGCTCGAAGTGAGTAACGCGAATTACGCAAGGATCTTTGCGTGAATTCGATTTTCAAATAATCGCAAGGATCAATTTCATTTGAAGCAGAACTTTTTTTTCCAGGCATTCATAAGTACTAGCAGGCTTGCTGACGGACTATCAACTGTTTTTCGAACATAGTGTTCGAAGGTGTTCGAGCTAAACTATAACTTTCCGAGCGCTAACAGGCAGGCTTTTCATGCTTAGCCTTAAATGTGGCTGTATCCACCCATATCGATATAAGAATCCCTCGGACCGAGCAGATAATCCAATGTAAACACAGCTGTGATAAATAGAACTATTCCGATCGAAACCAATTTTAAAAGACGAAACATATTTTTATTTTTTCTAAAAATTGCTTCTGGTCACCAAGGTAAGGATTGCGGTGCGCATCAGCGATGCGAGAGGCGCATCAAACCTGGCCAAACCTAACACGCAATAACGGCGTGATCCCAGACTCACCCGTTACGGATCGAAGTGCCATTATCAATTTTATTTATATGAGCAAAAAAATCTAATTTCAAACAACCAACAATTCAGAAACTCTCGTATGAAATCAAAACACATATCTGGCAGTGTTACCGAGACAAAAAGTTTTCCCTCAAAAGGCCATACACGAACATATCGACATATTTGCCGTTTTTTTGAAAGTCTTGCTTGAGGTAGCCTTCTTTTTCCATACCAACTTTTATCATAACTTTTCCTGAGCTTGGGTTTTCGCTCATGTGCCTTGAAGTGATCTTATTAAGCCCTAGAGACTCAAAAGCATAATGAATGGCTGATACCGCTGCTTCTGTGCAAAACCCTTGGCCCCAATTTTCTTCTCCAACCCAATAGCCTAATTCTGCACGGTTGTGGATTTTGTTAATTCCAAGACTGATGCAACCAATAAGTTTTTTTGTTTCTTGCAACTCCATGGCCCAATCAACTGCTATTCTTTTTTCAAACCATTCAGCATGCTTTGAGATCCATTCTTCAGCTGCACCATCAGGATAGGGATGAGGAATTGTCGCTGTTGTAGCAGCCACTTTAGGATTACCTGCTTGGCGTTGGACTTCTTTTGCATCTGAAAGATAAAAAGGTCTTAAAATAAGTCTTTGACTCTTAAGTATCGGAATCATGGTATTCTCCACCCTACTCAGATAATCGAATCTCAATCACTGAATCTGCATTCGTTAATGTTTCCCGGCTGAACACCGTCACAACCACCCGTCTATTGCGAGCACGCCCTTGGTAATTGGAATTATCATCTGTCGGCTGTGATTCTCCGTATCCATTGGCATCCACAAGCTTAGGATCCATAGGAACACTTTCAGAAATTCTGTTTTTAATGGCAAGGGATCTTAACCGACTGAGCTCTAAGTTATAGTTCTCATCTCCCATGCTATCGGTGTGGCCTTCCACAAGAACTCTTTCAACGCCTTCAGAGTCTTTTATAATTTGTACGATTTCATTGATATCATCCAGTGAAGCTTGTTCGAGCTTGTCGGAGTCAAAAATAAATCTTAAATTTGTGAGAATAAACTTTTGTACCTTTGGGTTTTTAACTGTGCGTTTTTTGTGCTCTTCCTTAATAGATTTTTTCCATAGGGGTCCGTAATTCCAATTGAGTCCTGCGTATACACGCCAGTCGGGGCTACCGAAACCTTGAAACAATTCCATACCCGCCCCTGCATGCAAAGCTATATTTTGATTGTAGTTATGTTTTAAGCCCGCCAAAGCTTCTAAGTTTGATAGCTTACGATTTGATAAATTCACATCCTGGCTGTCTTCAGAAGGAGTTCCACCAAAGATTTCAAAAATCACTTTTGTATCTGTATTTTTTAACATGCGACTCCAGGCCGCAGAATAAATATACATATTGGGAATAGGATCAATACCAAACACAGATGCCAGACTTGCACCCGAATCACGCCAACGATGCCCAAGGTTAAGCGCGAACCACGAATCGCTCCACTTCCAACTGCTGGCCCACTCGAGTGATGTGGTAAGCCCCGGGTTGTCCCCTGTGTAGGGATTATTTTTAATATTATTATTACTTGCGGTCAAAACAACCGCATTGGCCTGAACATCATTCGAATGAAACTTGTACTTGGCATTCAGTCTTTGCTCGGTATTACCTGTGCTTGAAAAATAAGCCACTTGTGTGTCATTTTTAATTTCTTGCTGAATCAAAAATGGTAACGTGATTCCCACATCTAAATTTTTAGTCAGTCCTAAACCAAAGCTTAAATCCGCTGATAAAAGTTTATCATTGAGTTTAATATTATTTTGTACCGCACTAGGATCGGCTTCATTTAAAAATGACAGCGTGTTCACTGCATAGTTAAGAAACAATCCAAAATTAACTACTCCAGGGTCTAATGTGCGACCGGACTGAACAGTCACAAAATCCACACCGTTTGATGTGGGATTAAAATTTTGTGCGTCAGTTCCGACTAAATTAGCATGAACTATGAAGGGAAGACTTAAAGTAAGAAGTAGTGTTTTTTTCATTGTTATTTAACGCAAGGATTTCGAATATTTTGAGGCAGTAGGAAATTATCCTGAGGTACCACTTTCCATCCACGATTCAAAAGCCCTCTGTAGGGTGAAAGTGGTACAGAGGTGTTCGGATTATAAAAATAGTCTGTTCCCGACTTTCCGCACTCATTTTCCACAACAGCTGCTGATCCTGGTGTGATTCTTCTCCAGTGAAGCATATTAGATATGTGTTGGGCTGGACCTTGGTAATAATAAATTCGGATAGGAACCGAGACATTCTTTTTTAAATCCAGAGTCTTGATCGAGCACCCCCATTTTGGGCTATGCAGTCCATCGTCTGTAATCACCGTTTGCCATTTATCTTCTACAAAGGCTTCAAATATCACACCGTCATCTGATAGGGCTGCAAATTCGTAAGTGCCTTCTTGGTCTGCATCGGTCAATTGAATTTCTGAGAAATACTTCAAAGCAAACCACTCTTTTAGAACCTGTCCAGAATCATCCCGGACCACATCTTGAGTTTGAGTCGTAAATCCATGGCTAAAAATTTGTGGAGGTGTGTTCACTTGAGTGAAAAAGACTTGCTTGGTACTTTTCACAGCCAAGTCAGGATCAAAAAATGCGTTCACTGTTGTGGCGTTTTTAGCTCCATCTTTTGTCATGTAGTAAAGTTCTGCCATTAAACCATTTTTTAAAGTTGTCGGCGTGCTAGCAGGATCACAGATCACATCATCAGGACCACCCGTTCCAGGCGGAGTGTCACTCAAACGAGTCAATGTCTGATTGGGGTCTTCAATGATGTATCCTGGTTGACCACAGTTTTGAAAAACAAGCGCCACTGTTAAAAAGACTCCACCTGCTACCCAAAAAGTTGTCTTCTTTTTTAATAAACCGATATTCATTGAATCACCTCATTCAAGTCTTAAAAGTATCAAAATCCTGATTTTCTACAAGTCGGGAAAGTTGAAGTCCAGTGGCACGAGCTTCGCTTATGAACTTCTTCAATAGGAGACAATGATTATGAACAATTTTTTCAAAGTAGCGATTGTACTAGCATTAACAGGAATCACACAGGTGGCATCATCGCATGAAGAGGGGAATTTTGACCTCATCGATGAGAACTTTAGTATCCAACGGGAAAACACAGAAGACCGACAAGCACTCAGGCCGGAAGCTGCACGTTACCGATGGTACAGTGCTGGTGAAGCTAGAACAAACAAAGTCATCAAAAACGAATTTACGTTTCAATCACGATTAAATAACCGTGTTGATCGACTTCGCCTGGTGGGCACACGCAGTGGTGTTATCATTCGCTCGGTCATCGTGGAGTACAGAAATGGTCGAACCGAAGAATTACGACGTTTAGAAGGGCGTCTAAGAAAAGGCCAAAGAATGGTTGTTAACTTAAGTGGAGATCGCCGAATTAAAGCTGTACGTGTGATTGCAACATCTGAATCACTTATCGGCTCACGAGGAACATTTCGAGTTGAACTTGGAGTGTGGCAATAATCTAATCTAAAAACAACTTACGCTCTGCTGGGGTAGGAAAGCGACATGTTTCGCGTTGGCCAAAGATTTTATACCGATACTTAGCGATTAGATCATAAATAAAATCTAGTATAAATTCTGGAATCAAACGCAAAGGAATACTTAACAATGTCCACAAGCCACCCAGCCGTGATAATAACCACAACCATGCCGCAGATTTCGAAAGCATTTTTTCACCAGTCCATACATAAAGTGTGTTTAATTTTTTTTGATTGAGCAAAAGGTGTTTTTTAACTGCTTCGCCTTGAAGTGGCGAATACTGCAGTTTTGTGGAAAAATCTTCCCGAATCAAAAAATCAACAGAGGCATTACATAAGCCGCATACACCATCAAAAAAAATGATAGCACCGTTATTGACCTTATTTGGAATCCAACGTGGATCAAAGGTAAAAAGATGTATCATGAGCATGCCGAATGTTAGATCAGCAAAATCAACTACAAATAAAATTCCAGTTTGCATCCCGATCAGAGCAAGCCAAATCCACGGTCGAGTTTTATGCCAAAGAGCGAGTGGCAAGAAAAGAATTTCTATAGTTAACGATGCATAAGTCATCAGTGGATGTAACCAAATTTGTGCCTTCAAAAAATCTGTTATCCAATAATCACGAGCTAAAGGATTTTCCAATAAGTGCGATATAGCTGTTCCATTTTGCCAACTGATTGATTGCAATTTATCTAGCCCACTAAGTGTGTAGCCGATGGACAGTAAGCTCCAGGCTCCCCAAAAAAGCCATTTATCCAGTCGGAACTCTGTCTTATTTTTAATGGGATAAATTACAGCAAAAACCAGAAGCATCCAGCCAACATAGGGCATTCCGGGGTTTCGAATCAGTGGATTACGATTTAATAAACAGGCCCAACCAAACCATAATGCTAAATAAAGCCACTTTTTTTCGATACCAACAATCACTAATACCGAAAGAAGCGTTAAACCACTTAAAAATAAAGTAGCAAATGGAGGCTGGTTAAAATAATTTAAAATATTAGGAAAATAACCATAGGTGGGGCTTAATTTTCCTGGGAACATACCCGCATCACTAAAAAGCTCCTGAGCAAAATAAATTAGGTAAACAAAGTGCACGAATAAATAAACTCCAAATATTGAAGTGATCGTTTTCAGATGCTGATAGGTATATCTTTCAATCATGACAAATGACTGGAAAGCTCCACAACTTTTCAGCTCCTTGAGTTTTAGATTCGACGATCAATGTAATATCCCGGGCCTCTGCAGGTACACCGAATTCTACTTTCAAATCCTGGCGACAAAAACTAAATTTTAAAACGGCATCAATCATTAGTTTTTCGGGCTCCCTAGTTAACATCGGTGCACCTGCTATGGCTGCACCGTAGGCGTTGCGGCGATTGTAAGGACCTTTCATAGATTCATAAACCTTTGAAGTGACAAGCAAAATTTGTTCTTTGTCATTAATCTTGTATTTGACTTTAAATTGCGAAGCGAACCCTTCAACCCCACGCCATGTTGAAAACACCAGTGGTAACGGTGATGCCGTGGTTATAAATCCCAATCCTTCAAAAATCTCATTACCTAATAGATTTCCTAAGATGCTGATATGTCCAACTAATAAAACTATTACCACAGGCCATTTATTTATTTTTAAATTTTTCATTAACATTCCTAAAAAGTAACATGTCTTTTAAGCGCATTTCACGATCAGGTTTATATCCGCAAGGACCTTGATAAGTTGGTGGATTTTTGTAAGTGCCAAATATCATATCCAATACGGGCAAATCCGCAAAATTACTAAAATGTTTGCCCTGCTCATGATGAATTCGATGCATTTCAGGGCGCTGAATAAACCAGCCTACCCATTGTGGGGTTTTAATATTCATGTGATAGAAAAATTCAGCAAAAGCAGTCATGACAGTAACGATGGCTGATGTTTCAACATTAATTCCCAATATTGCAAAAGATAAAGTAGAAATAATCAAAGAGTTCACTGCAATTTCCAAAGGATGTTTATAAAATGAGGTGATAGTTTCAATTCGTTGCGGCGAATGGTGTAATTGGTGGAAAGCCAACCACAAAAAATTAACGGTATGTCTGAGGCGATGCCACCAATAGTAAACTGTGACAATCGTTAAATAGCAAATCACTGCTGCATAACCATTAGAAACCTTTTCTGATAAATCAAAATAGCTCCAGCTTTGTAAGTATTTTTCCCATGTCAAACCAGCCAAAACAACTACAGCCAACTGAATAATATTGATAACAAAAACGCGCTTCCACCAACCTTTGACTTGAGGTAACTTCTGATCAGGAAATATTCTCTCTAATGCCATCAAGCACAAACCTGCAGCGATGATAATAACAAAAGTCATCATATTTTTTTACCTAGTTCTGATTTAATTAAAGCTTCAAATTTCTCTAATTGAAAATCTTGTGGTTTAATAGAAGGGAAAAATTCTAATTCGATTGATCGTCGAATAATTGAGAAAGTTTTTGCCGGTGACCTGCTGAAAATTGAACCCCACAGATTGCGGATCACAAAGGGAACAACCGGACATGGGTCTTTTTCTAATATTTTTATGATTCCAGGTCTAAACGGTGAAAGCTGGCCATCCTGGGAAATGCGGCCTTCAGGAAAAATACAGATGACTTGGTTGTCTCTCAGTTCACTTGATACAGTTTCAAAGGCTGTATTCATGATGCTTTCATCTTGGCTGCGGCCAGCTATGGGAATAACTTTGGCTTGTCTAAAAAATGTTTTCAATAATGGAATTTCAAAAAACCGGTAATGCATGACAAATCGTGCGGGCCTTTTACACGCACCACTAATTATTAACCAATCGATAAAACTAACATGGTTGCCTGCCAATAAAATTGGTCCATCGAGTGGGATGTGTTCACGGCCTGTTACTTTAATTTTGTACATGACATGAGAAAGTATCCAGCTACACAAACGTAATGTAAATTCAGGCACTACTCGATAGACATGAAAGGCCACTGCCATATTCATCAATGCAAATACTAGAAATATTTGGGATGAATTTAAATCAAAATTGTAAAATAGTGCTACTGTAATGCTTGAAGCTACCATAAACAATGCATTCAAGATGTTGTTCGCTGCAATGACTCTCGAGCGAGATTTAACATCACTTCGTTCCTGCAATAACGTGTATAATGGTACAATAAAAATTCCACCAGAGATCGACATCATCAAAAAATCAAATATCAGTCGATAAGAATTTTTTTGAGCAAAAAATTCTGATATGCCATACAAGCCACCCGAAGAAATGGTCCAGTGCTGGCTGGTGAGATATAAATCAAATAAGAAAATAGTTAATCCCAAAGAGCCAATAGGTACAAGACCAATTTCAACTCGCTTAAAAGATAGCCTTTCACATAAAATAGATCCAACGCCAATTCCCAAGGTAAATGCTGCAAGGAAAATAGTTACGACTTGTTCATTAACACCTAATAAGTCACGACAGTAAACAGGAAGCACAGATAATATTCCAATGCCGAAAAACCAAAACCAGGAAATTGCAAAAATTGAATTAAAAATTGCTAATTTTTGGTTAATCAGTTTAAACAAAGCTCGGAATTCATACAGGGGATTGATTTCAATTTTTAATTTCGAATCTGCTATCGGAACGGCGGGTATCAGACGACTTATGATATAACCGACAACAGCGATGAATAATAACCCGCCGCTGATGACAGAGGATGAATTTTTTAATGTTGTCGCAAAGCCGCCAGCGATAGTTCCTAACAAAATAGCCATAAAAGTACCTAATTCGACAAAGGCATTTCCCTTTGTCATTTCATCATCAGTAACAAGCTCTGGAATTATACTAAATTTAAGTGGACCAAATACAGCCGAATGGGTACCCATTAAAAACAAGGTGAAGAAAAGTAGACTATAACTTTCGACAAAAAAACCAAAGGCTGCGATCAGCATGATAAAAATCTCAGCTAACTTAACCAAACGAATAAGTTTTGATTTTTCAAATTTGTCTGCAAATTGTCCAGTTAAAGTCGAAAATAGAAAGAATGGCAAAATAAATAAACCACTGGCAAGTGCCACGAGCGAATGGGACTCTAATCCCCCTAATGTCGCCCCTTGATATGTAACCATAACAACAAGGGCATTTTTTAAAAAATTATCATTAAATGCACCTAAGAATTGAGTCCAAAAAAATGAACTGAATTTCTTATTAATTATAATCATAACATTAAGAATAAACGGCAACTAAGGGCAGTCAACTGCACGCCCTAGACCTTGGTCAAACGAGAAGATATTGATTATTCTTAAGTCACAAGTCTAAATTAACTAGGGGTAGATAAAATGATAGCAAAAATAAATCTTCTGAGATGGGTTAAGATTGCTTTCATTGGAGTATTAGCACTTATATTGACTATCTATTTATTTCTCATTATCGCCTTAGAATGGACAGCTTCCGGCCCAGGGTATTCAAAGGAGGCTCAAGATGCCGTTTTTGCCAAATCTTCAAAGCCACACAAGATTAAATTAATTGATACTGGGATTTTGTCGTTGAGCGAACGGCTTAAAATAATTGAAGAGGCTAAAGAATCTATTGAGCTTGAATTTTTTATTTTTAATCTGGATCGATCAAGTCGATTGATAACCCAAGCGATGTTAAAAAAAGCTAAGGAAGGTGTGCAAATTCGTCTACTGGTTGATTTTTCCATTGCAGTTTTTCAGCTTCGCCCTGCCTATGCCAACCTTATGGAATCAGCGGGCATTCAAATTAAATATTATAATACGAGCCCTCTTCATAGATTGTTTTCAATTCAGCATCGCAGTCATCGAAAATTATTAATTGTCGACGGCACAAAGGTTATAACTGGTGGTCGAAACATTGGTGACGACTATTTTGATTTATCTGAACAATATAGTTTTTTAGATAGTGATATTTTGGTAGAGGGACCTTTGGTTGAAACAATTAGGTCTAGTTTTAATCTTTATTGGAATTCCGATTTGGCTAAAGAACCCAAAAGTTTAAATGAAATAATTTCTATTAAAGACCAACAAGAAGCTATCAGGTATCTAAAACTGCAAGAAGGTGACTTAAATGTATTAGCACAAATTGAAGAGTTGAAAAAGAGTCGCACATCAGAGTTGCCTGAAAGTGTCTGCACAGAAACTATTTTTGTAACAGATTTCCCAGGCGCGGGCGAAGCCCACCGCAAAATCTATTCGACGATAGTACAACTGGTTTCTGAAGTCGAAGATGAAATTTATGTTGAAAGCCCTTATTTTGTACTTCGTCAAGAAGGCTATGATGTATTTAAAAAGATGACTGATCAAAAAGTAGAAGTAAAAGTATTAACGAACGGCTTGTATTCTACAGATGCTTTTTATGTAATTTCGCCACTTTGGTTACACCTAGGTTGGATCGCAAAATCAGGCATTGAACTCTACGCTTATCGTGGAGAGTCTTTATCAGACAGTCCAATTATGACTCAATCATCAGTTCGTTGGGGAATACATGCAAAAAGAGCCGTGCTTGATAGGAAAACAGTTTTGCTCGGCACCTATAACATTGATCCAAGGTCCGCCAATTTAAATTCCGAATTGATGCTGGTCTGTAAAAATAATCCAATATTTGCAGAACAGGTTTTAAATTCTATTCAGAAACGAATTGATCAATCCTCTCTGGTTGTCTCAGAAAAGCAGATTGTTGATAAAGATGCACTAATGAAGAACTCTACATTTAAGCAAAAGCTTTTGACTATTTTGGCAGTGCCATTAGCGGCTTCATTTAGTTTTATCTTGTAAAAAGATGACTCAAGGACTTTTTTAACATTAACAAAGAAAAAATTGTTCCAAATTTTATGCAATTTTGACACTCCTCAATTTCATGTTACAATCTTAAAATGTGTGCACAATTTGGACTTAAAACCACAGCTGAAGAATTAAATAAAAAATATGCTATTGAAGCACCCAAAGACTTTAGCTTCGATCAAAGAATTATGCCGCATACCTTGGCCCCTGTGATTACTCAAGAAGGTATGCGGCTTAAAAAATTTAGTTTATTGCCCAGTTGGTCCAAGGAATCAAAAGTCAAATTTGCCACTCACAATGCAAGAATTGAAACACTGACTGAAAAGGCCACTTGGAAAATTCCTTTTCAAAAATTTCACTGCCTTGTTCCCCTGACCTATTTCATTGAACCTATTTACACCAATGAGCACGCAGGATTTATGGTGGCCTTTTCTGATCTTCGAGGTGAAATCTTAACGGCCGCAGGTCTTTATGATTCTTGGATCAATAAAGAAACAGGTGAAGTGATTGAATCATTTACGATCATCACCACAAAGCCTCCACCTTTTGTAGAAAGTATTGGTCATGATCGTTGTCCTTTGTTTTTAAAAGAATCTGCTTTTGCAGAATGGCTTATCCCCAAAAATTCAAATCATTCTGAATTTCTATTAGATAATCAAAAATTTATTGAGTTTAAAGTTGAAAATGACCGAGCCATGAAGCCTGGATGGGAAAAACGACTCTAGATTCATTAAGCCTGGTAAATTAGGTAACCCGTGTAAGCAATGTACAATGATAAGAACAGGGCTCCTTCAATCCTACGCACCTGCTTTCCCCACCAAAAGATAGGCCAGCATAGGGCCGCTGAAACTAATAAAATGGGAATATCATAATTCAATAACGAAGCCTGAACAGCTAAGCCACCGGGAACAATTCCCCCTGATAAACCTAAGATAAATAAAATATTATAAATGTTGCTACCAATCACATTACCGACAGCAATATCACGCTCGCCCTTGATGGTGGCCACTACTGAAGCCACCACTTCAGGAAGTGAAGTCCCCGCTGCCACAATCGTTAAACCAATGACCGTGTCGCTAACACCGAGGGCTTTTGCCATTAGGATGGCTCCGTCCACAAGCCAATCTGCACCCAGCATGATCACCCCAAGACCTGCCACAATAAGGACTGGAATTTGCCATTTTTCCTTTAAAGGGGCCGCACGATATGAGAGCTCTTCTTTGACTTGGCTTTCAAGGCTGGCACTACGGTTTCGTTTTGTTTCACGAACTAACCACCAAGTGTAAAGTATAGCAAAACCAAAAAGAAGAAGGGCTTCTATTTGTTGAATTCGACCATCAAAAGAAAATAACAAAACTGCGAGGGAAGCTCCGATCATGATGGGAACTTCACGGCGAATCATTGTGGCATGAATGATCAAGGGACTAACAAGGGCCGATAAGCCAAGAATAAAAAATGTATTAAAAATATTACTGCCCACTACGTTCGCAATGGCGATATCAGCATTGCCCCTAAAAGCCGCTGATAAACTGACCGCAAGCTCAGGGGCACTTGTTCCCATGGCCACAATGGTAAGACCCACAACAACAGGTGGAATTCCCAACAAAGTGGCAAGCCTGGAGGCCCCTCTGATGAGCCATTCTCCACCGACCACTAATGCCACAAGACCCGCAACAACTTTAATAATAGTAATTAAATCCATGCTGGCTAATCTGCCAGCTGAATTCTAAAAAGTAAAAAGCTTTTTGACCCCGTTACCTGCATCCCGTTCGAATGGGAGGTAGGATTTTATTAAGAAACTGAATTTGTGATCCAGTGGCACAGGTCACAAGTGTCGAGGTCGTAGCGGAATCCAGCTCAGCTCCGCAAACGATGGGCCTGATTCCCAAAGCTCCACCTCGGCTGGTACTAACAGTCAGCATTTGGCCATAAATGGCAAATCCCCCGTTTTCATAAATTTTTAAACTTTCTTTCTCAACTCTGATATGAGAATTGATTATAATCTCACCTTTAAGATTCGAGCACTGGAGGTTAGCATCCGTGACCTCTGCAAGTGTAGCTTGAGCCATGAAAACTAATATAAGTAATGCTAATAATTTCATAAAACCCTCATAAAATAATTTTTAAAATTTCCTCAGCAGTTAACACAGGTTCTTTCACTTCTTTTTTGCCGTTAGGTCTTGGGCCTTTTTTAATATCAAACAGCTTCAATGCTAATTCTGAGGTTCTAGGAATATTCATATGAATGGAAACCGCAGCACGAGAAGCCATGCGGGCCAGCTCTTCTTTTGAAGTCAGTGGTCCCGCTGCAGGACCAACAAAATAAAGGCCTAAGTTTTTACCATCGGCTGTTTGTACCTGTTTACCAAGGGCCGTATCTTTAAAATCTCTCTCGACAAGATCACCCTTCACGTCAACAAGCTGACTACCTACAAACGTCGTTTTAATTAAATTCAGGGCTGCATTGTCATAGCCTGTAGAATCAATAATCATATCCACTTCCACAGAGCTAGTTGTTGAAGTCGCTTTGTCTTCTGTTGTGATTTTAAATTTTCCACTTGGTAATTGTTGAACTTGAGTAGCAAAACCTGTGACTGCATGAATTTGATTCTTTTTATAAAATGGTACGACTTTATCAATGTAGCGATCCCAACCTTCTTGGCTTTGGATGTATTCCTCTGCCGTTTTTGCGGGATTTCCAATCCATGAGATTTTGAAGTCTTTTGGAAGTTGAACGTAAGGCTCTAACATTTCTTCCACTGTGATCCTGGCCCCATCCCCGTTTCCAATTAAGGCAACTGTTGCAGGCAATGTGACCTTTTGACTGGATTTGGGTGCACGGTTAAGAAGCTTCATAAAAGTTTCTGTGTTCATAATAGACTGCAAGGAATTCAGTGCATCTTTATGAGCTAAAGCTTTAAAGTACATTTCACGGTAACCTGCATCGGGAATTTTAGTGGTGGCTTCACCAAGACCAGTGGCTATAAATACATTTTTAGCGCTTAAAACTTGCCCCGTTTGATTTTTTAAAAGTACTCGGCCAGAAGCAGAGTCCACTTCAAAGAATTTTATTTCAGAATTTAAAAGTACCGAAGCCTTGGAAAAATAAATATGAGCTTGCAATAAAGCCGCAAGCTGTAATGAGCTAGCATACTTGGAACTCACGAAATTGTTAAATTTTAAGGGTGAATAAGCAAAATCGTGCATGGAAAAATCATTCGTTTCCACACTGTTGATAATAAATTCTTTGCTAGCAAAATTAGAAGCCACTAGGGGTGCTTTATCGACGATTAAAACTTTTACTCCAGAGTCTTTCAATGACAAAGCAGCCGCCGCAGCTTGAGGACCTGCACCGATTATGATTAGGTCATAGGAATTTGAAGTGACCCCTGATTTTAAATCTTTTGCCAATTGATCGGATTGCTTTTTAAAAAATTGACCCAGCTGACGACTGACTTTTTGTGAATTTTGTATTTCACTAGCTTCTGGAAAAACTCCCGAGGCCAAAACGACCTGATGACAGGTCATAGATGCAAAGGCTGGCGTTACAATGAAAGTTGCCATTAGGCCTAAAGCAAGAAAAACAGATTTCATAAATTGATCCTTTTAAGTATTTAACCAGACACAATGCTGATCTTGTGCCTGGTCAAATCTTAATAGAATAAAGATGACGACTTCGAGTATGTAAAGTTTTTCTGATCACGACATGAATTGCTTGTCGGCTAAAAGTTCGACAGGCTAGTCAAAAGAGAAAACAGAATAATTAAAACGACCTGTTGTAGCACCACCACAATACCACGGACGAGAGCGCATATTCACAGCCTGTCCAGGCGGAAGAAAAAAGCTGATATTAGCAGATTTAAATCCAGTGGGACTATTATCAACGGATTGAGCAATCACCTGCCCTCCGATATTGGCTTGCAAATGATAGGAATTTTGAACATTTCCGTTACATGAATTAGAGTCACCACCTTTTGCAATGATAAAAACAGGCTTTGTGCTTGTATTCGTGTAATCACAAATTCCAATGCAATTTTGATTAAGTGTCGTATAAGAACCTGCATTCCCAATTACAGTAGGTGGAGAGTCTAAAGAACAAGAACTCAAGATGGGTGATGCAGCCGTTGAAGCTGGATTAATGATATCCCGGTCAAAAAAGAGTTTGAATGTTCTATTTTTTAGCTTCATCCCCGAACTGGTATCATAAATAATGTTAAAATCTGCAGAGTAAGAGTCTCCCCCTGTGCTTATAACATTAGTTACGTTAATTGAACTTACAACCAAACCACTTTCAATTTTATGACCATCCACAGGATCAAATCGATAGAGATCTGAATTCACTGTATTAGGTACCGGACAAACTGAAATATTGCTAGTAAGTCGATCAATATTTGTAGTAGCCCCAACAGGAAAGGCTCTACCAGACAAATTACAAGAGCAAAAATTCGATTGCTTCAAATAGCCGGATAATGCTGTTTCATAAAAAGTACGACCCACTGACTTTTGAAACTCATGCATGGATTTATTCATATTCTGTGTCATGGTCATAATGACAAGAGTCATCACAGAGGTGATCGCGATGGAAATCAACGCACTGGTTAGCGTTTGGCCTTTGTTATTTCTTATAAACGACCCAAATTGAGACATGGTGTTGGATCTCCTCTATCAGTCAATTACTGATCGGCATGAATGAGGAATTAGTTAAGGCCTAAGACTTTCCACATAACGAATGTGCTTTTCTAAATGAATGGAAGATCTTTTAATGGATTTTAAATACTGAACATAGTTTTTTATCCGCTCTGGATTGTTGCGCCATTTAATGGCTTGTACGTCAAGTTCAAGGAAAAAAAACTCATCTGCATTTTCATCAGTTATATGAGAAGTCACTTTAACTGTTTCGCCTGCCGACCATTTCTTTAATTGATCCAGCCAGAATTGATCGGACTTTAATTCCACATTTAGCCAAAAAAAGTCTAAAAAATGACTGAGTCCCCATTGTTGAGTGATTTGAATTTTTTTATAAAAGTTTTGGAATTTTTTAACATAACTTTCATCTTTTTTTATGGATGGAAAAAAGTAAGATAAATGTCCCAATTGATCGGGATGATCCACATGCAGAGCTACTTTTTCCTGAACAACTGCAGCATGTAAACTTTCAAAACTTTTAATCTTTTCACTTGCATTCTGAGGGTCCAGACTTCTTGCAAGGCCTCTGTAAAATACCAAAATGTCAATATAACCAAGGGAGTCTACATAATCTGCACTTAAATTTTCTTCAAACATTCGGTTTAAGATAATGGCATTCTTCTGTGCTGATTTTTTAAAATCTAAAAGTTCATCTGAGAATTTTTTTGTTAATTGGGATAAAGCTGATAGATCATAAAAAGCCAATGTAGCTGGAAAAGTTTGTGCAATAAGAAGATCGGGATCTCCTCCGGGGAATAGAAAATCTTTATAGGTTTCCTCAAAATGATTTAAAATTTCTTTTGCAATTTTTCGAGGGTTAAATATTTCATATTTTTTAATCGTTTTTAAAACATGTTGTATAGAAATAGATCTGCCAATTTTATCTTCATCATCTTTTAATGTGAGATAGATGGGGTATTCTGATGCCACTGCAAAGTGTGAAACACTCGATAGCATATTCATGATTTCCAAGTTTCCCATCAAACAAGAATTATAAATGAGTAAATCAATTTTTTGCTTTCCTAATGCTTTTTTTAAACCACTGACCATCACTTCTTCATTTATATAACTTCCAGATGAGTCATCAGAGCTTGAAGCAAGACTTGCAACATCTTTTGATTCATGGAAGACCGAGCCATCATTGACTGGAATATTTAATACCCCGCGGCCGTGGGCAAAAATCAAGAGAACTAATTTTTCGGAAGGAAAGTTGGCTTTCCCCCATTCTACAAAGTCAACAAGGGTACTGGCTTGCCCCATATCATACTCGACATTTTGCTGCCAGATCTGAGGCCTATTTTTGGTAATAGAAAGTCTTAATGAATCATGAGGCTTATTGCCATCAAACTGGACTGCGACATGGACCTGAGAACTGTCACCTTCCATTAAAACCTGCTGCAAAGAAGTTTTCATAAATTCAGATAAATTATTGTCGCCTGAGTAATAGATTAAAAAAGTGACAGGTTTTGGCAATAAAGGAAGCTCATTAGCCTGGGTGAACGGGCTCAGTAGAAATACAGGTATCAACCAATGGAAAAATGACTTCATACAGGCTTACACTTGCAAAAAACAAGCTAGCCTTATTTTGCGACCCCTCTGGCTCTGATACAAAGTTGGTCACATCTTTCATTCCACGGATTTTTTGCATGAGCTTTAACCCAACTCCATTGAATGAACTTACCTGTTAATAATAAATCTAGCTTTTGATAAAGATCCACGTGAGGAATAGGCGAGCCATTTTGTTTCCTCCAGCCATAGGACTTCCATTTTGGTAATTTCAAAACGTTAGCATACAAAATATGGCAATCAGTTAAAATCTCAAATTCTTGTTGGTCAGAAAGTGATTGAATAGCTTCAAGGGCGGCTTGAATTTCCATTCTTAGACTGTCTGTGCTTTTTACTTTTCCCGAAGCTTCAAAAATCAGCAGATCATTTTGAGTGATAACATAAGCCCAACTGCCCCATCTATGCTTATGGGCCCCGTCAGTGAAAACTTTTAACCCATTAGTAATCACAAAGCTTCACTATACTTTTTTTTGTGCAACTGACATCACTGACGATTTGATTGTCTTTCCACAATCCATCAGCTGTGCACCTTTTTCGCACACATTGATTTTCTGCATTGAGCTGCCAAACACAGTAATTTAAAGGTGCCGCTGGATTTCGACAGATCAAACCCTTTAATTGGGGGTCACTGTCTTTCTTTTGTTTTTGAATTTGTAATTGTTGTTGCTGCCTTTTCAGTTGTTTCAATTCCGGTGAATATTTTTGAATTTCATCAGCCGATATTTTTTCTATATTTCCCAGTTTTCCTTTTGGAACTTTTCGTCCCTGAAGCAACAAATCATAACTGATTTCGTCCTCTTCTTTGACTCCTTGAAAATAGACTTTTTGCCCTGCTTTGACTTGCAGTGTTTCTTCCGCATTCAGACCACCAAATTGAACCTCGCCTTTAAATACAAACAGACCCGCCCTGGCTAACTGAGGATCAAAAAAGAGTAAAAAATTAGCAGCAGGAACTGAAACCTCAAACAAAGGACTTTTAATTTTTAAGTTGGCATAATCCTTTGTTGGTGAATCAATCTGAATGAAGCCTTTTAATAATTGTACATCTGAAATTTGCCTGGTCTCCCACGAAATATTCGGCAATAGAAACTCGGAATCCCCAAAAGCTTCCAATTCTAGTTTTTCATACAATTGCAAAGTCAGTCCACTGGAGGGGCCATTGATTTTGGCATGAAATTTTTCAAGTAAACGATCTGATTTTTTTAAAGTTCGAGTGGGTTGCATGGATAAGTCTTGAACACTTCCCCTTAAATCTTGGATTTTGGGATAGACTGACTTAGGGGCCTTCGCCATAAGTGGAAAAGACAACAATACAACGCTAAGGGATAAAATTCGCATAAAATCCATAGATTTAACTTCATCAAAACGACATTCCCTTGTCAAAGAAGGATATCTCGACTTAGCATTTACTTATGAAAAAATTAATTTTAAGTGTTCTTTTAGTAGCAATGTCCATTTCACAGGCCTCTTATCTTTCCATTGGTGAATCTGGCGAAATTTTACCTGCTGACAAAAACTATCAGGTAGGACTGGCCCCTCAGCTGATTACGAATAATGATACGGGAGCCAATATCGGAGCTTTTTTAGATGCCGCTTGGACGGATTCTTTATCATCACGTTTTACTTTAGGTGTGGGAGTTGTGGATTTTTACTCGGGGGCAAGTTTAAAATACATCCCCTTCCCTGATGTGGCCCAACAACCTGCCATCGGATTGAAAGCCAGTCTTTGGTACGCTCGCGAAGAAACCGAAAATATCACCACTGTGCAAATCGCTCCCATGGTCAGTAAGAAATTTGAATCGGCCGATTATGGAATGTTGATTCCCTACACTGCCCTTGGAGTTAGTTTTTATGAATTGGGCGGAGATTCAAAAACCGGAACTCAATTTTTTATTGGAACCGATTGGAAAGCCCCCGCTTTACCTGAATATAATTTAACAGCTGAAATCGCAATGGATCTGGAAGATAGCACAAGTCATGTGTCCTTTTTTATCTCTCTTCCCTTCAGTGAAAAGTCAGGATTTTAAATTATGTTTTGGAACTGGTTCAAAAGCGAAGCCCCCAGTGCCGCCGATGTCTATGTGGATTTAGGCACTGCCAATACTTTGGTGGCAGCCCGAGGCTTTGGAATTATTTTAAATGAACCCTCACTTGTGGCCTATTCGGAAACCTCACCAGGAAGAAGACGAATTTTAGCCATCGGCCATGATGTTAAAGATATTTTAAATAAAACTCCTGGTAATACTTTTTTACTAAAACCCATTCGAGACGGTGTCATAGCCGATTTCGATTTTGCTCAGGAAATGCTAAAGCATTTCCTCAGTCGTCCTTTGGTACAAAAAGCCTTCTCTCGGCCACGGGTTGTTGTGTCTTTGCCTTACGGTGTCACCGAAGTTGAAAAAAAAGCCGTCATTGAGGCCTGCCTAAGCTCGGGGGCCAGAGAAGTTTTTTTAATTGATGAGCCCATGGCTGCTGCCATTGGTGCAGAACTTCCTGTGAAGTCCCCCCATGGAAGCATGATCGTGGATATTGGTGGTGGCACCACAGAAATCGCTGTGATTGCGCTTTCAGATATCGTTTATTGTGAAGCCGTTAAAGTCGGTGGCCACAAAATGGATGAAAGTATTTTAGATTACTTTAAAAAAGTTAAAAAAATTGTGATCTCAGAAACGGTGGCTGAAGATTTAAAAGTTCACTTCGGAACCGCCGTTCCAAAGAAGAACATTCGCACAACAACTATTTCAGGCCGAGACGCTGATACAGGACTTAATAAAACCTTGGAAGTTAGCAGTGAAGACGTGGGTATGGCCATCAACGACTGCTTAGAACTTATCATCAATGCCATTCATAAGGCCCTTGAAAAAACTCCACCGGAACTTGTGGCTGATCTGATTGAAAGTGGTTTAGTGCTTGCTGGTGGCGGAGCCTTGATCAGAGATTTTGATATTCGTATACAAAATGAAGTCCGAATTCCTGTTAAAATTGCTCAGCACCCCTTAACAGCCATCGCACTGGGTGGCTCCAAGGTTCTAGAAGACCCTAGCTTATTATCTAAAATTCAATTGGAAGTCTGATCTTTTAAGATCAGTTCATTTAATTTTTTTGCAATGGGCCCCACAAGACCTTGATTGATTTTTTGACCCTCAACTTCGGTCACAGGTAAAATATCTAAAGTCGTTCCTGCCATCATGATTTCTTTTGCACTTAGCAAATCCTTTAGAGTTAAAGCTCTTTCAAAGGTTTCAGCGATATGATGCTTTTGTGCGAGCTCAAAGGCTCTGACCATGGTGCAACCTCGTAGAATTCGGTCCTTTAAGGGGCGAACTAATAAGCCTTTTTGATCCACAATCATAAAATTTTCTGTGCTGCTTTCAGTTAGCTCACCCATTTCAGTTTGCCCGATGACGAAATCAAGTTTTCGATCGATGGCTTCTTTTTTCATCAACACATTGGGTAAATAATTACATGACTTAATTTGTGCCCAAAAGGATTCCTTCGGAAAAACTTTTGAGATCCCAAGTTTGACACCGTTTTCATAGAAAAGAGGACTTGGAGGCTGAAGCTTTAGAACGGCAATCATAAGTTCGGGCTTTAATGGGTCGTAAGGATTAGGTGAAAATGAACCTGAACCCCTGGAAATAAACATCCGTATGAGTCCATTTTCTAAACCAGAAGCTTCAAGTGTTACTTTCACTATTTCTGCAATGTCTTCATCTAGCTTTGTTAAATCAAAACTTAAACTTTTTGCTGAAAAGCGCAGTCTTTCAAGGTGTTGTTCAAGCAGATAAGGTTTTTTATTTATAAATTTTATGGCCTCAAAAATTCCATCGCCTCTGTGAACCATGTGATCATCCAATGGAATCAACATCCATTTAGGATCGGTCACAATACCCTTCATCCAGCTGATATAACAGGCCTTCACATCAGCTCTTGAGGCCACCGACTGCTGCTCAATTTGAGAGATTATTTCAGATTTTGATAAGACAGCTCGTGACAATTGTACCTCCGAAAAATACACTCTCACTCTATGACAGCGAACTCTGAAAGTCGAAAAATTTTAATGACCATTGCCCTCCCCTACGCCAATGGTCCAATCCATATGGGGCATTTAGTTGAAGCCATTCAGGCCGATATCTGGGCTCGGTTTCAAAAAATGCAAGGTCATGAAGTTCACTTCTTTTGTGCCGATGACACTCACGGCACACCGATCATGATCAATGCCCGCGAGAAAAAAACCACACCAGAGAAATTAATTGCAGAGGTTTGGAAAGATCACACCGAAACTTACAAGGGCTATCAAATTGGTTTTACCCATTATTCTTCCACCAATTCAAAAGCCAATCAGGAAATGTGTGAACTTTTCTATGACTCCATGAAAAAGAAAAATGCACTATCAAGAAAAAGTATCGAGCAACTTTACTGTGATTTTGATAAAATGTTTTTGCCTGACAGGTTTGTCAAAGGCACTTGTCCTAAATGTGGCGCTCTCGATCAGTATGGTGACACTTGTGATGTATGTAGTGCCACCTATTCACCCAGCGATATGAAAAATGCAGGCTGTTCACTGTGTGGCTCAAAGCCAATTAAAAAACACAGTGAGCATGTGTTTTTTGAGCTCGAGCCTCACCGAGAATTTTTAAAAGAATTTTTAGAGTCTTCGACGTCCACAGAAGTGAAGAAGAAGATGCTCGAATGGTTTGATGGTGAGCTTCGCCCATGGGATATCACCCGCGATGGTCCTTATTTTGGTTTTCCCATTCCAGGCGAAAAAGATAAATTCTTTTATGTGTGGGTGGATGCACCCATGGGTTATATTTCATCATCAAAGGAATATTTTGATTCAATAGGAAAGAATTATCTTTCTTATTGGAAGGATAAAAGCACTGAAATTTATCACTTCATCGGCAAAGACATCACTTACTTTCACACTTTATTTTGGCCAGCATTACTTAAGACTGCTGATTTTCAAACTCCCAAGGCTGTTTTTGTTCATGGAAGGCTGATGATCAACGGTGAAAAAATGAGTAAATCGAAAGGCAACTTCGTTGCGGCCAGTACTTATCTAAAACACTTACAAGCTGATTATTTACGTTATTATTACGCCACAAAACTCAATGATTCCCTGGATGACTTTGATCTTAGCTTTGATGATTTTATGAACCGTGTGAACTCTGAGCTTGTTGGGAAGATCACAAATTTGGCCTCACGCGGGGCTCAGATGCTGGGTAAGAAAAATAATAATCAAATGACGACTTTGGATTCCAAAGGCCTGCAACTTGTTAAAAAGGCCCAAAATGCAGGTTCTGAAATCAAAAAGAATTTCGAAAACAGAGAGTTTTCAAAGGTCATGGGTGAAATTAGATCCTTGGCCGAAGAGGCCAATCGTTATTTTGATGAATTAGCACCTTGGAAAACTGTGGAGACTGACCCCTCAAGCACTTTTCAAGTCCTCACCTCAACGCTTAACTTATTTCGAATATTAGCTATTTATTTAAAACCCGTGATGCCCGAGTACTCTGAAAAAGTAGAAAAACTTTTTAACGAAAAATCTTACACTTGGAATGATTCATTAAAAATTTTAGAAAATCATAATTTAAATGAATTCACGGCTCTCATCACCCGCATAGAAAAAGAAAAAATCGAGCTCATTATGAAAGAGACTTTAACTTTAAACGAAATCATTCAAAAAGAAAAATCAGCAAGCTCGACCGCAGCACCTGTAGCAGCAGCTAAGGATACATCCGTGATTGAAATCGATGATTTTTTAAAAATTGATCTTCGTGTGGCTGAAATTTTAAAAGCGGAAGCCATACCTGAAGCCGAAAAACTTTTAAGATTACAAGTCAGCCTTGGACCTTTAGGTGAAAGACAAATCATTGCAGGCATTAAATCCGCCTATGATCCTGCTAGTCTCGTGGGCCGTAAAGTTATTGTGGTGGCCAATTTAAAACCTAGAAAAATGAAATTTGGAATGTCTGAAGGAATGGTTTTAGCTGCAGGCGCTGGAGCTCCTGATTTATTTGTACTTTCTCCTGATCCGGGTGCCAAAGCCGGAGATCCGGTGAAATAATGGAATCAACCCGGATTAAAATATTAGAGCTTTATAAACACTGCCGAGAGCTGGAAAAAAGATTTCAAAAAGTTTCTGCTGCTGATTTTCAATTCATCAAAAAATACATAGAAGATCTGGCAGGTCTTGAAGGTCCCCATACTGATAAGCTCGCTTTGCTTGCTAAGCACATCCAACCCGAGATGACATTACAAACTTTCCAAAATATTTTAGTTCCCCTCGAAAGATGGCTGAACCGCACCGTTCGTGATGATGAGTTTCTTGTTCGCAGTGAAGATAAGCACGACAAAAGATCACACTTCCCCTTAATCGTTGTGCTGGATCATTTAAGATCTGCATTTAACGTGGGAGCTTTCTTTCGTATGGGTGACGGGCTTGGTGTGGAAAAAGTAATTTTAACTGGTTACACACCCACACCGACACAATTATCAGTGCAGAAAACTTCCATGGGATCAGAAGATGCCGTTCCTTGGGAATGGGTGGAAAATTTAAGCTTATTTTTAAAAAATCACCGAGCCACCCATCACATTGTGGCCTTTGAAACAGCAAAAAAAGCTAAACCACTGGAGGCCGACTTTGCACAGAAACCGACCATCTTTATATTTGGTAACGAGCGCTTTGGCTTAGGACCAGAAATCCTAGAACTCTGTCATGAAATTCGTGAAATTAAAATGATGGGAAAGAAAAATTCTCTAAACGTTTCGCAAAGTGCTGCAGTCGGTGTGTTTGAATGGCGAAGGCAATGGCTGAATTCCAACTCCGAAGCCTAGGCCTGTTTCACGGCTCTCACTTTGCAAAATCCTCACTTCCTAGGCAAGGTCATTTATCAAAGCAAACTGGTTATATCGAATTTCACTCAGACTTCGATCACAAGCTTGCACTTTCAGGTTTAGAAAAAATGAGCCATGTTTGGTTGATTTTTTACTTTCATAAAAGTGAATCTCCAGCCAAACCTTTGGTGCGCCCTCCCAGGGCCCCCGATCAACAAGTCGGAGTTTATGCCACCCGTTCCCCCTACAGACCCAATCCCTTAGGTCTCACCTTAGCTAAAGTAGAAAAAATTGAAAAGGGTCTATTCTATCTGTCCTCTGTGGATCTACTGGATCAAACACCTATTCTTGACATCAAACCTTATGTTACAGAAAGCGACTTAGCCCATCACCCAGTTCAAGGATGGATTGATGAAATTCAACCATGGAAATTTACAATCTGTGATCTTGCCCAGAAAAAAATAGATTGGTTATTGGATAAAGGTGTCCCTGAATTTTATGATGTCTTGGTATCACAACTGGAAACTCCACCACTTCAATTAGACAGAAAACGGATAAAAAAGATTTCTGAAAACCAGTGGGTATTAAGTTACCGGACCTGGAGAATTTATTTAAATATCCAAGAGGATATGTTTTTAAGTGAGGTTTTAGACATCAAAAGTGGATACTCACAGGCCGAGATCTTGGATCAGAATCACGACCCTTACTTTGATAAATCTTTGCACTTTCAGTTTAACTTGATAGACTTTAAACAATGAAAACTTATTTATTTTCCATATTTTTTTTAAACTGTTTAGTGGTTCAGGCTTTTGACTCGAATGTGACTTTTACGCTGGATGAAATGAAACAGCATAGCATAGTTGCTCGCGCAAGTGGCGGCCAAGATGAAATGCTCCTTGTGGCGGCCCGAATTTTTCAATTGCAACTGGAAGCTTCTAAATGTGATAGCGTATCAGTCAATCCAACCACTTTTTATGCCTCTGAAAAAAACACTTTTAAAGTGAGTTCGAAAAATTGTGTTTTAAAAAACAAAAAAACCGAGGAATGTGCTGCAGGATTTAATGCTCGAAATATTAGCATCAATCCACGAACACCCGATGATTCTATCATCGGTGGTGAAGCTTATAAAGTGTGTGTGCAAGCTTCAGGTGGGACGCCAGCAAGTCTACCGCCTGCTATTAAATAAACAAGTTTGCCAATACTCAAGAAAAACTCAAATGATTCAAGTATCAATGGAATTCAGCTTTACCCCACCTTACTGATTCACTATAGTTTTATTCATGAGTTCCTTAAACAGAGTTTTATTAATTGATGATGACCCGGTTTTTTTAAACAATCTCGAGTTTTCGTTATCAAGATACTTTGATATTTTAAAAACTGACAATCTTGACGATGCCAAGAAATTCACAGAATCCACACATATTGATGCTATTCTTTTGGATTATCAAATCGGATCTCAAACGGGCCATGAGTTTATGGACTATCTTGGGGTGGTGGCTTTAGCCATTCCTGTGGTTGTATTATCAGGCTGTATTAATTTAGAAATGACAGTTGGTTTCTTAAAACGAAGACCCTACGGCTTTCTTGAAAAGCCTGCCACTTTTTTAGAAATTAAAAATACGTTAGAAGCAGCTATTTTATCAAAAGCAGGTCAAAAACCATTGGATTCTTTGGGGTTTGAAATTGACTATAAAACCCGGAAAGTTTCAGTCGACGACAAAGAAATAATTTTAACAAAAACTGAATTTGAATTGCTTTGCCTGTTTATAAAAAATAGAAAAAAACAACTCTCTCGGATGCATATCTCCAAACACTTGTGGGGTAACCATACTGTTTCAAAAAACACTTTGGATACACACCTACTTAATTTAAAGAAAAAGATTCCACCCTTTTCTAACCGAATTGTTTCCGTTTATGGTAACGGCTACCTATTCGATGCCTAAATCAATTAATTATCCCTTTTTGATCTCTTTGCTTATAGGCTTATGTTCAATTATTATTGGGCTAACTGAGGTTCAGCGCATTCAACCTGAGCTTCAAGAGATTTATCAGTTTTTGAAAATCTCTTATGGGATTGTCTTATTAGGAGTAGGATTTTATTTCTACTATTTCCCTCTCAGTGATTTGTCCGCCACAGTGCTTATGGTTTTAAGTGTCAGCTACAGTCTACTATTTATGTGGTTTGCACCTCTATATGAAGTGGCCTACTTGGAAATTGGCTTGGCTTGTAGTTTCTTAAACATCAAAAGGGCTTGGATTTTTCCAAGTATTTTTGGAGCTGGCCTTGTGGGAATGATTCTAAGTCTTATCTGGCAATATGATAATAAGTGGTACATTCCCCCAATACTCCTTTCAGATAGCATATGGATCTGTGCTCAATGTTTTTTAATTTCTTTGTTTGTGCAAAAATTTGCCATAGGAACTTTCCAAAAAGACAAAGACAGAATGGTTCGCTTTAGCATCGTAGGAGAAGAGACTTCAAAATTGATGCATGATCTGAAAGGAATGCTGTCTTCACCTTTATTATTACTTGAGGCTTTAAAGAATAAAAATCAAAACACATCTCAAGAAAATTATGAAAAACAAATTCAAGATCTCACCCAAGAACTTGAAAATATGCGATCAGTTGTTCGATCCATTAATCAATTGGTGATCACTAATGAAAAGTTAGGCCCCGTTGATTTAGCTGAATCGGCTAAACAAGCAAAAAGAATTTTAGATCGAAGGCTTAAAAATATTAAAGTTCAGTTACCAGAATCAAAATATGTGCATGGAAATGAAGAAAGAATTCAGTCTGTTTTATTTAATCTGATGATTAATTCCATTGAAGCTTTTGAAAGTTCTAGACCCGAAATGGCAGAGATCAAAATGCATTGGAGTGGTAATACGCTGATTTACAGTGATAATGCTGGTGGTTTTTCAAAATCTTTGCAGCAAAATAAACTTAAATCTGGCTTAGGTCTAGAGCTTATCAAAATTGACCTTAGTAAAATGGGTGCCAAATTAAAAATGATGACCATCAAGAATAATGCTCAAACCGAAATTACTTTTAAAAAGTAAATTCAACAGAAACTCAAGACATTCAAATCATTTTCAACAAAAGATCAGTCTTGTTGCTTATCCATCTGGTTTTAATCAGCCTGAAATTCAACAAGGAGAAACCCCAATGAAATTACTCATTCCCATTTTAATGCTTAGTTGTTCTGCTCACGCTTTTGATTTAGGTGGCTTTGTACAAAAAGTAGGAGAAATCAAAAAATCCAGTGATGATAAAAAATCAGCCAAGCAAAAAGCAGAAGCTGAACAAGAGAGAAATAAAAAAGCACCTTCTTGGGATAAGATGTTTTATTATACAATCAAAAATCAACCCACATGGAAAATGGAAAAAATTGTGAACGCTTACTGGATGGCTGAACCTGAAAGTAATTACTATGAAATGAAAGACAATGAGTTTGAATTTGAAAAACTTCAGCAAGCAAAAATTGAAGAGCTAAAGAAAAATGTAGCTGAGTTTAAACCCAGTGAATATTTGATTGATGTTTCAGCAAACTTAGGAAAATACAATTTTAAAACCAAATCCATCACTTTAGAGGGTGTGATTGATGAGGAAAATATTTTACTAACCACTGCACGTGAAGGTGAATTTTTAACTCAAAAACCTACCATGACTGTAACACCCAATCCTGTTTCTCAAGAACAAGACTGGCAAACTGTTCCTACAGGATACATTTTTCAAATTACTAATCCCAAGGCTTTAGAAGCCATTCCTGTTCAAGAAGAGTTAGCTCGAAAAATAGCAAGCACTCAGGGCGGACGAGGTGCTGATGTGGACATTTTGTTTGAACTCGTCGGAGTCAAACTAAACGATAAAAAATGGGGTCAGTACGGAACTGTTGGAATATTAAAAATTAAGGTCAAAGAAGTGAAGGCCTCTTGGACCAATGGACCTGATGGCAATATTTTAATTCAGTAACTCTTCCCTGCAAACTTCAAAGCCTGCCGGTACAGAAAAAAGGCGGTGATCACACGAGTGGTGCCGCCGATCACAAATAAAAAGAAATAGGCTTGAGCCCCATTTTCAGGATGAGTTTTTAGCCACAAAGCCCCTATGGCACTTCCTGTGATCAGCCCTATGGCATTCAAAAAATTATAAAAAGTTAAAAATGGTATTTTTTCAGAAGGTTTTAGGTCTTGAAAGAAGATCAACGCCAATCCGATTTCAAATAGTGCCCATGCCCCGCCTGAAATCAACTGCAGCATCAATACATAGATGAAATTGTCCCCCAAGGCCCAAAAAATCGGAGCCGGACAAAGAATAATAAGTCCCCACTTAAAGGCTTTTAAATAGGAATGATTTTTTGTTCTTTCAAAGTACCAAAGGGAAATAATTTTTCCAATCAACAAGAAGCTGACTGCTGTCATGTACTGACCGTAATTCATTTTTAAATGCACCAGCATATAGGGGGTCACAAACGGAGCTGATAAAAAAATTCCCATCTGAAAAGGCAGAAGCCTTAAAATAAAATTTCGTTTATTTTTTTCCGACCAAAAAACAGACCAGGACTGCCGAATTCTAAGCAGTGAATTTTCTTCGCTCCAATTTTTTTCGTAATGCTTTCTTGATAGAAGCCAACTGGATGTGGCTCTGGCTAAAAAGGCAAAAAAGAAAATCAACCCGAAAGTGGAAGTAAAAGGTCCTAGCTTAAAATTATTATGTAACGCCACTCCACCTAAAATAAGGCCTACTAAAATCCCCGCCTGTGAAATTCTTGTTCTAAGAGTAAAAAATTTAGCGGCCTCTTGCGGTGCCAGCAAATGCCCCATCCAATAATTCCATGAAGGACCTGCACTGAAACCAGCTCCCCAGTAAAAGGTGAGAATAATAAATAGAGTCCAAAAATTGGGCTTATCCCCAAGGGCGAAAAAAATCAGGGGAATAAAACTGATAGCTTGCAAAAAAGCGAGGGTCCCCACCCAAATTTTATGATTTTTAAAAGCTCTTAAGGCTTCAGTGCTTAATATTTGTAAAAAGGCACCCGATAGCAGTGGCATGGTGGCAATCAGTCCTGCCATCCATTCGGAAAGACCTAAAGAGAGAACATAAGCCGGGAGGTAGGACTCACCGGCTCCAACCATAAGGGCATAAAGAAAAGAATCAAACAGACTTAAATTTAGACTTTTTGAAACACGAGCATCTGTGCTCATAAGCTCAACTCATTTTTTATTACTTACGTTTTCGATTTTCTTTTTTTTCTTTGAGTTCAGCCTTACAAGTATCAGAAACTTTGTCCCGGTTTTCTTTTAGACACTTCATCACTCGGCCTTTGCCTTTTTCCACATCAGCACAAAGGGATTCCACGTCGGCTTCACAGGCGGCATGGATGTCTTTCATGGCCTCTTTCATTTCTGCTTTTTTTGAAATACGATAGTCTTTGCACTCTTGACTGAGCTGAGCTTCATTTTCCTTCATACACTTCATGATGGCTCCACCACCTTTTTCAACACTACCACATAGCTTTTCACGGTCGGCTTTGCAGGGACCATCTGCCATCGCAAACTGGCTGACAAACAAAATTGGTATTAAAAACCGCATAAAAAAACCTCCTGATAAATTCATCATTTCAATGAGTTCACAGGAGGTTTTTCATTTTCTCAAGGCCGGGAAAATCCCCTAGACCTAAGTATAAGATCAGTTGCCGATCAACGCGATCAGTTGAGCAATTAGAAGTGCCACAACGCTCATGACTTTGATCAGAATACTGACACCTGGGCCAGAAGTATCTTTGAAAGGATCACCCACAGTGTCACCCACTACGGCTGCCTTATGAACTTCTGAACCTTTTGCGTGTCCTGGCATTCCACCTTTTTCAATGAATTTTTTAGCGTTATCCCAAGCACCACCCGCATTGGCCATAAACAAAGCCATCGTGGCCCCTACTGCTAAAGATCCTGCTAAAGTTCCTGCAAGAGCTGCAGGGCCTAAAGTGAAGCCTACGATAATGGGCGCAAGGACTGCGATCATTCCAGGAACAATCATTTCTAAAAGAGCTGCACGAGTGGCAATGTCAACAATTCTTGCGGGTTCTGGTTCTGCAGTTCCTTGAAGAAGACCCGGAATTTCTTTAAATTGTCTGCGAATTTCTTCAACGATAGCACCTGCTGCACGGCCCACGGCTGTCATTGTTGTTGAACCCACTAAGAATGGTAAAATGGATCCAATCAGAAGACCGATCAAAACACCTGATGATGTAAGATCTAATGATATGGCAGCCATTCCTGCTTTTTCACGGACGTGATTCACTTCCATGTTGAAGGCAGAAAATAAAGCCACAACTGTTAAAATCGCTGAACCAATGGCAAAACCTTTTCCGATGGCAGCTGTTGTGTTCCCCACGGCATCGAGCTCGTCAGTGATGGCACGAACTTCTTTGCCAAGACCTGACATCTCTGAAATTCCACCCGCGTTATCCGCAATTGGCCCGTAAGCATCCACTGTCATTACAACAGCAGTTCCCGCAAGCATACCAACAGCTGACAAAGCAATTCCATAAAGACCTAAAGCAGAGTCAGCTACGTAGGCAGCCGCCACAACGATTAACATGGGAATCGCAACAGATTCCATACCAACAGCAAGACCACGGATGATTCCTGTTGCGGGACCTGTTAAATTAGCTTGAGCCACAAGCCTGATCGGGCGAGCCGCTGTGTAGTACTCTGTGATCAGTCCGATCAAGGCTCCACCGATGGCACCACTTGCAAGAGCAAGGGTCACGCCTTGAGAAACACCTAAAGAAGGCATCAAGAAGTAACTGACAATAGTTAAGAGCACGGCTGGAATCATTAAAGATAAACGAAGCACAAAAGCGGGCTTCATGTTTTTAAGCAATCGAGTAATAAAAATAACAGCTAAGGAAATAATAAGTCCCACGGCTGATAAAAATAATGGCAATCCAACGGCCATTTCGCGAAGTTCCACTTCACCAGCCTGAGGCATCAAAGACTGGATGCCTGTGGCTGGAATTGTCAAAGCGATCGCCATAGCAGACACGATGGCAGCTACCATGGATTCATAAATATCGGCACCCATTCCTGCTACGTCACCCACGTTATCACCCACGTTATCTGCAATTACACCGGGGTTACGGGGGTCATCTTCAGGGATTCCTTCAATCACTTTTCCAGCAATATCAGCACCCACGTCAGCAGCTTTCGTGTAAATTCCGCCACCAATTCTGGCAAACAAAGCAATGGATGAAGCACCCACGGCAAAGGCGTGAAGAATGGTTCCCACATTAGCGCTATCTTTATAAACCATAAACAAAGCACCAAGACCGATAAGCCCCAGTCCTGCTACCGCAAGACCCATAACTGCTCCACCGTCCAAAGCGATTAACAAAGCATTGGGTTTTGAACCCAAAGCTGCTGCTTGAGTGGTTCTGACGTTTGCAAAAGTGGCTGCTTTCATTCCAAAAAAGCCAGCGAGTAAACTTAAAAAGGCGCCGAGTAAAAACCAGATGGCTGATTCCATTCCCAATTGCCAGTAAAGAGCAGCTGCAACGATGACAGCATAAACAGCTAATACTTTATATTCGCGCACCAGAAAAGCCATGGAGCCTTCACGGATATAGGACGCGATTCGGTTCATTGTTTCATTTCCGGAGGGCTGAGCCTTCACACGAAAATAAAAAAACAAAGCCACGATGAGGCCGATGAAACCTGATATTAAAGGCAGCGTTACGTAGGATGACATAGTCCAAGTATCCTTTCAGACGATTTAAATTCAAACGAGCCCTTGGTGATACAGGGGCCCCCATGCATTCGTCCACTTTTGACGCAGAAAGCCTAAAGGATTAAAAACATGCGAGAGGTCTTGAAGCGCAAACATCAAACACAAACATTCGAGTGAGTGCCGTGCTGTTCTGACAAGAACCCGAAGTGGACACTCGAGATCGATCGATACCGTTCAAAATTTTTGGATCCAAGCCATAAAAGCGTAAAAGTTCAGCAACCTCTGCATGATCTGAATTCAAAATTTCATTTTTTTCAAAAGCAATTTCCTGATCCAGAGTTTCACACTTTTTTCGCATACATTTTAAAATAAAATGGGTTTGCGCGTTTTGCATAGTATTGCCGTAACCCCTGACTGATTCATCTGGCTGAATACCGTCCACGCAGGACCGGGAGCCTGTTTTGGAGAGCTCTTGAGCAGACATATTCATAGCTTTTTGAAAGTACAAATCCGCAGTGGTTCCCGGAGGAGCCCCAGCTATTAGCTGCATTGTTAACAATAATATTGAAATCATTTTAGATCCCTTCTGTTGCAACTTGAGCTCATAAGCTCATCGAATGAACCGTAAGTATCATCAGCCCATTGATTTTGATTGTATAAAAGGCTTTGCAAATAAAAGCTGAGCTTAGAGGTGGGCTCGCACAAAATCATCATGGCTGTCATTTTTTCCAAATTTTGGTCACCGAAGTGATTACCAACAAGTCCCAATTGCACATGTCTTAAGCTTTCATGAAGCAACAAACCTTCAAGACTTGTGGCACCCAGGCGCGTGATGACAGGCTCGAAAACCACAACCTCATACTTTTTAATCTTTCGATTTGATAAATAATAAGCCGCTAAATTGGCTTCTGATTCAAATTCAGCCAAAGTCCACTGAACAGAAGAGCTTAAAGCCACAGAGGCCAATGTTCCCACTAAATCATACTTCAAATTTTTCCAACCATCCAATGTGCTAAACAATGAATCGGCTGATTTTGAAAACCGAATCTGAGCCGTTTCATTTTGCTCAGGCCGTGAGTCTTGAACAGCGGGGCTGATCGACGAAAAATCAGAAAGAATCCATTGGTCACCTTTAAGCACAACAGAACCACCACCACTGCTTTCAGTCCCTTGCAGTGAACTTACAGATTTGGAACTGACAGCATCAAAAAAGTTTTTTTTCTGCTGGGGATTCATAGACTTTAGGTTAATGGATTTCAAAACCAACTCTTTTTGAGGACGGTCTTGCAGGAAACGATGAACAGGCTGGGCCCAAGCCACAGTGCTTATCAACTGTAGAAGAACTAGACAGCTGACCCATCTAGGCCCCATTTTCATCAGGCAAGCGAAACTGAACGTGTTCATAATTGAATCCTTATTACGTTGTAGTGTTTTTGCAATTTACAAGCCTTTGACTTTGAAAAAATCCATGGTCAAAGCAAAGACTTCTTCCTCTTTTGAGGGCTTTATTATTTTACGCATTTTATCTATGCACTCGAGCCATAGTTCCTTTATTTTTTCAGCATCTTTCAGTGATATCGCGATCACAGAGGAGTAATGCATATCCTCTTCAAGGTTTTTTTCCACAGACTGCAAACACTGACTGCGCCAGTTGATATGATGCCTTTGCACGAATTCGGAATCTCGACCCAAATGAATGGATCGATTGGTGACTTTGAATTGATTATTCACTTTTTCAATCAAACCAATTTCTTCTAGGAAGTGGATCACATCATAAACTAAAGCTTCAGGCAGATGAAATTTCTGAGCTAATATTTCAGCACTTTGATTTTCTGGTACTGAAAGTGCCACATGGATAGCCGAGTAAAACCATGTGCTGTAATAGCGATGCCGATCTTTTTCTGGTATATCATCTGTTTTTGCTAAGCGTTTTTTGATATTAAACTTCGCTTGTTGCATCTCTCGGATCTGCAATAAGAAAAAGTCTTTAAGCTCCACACTGCCTGAACGATCTTTTTCCACCAGCAACAGAAAGTATCGTGATTCTGATGCCGTATGATGAAAAAAAACATTAAGCCTGTGAGCTTGTTCCAGGGTTAAGTGAGCAAACCCATTTAACACTTGTGACAGATAAGAAGGCTGACATTGAATAAATTCAGAAATCTTATTTTTTAGACCCTTCTTAAGGGGGTCTATTTCAATACGATTGATGATGTATTCCTTGTAGTCCTCATAATCTAGTAGCTGATTGAGCATATAATCCTTATTTATTATATAATAAAGTTTCTATTGCTTTTATAATAAAGTAAAATTTTGTTAAATGAAAGGCCTCTGTAAAATTTATAGCTCATTTATCGTATCTCATGACTTGAAGACTTTTGTCCTGATCGAGTTGTCGGAACTCTGAAGACTCAAGATGAATAATCTGTTGGACCGCTTGAATATACACGTAAGAGCACAATTCATGGCTTTTCAACATCCTACTTTGTTCATCAAAAACTTGAATTTCTTCACACAGAGAAGATTCTGTGTGTGAAAGAAATAAATGAGGCGAGAAAAAAATCAATAAAAATATAAATTTAAGCTTTTGCACGAGTCATTCCTAATTGATTCTAATTTCGAAATAGACATCAAGACTCCCTTTTTTTTGAGTCTCGCAACTGTTTTCATTTTGATTCGTGACCAATTTAATATCTATCTTTTTTGTCGACAAAATTGATAATGCCCTTCTGTAATGCCTAGTATCTCCAGTGAAGCAATAACTGGGCGTTCGGTAGCGACCCTTTGATAAAGTTGTTCGAACTTCAGCGATCATTAAAGTTTCACTGACGCTTTCAGGTTCACAGTTTGCTACAAATTCAAAATAATCCTGCTCAATTTGAAAATTGAGTACTTCTTCAAATATTTTCCGCGAATTATAGCATGGTATTAGTGTAAGATTTATACCATCTGTAGGGTGATAGTACCGTAACTCATTCAAACGCTCTCGATACACGGTTTCTGCGAATGTCGCTGTTTGAAACAATACAAGACTCACTAGAGTCAATACCTTTTTCATAAAATCTCCTTACAATAGTTGATGTCTTGATAAAAAATTTTTATCAAATGGAGCACTAATAAACACTCAAATGAAATTTAAATATAGATGAATAAAATTAATAAACAGGTTTAAATTTAATAATAAAATAATATAAGTTTTACAATTTAAGATCAGATTAATCTTTTTCGAAAATATTAATTTTTTTTATCTATTTTTATACCTAATTTTGAAACTATATTGTGACCTCAACTCTAACAAAGGAAATTGCATGAATAAAATAATTTCAGCCTCAATAATATTGCTTATTGCGCTTTCATCTTCTGCCAACACAAATAGCCTTCAAGGTGCAAGACTTACGGATGAAACAACAAGTGAAAAAATTGAATTTGAGCCACACATTATGGCTCATAAACTCTTTAGAGGATCTGTTGTTTTGACTTCAGAGCACCTCAAGCGCTTGACAGCTAAAAATAGTAAATTGATCTGTTCTCACTATTATACGAGCTATTACAAGCCAGAAGAGGTCATTGCCTACAACAAACGAGTGCTGACTTTTTCTGAAAACAACCAGGTCACAAGCGACTATTTTGTCATCAACTATGAAGCTGACAAAGAAGATGCCTACCCTTCTGCCACCTGGAAATTCACAGCGAGTGGACACACGCTACCAAATGAAGTGACTTACACCAATTTGGATTCCGGGAAAAAACATGCAATCCCAGCTGTTTCAACGATGAGATATAATGACAAAAACAGTATTCCTGTTCTTATTATTGAAACTTCAATAGATAATAAAGAAAGTTTGAGTTCTAATTTACTGTTTTCTTCATCGCTTGACGCAAGTCGCTCTGTTAGCCGCTATGAAATCTGTTTTGCTCTTTAAAGGCGTTTTTCTTTAAGAAGCTTTTTTCTTAGGCTCTGATTTTTCAGAGCCTTTTGTTTCATACTTATCAATTAATGAATTCAAATGATTTTGTGCTTTATATTTACTTAAGTTTTGTACGTCTTGTTTTTGAATGTGAATTTCACCCACACCTTGACGAATCAGGCGATCCTTTTGAACCTCTTGAAATACGGCCCCTTGTGGAGTGTATAAGATGTATTTTTTATTCGTTGGCAAATAAATATACATATTAAACTCTAAAGGCTTTCCTGCTTCAATTTCCACTGTTTTCACAGAGACCATGTTTTCCTTAGCTGATATTCCTACTTTTGTTTGTGCCTCTGCAAAGGGGAAAAAAGCCATGGCCACTTCATCACCTTTATGTACAGACTTACGTAAAAATTGGGCGTATTCCAGTGCCCACCCTTCAAAATCCACTCGCTTCACTTTGACTTGCATATTGGCTTCATTATCGATGGGCTCACCGGCGTCCCTTAAAAACTTCATCAGTTTTGATCTGACAAGTTCAACGAATTCGTCATCGATTTTTTTGTCTTTTCCGAGGGCTGCCACCAGGTAGCCACTAAATTTAGGACTTTCAACCACGATACAGGCCAAGTGAGAATTGTCTTCTAAATAAGTTTGTGTTTCTCCACTGCCTTTGACCACTGTGGAGTCCAGGCTTTGGTTCACACCTTTTACAAACACCGATTCGTCATTAAAAATTCCACCCTCTTTAACTTTTGTTACATCCTGAGAGAGGCTGGATTTGTTTTTCTTTTTTTCATTGCCACTTTGACCAATGATAAGACTTTCACTGGGCTTTGAGGGATCATAGTCAGGTTGTTGATTTTTTCCAGAAACATTTTCTCCGGGATCGTAGCCAGCACCATTCTGAGTTTTAGCTCGACCAATCATGACATCTTGGCCTTTTTTTAAAGTGCCATCTGGATTGTACATCATGGTATCTACAGATGTACTTTCAATTTCGTGAGCTTTTGATTCCTTTTTATTTTTCTCTTGCGTGGGTATGAATAAACCATCTTCAGCGTCTGTGCTTGGACCCGGTGTCTGCAATGATCCTGCGTGAGCGATTCCACTTTTTGCAGCTTTTGGACCCTGTTCATGAACGGGAGTAAAAGCGATTCCACTATTCTCGTCACTGTCATCATCATTTGCCAATTGAGCAAGAAGAGATTTCATCATGGGGTCTGCTTCACCCTCAGTACTACTGGATGAAGCTGTCATCGTCACAAACCCATCTTTTTTCTGCTCGCCAGATTTTACTTCTACGCTAAAATCAAAATTACTTTTTTCATCACCGCCAATAGTTCCTGTTTCTTTGATTTTTGCGGCCGTTTCTAAATCACGAAGATACTTATTAACAGCACGCTCGATGGCAGGACCTGTCACTGGAGGATTAATTCTGTAATCAATTCCAGAATCCATAAGGGCTTTAAACGAGGCCGTAGTCGACTTTTCAGCAAACATCATCACACAGGTTTGAAAAGCGGAATTCACAATCTTAGGAAACTTGGCCATTTTTTTACTGGGGTGATCCACGGTAATTAAAACAAAAGATGGCTTCATTGTAACCAAGGTTCCAATGGCTTTTTTCATGTCATTGGTAGAGACAATATTCCACTCGCGATTTTTTAAAAATTGCTCCACACCTTTCAGACTATTGGCATCTGATTTTACGATGAGCATAGTTTTAGAAATGGCTTGTGACATATTTGATTTTTCGGCATTTTTCAGACCGATCAGTAGGGAGCGGCAAATGAACTAGACCAAAGACTTATCCAAAACGTCCCGTAATGTAATTTTCCGTTCTTTTATCCTGAGGATTGGTAAAAAGTTTTTGGCTTTTACCCTTTTCAATCATCTCGCCGGCCAGCATAAACACTGTATCATCCGAGCATCTGGCTGCTTGATGAAGATTATGTGTGACCATGATCACGGTGACTGTTTTTTTAATTTCTGATAGTTGCTCTTCAATGTGGGCTGTTGAGATCGGATCCAACGCACTAGTGGGCTCATCAAGCAATAAAATTTCTGGCTGTACTGCGAGCGCTCTTGCAATGCAAAGCCGTTGCTGTTGACCACCCGACAAAGCCAGGGCTGATTTTTGCAAACGATCGGAAACTTCACCCCAAAGACCGGCTTGATTCAAAGCCATTTCTACGCGGTCTGAAAGTTCAGTTTGATTTTTCATGCCGCGAAGCCTGAGGCCGTAGGCCACATTTTCAAATAATGATTTAGGAAAAGGATTGGGCTTTTGAAAAACCATCCCGACCCTTTCACGCACCCACAAAGGATCCACATCAAGCCCAAGAAGATTAATATTTTGCGGCTGCAATACGATTTCACCCAAGGCTTCGGCCTCTTCCACAAGTTCATGCATCAAGTTCACGCAACGAAGTAAAGTGGTTTTACCGCAACCTGAGGGTCCCATCAAAGCTGTGACTTTTTTTTCTGAAATATCCAGATTGATATTTTTTAAAACCTGCTGGGTATTGTAAAAAAAATTGAGATTTTTAATTTGTAGCTTCGTACTATTTTCTACCATTTGATGGATTTCCTAACCCTTATTCGAATAAGAATGGCAATGAGATTGAGTGCTAAAGTCAGTGTCAACAACACAAGACCAGCGGCGGCTGCATTGACGTGAAATTCGGCTTGCGGCCTTGAGAGCCAATTAAAAAGCTGAATGGGAAGAACCGTGAAGGGATCCATAATGGATTGCGGTAAAAAAGCAATGTAAGTTAAGGCCCCGATAGTAATCAAAGGGGCTGTTTCACCAATGGCTCTGGACAGTGCTAAAATAACTCCGGTCATAATGCCTCCCATTGCAGAGGGAAGTTGGTAATAATACAGAGTTTGAAAGCGTGTGGCACCCAATGCAAAAGAAGCTTCTTTTAAATTGGACGGCAATGATCTTAAGGCTTCACGGGTGGAAACAATAACAATTGGTAATACCAATAAACTTAAAGTAAGCCCCGCTGTTAAAAGGCTCGCCCCCAATTTAAAGTAATGCACAAAAATTCCTAAAGCGAGAAGTCCATAAAGAATGGAAGGCATGGCAGATAGGTTTAAAATGTTGAGCTCAATTAATTTTGTCATAGGATGATTCTGCTTCGAGTACTCTTCTAAATAGAGTGCTGCCGAAACCCCCACAAGAATTGTCAAAAACGCTGTGATCAACATAACAAGTAACGTGCCCACCCAGGCCGATAAAATTCCGGCCTGCCCTGCCCTTCGAGAGGGAAAAGAAGTGAAAAAATCCATATCAATTCGGCCCCCACCACGAATGGCGAGATCTAAAATCAAACTTAATAAAACAATCAAGGCCAAGGCCAGGCTTAGAAGGCCCACAAGTTTCATGAAGAAATTAAAGACTTTTCTTTTTTGTGAGCGGGTCACGAAAACCTCTGCATACGAGATCGGAAACGAAGGGCTAAAAAATTAAAAAACAAAGTGATCACGAGAAGAGTCAGCCCCACCACAAAAACAGTTTGGTACCCAATAGATCCGTGAGGCAAATCACCCAATGCCACTTGCACCATAAATGCGGTCATGGTGGCCGCAGGCTCTGTGGGATCCAAAGTCCAATTGGGTTGCTGTCCAGCTGCGATAGCCACCACCATGGTTTCTCCGATGGCTCTTGAAACTCCTAATATACACGCAGAAATAATTCCGCTTGAGGCCGAAGGAAGAATCACTTTCCAAATGGTCTCAAAAGTTGTGGCCCCTAAAGCTTTCGAGGCCTCCCTTAGATGACCGGGTACTGCTTGTATGGCGTCCTCTGATAAGGAAACGATCAGTGGTAAAATCATAAAGCTCATGGTGAGACCCGCAGAGAGTAAACTAAAACCAGGTAAATCAGGATAAAAAAACTGCAAAAATGGAGTCACAACAAGAAGTGCAAAGTAGCCAAAAATGACAGATGGAATTCCAGCTAGCAATTCAATGATGGGCTTCACCCATTGCCTGGTCTTTTGTGATACGTATTCACTTAAAGTAGCCGCAATCAAAATTCCAATGGGAACTGCGATCACGCAAGCAATCAAGGTGGTCATCAGGGTTCCCATTAAAAGCGGCTGGATGCCAAACTTGGCATCAGAGAACATGGGAGTCCATTGTCTTTCAAAAAAAAATTCCGATAATTTGACAGCTTTAAAAAAAGGCCAGGATTCAAAAATAAGAATGAGCACAATGGCAGCTGTGATAAAAACAGACAAATAAGCACAAAGTGCAAACCACTTTTCAAAAAGATACTCCACCCAGCCTCGGGCCTGGCGGCTTGATTTTTTTCTGCTCTTCAATTTTTTTCTTTCTTCAACAAATCTTCGATTTTCATGCCCACTTGAGAATGTCCTTTAAAAACAGTTCCCCACTTTTTTTCTTTCAATTGATTTAAAACTCCTGTGTAAGTGGCCTCAGGAAGTGGAATGCCTTGGATTTCTTTTGTCAGCGCAGAGCTATTTTTTATGTAAAATTCTGTAAAAAGCTGAACCTCTGGTTTTGCTAAAGCCTTTTCACTGACGTAAATAAGCAAGGGTCTAGCAAGAGGTGCATACAATCCTTGAATCACAGCTTCTTTCGATGCTGTTTGAGTTTTTCCTTTAAAAATAATTTTTAAGGCTTTTAACTTCCCAGAGTTTTCCTCAAAGTAATGCAAAGGCACATAACCCAAAGCATTTTTTTCCCTAGAAATTCCCATCACCAAAGTATTATCATCTTCACTGGCCGTATAATCACCTCTGGAGGCTTTCGCTTTTCCCACAATGGCTTCAGTAAAATAATCAAAGGTTCCCGAATCAGAACCGGCACCGAAAAAAGCCACTGGTTGATCGGGCCAAGTGCTTCTGATTTGATTCCATTTCATAATTTTACCTTGAGCCGAAGGCTGCCAAGCCAGTTTGAGTTCTTCAACGGTGATGTCATTGGCGAAGCTATTAGAGGGGTGAACGGCGATGGCAATGGCATCAAAGGCAATGGGAAGCTCTAGGAAGCGAATACCATTTTTTTTGCAAGCCTGAATCTCTGAGTCTTGAATGGGGCGAGAGGCATTTTGCACGTCAGTTTCGCCCCTACAGAATTTCTTAAAGCCCCCGCCTGTGCCTGATATTCCCACAGTCACTCGGTGCTTGGGGTGAGCCGCTTGAAATTCCTCGGCCACCGCTTCAGTCAGAGGAAAAACCGTGCTTGAGCCATCCACTCGAATCAATTGGGCAAAACTTAAAAACGGCATAACTAAGATCGCTAAAAAGAAATTCATGGATCACCTCATAATTAAAAGAATTCAAACCCTACCACGCTAATTCTTCAAATAGGACTTCGCCAATTCAAGATTGTGTTTAGATTTGTTGTGACAAGGAAAACTGATAAGCTAGATAAAAACTTTAATTTATGTCATTAAATATCTAAAACATTTGACGATTTGAGAATTTAATCCTACCCAATTCATATGAAAAATAGACTGATTATTCTAATGATTCTGATGACCACTGCCACTTCTGTCTTCGCCCAATCGAACTTGGATGATTTTCTGTCACCCGATGAAATTCTTCAGGAAATTGAAGATAGCTCAGATGAAGTTTTGGGAATGGATGAAATTTTAGATTTCTTTGAGCCCTTGCAAGCTCCGCTCTCTCCGCAAAGAAATTTAAGCCTGCAAGAGTCCACGCAAATTTACGGGGTCAATTGGCTGAAACACTATCCACTCGTACTTGTGATCAACACTTCTCAAAAGGGGCCTCAAGCTCAAAGAATGACGGTTTATAGAAATGGGCGTAAATCGGGCGTCTATGTGATCTCCTCTGGACGGGAAAAATGGGAAAAAGCAAAAAGTGGAAAAAGATACTTTTCAAGAACACCCGTTGGTTGGTTCACACCGACCCGCTTGGTGAAAAATCACTATTCTTCCACTTGGCAAGCTCCCATGGATTACTCCATGTTCTTCATTGGTGGAATTGCCACCCACGCAGCCGTCAAGGCCAGCGAAAAAGAGTTAGGAAAACGCGCTTCAGGAGGATGTGTCAGGCTACTCAGAGCACAAGCTCGGGATCTATTTGTAACCACACAAGCCAACGGAATGGCTCGCGTGCCTAGGTTTGATCGCTCGGGGCGACCCGTTTATAAAAAGAACTCTAAGAAAGAAATCAGCTACCAAAAACAATACCGAACATTGATTTATGTGACGAGGTAGCGCTACCAGCCCGCCAGCCTACGTCTACGTTTGCGGCTTGAAGTGGTCGTCGCCTGAGTTGATTCAATGGAATTTTGAGAATTATTAGCGAGATTCATGAATGACTCCTGATCATTTTTGTTGAAATCAAACTACCCCTTGTCTTCGCGCGCAAGGAAGCGCTAATCCAGAGCATTTAGTCTAAAGTCCAGGGCGGGGCTGCGTCTGAAATCGAATAGGCTTGCGATAAGGCCTTTTCGAGCTCTATTCTAGGCCGTTATGAGCTTACTCAACCTTATTTTAATAGCGACCGCCGTCAGTCTTTTTGCAGGTCTAGTCCTGGGGGCCCTGCTGTTTCGTTACTACCGAAAACATATCATCAGTAAAGCTCAAGAAGAAGCTCAAGATATTTTGCAAGAAACTCAAAGTGAAATTGAACTCAAGCAAATTGAGCAGCAAGAAATCAAAGCCGAAATTGAACTGGAACTTTGGACCAAACAAGAATCCACGCTTTTAAAAACGGAAGAAAATATTGAAGATCTCACCACTCAAGTGGATGAAAAAAAGAAAAAAATTGATGATCGCCACAGTGTCGCCCGAAGTGAACTGAAAGATTTTGAAAACAGCCTCAAAGAAAAAGAAAAAGAACTCGAAGCCCACAGCAAAAATTGGGAAAGCAAAAAGCTGGACCTCAAAAATATGCAAAAGCAAATCATTGAAAAAATTCAGTCGGTTTTTCAGCTGAACTCACTGGAAATTACAGAAAACCTTCAAAAGGATTTAGAGCTTGAATCACAAAGACGCTCGGAAAAATTTTTAGAATTTTATGATGAAGAACTGAAAGACACGGCTGAAACTCAAGCCAAACAAATTTTAGATGCAGCCCTTGACCGTTTCCAAAGGCCCTACTCGGCAGAAAGAGGCATTGGCTCTGTTAGCCTACCAGACGCGGCTTTTTTTAATAGCCTGAATCACCCTGAAATCATCGAGACCATTCAAAAAGCCTGCGGTTGCGACATTATTTTAGATGAAGGGCAAACCCATGTGGGCGTGGCTGGATTTGATCCTGTACGCCGTGAACTCACGCGAAGAGTTTTAGAAAAGCTCATTAAAAATCGCCGTGATATTAACCCCAACGGCATCGTTAAAGTTTCTGAAATGGTAAAGAAAGAACTTTTCAGACAAATCCAACAAGACGGCGATCAAATCGCTCGAGAGCTCAAAATTATGGATTTGCACCCTGAAATTCGGCAAATGATGGGAAGCCTTCGTTACCGCTATTCGTTCACTCAAAATCAATATTTCCATTGCGGCGAAGTGGGTTGGTTGGCAGGTTTACTCGCCAGCGAATTAGGCTGTGATTTAAAAAAATCAAGACGCTCGGGCCTGCTTCATGACATTGGCAAATCCATGGATCACGCGGTCGACGGGGGTCACGCCATGATCGGTGCTGATTTCATCGAAAAGCGCGGAGAAAAAGCCGACATCGTTCATAACGTAAGAGCCCATCACTTTGATGTGACTCCTTCTGCACCCGAAGCCTTTTTAGTCATTGCAGCTGATGCCATTTCAGGAGCAAGACCCGGTGCTAGAAGATCCACCATTGAGTCCTACAACCAAAAAGTCACAGAACTCCAAGACATCGCTCACAGTTTTGATGGAGTGACCGATTGCTTTGTACTGAACGGTGGCCGTGAGTGCCGAGTGGTGGTCAATTCTAGAAAGGTTTCTGATTTGGTGGCCTTGGATTACTCTCATCAAATTGCGGCTCGCATTGAAAGTGAATGCAGTTATCCAGGAAGTATTAAAGTGGTCATTGTCAGAGAAACCTTTGTCTCGGAATCCACTGCACCCAAGTAGTTTATTGCAACCCCAGCACACGAAATTGAAAATCAAAATCTTCTCGGGCTGTAATAATTTTGATTTTATGTAAACCCACATCTTGCTCACTGGTGGATCTGATCATTCGGCTTTTGGTCCAAGACGAACAATTTTCTTCACTGCCATTAGGGGCTTGATAAACACAATCAATTAATATTTTTGCAGTGTCTGAAATCTCGTAACCAAATAAAGAATTTCTAGCAATAATCAATGGCGGAGTTGTTTCCTTAGCCACTTGAGAGCCATTTTTTTCAAGACTAACAAAGGTCAACTGTTGAATGCCTCCACCTGCTGGCTGATGGTGTAGAACAAACTCAGGACTTTTCACATTATAGTTGTCGATGGCAAAAACCGCTGTTTCAAACTTGGCCTCACCGATGTTTCGCCACTGGGTGCGGTAAAAACGGAAGCGATTTTCATTTTCCAAAATACTCATTTCGCTCACATCGGACTCGGTCCAATTGATGACTAATTTTTGCTGAGAAAAATCGGCGATATTAGAGCCATAGGTATGAACCAAATCAAAATCTTTGGAATTAAGAAGTTTTACTTTTAATTGATCCCCTTTTAGCAGGCTGATGTTCACCACATCATCTTCTGCATCGATCGCAAAACTTTGCCCCGAAGGCTGAACCGTGAGGCTTAAACAAGGGCCTTTGCATTCACTGATTGAACTAGGAAATCGATTAAAGTTTTTAGTCTGACCAGAGGGGCCCTCGGAAAGAGGCACTTCACTGTGCTTTTCCAGCTGTTCTACGATGTACCAGGCCGAACCTAAGACAAGAATAAGGATTAATAATCTATTCATACATTCCCCGTTTCGTCACATTGGCTCACTAACTTGACGTTCTATTTTGAGACGTGACGGGCCTTGATTAAAGATTTCACAAGCTTAAAGGCTAGCCCAGTTGTGGATCCAACCTTGCTTCAGCCTTAGTCAAGTGGAGGCTTCAAATGCTTATTATTAAAAGTTTAATGTTATCAATTTTTCTATTTTCTGTGGTGGGATGTAAATCCAGCTCCAATGGAAACAGGGTGACAACAAACAGGTCCAAACAAAAAGTGACAAGCCCTAAAACCAATACCAACCAAGACAAAACTCAAAGAGGCTCAGATCCGAAATCGGAAGTGGCGTCAAGCCCAGCTGTTTGCGGTGAATACTCAAAAAAAATGTTAGAGCTTGGCTGGGAAAATGCCATTCTTGAAACAAACGAGGCCGCTCAAAAAATTAAAGTCAGCTACTTTGTTAAAAAAAATTCAAACCTAGGTAATCCTGTTCTTGTGCTTCCTCACGTGCAGGGCCGAATCTCAAATGAACTGGCTAGTGCCATTTCTGATGCTGCAGAAAAAAATTCCTTTGATCCCATTATCATGGAGCCTCGGGGAACGGGTTGCAGCTCTGAATTACCAATAAACAAAAAAGAGTGGAACAATTTCACCGCTGACAAAGTGGCTGAAGATGCCGAGCTTTTAAGAAAAAAATTATTAAATGATAAACCCTGGAAGGTTTGGTCACACAAAGAATCAAGCCTCATCGCTTTAAAAATGCTAGAAAAGAATCCAGAATCAGTGGTGTCTGTACATATGGCTGACTTTGTGATCGCTAGCACCCCAGTTGAGACCGAAAAAAATAAGCTTCTTGTCCAAATCGACACTTGGAAAAAATTTAAAGAGTTTTCCAAATCAAAAGGCTTTGAATTAACTGATGATGTTGAACAGAAAATCAAACAAACACTGTTATTAAAAAATGCCTGCTCGGATGAACAACAGATTTGTAAACTAGATCTATTGACATCTTTGATTGATTTCTTATCCGGTGATGATAGCCAGTGGTCAGAAGCGGTCAAAATTGTGAAGCAGTTATCAGAAGGAAATATTTCAGAAGAGCTGAATCAAATAGCTAAGGCTAATCAAAAGGTTTATTTGTACAATCAACTTTTAATTGCAGCCCATGTGGATTCCGATGAGTACCTGACAGCTTGTGAAAAGGCGTTGAATGACAGTGAATTAAATTCAGACATCAAAACCACACCCATCATTAGCTGCCGCATTGATCAGGCTTTGAAAAAATCTTACCTATCAAGCCTCAGAGGCCAAGTTCAGCATAAAAAACTGGATTTTAATTTGATCCAAAAAAATACGAAAGAATCTAAAATTGATATTCATCTTGCTTTAGCAGAGAGATCTTTAACCATGCCCCTTGAATCATTTGATGTCTTCATGAAAAACTTAACTGGCGAGAGCCAAAGAGATCTTTTGCTCACGCCCGAAAGTGGAACCGATTTATTTTTGTATCCTCAACTACTCGAAACTCTTATGTGATTTTCGAGTGGTACTCTTGCTCACTGAAGTCATCCACGGTCACAGCATCAAGACGAACTTTATCCACCTCTTTGAGTAGTGCGAACTCTTGATCGTTGATGATGCCTTTGGCTTTACAAGATTCGTAAAGCATAAGACCCTTGGCTTTGGGAACAGCACCTGATTTAACAGCTTTTCGCATTTTAGCTTCAATGCCTTCGGCTTGAATCACAATGGTTCTGGCTTTTTCTAAACGTAAAAGCTGCTCGCCTTCTTTAACAGGCATATAAATTCCGTCCGTCAGACGGTTTCTGACTTCATCGTTATAAAGTAGTCGATTCGATATTTCATGTGACCAACCATCGGAAGCTTGAGAACCAATGGAATTGATTCGTGACCATGCACCGATCCAACCTTTTACAAACCAACGAAGCCCAGGAATTTTTAAGTTATCAAAAATTCCATCAAAGGCTTTCTGAATCTCAGACATATAAAGTTTTAAACAATAATGCACCAATGGAAGATCTTCTTTTTGGCGACCTTCTGCTTCGAAACGTCTTAATACAGAAGTCGACATATACATCATAGCCATAATGTCAGCAAAGCGGCCTGTGATTTTTTGTTTTTCTTTTAACTTTCCGCCTAATGTTCCCATGGCAACGTCAGCTAAAATGGCAAATGTAGCACTTGTCCAAGCCAGTCTTCTAAAGTATCGCTTCATTTCTGGGTGACAGTCCGGAGTTCCTGCCACATATCCACGAGTGAGAGACAAAATAATTGATTTACAAATATTTTTAACAATGTGACCGATGTGACCCCAAAAGGCTTCATCTAAAAGCTTCACATCATTCGTTTCTACAGCCTTCACTTCCATGAAAGCATAGGGATGACTTCGCATAGCCCCTTGACCAAAAATGATCAGAGTTCGAGTTAAAATATTGGCACCTTCAACGGTGATTCCAATGGGTGTAGCTGTGTAGGTTTCACCCAGCAAGTTACGGGGGCCTAAGGAAATTCCTGCGCCACCCATCACATCCATGGCATCATTAATCACTTTTCGACCCATTTCAGTGGAATAGTATTTTTGCATCGCTGTAATAGTTGAAGGCTTAATTCCTTTATCTAAAGCACCGAGTGTGTATTTTCTCATGGCTTCAAGTGAATAAGTACTTGATGCAATTCTTGCTAAAGGCTCTTCGATACCTTCAAATTTACCAATGGAAGTTCCAAATTGTTTTCGGACCACACCGTGAGCACTGCACACACGTGAAGCAAGCTTTGCTCCGCCTGTGGCTTGCGCAGGTAAACTGATTCCTCGGCCTGCTGCCAAACACTCTGTTAACATTTTCCAACCCAAACCGCAGCCTTCGATACCACCAACCACAGCATCAATGGAGACTTCCACATTCACGCCTTGAGTGGGGCAATTGTGAAAAGGAATTGTTAATGGATCATGTCTGCGACCGATGACAACACCAGGAGTGCTGGATGGAATCAGCGCACAAGTAATTCCTAAATCTTCACCGCGGCCTAAAAGATTTTCTGGATCGCGAAGTTTGAAAGCAAGACCAATAACAGAGGAAATGGCAGCCATGGTGATCCAGCGCTTATTCCAATTGAGGCGCATCATGATTTTTCCATCAGCACCCTTAAACACAACACCGCTAGAAGTAATGGATCCCGCATCAGAACCTGCAAGAGGTTCTGTTAAACCAAAGCATGGAGTTTCCTCGCCGCGGGCTAGGCGTGGAAGATAATAATTTTTTTGTGCTTCTGTGCCGTAGTGAACAAGAAGTTCTGCTGGTCCCAAGGAATTGGGAACCATGATGTTAATGGCAACAGGAACGGATCTGGTGGAAATTTTCATGATCACTTCGGAATGGGCCAAAGCTGAAAATCCCAAACCATCGTAGTTTTTAGGAATGATCATACCTAAAAACTTTTCTTTGCGGATCATATCCCAAATGTCTTTTTCAATTTCTTTATTTTTCCAAATTTTCCAAGCATCAATTTTTTTACAAAGCTCATCCACGGGGCCCGCCATAAAAGCTTTTTCTTCAGCGGTGAGCTCGGGATAACTTTCATTCATTAGTTTTGTAAAATCAGGGCTTCCGGAAAATAAATCTTTTTCCACCCAGGTCACACCCGCGTCCAAAGCCGTTCGCTCGGTTTCAGAAATCTTTGGAATGATTCCTAAAGCCTTCATGGCTTTCATCACCACACTGGAAACCAAAGCTGTGCGAATGGGTTTAATGAGAAACACAAGCAAGATAACTGCAGCCGCCACAAGCCCCGCCAGTGGCAGACCAAAACCATAACTAAGCGCAAGGATCGCTAGGGCCCAGATGATCAAAGGGGATCCAAAGTATCCCACTATAAGTATAAAAAGAATCGAAAGAGGGATCGCCAAGCTTAGATAGGCTTGGAAATATCCGTGGTAAGAACCCAAATCCATAGGTAACTCCTTGTTTAGATACTAAAATCTTAAACAGTTACAAGGGGCTTAGTCCACGCAAATAAAAAAGGCCTGTTTCACAACAGGCCTTTTCACAAGTTTAACTTTTAATTATGTGTCATAATGAACACAAATTAAATTATGTTAAGACTAGTTTGTTCCTTCAGCAGGAGCAGCTTCAGTGGGAGCTGCAGCGTCTGTAGGAGCTGCTTCAGCAGGAGCGCCTTCAGTTGGAGCTGCCATGTCAGCAGGTGCTGCCATTTGCTCTTGAGTGGGAGCAGCAGCTTCTTCAGCTGGCTGGTTTTTAGAACAAGTAAAACCAGAGGTAAACGCGAGAGCAGCAACAGCTGCGAGTACGATCATTTTCATAAGAATTCCTTCCTTAATTATTAGGACTTAAAAGCCACTAATTTGTTTTTATAACTAACTCGACGTTGGTAGAGTAGCGATCACAACCGAATCTCGCAAGGATTTTTTTTAGAGTTTTTATTTTGAACTTTGGCAACTGGGGCACCAATAGGTGGCTCGGCCACTGAGGTTTTTTTTCTTAATTGTGGCTTTACATTTTAAACATTTGAAAGACTCTCGTCCGTAGACAAAAAATTGATTTTGAAACCCCCCTGATTTTCCAAAAACATCGCGGTAATCATCAATTGTGCTACCACCCGAGCCAATGGCTTCTGTCAAAACCTGTCGAATTTCTAGCATTAACTTTTTAGCTTCAGATAATTTTAATCGGTGAGCCTTTTTCATTGGAGAAATGCCTGATCTGAACAAAGATTCTGAGGCGTAAATATTGCCCACACCCACCACCACTTCTGCATTCATAATGACACTTTTAATGGCAGATTTTCTGGATTTTAATTTTTTAAAAAAAGAATTTTCCTCAAAATTTTCCGATAAAGGCTCGGGCCCTAGCTTTCTTAATAAAGGATGGATTTCCTGTTTTTTTAAGATCTCAAAAAAACCAAAGCGCCGGGGATCATTGTAAATGAGTTGCTTAAAACCAGCCAAATTGAGGATCACATGATCGTGCTTGATTAAAGGCTTACCGCTAGCCTGCAGCCTCCACCGCCCCGTCATGCCAAGGTGCGACAAGAAACCCTCTCCGGATGCGAATTGAAAAAGCAGGTATTTTGATCTTCTTGTGATGCTGACTAAAGTTTGATTGGCAAAAAAATCGGCCTGGGTCCTTGGTGATGGACTTCTAAGGTTGAACTCTGAAAATGCAATGTGTTGGATTTGCACGGGAAGATTAAGCTCGCTGAGGAGCTGGTTTTTAACGGTTTCAACCTCGGGAAGTTCTGGCATATAATTAGTAAGTAATTGATTTCGCTTGAGATTTCAAGGTGGGTTTTGGTAAATCACCTGAATACCAGCCGAAGTCACCCGATATTGGCTATTTTGGCACAATCTGCGCCCAAATTAACAGTTGTGAGTACTTAGTGCCAATTTTCTATAAAAATATTTGTATGTACAAATGCCATACACTTTGATAATATCAAAATGTGATGAAAGAGATTAATCAGAAGAAAAATAAAAAGCTTAAAGAAGAACGAGGTTTTTCTGTCGAGGAAATTGTGACAAGTGGAACTTTGATCGATGTTATAAAAAACACAAACTACAAAGACCAACTTTACTACATTTATTCTTTTGAAAATTATGCTTGGGTTGTTGTGGTAGGGCAAAAACCCGATCGTTACATTACACATTACAAGTCTAGAAAAGCCAAAAAGAGGTATGGATTATGAAGAAAGAAAAATTTGCTAAAGAAAAAGATCTTTTTAAAAAAGGTTCCAATTGGAAGAGTATTCCTACTGTGAAGCGACCTTCAGCAGATCTCTTGATTAAAAGGATTGCTTCTGAAGAAAAAGAAAAAAAAGAAGCAAAGTTCACTGCACGCCTGAGTCAAAGCGATTTTGAGAGCCTTAAAACTTTAGCGCAAGAAAAGGGCATGGGGTATCAGACCTTGCTTGGATACATTATTCATGGATACGTCACTGGAAATTTAGTAGACGTTGAAGAAATCCGGAAGGTCCTACCCGACCTCAAAATTAAAGCTGGATAGAAAATGGCCTCCAAAAAGATATCAAAGAATCCAAAACCCATGCATCCTGGAATCGTATTAAACGAAATCTACATGACCGAGATGGGGCTTAATCAGTCTCAGCTAGCTGTTAAATGCAAATGCTCGCATCGTAAGATCAATGAAATCGTCAATGGCAAAAGAGCCATTTCTTCTGAATTTGCGATTCAACTGGAAAACGTTTTAGGCACGACTGCTGAAATGTGGGTCCGCATGCAGGCTGATTATGACCTCTGGGTGGCTCGGCAGAAAGTGGCTTGATAGGTTATAGTTTGGCTGTCCAGAGCACGACCAAAACCATTCCCTTTCTGGACAGTCTATTCAAAAGACGGCAATCTATTTGAATGAGAATTAATCTTTCCGACAAAGACAAATTTATCCTCAGGGTGGCTGGCGTTTTTCTCCACAAAGGACATGTTCTTCTTCATCGGGCGGAGAATGACGATATTTGGGCACTACCTGGTGGAGGCTGTCATTTTTTTGAAGATACAAAGCAAGCCCTGATTCGTGAACTTCAAGAAGAATTAAAAGCTTCTGTATCAATTCAATCTTTAGCATTTGCCGTCGAGAACTTCTTTAATTGGAATAATCAACGAGCACATGAAATTGGATTTTATTATTTAACAGCATTTAGCGGGGATTCCGTTCAGTATTATGATCAGGAAGAGTTTATCGGTATAGAAGAACACATGGAAGGGTTCTCTAATTTCAGACTCCACTTCAAATGGTTCCCGATTGATAGTCTTTCAACATTAAACGTTAAACCTGACTTTCTAAAAATCAGACTTCAATCCATCAATGGGAACGCTTTGCATATTTTAAATCGCGACCACTAAACCACTTCATCTTGGGGTTTTGAAATCCATAGCGCCTGAGCATTTTGAAGCATCAGGCGCTCGTGTTCTGTTCGTGGATTCGAACACCCTTTAAAGGCAGTCCTTCCTGATTCGTCCAGGATTCTGAGTCTTCTTGTCATGGGCAGCTTTCTCTGAAAAAGCGGTCAGATCGAATAAAACCGACTGTTCGTGAACCCGCTGAGCTGCCGCGATTGATTGTGATTTAATCGCCCTTGGTCCACTACACTTTATTTCGTAATGAATTCATACAATTTCCATGATCGGTTGTTGACACAACTAAGGCTCATTCTTAGAGTTGGCGAACTGAGAGGTTTTTATGAAGTATTTTTTTTCAAAACTAACTCTGATAATGATTTCACTTAATGTTTTTTCGGTTTCATATGCAGCTAATTTCCAAATTCCCGACAAAGTCCAAATAGGAGAATGGTATATTGGGCGGGATGGTTACTTGCTGTTATCAGATTTCGAAAGTGCAAAACAATACTGTGCAGAGCGAGGACAACATCTGCCGTCAGTTCCAGAAATGGTTAGGGTGGCTATCGACTTTGGGGCTAATGGAATTGTTCCAAATCCGATCCCACGAGTTTCGACGTATGTAACTGCTGAAAATGTGGATGGAACTACTGCATTTTTTCATTGGGATTGGCGGGGGTTTACGATTCCTGCAAGCTGGCACAGAGTTATGCGCAGTGAATTTGATTATAAGTTACTCACTTCTTCAGTGGATCATACTTTCTCAGAAGATTCTAGGCAGCCAATGTTATTTTATTTATTTCATACGTTGAACGGTGACTTTGTTAGAAGCTATATTTCGCATGGCGGTACGGGCTACTTTTTTTGTGTACCTGGCCTTTAGTTAAATTATTGCGCTCACACTGACTAAAAACTTTTATCCACGACAGAAGGTCATTCAGCGCGCTCAGTTGACCGAAGCTACTTAACTTGCCATTTGCCCCTTCGATTTTTAGTAAAAAAATTTAAAGCTACTGAACCTTTGTGGTCAGTCGCTTTTTGATTTTTAAGGGTCTATTCAGACCACCCTAAGAAGGCAGACCTTCCTGATTCGTCCAGGATTTTGAGCCTTTTTGTCAGCAGCCGCTACTTCTAAAAAATTGGTCAAATCGTATAAAACTGAGCTTTAACAAACCCGACGACCTGCCGCGATTGATTGGGTTTTGATCACAAGTCTTTACTTGCCCAAAAGCATCAGATATTAGATAAACCAGCATTGGGGGCTTTTATGAAAACTATATTTAGTATTGTATTTCTCTTCACAAGTTTAGCTTTTGCAAAATCATTTGTATGTGTTGATCAAGTTAATAGCGAAACGGAAATTAATAGTTATTTCGACTCTACAGCTCCAGTCTTAGAATCAATTATCACGTACAAATCAGAAGCAGAAGCTAGAGAGAAGAGAACAACTTATATTTCTTCTATTGATGCTTGCAATGTACCTGTAGACTTTCAATCAGACTGCCAAACAAACGAAAGTCAAAATAAGTATGGTTATTCATTTAAGTTTGAATGCAAACAGCAGAAGCTCAATGGCTCGTTCTATGTAGATGAGTTTGGGTCTGGCGAGTTTCGATGCAACAACCAGACGCCTTATGTATTCCTAAATTGTAATGCACAATAATTTCTTCATCTTGGGGTTCCAAAATCCATATATTTTTGGCGAACTCAGCTTGGCAGAAGTAGATGCTTTTGAGTTTTAAAAAATCCACCCTCTGCATCCTTCCTGAAGTTACTTAGATCACATGGAATAAAAATAATCGACGGAAAGAGGACAACAACCTTTACTAGTTAAATAAAGTTTAGGTTAACAAACCCTTTATTGTGAAAAAAATGAGTTTGAAATAGCTCCGCCTGGAAGAGGAGCTTCGCTCTAAGTTATTGCCTGCTGGTATTTTTTTAGAGTACAGATTTAAATTGGAACAGTTTTAGCACCCTACCACCTAAATTAGTTAGAAGCTAATTTAGGAGATCCTATGAACAAAGTAGCGGCAATCTTGAGTCTTTTAACTATATGTTCGACAGCTTTCAGCTCTGTCGGTGATAATTTAAGAACTGAAAAAGCGGCCACTTATAAGATCAAAGAAGTTATTTGTGCAGCTGGGACCTTAGATCATTTTAAAGCGAATCAACTAGCGAGTCAGGTGAGCAATAGCTATTTTATTGCAGACACCGAAGCGCGTGGAGGCGTCCTTCAGCGCTCTGGGGACTTAATTACAGAAGTCATTGTTATCAGTGGTGCTAAAAATGGAATTTGTGATAACGACGGATTACCCACCATGCTTATCAAGATCCACCAGAAAGTAGTAGAATGATATTTATAGTTTCAATATTTTTGATGACTATGAGCTCTCATGCAGCAGTCAGCTGTCGCAAGCTCGTTTCTGAATCACAATCTGATATTTTGACTATTGATTCCAATGCAGTTTCATTTTCTAATAAAAAACTTAAAAATCATTATTTAAAAGCCATTGATAGCGCAAAGACTGTTGCTGTCAGAATTGGATTAGAGTTTCCAACTGCCCCAATTCAAATAACAATTCATCCCAATTTTAACTTTGAAGGCTCGATCGCATCAGCTAAACATCGAATGGACTTAATTGACATTACAGTTCCTTATCAAAGAACTTTTGACATTAAACCGTTTAAAAAATCGGGTGAGTGGCGATTTTATAATACCCACCCCATCCGCTCATTGTCCTTTTTTTATCATGAAATTGGTCACAAAGTTTTTCAGAACTATTTTTTAAAAAGAAAAAATTCTCCAGTAGCTGAAGCTGTCTTTTTGGAGGCTAAATCCCAAGAGCTAGCAGTGTTAATTAATGAAAAGGCAAGCCGAGATTCAGAGGGGAAAATTGACGTCGATTCAGTTAAAGATTTAGTCGCTGAATTTATGAAGCTAAGTGATGCTCTTGATAAAATGCAAGAACATGGCAGCTTTAGGCTGTTGACTGCAATGGAAGAATTATTTGCTGATTTATTTCTTGTTTTAACAACTGGAAACCCAAGATCAATGGCAGAGGAAGGCTTAGTTGTTGGTCCTAAGAATACGAATCGATCAAAAAGAACAGATAGCCCGCATACCCATCGCGATTTTACGGACATTGCTAACGATATTAATAGCTGGAAAGAAAAATACACAGAAGATGCTCATGATGTTTTCGGACCTACACGGCTTTTTCTATATCAAAATTACTTGCGCTATCCTTTATACTTAAATGGCGGTGGTTCGAAGCCGCTTGTGCAATCGGTGTTACTGGCAATTGAAAAATTCTCTAAAGTTGAACCATCCAAATTAGAAGACATGACAGACGTCGAAGCCAATGGAATCTTAATTCAGTCTATCGGTGACCACATGGGTTCGTTCAAAAAATGAAAAAAGCATTGGCTCAATAACCAGGTTCGAGATATTCTCGAACCTATGAACAAAATTCTTTTTTTATTTCTATTTCCGTTAACACTACAGGCTCAACAGTACCCTCAAATCTTGTCATGCGTATCTTTAATCAATACCCGTCTTTCCAAGCACGAGGTCCAACTTAATGAATTTGCCATGGCAAATATTAGCTATCAGGATGAAGATTGGATTTTTTATGTGGACGTCATTGAAAATCGACTTAATTCTTTAACTCTTGAAAACATCAAGACAAAATCTAAGGGTTCCACTCATTCAATTGATTTCAACCTTCAGCACCTTCATTTAAGATTAGATGCTGATGGGAATTACGCCACTGTTGATTGTGAACTTAAATTTTAATTGAGAACCATGACTCCACATCGCTCATAGAAATCAGACCAACCGGCCCAATGCTCGAGTGTCACGTCTAAATCGATGGCTTCATCACTTACTTTTTTTATGCGTACTATGGCTGGGTAGACCAAGCCAGAAACAGAGAGTTGACCAAATTCGGTTTGATCTGTTTTACCGCGCTCATCAACAAGTTCAAATGCATGTGCTCCACTTGCCGTTTTCAATACGGCTGGTTGAACCATGGCACCCGTTTTTAAATAAACAGAGGGCTTGCTGAATTTCTTTTTGCCTAACTGAAGTTGACATTTTTTATTTGCATAAACAGCCTTATTAGGTAAATCCAAGGTATAGGCCTGGGCTGCGGGCATTGCTAAAAAGCTAAATAATACGATGTATATTTTTATCATGATGATGTCCTTGTTTAATTAGATCAATAAAAAATGAAGATACCCTACTCACAGCCATTAAGCATCTGCATCAACTTTTGACAGATAAAAAATGCAAAAAATTGTCACTCTGACTAATCCTTTTCGCTAATTTCGTTTGAGAACAAATCCAGACGGTCCTGGGTTTGCACCCAACCATGAGTGCTTACTAAAAAAGGAGTTTCAAGATGTTAAAATCAAGTCTCATTGCAGTTGTATGTTTTTGTTTTATATCTGTGTCACAAGCAGATACATACAAGTCTTACACCTACCAGGATTTAACGACAGTTGAAGGAATTGACGAAGAGTCCAATGTGATTTCACTTCTGTCCACGGACCGAATGACAACAACTATTCAGGCATTAATTTTACAAAAAAAACTTAGTGGAGCCGAAATTATTAAATCCATTCGTGAAGTTAATACGAATAACGATTTAGACAAAGCAATAGAGAAAGTGATGAAGAAGAAAATTTCTAATGCCGAAAAAGAAAAAGCAATCGATATATTAATGAATGATTCTGAAACAATGCCCAATATCTTGGTTGAAATCGAAGATACGATGACCGGCAAATGTAAGCTTTTCCAGGCTCACGTGGCCAGCGGTTATTTGGATGAAAAAGGTGAGCCTACAAAGCAACTTAATACTTGGGTCAACTTTGTAAATGGTTTTGGGCTCTGCCAATAGAATTCAATTTAATTTTTGCTGAAATTGGACGGATATGAGGCCAAGTAATTGCAATACTAGTGCTCTATGCTGGTTGACCTGTTATTTCGCTTTAAGCTGACTGAAGTATTCACAATTTTGACACTTGTGATGCCTATTACGTCACTCGGTTCTACCCCCAAGGGGTGCGGACTGGTCGTAGCTTTAAATCCAGCCAAAGTTGATAACCTGCCCCCCATCCCTTGGCCTGATTGGAGACTTCCCGATAACCCTGAAATCATGCGGGTGATGCCTGACAGGATGGATAAAATTGAGTTTCGAGCACCTGTAAAAGGCTCTACCGCATTATCCAAGCTTGCACCTGAAGAAATTTTTAGAATCGCCTCGAGCGACAGCGAGTCACTTGCATTCGTAATGCAAAACAAAAATGAATTAGAGGTCAACCTATCGAGTCCAAAATCTATTGAAATGTTTCGAATTCAGGTTCAACGGATGGCTCGCATCCTACACACGAGGTTAAATGTAGATCTAAAACCCACAGGAACGGCTTTTACGATGGAAAACTTCAAGCAGCAGGTAAAATTGAGTGGAGAACAATTGGAGATGGTTCACGAGGCTTACCGATTTGATCAACGTACACCTCAAGAAATTGTAGCGGCAGGTGGTTTTTTTCCAAATCCATTAAGAAAAGACTCTGGAATTTCTTTGCTTGAACATTCGCTTAAGACCTCGTTTGGAGGATTTTTTGTCTCAACAACTCGAAAAGAAAATAATGCTAAAAATATTATTCCCAGTGGTATGTTTTCAAGTGTGTCGATATCTGATCAGAATGCTCAACACTTGCTTATTCAAAATGGTGTTAAAAGTGATGAAATTGGGATGATCGTTTCAGTGCGAAAGGCCTATGAATATAAGCTTAAAAACATCACGGGTGTCATTGTTAAAGATTATGGAATTGATACCGAGCAAGAGCTCGTCACAAATAAAATTGGACTTAATCAGATAACAGCTGTCCGCGAAGTCACACTGATTGAATATTTAGCACCAGATCTTGTGCAAGGTTATAACTCACTTGATAGGGCAAAAATCCAAACGTTACGAAAACAATTTCTTGCATTTCTGTCTCGTGAATCAATCCCTGGGCCTTGGCAGAAACTTCAATGACAGTCTATTTACTTCTTTACCACAGATGTCAGCACATCGGGGCCCTTTGAAGTGATCAAAACATCATCTTCTAAGCGAATGCCGCCAAAGTTTTTCCACTTTTCAGCTACTGCCCAATTGATGTGATTTTTGTATTTTTCACGGATCACAGGATCTTCGATAAAAGCCCGGGGGAAATAACAACCCGGTTCAACGGTCACACAAAAACCTTCCTGAAGCTTAAGATCAACACGCAAGTTGGCACCGGCGTATTTTTTAGGAGCTCTATTTTCAATCACGCCAGTGTCTCGGACTTTGAGACCCACCAGGTGCCCGACCCCGTGGGGATAAAAAACAGAAATGGCTCCACTTTCAAGGACATCTGAGACTGAAGTTTTAAACAGTCCAAAATCGGAAAGTCCTTCAGCAATTATTTCAGCAGTTAATAAATGAACATCTTTCCATTGGTTTCCAATTTTGCATTGATCAATGGCTTGAAGCTGAGCTGTTAAAACAATGTCATAGATATCCTGCTGCTGTGGTGAAAACTTTCCACTAACTGGAAACATGCGAGTGATATCAACGCAGTAATCTTGAATGTCAGCACCCGCATCAACTAAAACCATTTCTCCAGATTTAAGTTTCTGTGAACTTGGTACAGCATGTAAAATGGCTGAATTTTCACCAGTTCCCACAATGCTTCCGTAGGGCATTTTCTCGGCACCTGCCTGAAGCACAGCGTTTTCATAAACCAATTGAAGCTCACGCTCACTGACTCCTGGGGTGACAGCCAAAGCCAAAGCTTCGTAACCATGATTCGCAAGACTTGCAAGCTCTCGGATTTGCTTAATTTCAGCAGCATCTTTTTTGCGGCGCACTTGATCAAGTAAAATATGAAAAGAAAAAGCTCTTTCTTTTTGCTCTTCAGATTCCAAACCAGGCCATAGTCCAAGATGTGTGATCACAGAAAATTGCTTTTTTAAATTTTCAAAATCAGTCAAAGACTTATCAGAGATAAAATTCCATTGTGCCCCTTCCCAGACAATTTCTGTAGAAGTTAGATTTCTTTGAAATTCACCGTAAATTTCTTTTTTTGAAATGACAAAAACTCCAAAAGGTCTTCTGTGCCCGGTCAGCCAAAAATATAAAGGATGCGGTAAAAAATCATAAGTCTGATCAAGCCCCCCAGGTTTTTTCTGCGGGTGCCCGGAGTGAATCACCAGAAGCTCAGAATCATTGAGCTCGGACTGTACAACAGTAGCTGCTTTTTGCTGGCGGAGTTTGTAAACATTTGGGGTAAATAGAGTCATGTTAAAATTTTGTGATGGGAATGGAGATTTGGCAATGACTTTCACATTTTACCATCAAGGAAGCACCACTGTCTGAATAAATCCCTCGATCCCAGTTTGTGATCGACTCTCAATGATCACCAAGGTTTTTGTGGCTACATCGAAGTTTAAAACGCGTGTGAAGTGATTTTGTGCAGTACCCGTTTCGGAAATCGTAGCCACTAGGCGAATCCGGCTGCGATCAGAAATATCATAGACAGACAAACTACCCCAACTGCTGACTAAGTAATTTCCATAGACCGAGAGTGAAGCATTTGGGTGAATCCCCGATAAAAATGAATTATTGTCTTGGAAACTGTAATTCGAAGTAGCCCCGCTAAAAACAGAAATTCGGCCTCTTTCATTTATATATAACTCTCGGTTGTATAAATTGGTGGTGACTCTAAAAATTGGTGAAGCTGTGAACAGTGTTTCACTGGCACTTAAGTTAACAAAACGGCGAAGTACGCCGGAGCTATATATAAGATCACTATTCATTTGAGTTGTCATTTCATCAATGTCTCCCCGACCGTGCATGACGAAGGTGGGTGTGGAGGGATTGTTGATTGAAAATAAAGTCAAATAATCTTCTTCGCCCTGTCCAGGGCCGATGTAAACCAGATCGTTCGAACCATCTCTTATATGTAAACGATAAATCCAAAATGTCCCACTAAGAGTGCAGCCCTGTGGAGCACTCACAGATCGTACAAAAACTGGGGCCGCTGGATTTTCTAGTGACATGACATGGATGGTGCATCTGTCCCCTGCAAGGTAGGCATAGTTACCGCGAATGACCAAGTCTGAAGCTGACCAATTCAGCTCGGTAGTTTGAGTCACTACACCCATTAAATTGCTGGTCTGTAAATAGAATTTACCCGAAGTATTTGGTCCATATCCGACACCAAACTTATGTAAGTAACCATTATGATAACCAATTTGACGAGGAGATATTTCTGCTTCAGAAAAATAAGGAGTAGCAGCCCGAGATATTTGCACGGCTTGTGTAGAATTAAAATTGAACGCAGATGAAAGAGCCATGTTGCCAGCTGAATCGATTAACTGAAACCTCACAGAATGAGGGCCGTAACTGGTTGTGACCTCAATATTATTGGAATGTCTGACAAATGCAGCTCCATCAAGGCTGTAACTAAGAGTGTCATTGCTATTCGTATTTGTAATCACCGAAAATGTGTTCGCGGAGGCATAAAATGTAAAGCGATCAAAAGTAGGTGGTGTTGTATCCACGTACCAAGTAGCGCCGTTAACAAATGAAAAATTCCCAGCATTGTCAATGGCACGTACTTGGAAAGTATAATTAGCATCCCTCAGATTGGAATACAGCAAAGGGCTTGTACAAGCAGCAAACTGGCTGTTGTTTAATGAACATTCATAGCGATTAATACCACCAGCATCTTCACCCACAAAAGCGACTTGCACATTGACATCTCGAGTGGAATTCCTTGGTGCAGAAGTCATCCTTACTGTTGGTCGCGTTAGGTCAACGCTCCAGTCGTAACTTCTATTGGTGGAAACCAATCCTGTATTATTGATAGCTCTGATGTTTAAATTGTAGTTCCCAGCCACTAAATTCGCAATTGTATGCGGTGATGTGCAAGTGCTAAAGGCAGCACCATTCAACTGACACTCAAAACGGACCGCATCAGTACCAGAAAAATTAAAGACCGCTGTACTTTGATTAGTAGGATTACTAGGTCCCGATATTATGTTCACTGCGGGCGGAGCTAATTCCACTGTCCAGTTGTAGCTGACCGCTTGAGAAATATTTCCAGCTAAGCTTACACCGCGAACTCGAAACACGTGAGCACCAGCCACAAGCCCTGATAATACACGAGGAGATGTACAAGCCGCATAAGCTGCGCTGTCCAGTTGGCATTCATAACTTGCAATATTATTTCCCGAAAATGCAAAAGTGGCACTGCTAGCACCAATAACAGGCTGTGGCTGCTGAGTAAAAGCAATGGCTGAGGCTTGAAGCTCTACGTTCCAAACGAATTGCACAGGAGCTGAAACGTTGCCAGCCGCATTAGTACCGCGGACTCGAAAAGTATGGGCCCCTACTGAAAGACCTGATAGCACGCGAGGCGATGTGCATGATGTGTAGGCCGCGGAATCAAGCTGGCATTCGTAATTAACAATTCCAGTTCCTGAAAAAGCAAAATTAGCAGAAGTTTGATTGGTATTCACAGAAGGCATGGAAGTTAAATTCACAGTGGGAGCTGCTAAATCCACTGACCAAGAGTGCATGATAGGTGTTGATAAATTGCCAGCTGCACTTCGAGCCCTGACCCTAAACACATGGGCCCCTGCAGATAAACCGGTAACAGTTCTAGGTGAAGTGCAAGCCGCGTAGGCCGCTGTGTCCAACTGACATTCAAAGGTCACGCTACCTGGGCTTGAAAAAGCAAAGGTCGCAGAAGTTTGAT
>LNFM01000950.1_pt1 | contig 102866 bp, 97 predicted proteins | sample 596031 | NCBI WGS metagenome assembly LNFM01 (sample SAMN04254537, study PRJNA301005) | activated carbon metagenome | isolation source: dual media filters at the Ann Arbor, Michigan drinking water treatment plant | place: USA: Ann Arbor
ACACACGCATAACGGTGGGCTGGCACCGAATGCGGCAGAGAAGCAGTATTGGATGGACTATAAAACCGTGGCCAAAAAGACTTGACCACTACATCGTGGCAGAAGACGGGGTGACGGGCGATCAGTACAGTGTTTGCGGCGTGTAATTAGGGAGATCCATGCTATGGACAGTCTTGCGGGGACGATACAGCAAGCGTAAGAATATCAGGGCTGACTTGTCGTGATAACCCGGGGTCTCTCTTAGGCCCAGTTCTCCACCTAGCTGCCAATAGTCTTCCAGGCGTATCACGGCATGAAATTGCGCAGTCAAGCCAAGACCTTTTTGGCTGCTTCCGTTGTAATCGGTGCCATTGGGGTCGAGCGGGAAGAAAGGGCTACGATCCTGTTGTTGGGTTTGATAGCCTATGGCGGCATTTCCTTTCAGGATGAAATTGCGGTTTTCTTCTGTGAGAAAATTGATGGTACCACCGAGGAATACCCGGTGTTGCGGGCTGAAGTAGCCTCCTTGGCCAAAGGTGAAATGGCTCAGATTCTTCTGATAATCCTCATAAGAAACGCTTGCTCCTGCGGCGAAATAATCAAAGCCCTTAATCTGAAGGTTGCGCGCTAGGGATATGCCGCCGCTCTGGGAGCGATTATCTGCGACTCTCTCCCCTGACAACTCTGCGAAGCTGCCATGACCGAAGATGCCAAAAGAGTTTCCCAGGCGGTGATATCCGGAAAGACTTATCCCGGTTTTCATTACACGGCCCCACTTTTCTCCGCTGTACGGATCGATGATGCCGGTGTAGGACAGGATAGAGTCGCGCACCGGTTGCGAGAATAGCTCCGCATTCCAGAACCCTAATCTTTCCTGCTTCAAAAAACCGAGCTTCCATGTCGGTTTGCTGGAGATAACGCCTGATGAGGGTGTGGTTCCCAAATCAATATACGGGGAAAACCGGCCATCGCGGCGATAATAAAGGTGTGGCTCAATCCCGTCGTCCAGTCGCGTTGTGGCAGGAAAAATGTAATTTGATGCGGTGGTATACTTTCCTATCTGGGCGCCCGCTGCAAGCTCGCCGCTATCCAGCATCACCTTTTCCAGGCGAAGTTTCCACAGGTTGATGTCGTTATATACATAAGTGACCTCCGAGACCGGTACCTTGATGATGGTTAGCTCGCCCAAACCCGGTTCCCCCGATTTGTGCCTGCCCATGATCCCCAATCCGATGGTGGGGCTGTCGATGTTGGCGAGCTGAGGAAGTTTGCCCGGTACAGCGTGTTTTGCCGAAAGAAAGAGTTTTCGCTGATAGTCGTCTTGTGCCAAGAACTCCTTCCAAACGCCGTTCAATGGAGTTGGTGCTTCGTGGGAAAGGGCCTCGATAGCGGCGTAGTTGCCGGTATGGGCATAGCTCGGGACAACGCCTTGTGCGCTTTCCTGGTCTGGCTGTTCTCGATACAAAGCAGCGAACTCCGTTCCTGCCTGTGAATAATCGCCAAGCTGATAAAGATTCCACGCTTGAATGACGCGCGCCCAGCGCGGTAAGGGACGGTTTTTTCCCGCCTCTTGGAAATGATCGAGGCTTTCCTTGTATTTGCCATCCTTGTAGGCGGTATCAGCCTGCGCCATCAGGATATCGACCAGTAGTTCTCGCATTTTTGGAGATGTTGCGGCATGTCGGCGGGCTATAGCCTCAGCCCCGCGTGGATTTCCCTGACGGAGGCGGCTCAGCGCTAGTCCATAACTTGCGTCATCGCTGATTTTCCACTGTAAGGATTGCGCAAACCAGGATTCGGCCTCTGGGAAATTTTGGTTTTGGAAATGTGCCCATGCAACCAGAATGGCTGTATTGGCGTCCTGTCGTTGCGGGATATTTCTTTCTATTTTTGCTGCATAAGCCAATGCGGAAGCGTAGTGCTTGTCATCGAACTCACCCATGAAACGGGTGACATAAAATCCGTATTGGAATTCGTCAAAGGCTGCCTTGGCGCGTTCGCTCTTCTGGTTTGATGCCTCGCGCTCGATCATTTCTTGCGCAACATCCGGCGGTAAGTGCTGGGTGGCCTTTTGCAGGCTGATCAAGCGATGACTCTCATCCTGGCAGTTATTCATGATCCATTCATATGTCTTTCTGGTGCGGGCGGCCTGGTTTTGCGTGTGTAATGACTCTGCCAGCGCCCACAAATAGTGGATGTTCTGGCAATTGAATTGTTCGGGGTGTTGCCTCTCGATGTTGATCAATGCCTGCGAGTCCTTGATGGCGATTGCCTTGTCGATGCTTTGGCGAAGTTCGTCTGCCGCAAGAAGGTCGAGCATTTTCTGCGGTGGCCGCCAATCCTTGTGGTTTTTCTCGATACGAGCAATCGCAGGCCGCAACTCCTCGTAGCGTTGTTCTCCAATCATATTCCATAATAGCTGTTCATTTATTCCGCGATGTTGCAATGGGGTCTTGATCGCCGGTGGTGATGGATGGCGACGTGGTGCGGCAACAGGCCGGATGGGGGCGGCTCGACTGGTGTCGCCTTTCGATACATCTTTCTTGGATTGGGCGGACTCCGCAGGAGAAGCACCCGGCAGAAAGGCAGCCTTCCCTTGCGCAAGGATTTGCTCCGTGCTCGGGGCATGTCGCGCGCTTTTGGGTACATTGTCCGGTCGCTGCCACCAATATAGGGCTAGGCCGGTTAGCGCAAGCGGGATTAAACCAGCGAGAACTCGGGCGGATTTTTTCACTGCGTGGTGGCCTCGGTCCATGCCAGATGTGCTAGCAAAAGCAGGCTGGCGGAATAATAGTCCTGGAAATTATTTCCACGTGCGGCGCCGGATGCTTTGACTTTTAAGGCCTGATGTGTCAAATCGATAACTGCGCGGATACCAGGAGAAGCGTCATCCGAATCAATATAGTTATTTTTTAGGTTGGCCGCGGGCGAGATAAAGCGCGTGCCGTCAAAGAAATTCCAATACTCGACGAACGGTTTGAGCAATTCCGCATTGAAGTGCTTTGACCAGACCAGATAGAGTGGGATACGAATGGCGTTATATCCAAAGGTGGGCTCGAATTTTTCCGGCAACGCTGGGGTTTCACTCAGGGCTAGCCAATCCGGGGGCAACTGCCATCTCCCAAAACGGGCGGCTCTGAGAAGAAGGAGTCCGCTTCGCGTTAATTCATCCCATTCCGGCGCGGGGTCGAGCGCGTTGAAATCGACAAAGGCCGGAAACACCCAGTATGACAGGTTGACGATCGTGCTCTGAGCACTCTCGAAGCCCGCTTCGGCAGGGAGAATGACAAGGCCGTATTTTGTTCGTCGTAACAGTTTTGCCTTTATGTCGTGAGTGATTTCTCGTGCCGCATCAAGGTAATCCTGTCTTTGCCATTGCCTGCCGGCACGATATAAGGCCCATGCGATCAGAATTTCGCCATCACTGGCGTTGTTGAGATCGGACACTGATTTGCTGTCAGGGGTCCACTTCCACGCAAACAGCTTATCGTTTCGTATTTGCAGGGTGTTGCGTGTCCATGTCCAGAGTTTCTGGAACGTCTCTTTATCCTTAAATGCGGCAGCCAGCAGCATCCCTGTGCCCTGGCCTTCGGAATGGCTGATATTATTATTTTTAGTATCAATGACCCGCCCTTCTGCAGTTATAAAATGCTGCTTGTATCCAGCCCAGTCCCCTGAATCGATGCGCGCCGTCTGTTGAGCGCAAGCGGAGAGCAGCATTGCTGCTCCCAGTAACAAAAACTGGGCGGATTTAATCAATGTCGCCGACATGGGGATGGTGTTTACGTTTAAAACGGGCCAGCATGTAAATAGTTAGCACTGCAAGGATGGCGATCAGCGCAATCATCCCTATGATCCAGTATGCTGGATAGTTCGAAAAATAGTATTCGAGGCGCGAGATCAGCCCGATTTCTCCCACATGGTATTCTTCGCCGGCCATTTGCCATTGCATGGATTTTTCTTCCTCTGTCCATAGTGCAATACTTCCTTGTAAGGAGTTCCAGGCGGCCGGTTGCATCAATGTTCGTATACCGCGATTGAGCTGTTGCGCATTGGATGCAGTGAAAGCCAGGACGGTTTTTCCGGGGTGCAGAGGCGACTCGAATTGTAGTGCAGCAGTGTGGCGGTCTCCCAGGACTTGTGTTTGGGTAGTTTGGGCAATAGCGGATTGAACGGTGAAAGGTTCGTTCGTTTCGGATGTTGCCTGAACCAGATATGGAATCTTCCCGGAATCACCCAGAAGGAGGGGCGCGGCTTGCCGGAAGCGTTGGTCAAGCCTGTTGTAAGGACCTATCACGATCAAATTTTTGCTAGCCTGCGGTACTGTGAAACTGAACTCCGATTGAGGCAGTGGAAATCCCATTAATTGCGCCATTTTGGCCGTCAACATCCATGCCGAGGCTATTGTGTCGCTATCCTGGTCCGCGACATGGACGGCCAGATCCGATCCGTCAGGTTGTACGGTATATGGGAATGCGGTTTTGGAAAAGAGAGCCAAATCCGGCATGCGGACATGATGCACGGCCCGGGGCACGGATAGAGTGGAATCGCCGAACAGCGTTGCCAGAAGGTTTCGTTCCTGTATGACTTCACAGTCCTTTGACACCAGAGGCATCATGCTTGGATCGAAGTCGATGGTATTGCGGCCAGGCCTGAAGGACCGGATCGGTATCATCACCTTGTAATCGCGGTATACCGTGCCATTCGGGTTGTTAAGTGGTATTGCCTGTTCGAACCTGTCGTTGAGCATAATGTTTAATACCGAATCGGGGCGCAATCCAGCGCCTGACGCGAGGTGCAAACTGAGTACAACATCGCTATTCTGCGCGGAAAACAAATCCGGCGGAACCCAGAACTCGAGTTTTGCCTTGTTGGTGTTGTCGCCGCTCATGCCTTTCAGGACGGTGTTTTGAATCCCCAGCTCTGAAAACTGGTATGTCCGGTTTTCATGGACAACTGATCTTGCGGCATAGGGCGGCAAGGTGGGTATCTTGAGGTTGGTGATTTTCGCGGATGAAGAGTCTGGCAGGTTGAAATTCATGTATGCCAGCGTGGCCGCTGCCCGTGTAACCTCGTTGTCATCCCTTCCGGAGACGACCAGGAGAAAATGCTTTGGATCTTCGTCGAGAGGAAAGATTGCCAGATAGCTGTTAGAAATATCGCCGCTCAAATCACTGTCCAAGTAAGGTGATAGCTCGGCTTTGGTGCCGACAAGGATATTATCCCTGCCCGCCAACAGGGACTGTTCCAGATGAGGGAAGCGGGATAGTCGTTCGCCCCGCATGGGTGGCCCGTTTTCCCTGTAACCAGCTATTGCGTGGTGTACGCGCAAAGGCATGTAGTCCAAGCGCAGTGCGGCGGCCTGCGCTATCAAGCTGCCCCATTTCAGTTGCACGTCACGCGGTTTCTTCGTCGCGGTGAGAATGTTTAGCTCATAATCGCTTGATGATTTGCGATCGATGAGGGTTGATAGTTCCGAGAGCCGCGCGTGGATTGGCTGCGGAGTACTATCAAACATAAGTTTGGAGTCGACTGTATTGATTTGTGTCCACAGTTCGGGGGAATAGGGATTCTCGCAGCCTTGCAAGGTATAGTGTTGTGCCGTGCTGAACTTCAGAGTGTTGTAACCTGGCGCCAGCAATCCGGGCGGTACATCGATGTCTACCAAATTGCCATCGGGTTTGGCGGGAGCGAGTGGAATTTGCGCAATCACCTGGTCGTTCAGGCTGATCCGCAATTGCGAGCGTGGCGCAGCCAATGCGATCGAGCTGGTGTATTTCAGGCGTAGTATCCCTTTTTCGATCCCTATCCGTGCCGATACGGGAATCGACATTGTATATTCCGCATGCATGTTGCGGAGCATGATCTGCTCATCGCGTGGCATCAGGCGAGCTAGCCTGATTTCTTGCATCCCGGTGGCGTAAGGCGTTTCATCGGCCGCCGATGAAGGCACCGACCACGACATGCCAAATACTAGGCAGCATGCGATTATTTTGCGAAGCCGCGCTTCAATGTTCATGTGTACCCCACTGATGTGATTCATGGCGTCGAGTTAACGAAAAGAAGTTTATGATCGGATCATGGCTTTTTTCATCCAAGATTGCAGTGGATATATATGCCTTGCAAGTTGGAGGAATAGCATCGCAATGTGCCGGATGGCCTGAATTGTGCCCGTTTTTAGCAGCGTGAGGGCACCTATCACTATTCCACGAGGTTTGTTTCTGCCGGAGAGTTGGGATCTCCACCTCTCGCTATCGCCATAAACAAGAACGACAGTCTCTGTGCGTTCTTCGAGAGACTGGGGTTCAAAGTTGATTCCCAGAGCGGATGGTTTCATTAGATTTCCAGTTTTCATTGAGTCACCCGCTACTTTGGCATGAAACGTACTTTTCTTGTTCAGGAGATGGTTGTTCACCATCAGGACTACATGCATGCCCTTCTCAAATCGGGGCGCATCGATTTCAGGAGTTTTCATGGAAATACCGGCGCCGGCAGATGAAAGATCATGTACCCGGCATGGGAAGGTTTTTGTCCCTATGGCCAATTCGGCCTCCATGTTCACGGATACTCTGGGATTGGCCCGTTGTTGTCGGCGTTCCAGTAACGCGCCGAGGGCGCCAAGCATAATGAAAAGATTGAATATTTCCCATGCCACGGTAATGAAAATCACGTTTTTTTCGGCAGGGAATGCTTGGTATCGGTATATTCCGGCCATAAGCGAGACGACAACTACCAAGAACAGCACGTAAAACGGTCCTGCCGATGACGAGATGGAATCGTTCTCCAACCGTTCGCCTTTCGATGTGACGTTAAATTGGGCTGAGGCCGGCTTGATAAGCACCCTGGTGATACTCTTCAGCGAAAAGAGAGATTGCATGGTTTCGTAGAGCTCGGATACGAGAGCCCAGCGTACTTTGCCGAACAGAAAATTAGATACCAGAAAACATCCGATAATATGGGGTAGGGCATAAGCCGAGAAATCCTCGAGATTGGCGTCATAAATTTTCAGGCCAAATAGTAAGTAAGCCGACGGCGCCAGAATAAAAATCACTCGAGCATAGGAAAAAAACCAGAAAAACGAACTACTGAGGTACCCCAGCTTTTGCCATATTCTCAGATTTTTCTGGCGCAGCGGGTTTATGGACATGAATATCTGTACCATGCCTTGTGCCCAGCGTGCCCTTTGCCTCACGAAGCTGTTGAATGTTTCTGGCTGCAGTCCTGATGTTACCGGTCTGCGCAAATAGGCACTGTTGTAACCGGAATTGTGTAGCGTGATTGATGTTTCCGCGTCTTCGGTGACGGTGGAGGTGGAAATGCCGCCGATTTCTATCAGGGGACTGCGCCGCATTACGGCGGCTGAACCACAGAAAAACGAGGCATTCCAGAAATCCAGGCCACGCTGAATGACTGTATAGAACATTTCGTTTTCGCTAGGGACACGCTGGAACATTCCAAGATTTTTTTCTATCGGATCGGGGCTAATGAAAAAGTGTGGGGTTTGTACCAAGAATAGTTTCGGATCACGCAAGAACCAGCCGGTGGTCTGTTCAAGAATATCGACGGTGGGTACGTGATCGGCATCGAGGATCAGTATCAATTCGCTGCCAGTGCTGGAGAGCGCGGCATTGATGTTACCTGCCTTAGCGTATTCGTTTCTTTTTCGGGTAAGGTAATGAATTCCGATCCTTTCACACAGGTCTTGCAGGATCACATGCCGCTGTTGGGCGGCCAGCGCCTTGCCAGGGTCGGAGTCGTGGCGTTTTTGTTCCGTTCCGCCGTCATCCAAGAGGTAAATGTTGAGTTTTTCACGCGGGTAGCGGATTTGTGTTGTTGCCAGCAATGTAGTTTCTAATAATGCCGGGTCTTCGTTATAACTTGGAACGAAAATGTCGACGGTAGGCCACAGCCCGGAATCTTCTGGCAAAGGAATCGGGTCGCGATATAGCGGCTTTGCGTTGACGAAGATGCTCAGCAAATAAATCGTTATACCGTAGATCTCGGCGGAATAGAGCAGCAACGCAGCGGAAAAGCTGAAAAAGTCGTGATAAGAAAGCGTATTGAACGTGCGCCAGAAAAAATAGCGTAGCGTAAGATAGGCGCCGGCAAGAAGGAATAGAATGCGAATGAAGCTCCTTAGATGGATGGCGGCCACCAGCTTTTGCTTGTGCATAGTGCGCAGTGCAAGCATTGCAATCAAAAGCGTAACTGCCATCAGTATTTGTGCATGCAGATTGACGGTTATCGAGGCGGCAAAAATGGTAAGCATGAGAGCGCCTATCCATGCTCCTTGCAGCGCATCCGGCATTGTCTTCCCTGTTTTTTCCATGGGTATATCTGGCTCGAATATTTTGAAGAGCTAATGCACAAAAAATCCTGATTAGTCCTTGATTCGCATGTGACTTTCGAGGAACTGTGGCAGGCTATAAAAATGCCGGTGGCATTATCCATTCTGAGGGTGTCTATCATAAACCTTTAAATATCGTATGAGACTATTCTTGTTGAGGATTTTTGAAAATTTAACAATCTGGGGCAAGGAGGGAGATGGTGTTGATGAGAAAAAGATTGTGGCTACGGGTGAGCGGTGTGTCCTAGGGGGGGGCGGGCCGAGTGGCCCGCGGGATGTAGGCGGGGGTTATTTCGGCGTGCTGTCAGGAACGTGGTTATGTGGGCTTGACTGCGCGGGTGCATTATCTGCCATGTCCGTATCCGCGCCGTGCGGTGCCATCATCGTTTCCATGTGTTTTCCCATCATTTGCAGGTGCGCTTCCTCTAATATTTTCAGCTCTTTAGGATGTTTAGTTTTCTGAATCTTATGGGCGAGTTGTGCATATGGATCATTGTGTCTTGCATCTTCTGCATGTATTTCCTGATATCCACCTTCATCGCCTCTTCTTGCCCGGAGGGAGCCTTGCCGGTTTCGGTTTCGGTTTCGGTTTGGGGGTGGGTATGGTTAGGCGGGTGTGACCTTTCTTCAGCGAGGGCTAACGGTGAAGAAAGCGCCAATGTCAGAAGGGTGACGTGGAGCGAAAAGCGATTTTTCATGTTGCGTCCTTTGGCGTGGTTATTTGGTGGGTGTGATGCGGGTGATAACAAACGTGCCATCGGGTTCTTTGGTTATTTCAAAATCTACCTTTGTTCCGGTCTTGATTTTGTCCAGTATGGCTTTGTTCTTGACCTTGAAATCCATTGTCATGCCGGACCAGCCCAGGCTTTTTATGGGGTCGTGGGTAAGGTTGACGGAGCCAGCCAGCACGTCCAGCTTGTTCACTATGCCCTGTCCCTTGTGGGCCTGGGCCTGGGCGGTGCCCATCACCATCCCGGCCATGTGATCGTGCGTGTTGCCGGCGTATGCCGGCAGGCCGAGCAAAGCCAGCGCGGGTAGTATGTATGACACTTTTTTCATGGTATTACTCTCCTGGTGTGGTTTGACAAAAAAACTTTAAAACCGCAACTGCCGACGCTTCCACAGCGCATACAGCGCCGGGATCACCAGCAGGCTGAGCAGTGGTGCGGTGATCATGCCGCCTATCATGGGGGCGGCGATGCGTTGCATTACTTCTGAACCGGTGCCGTGGCTGAGCATGATGGGCAGCAGGCCGGCAATGATGACAGCGACGGTCATCATCTTGGGGCGCACGCGCAGGACGGCGCCTTCGATGATGGCGGCCTTGAGATCGGCCCAGGAGTTCATGCGGCCCTCTGTCTGATAACGTTTTACGGCTTGATCCAGATACAGCAGCATGACGACGCCGAATTCTGCCGCCACGCCCGCCAGAGCGATGAAGCCTACGCCCACCGCGACGGAAAGTTGGTAATCCAGCAAGTAGGTCAGCCAGAAGCCGCCGATCAGGGCGAAGGGCAGGCTCACTACGATGATGGCCACTTCCATGAGGTTGCGGAAGTTGAGGTAGAGCAGCAGCACGATAAGTGCGAGGGTGAGGGGGGCCACCAGTTTGAGTTTGGCCTTGGCGCGCTCCATGTATTCGTACTGGCCGGACCAGATGAGTGAGTATCCGGGCGGTATTTTCACTTGTTTTTCCACGGTGGCCTTGGCGGTGGCAACAAAGCTGCCTACATCCACGTCTGCGATGTCTACGTAGATCCAGCCGTTCAAACGGGCGTTTTCGCTTTTGATTTCCGGCGGGCCGTCCACCAGCCGCAGTGTGGCAATCTCTCCGAGCGGGATCTGTGCGCCCGAGGGTGTTGCTATGCGGCTGGCGGCCAATGCGCCCATCGAGTCTCGCAGCGCGCGCGGATAGCGCAGATTGACGGGGTAGCGCTCGCGTCCTTCGACGGTGGTGGTAATATTTTCACCGCCGATGGCGGTGCGGATCATGTCCTGCGCATCTGCGATGTTGAGGCCGTAGCGGGCAGCGAGGGCGCGGTTTACTTCGATGTCGATGTAACGTCCGCCACTGACACGTTCAGCGAAGGCAGAGCGTGTACCGGGCAATCCTTTGATAACTGTCTCGATCTCCTTGCTGACGCGCTCGATTCCTGCAAGATCAGGCCCTGCCACCTTGATGCCCACGGGGGTGCGGATGCCGGTGGCGAGCATGTCGATGCGGTTGCGGATGGGCATGACCCAGGCATTGGTAAGCCCGGGGACTTGCACGCTGTTGTTGAGTTCTTCCTTGAGCTTGTCGAGTGTCATGCCGGTGCGCCATTCGCTGGGGTCTTTGAGTTGCACCACGGTCTCGAACATCGACAGCGGCGCGGGGTCGGTGGCGGTCTCGGCGCGCCCGGCCTTGCCGAACACGCGCTTTACCTCCGGCACCTGGCGGATCATTTTGTCGGTTTGTTGCAGAATGCGCGCGGTCTCGCCGATGGAGACCGACGGCAATGTGATGGGCATGTAGAGCAGGTCGCCTTCGTCCAGCGGCGGCATGAACTCCGATCCCAAACGCTGCAAGGGATAGGCAATGGTTGCCAGCAACACCAGAGCGATGACCACGGTAAGGATGCGGAAGCGCAGCACGGTGTTGATGAAGGGGCGATAGGCGGTGATCATCAGCCGGTTCAAGGGGTTCTTGTGCTCGGGCAGGATGCGGCCGCGGATCAGATAGCCCATCAGCACTGGCACCAGGGTGACGGCTAGCCCCGCCGCTGCGGCCATTGCATAGGTTTTGGTATAGGCGAGCGGGGCGAACAGCTTGCCTTCCTGCGCCTCCAGGGTGAACACCGGCAGGAACGATACGGTGATGATGAGCAGCGAGAAGAACAGTGCTGGCCCGACCTCTTGCGCGGCTTCGCGCGCGATGATCCAGCGGTCCGCATCCGGCGCCGCTCTTTCAAGATGCTTGTGCATATTCTCGATCATGACGATAGCGGCATCCACCATCGCGCCGATGGCAATCGCTATGCCGCCCAGTGACATGATGTTGGCATTGATACCCTGCTGATGCATGATGATAAAGGCTGTGAGAATGCCCACCGGTAGACTAACGATAGCCACCAGCGCGGAACGCAGGTGAAACAAAAATACCAGGCATACCAGCGCCACTACCAACGACTCTTCGAGCAGCTTTTCTTTCAGATTGGCGACAGCGCGGTTAATCAGTGCCGAGCGGTCATAGGTCTCGACGATCTCCACCCCAGCGGGCAGGCCACTCTTTAGCGCGACGAGTTTTTCCTTGACGTGCGTGATGGTCTCCTGGGCATTGCTGCCGTGGCGCATCACTACAATGCCGCCCACCACCTCGCCTTGCCCGTCGAGTTCCGCCACGCCGCGCCGCAGTTCCGGGCCTAGCTGGATGTTGGCGACATCTGCAAGATGTATAGGTGCACCTGTGGCGGATACGCCCAAGGGTGCCTGGCGCAGATCGGTGATTGAATGCAGATAGCCCTTCGAGCGCACCATGTATTCCGCGCCCCCCATCTCGATCACCGAGCCGCCGGTTTCGCTGTTGGCGCGTTTGATCGACTCTTCAACTTGTGGCAGTGTTATGCCGTAGGCCAGTAGTTTGACCGGATCCACTTCCACTTGATATTGCCTGACCATGCCGCCGACGGTGGCGACTTCGGCCACGCCGGGCAGGCGTTGCAGCTCGAATTTGATGAACCAGTCTTGAAGTGATCTTAGTTGTGACAGGTCATGCTGATTACTGCGATCCACCAGTGCGTATTCATAGACCCAGCCCACGCCGGTGGCGTCCGGTCCGAGCGTTGGTGTCACGCCTTGGGGTAATCGGGACTGGGCCTGATTGATGTATTCCAGTACTCGCGAGCGCGCCCAGTAAGGATCAGTGCCGTCCTTAAAGAGTACATAGATGAACGAATCACCAAAAAAGGAATAGCCGCGCACAGTGGCTGCGCCGGGCACCGCCAGCAGCGTGGTGGTGAGGGGATAGGTAACTTGATCCTCAATTACCTGCGGCGCCTGGCCGGGGAAGCTGGTCTTGATGATGACCTGAACATCGGAAAGATCGGGGATGGCGTCCACCGGTGTTTTTTGCACGGCGTAGATGCCCCAGACGATGAGCGCGGCTGTGGCGAGCAGCACCAGAAAGCGGTTGCCCAATGACCAGTCGATGAGAGCTTTGATCATTGCTGATGTCCCGCATGACCGCCCTGAGCCGGGATTGCAGTTTTTCCGGCATCGGCTCCCTCCAGCCGGTGCATGGCGTTCTTGAAACTTGCCTCCGCATCGAGCAGGAATTGGCCGCTTAGTACCACCTGCTGTCCTTCCTCCAGCCCTTCAAGGATTTCGGCAAATGCCTCGTTCTCCGCTCCCACACGCACTGCAACGGGTTTGAAGCGTCCCTCGCCCAGCGCCAGGATCACCACATCCTGTGTGCCGGTGCGCAGCAGTGCCTCGCGCGGCACGGCGATGGCCTTTTCCTTGGGTGAAGACTGAATGCTGGCGTTCACATACATGCCGGGGCGCAGCGCATTGCCCGGATTATCAAACACCAGCCGCGCTTGCACCGTGCGGCTTTGTGTATTGAGAGTGGGGTAGAGATAGTCGATGCGTCCGCGCCACTCACGCGCCGGTATGTGGGCCAGGCGTAGCGTGACCACATCGCCTTGTTTGACGAAGGGAAGTTGGCTGGCGTAGACCTCCACATTTACCCAGATGCGCGACAGATCGGCTAGGCTGTAAAGGCGGGTATCGGGGGTGACATATCCTCCCTTGCGCATGTTCAATTCCGTGACAACGCCGCTGTGCGGGGCATAAAGTTTGATGGTGCGGCGCGCCGGTCCGCCGTTTTCCAATCCCTGGATCTCTGCGTTCGATACATCCAGCAGCCGCAGCCGCGCACGCGCGGTTTCCAGCAATGATTGGCTATCCTTCAGCAGTGAGGCATCGGTAAAGCGCTGGGCTCCGTTAAGAGCCACCCGGAATTCTTCCTGGGCACTGACCAATTCAGGCGCGTAGATTTCCGCCAATAACTGGCCACGCTGTACGGGGTCTCCCACGGCTTTTACAGAGAGGCGCTCCACCCAGCCGCTGATCTTGGGATTGAAGAAACTCACGCCGCGCTCGTCGAAGGCCACTGTTCCCACCGTGTCGATGGACGTGGCGAAGGGTTTGCGCTCCACAGTGGCAGTGCGCACGCCGAGGTTTTGCACCACGCGCGGGTCGATCTCCACCATGCCTGTGGCTGTCGCCCCCTCGGCATAGACAGGAATGTAATCCATGCCCATCTCGTCTTTTTTCGGAGCCGGGGAGGTGATGTCCGGGTTCATGGGATTACGATAAAACAGTATCTTGCGTTCACTCTGCGATGGCGGGGGCGCCTCGGCATAGACAGGGATATAGTCCATCCCCATCTCATCCTTTTGCGGCGCAGGGGAGGTGACGGCGGGATTCATCGGCGCACGGTAGAACAGTACCTTGCGTTCTCCTTGGGCTGTAGAGGCCGGTTTCACAGCCGTCCCTGCGGCCTGGGGAGATTGTGCGCGGTCTTTCAACAGCCATCCCAGGCCGATGCCAATGGCGATACTTATCGCCGCCACACCCAGTAACAGGGGAGTTTTTTTAGTGCTCATGATTTGATGTCTCTGTAACGGTAGTGCCCAGATAATTCAATTCGGCGGTGGCTATCCACACATCGACACGCAGCCGCCATAGTCGCAGCGCATACTCCAGGCTGGCCTGGCGTGCACGCAGCACACTGCCCATATCCGTCTTGCCGGTGCGATAGGCGGCGAGCAGGGCATTCACGGTTTGTTCGGCCTGCGGCAGCAAGGTATGCTCCACAAGCGCCAGGCGTGATTTGATGCGTGTGTATTCGGCATAACGTGCGCGCGCCTCCTGATCCAATTGCAATAACAGATCGTCGCGCTTATAACGCAGCGCAAGCAAGCGTGCCTGACGCTCCTGGGCACGGGCGTCCTGGCGCTGGGAAGTCCACAGTGGCAGGCTCATCACCATCCCCGCAGAGAACATGTCCGGTATTTTGGTGCCGTTGACGTCGCGGGCGGCGCGGTAGCCGTACATCGCCTCCACCCCGAATTCGGGGTAGTAATCGCGCCGTGCCGCGGCCAGATCCAGCTCGGCGGAGCGAATCTGCGCGTCCAGCGTGGCCACTTGGGGATGCTGGGGCAGCGTTTTCATCAGCTCTTCATCGGTGTGAACCGTGGGCGGCGCAGGCAACTCCTCCGGTAGGGCGAGGGTCGCGGCAGGCATACCGATCAGCCGTGCCAGACGGCTCTGTGCCATGCTGCGCGCCGACTGAATGGCTTCTTCGCGATCGCGCAAGTCATCCCGCTCCAGTTGCGCCTTCAGCACATCGGCCTCTTGCGCGAGTCCCACGCGATATTGGGCGCGGGCCGCCTGCACAATCTGGTCGGTTATCTCGTAACTTGCGCGCACCACGGCCAGTTCGCGCTCCTGGTAATAAAAATCCAGCCAGGCCATGTGTACTTCGTGCCGTATTCGTCCCCGCAAGTCACGGTCTTTGGTCTGAACGGCGGCCGTCTCCTGTTCGGCGCCCTGTTGCAGCAGGGCGCGCTTGCCCGTGGGAGGGAACATCTGGGATACGCCGAATGTCACCATGCTCATTTCGCTGCGGTTCAGGGCAAGGCTGTCCACCGGCACATTTTGCATGCCGAATCGCGCTTGCGGATCGGGCAGTTGGCCCGTGGAGCGCGCGCGCGCCTGCGCCTCCTCGATCTGTGCCGCGGATTGCGCAAGCAGCGGGTGGCGTTGCAGGGCCAACTGCTCCGCGGCAGGGAGGGTGAGGGTCATAATGTCTTGCGCTGCGGTTGCGGATGTTACTAAAGCCAGCCCCATCGCCAGCACCAGGAGCAGGCGTGTTGGCGAAATCTGCCATATCCTCTCTTTGCCAAAGGGGGGTAATATTTCACCCTTTTTGGCGGCACAAGGGGGCAGGATGTTGTGCATGTTCTCTCTCAACGTTTTCATCACTGCTGCTTCTGGTAGCTCTCATCGACGAATACGTTGCCCACCGTGTGCTTGGTGACCCATTCGGCGTAGAGCTGATCCGGCCACAGCGATTGAAACCAGGCCATCACGGCGGTGATCTGCTGGTCGGTGAGTTTGTTCTGAAATCCCGGCATATCGCCCTTGCCGAATTCGCTGCCGTACTTGATGTGGTTGTGTAACTGGGTTCGTGAGCTGTGCCATTCCCGCCCTGTGCCGTTGAGCGGCGGCGGCAGATATTTGCCCTGGGTCGTGGCCGTGCGCCAGTTGGGGTTGCCCTCCGCCTTGGCACCATGGCAACCGGCGCAATGCTCTTTATAAAGCTGTTCACCCTGCACGATCTGCTTCGCGTCGAGCGCGCGTTTGACATCTACGCCGGTCATGGTGGAGATGGTCTTCTGCGGTGTATTGCTTCCGGAATCGCAGGCACCGAGCGCGGCTATGCCTATGGCCACAGGTAGCCAATACTTTTTGTTCATTACTCTATCTGCCTTTCAGTGTGAATGTGGGTGTGCTGGATCGTCGACATGCGGGTGCGGTTTTTTCGCCGGTGGTTCATCTGGCTTCGCCTGCGGCTCGTCATGCGTATGTTCAGCATCGTGAGGAGGATGACTGTCCATCGTTGCGTCTGGCGCGGGAGCGGCCGGCATGGCAGGCATTGCATCACTGCTGTGGTCATGGCCACCGCCATCAGCATGTGAATGCCCGTGTCCTTCGCCTTCCGCCTTGGGTAATGACTTCACCCCCAGGCCATAGCGGTAGACCAGCTCAGCGCCGTGCCAGGCCGTGGATAGCAGCAAGCCGCCGGTGAGCAGCAGCAATCCCAGAAATAGGCCATTGACCTTGGCCCCTGCGCTGTATCTCCGCCACGACCACAGCGTGAGCGGTATCACCACGCCGAGGGTAGCCAGTGCCCAATCACGGTGCTCGATCATCGCCTCGTGCGACGGGGTGTCATGATTCACGCTATTGAATGCAAACCACCCTGCCACACCGGTGATGATGGCAAAACCACCCCCCAGCCACAGATTCCAGTAAGCCACGGTGAGCCACTGTTCGCGCCAGCGCTGATTTTTCACCAGATAGGCCAATAGAAAAAAGCCTATCGAAGTGCTGAGCAGCCCCACCGTGAAATGGACAAAAATAGGATGCCAGTTGGGAATGATTTCAATCATGGGAAGTCCTCCATTCGTTAGGTTATCCCTCTGGAAAAAGGGGCGCCGGCCTCATGTCGAAGACCATGGCACGAACAGTATACGCGCTCGATGAACGACATCGTGCGCATGACGCACGCTACCTTTCACGCGAAGCAAGCCTAGAGGAGGTTTCGGGGAGGTTTTGTTTCGGTGGGAACGGTGATACCCGTTACGGCCACCGACAGCACAGACTTGGGGAGTGAGGGTGCCGCATGCGCGGCGTCTAAAGGGGAGTCGAGCAATGCAACGCAACAGTGGGCGTCAGAGTGACAATGATGCGGCTTGGCCTTGGAAGTCTGACTCTGATCGCAGTGTGACGGTGAAGGCATATCGCATGCCTTTCCATTCATCGTGACCTGGCCATGATCATGGCCGCTCATGGCCGGGTGGCCGGGCATTTGGTCAGAGACTTCGGCATCAAGGCTTGCAGCATGAATGTCGGCATGAGCCAGCCGCAACGGCATCGCTACCAGCGAGAAGGCCAGCAGCAGACTGACGATTTTGTAGACATTTTTTAGCATTAGTTCGCTAAGAATACTCTAAATCATTTCTTTGTCAAACGTGAAAAGCGCGGCAGGCTAACAAACCCAGCCTATCGTGATGTGATGATTGCCGCTGGGGTTTCGTTACTCAACTCAGCCGGGCTTTACGAGACCGTGCTCGCAGCGGGGCATGAGGCGTCATAGCTCCAAAAGCGACAGGATTACTTTGAAAGGATGATCGCAGCCTTTTTTTCCTCGTACTCTTGTTTGTCAATTTCTCCTTTGGCATAACGCTTGTTCAGTATGTCCAGGGCGGACTCGGACGGCTCACTCCAGGAGCGCCTCATGGCGTCCCGAAATTCGGGTTTATCCATCATCCTGTCGCCCCACATGCAACCCATGCTGCCTCTTCTCATCATGAAAATGAACATCACAACCATCATGACGAAAAACATGAGCGGAAAAATCCACCAGAAAGCGGGCCAAGCCATTCCGTGCCACCAAGGCCATGGATGTGGTGCTGGGGTCACCTGGTCTGCAGCGAACGCAAATGAAGTAGAAGTAAGGGTAAGCAGGGGAAAATAGAAACAAGTCATGGTGAGTTTCGCAATGCGCATAGACTTCTCCTTTTCGTGATCGGCATATGCTGGCTTGGCTCACTTTTGGCCACAGCGCCGACAACAGACGCGCTCTCCCAAGCCGTCTTCGCCGATTTCACTCCTCCCAACGACTAACCCTTGGTTTTCCAACTTCCGTCCGCTTGACGGCAGGCCGTTCCGACGACTTTTTCGTTCTTGCCGCCGATTTGCGCGTCAACGGTATATTCGCGGCAGGGTCCCGACGAGGTTTCCTCGGTGCGTGTCGGGGTGACTGTGTATACATTGCCGGTATCCGGGTTGCGCCACGTGGAAGGGACCCCCGTGCGAACCGTCTCCAATGTATGCGCGGTCTTCATGCGATCCTGTTCGTCCATTGAACGGCCCACCGCGCCGCCGACGGAAGCGCCGATCAAGGTTCCGACGATGATTGCGGCAGTTCTGCCCGCGCCTTCGCCCACTTGCGATCCCAGGATGCCACCCAATGCGCCGCCAATGACCATTCCCGTTTGTTGCTGCGTCGGCTGGGTGGCGCATCCTGAAAATAGCAATGCGCTGCAAAGGACGCCTCCCAGAAAACGTTTTTTCTGCATGTCACTATCCTCCATGTGCCTGTTGGCGAAATGACGATTTTTTATCCCTGAACATACATCGACCCGGACATTGTAAAAACAAAAAATAAATATTTCCTTGATCTACATCAAACTCTGGTTGATTTGTTAGTGCGTAGAACACACCCTACGGTTTTCAGGATAAATCCGGCTCTCCACAACAGCGCAGGATCTCCGCGCGGGTGGCGTTGCGTAGTTTGATGGCCGCAGGCCAATCGGGGCTTTCCGGTGTGACCGGTGCGCCGACTGTGATGCTGATCGAGCCACGGCGAGGAAACCACTGGTCGGCGCGCAGGATGGTACGGGTGCCGCGAATGGTCACGGGCGCCACCGGCACGCCCGCCTGGGCGGCCACCACGAACGCGCCCATGCGAAACGGTAACAATCCCGGCATACGGTCAAACGTACCCTCGGGAAAAAATATCAGCGATTGGCCGGTGCGCAGGGTTTGCAAGAGCTGTTTCACATCTTCAACGCCTTGCTCAAGCTCGAAACGCTCCACGAATTCCGCGCCGATATGTTCAAGGTATACGCGGGGAATCAGGCGCTCTCTCAGTTCCCGTTTGGCGACGAAGCTGAATTGCTTGGGCAGGGCGGCCACCAGCAGAATGCCGTCGAGATAGCTGGCGTGATTCGCCGCCAGTATGCACGGCCCGCGCGGCAGGTTTTCCAGCCCTCGCACCACAAACGGCGTGCCGGACAGGCGCACAAAGAGCCGTGCCATGAAGCGGCTAATGGCCCAGCCCCATGCGGGACGCGGCAGCAGGGCGGCCATCAGCCATGTCAAAGGCGCCATTATCCAGAACAGGAGCCATGTGTAACCGGCATATAAAATGCCGGACGCCAGGCGCAGTGAGCGCCGCAGTTGCGGCGTGATACCGGCCCACGCCAGGCGCGCGAATTGCCACCACACCGCGCGGGGCCGCCGCCCCGCGGCCCCGCCTTTTTCGTAAAGCTCGCGGCTGGCTGCACGGCGGATCTTGCCGCTGGAGGTCTTGAGCACTGTGTGCGGCGGAGCCAGCACGATATCATCCGGTGGTTCGCCCAGCAGGTTCATCGCCAGGATGTTGATTTCGCCGCGCAGTTTGTCCAGCACGATGGCCTCGGTCTCGCGTGTCTCCGCCAGCACGATGAGGCGTTCCGTGCCGGAGGCGGGGCCGGGACTGCCGAACACGGCGACGCATCCTTTGCGTATGCCGGGGATGTTGCCCACGGCCTCTTCCAGTTCATAGGGATAGATGTTACGCCCGGCGCGGATGATGATGTCCTTGGCGCGGCCGGTGAGATAGACATCGCCGGCGGCGATGTAGGCGAAATCGCCGGAATCCAGCCACTCCCCGTGAAACAGGCGGCGTGTCTGCTCCGGGTTGCGGAAGTAGCCGCTGGTGGTTGAAGGCCCACGGAACTCCAGCCGTCCCTCTTCGCGCTCGCCCAGTTCGTGGCCGGCGGCATCTACGATACGGATCTGGTGGCTGGGCAGAGGCTGGCCGCAGGCCACGAAGCGCAACGCATCTTTTTCTTCTTCACTGGCGGGGAGGGCTTTGCCGGCGCGCATGAACGCATCGCGCTTGATGTGGTCGATGATTGGGCCGCGGCCGGGGGGTGGAAAGGCCAGGCCTACAGCGCACTCGGCCAGGCCATAGACGGGTGTGATGGCTTCAGGGCGCAGACCGTAATGGGCGAAACGCTGCTGGAAGTTGACGATAGTATCAGGGTTGACCGGCTCGGCGCCGTTGAAGGCCATGCGCCAGGAGCTGAGGTCCAAGCCCTCGATGGCGTGGTCGCCGATCTTGCGCAGGCACAATTCATAAGCGAAATTAGGCGCCGCCGACAACGTGCCGCGGTGCCGGTGGATGGCCCACAGCCAGCGTTCCGGGCGGGCCAGAAAGGTGAGGGGTGACATCACAACAAAAGGGATGGCGTAGTACAGACTGCCGAGCCAGGCGCCGATCAATCCCATGTCATGGTACAAGGGGAGCCAGCTTACGAACACATCCGTGGAGTCCGCCCGCGTTGCTTGCCCCATGGCCCGGATGTTTGCCAGCAGATTGGCGTGAGTCAGCACGACCCCTTTGGGATTGCCGGTACTGCCGGAGGTGTATTGCAAAAAGGCAATGTCCTGGGCCTTGATGATGGGGCTGGCGAGCGCCGCGCGGGAGACCGAAAGCTCCTGTACTGTGGTCACGCTGTGCAGTCCCTCCACGTGGGATTTGAGCAGCCGTGCCACCGCCTTGGCCTCGGGTACGGTGATCAGGATAGAGGCGAGGGCGTTATTCAGAATACCCGCGTGGCGGCGCAGATGATCCTCAATCTGCGATAGGCGCGCAGGGGGGTAGATGGGCACCGGCACACCGCCAGCGAGCAGGATGCCATAAAAACAATAAAAGTAATCCCGGCTGGTTGGCAGCATGATGGCCACACTTTGTCCCGATTGCAGGCCGTACGCCCGAAGCCCCTGCGCCACGGCCTCCGCTCCCTGGCGCAGGGTGGAATAGCTGATCTCCTGTTCGCCTGTTTCTTCAGAAAGGATGATATGTGTGCGCTGCGGATGGGTGGCGACGTGCCAGTCCAGGACGTCCAGGAGGGTAGCTGCGCGATCGGGTCCGGCCTCAACCCGCTGCTCCGTCACCGTCTCCCGAATACTCGCCGGGATGGCAGCTCGAGGAGCAGCGGCAGAGGCCGTGAGCACCGCGCGCAGCAGGTCGCGTGGCGTCTCCACTGCCGCCAAGGTGTGCTCCGGCAGGCTCACGCCGAAGGCCTGCTCGATACGCAGCAGCAGTTCCACCCGCGCCAGACTGTCGAAACCCAGATCCCGATCCAGAGAGCTGTCGAGCGTCAGCGTTGATCCAGCCTTTCTATCGGGGTGTAACTCGATGCCGAGCTGGCGCACGGTGCCGAGCAGTACCGGGGTGAGATCATCGGCGTCCATTCGTATCCCGCACCTCTTTCAGGAAGTTGCTTGGTAATACCATGCCTGCAAGTAATGTCATTATGCGCTTGTATTGATCGCCTCTGCCAGACTTGGGATGCGCGCGCTGCACCGTGCAGGTCGCCGCTGCTATCGACCGGTAATCGCCTAATCTTCATGCGGGATGTTCAGGCTATAATGGAGGGTGTTTGGGTGCGATGCCGATACTCGGTGCCGCTGGGCTTGATGGATGATTTTATGGGGGGAGTGCGATGGCTTTCAATTATGTGGCGGATGAGCGTGATATACCCGTTGGTGAAAAGAGAGTGATCAACGCGGCGAATGAGAAGATACTGGTCATCCATCTTCCTGATGGTTTTTATGCCACGCAGGCAAAGTGCCCTCACATGTCGCTGCCGCTGGAAAAGGGACACATCGTTGGTGATGGCCATATCCGCTGCCATTTTCACCGTGCGGAATTTGATGTCAGGACGGGTGCTGTATGCGAGTGGGCGAACTTTCCGCCCGGCATTCAGTTGCTGAATGTGATACGTGGTGAAAAGCCGCTGAATACCTATAAAGTCAAGGTTGAAGACGGGAAGGTGTATGTCGACTGTTGATGCTCGCCCGCTACAGTGACGATCCGCAACGAAGGCTGCGAATATCGCGAACGGATCGGCCCCGAAGCCGAAACCCAGACCTTGCTTGCCTATCTGAGTAGTCGATACCGTCACTCATCCCCTGCGGAATGGGAGGCGCGTATCGCGTCCGGCCAGGTGCTCATCAATGCCATGCCCGCGCATCCCGAAACCGTGCTGCGCCGCGGCCAGGATCTTGTCTGGTGGCGCCCGCCCTGGGATGAGCCTGAGGCCCCGGCGTCATTCACCGTGCTTTACGAAGACGAAGATTTGCTTGCGGTGGCCAAGCCTGCGGGTTTGCCGACGCTTCCGGGCGCTAATTTTCTACAAGCGACTCTTCTTTACCAGGTACACACCTATGCGCCTGATGCCGCCCCGTTGCATAGATTGGGGCGATGGACATCCGGTTTGGTGTTGTGTGCCCGAAACCGTGATGCCCGCACGGAATTGATGCGGCAATGGTCGGCGAAAGAGGTCGGTAAACGTTACCGTGCATTGGCCGGTGGCAATCCCGGCTGGGAAGAGCTCACAATCACTGCGCCTATCGGCCCTGTTCCGCACACATTGCTCGGTTCCCTTCATGCCGCCACAGCGACAGGCAAGCCCTCGTTATCCCATGTGACCGTCCTCGAACGCCGCGCGGATTCTTTCCTTTGTGACGTGCGTATCGCAACGGGCCGGCCTCATCAAATCCGCATTCACCTGGCGGCGGCAGGGCATCCTCTGGCGGGTGATCCGCTTTATATTGCAGGCGGACTTCCCGCGCCGGGCACACACGCCGTGCCCGGTGATCCGGGCTACCATCTGCACTCCGCCGAGCTGTCTTTTCGCCATCCGCGCACAGGGCGCGAGGTCGTGATCGAGTGTGGGCCTCCGCCGTTGTTGTGTCTTTCAACTTAAAAACCGCAGCATGCGGGGTGACTGCTTCTACGGATTGTTGGCATATGGCCGTGTCGCCGCAAGCGATTTTTATGCGTGATTGGCAACCAGATCTTTCAGTTTCGCCATGTCCTTGATCTCGACGTCCCGGCTGTGCACATTGATGATTCCTTCCTCCTGAAACTTGCTCAAAAGGCGGCTGATGGTTTCGATCGAGAGTCCCAGATAATTACCGATCTCCTCGCGGCTCATGCGTAAATAAAAATGCGTGGGGGAGTAGCCGCGCGCGCCAAAGCGCTGGGATAGATTGAGCAGGAAGGCCGCCAGGCGCTGCACCGCCTTCATGGTGCCGAGCATCAGGATATGCTTCTGTTCCGCGATGATTTCGCGGCTCATCAGCCTGTGGAACTGGTGTGACAACGCGGGGATGGTGATGCTCAAATTTTCCAGGTCACGGAACGGGATCTCACACACGGTACAGTCTTCCAGCGCCACGGCGCTGTAGTTAAAGCGGTTGGCGCTGATTGCCTCGATGCCGAGGAGCTCGCCAGCCATATAAAAACCAGTGGTTTTTTCCTGGCCTTCCGCGTCCAGGTCAAAAACCTTGAAAAATCCGCTTTTAATTACAAATAACGAATGAAACGGGTCGCCCGCGCGGTAGAGATGCTCGCCGCGCCGGTATTTGCGGCGGCTATTGACGATTTGATCCAGGAAGTCCACATCATCCGGTTTCAGACCCAAGGGAAGACATAACTCATACAGGCTGCATGTATTGCAGGATGCCTTGAGATGGGGCAGGCTGACCTTGATGGGAATAGATTGCAGTGGCATAGAGGTTTACTCCGTTCCTTCGTTGTCATTCCCGTTTATGAAGCTTACACGGTTTTTGACTTGACCTAAAGGCCATAACTTAGCATGAAAAAAATGTACGGCGTATTACAGGCAGTACGTGTAACCTTTGCAGGGGTGCAGCATCGACAGCATTATGCCTATACACGAGCCGCCGGGGAATGGAGCAAAACCGGAATGCCGTGTAGGTACTTTTCCTACGCAAACTGGGGGCGCGCGGGAATACAAGCCTGATATCGAACTCCTCTATAATCCATGATAATCCGGGAGCTTGATCTGTGACCTCATACCATAAAATGACCAAGGCAGAACTGATTCGGCAAGTTGAATCACTGCAAGCCCAGATGAACCGGCGCCATCCGCCGGATGAGCGGCTCCATACGATGGACAAGTACGGCAAAGCCAAGCCGGCGCACGAGGAATTAAAGCCTTCCGTCGAGAAGTTGCGTGAGCTGTCCTCCCATTTGCAAATTGCCCTGGAAGCGGAACGGACCCGCATCGCACGCGAGATTCACGACGAATTGGGCTCCACGCTTACGGCGATCAAGATGGAGTTGAGCTGGCTCGCCAAAGTTATGGCGAAATCTAGAAAGTTTCCTGCCGCACGCACCGCTGCCATGATCGGTCACGTGGATTCCGCCATACAGACGGTAAAGAAGATTGCTACCGATCTGCGGCCGAGCATCCTCGACAACCTCGGCCTGTGGGCGGCCATCGAATGGCAGGCGCAGGAATTTCAGAAAAGGATGGGGATACCCTGCACACTGGAAATGGCTGCGCCGGAGATGGAGATGGGCCAGGATCTGTCCAACGCGATTTTCCGCATTTTTCAGGAAACGCTCACCAATATCACATGCCATGCCGGAGCAACCCGGGTGACGGTCAAGGCGCAGACCTGCGCCGATGGAGTCATGATTACAGTATCCGACAATGGCAAGGGGATCGTCCCCGCCGACATGGTGAATGGAAAATCATGGGGGATTGTGGGAATGCGTGAGAGGGCCAAGTGCTTTGGTGGGGATCTCAATATTGCCGGTGCACCGGGACATGGGACCACGGTTATCCTGCGCATGCCACTGGAGAAAAAGCATGAATGACAGGCCCATAAAAATACTCCTTGTGGAGGATCACGCCATCGTTCGCGAGGGTCTTAAGCTCATACTGGAAGAGGCCAAGGACATGCAGGTGGTAGGGGAGGCCGCAAATGGCAATGATGCGATCCAGTGGATACGCAAGGACCACCTGAATATGGTGCTGCTGGATATCTCGCTGCCCGGCAAGAGCGGGCTGGAGGTGCTGAAGCGCATCCAGATCGAAAGGCCTGGGTTGCCGGTTCTTATCCTTAGCATGTATCCCGAAGACCAGTACGCGGTGCGGGTGCTGAAGGCGGGCGCGGCCGGTTACCTGAGCAAGGAGAGCGTTCCCGGGCAACTCGTTAAGGCTATCCGCAAGGTGGCCCATGGTGGGAGGTACATCAGCGAGCACGCTGCCGAGAGACTGGCGGAGGAGCTGGATTTCAAGCCGGTGAATGCGCCCCATGAACTCTTGTCCAACCGCGAACTCGAAATTCTGTGCAAAATCGCCTCAGGTAAAACCCCGGCCCAGATCGCCGAGGAATTGCATTTAAGCGTAAAAACCATCAGCACCTACCGCGCACGGACATTGAGGAAAATGAACATGAAACACAGCGCAGAGTTGATCCGTTATGCGATAAAAAATGGGCTGGTCATATGATTACAGGAAAGAGCTTGCTCGCGATGCCCACCCTTATTTATTCCCCGCCGCCTGCCTGAACAAATTAAAGAAGTTGGACGTGGTGATCTCCGTAATTTCCTCTAGCGATACGCCGCGCAGGGCGGCGATTTGTTCGGCTACGAAACGCGTGTAGGCGGGCTGGTTGGTCTTGCCGCGGTAGGGGAGGGGGGCGAGGTAGGGGGAGTCGGTTTCCACCAGTATCCGGCCGGCGGGCATGCGCGCGGCGACTTCTTTTAGTTCGCGGGCGCTGTTGAATGTCACGATGCCTGAAAATGAGATGTAAAAATTCAGGTCCATCGCCTGCCGGGCGGTCTCCCAATCCTCCGTGAAACAATGCATCACGCCGCCCACCTGATCGGCGCCTTCCTCGCGCAGCAAGCGCAGGGTGTCCTGCTTGGCCTCGCGGGTGTGCACTATCAATGGCTTGCCGGTTATTTTCGCGGCGGCGATGTGGCGGCGGAAGCGCTCCTGCTGCCATTCGAGGTCGCCTTCGTTGCGGAAATAATCCAGGCCGGTTTCACCGATGGCGACGACTTTGGAATCTTGTGCCAGCGCGACCAGTTCCTCCACGCTGGGTTCACGCCCCTCCCGCTCGTTGGGATGGACACCCACCGAGGCGAACACGTGATTGTACTGCTTCACTAGCGACAGCATCGCCGGATAGCTCTCCATGTCGATGGAGACGCATAACATATGTCCGACGCCATGCTCGCGCGCGGTTTGCATCACGCCATCCATGTCGCCGCCAATGGCGGTAAGATCGAGGCGATCCAGGTGGCAGTGGGAGTCAACGAGCAGGGCGGGCATCAGGGTTGTGATAGATCCGGGGTTAATGCGCAGGTCAGAAGGTGGTCAGGCTAGGCTTTCCGTAACGCGGGTCTCCAGCTACATGGTATGCGTAGGGCGGCCCGATGTCAGTGTTCCCGCCAGGTAGGTTTCGATCTTCTTGCGCGCCAGGTCGCTCTCCTGATCATTGCCGAATTGCACGCCTATCCCGGCAATCCGGTTGCCTTGCGCGCCCTTCGGGGTGATCCAGACGACGCGCCCTGCCACCGGAATTTTTTCGGTCTCTTCCATCAGCGTGAGCAACAAAAACACTTCATCACCGATCTTGTAGGACTTGCTGGTGGGGATAAACAGCCCGCCGTTTTTGACGTACTGCATGTAAGAGGCGTACAAGGCGTTCTTGTCCTTTATTGCGAGCGACAGTATGCCCTGCCGTTGCGCCGCCGGGGTGGCTTGGGTAGTGCTTGTGTTGTCTTCTTCAGCCATGTTTAACTATCTTTTTTCCGTGCCTGCCTGGACAGTATGTCTTTCCAGCCAATCAGTAAGTCTTCCAGCAGCAACTGCCCATTGATCTGCCCGCTCGCCAACCGCGCCGCTTCGCTGATACGGTCAAGCTGGCGATGGAGAGTCCTCAAGTCTAGCATCGACGCCATGACTTGCAAGCGCTGCTGTATGTCCTGGTTGGCCAGGGCAGGGGGGTGGACAGCCGATTTGATGCGAATCATGTCGGTTATCCAGCCGCGTACCCAATATAGCGTCTCTTTCAGCTCAAACTTCAGCCATGTTCCGGCAATTGCAACCGGCGAGGCGTGTCCCTGGAAGAGCGTTTCAAAATCCGTGAACATCGCCATGCGCTGGCCTATCTTATCACCGCTGGCGAGTTCCAGGGCGGCAAATGGCGCCCCGTCGGCGAGCGCCAGCAGTAGCGACGCATCATGGGGCGGTTCAATCCGGGTGGCGAGCCAGTCGCGGGCGAGGTCCTGCGGCGGTTTAGTGAAATCGATCCGCTGGCAGCGGCTGCGGATGGTGGCGGGCAAAAGCGCGGCGCTGTCAGTGACCAGTATCAGCAGTGCGCGGGCCGGGGGTTCTTCCAGAGTTTTGAGCAGACTGTTGGCGGCTTGCGTGTTCATGGCGGAGGCGGGGGAAATGATGACCACCTTGTAACCCGCATAATGTGATTTCAAGGAAAAATACTCGCCGATCTCGCGTACCTGATCAACGCCAATGATCTTCTTCTCTTCCAGCGGACTGACCCGTTTGTAATCAGGGTGCGTGCCCGCCTGATTGAGCAGGCAGCCACGGCATGTCCCGCAGGGAAGACCGTCCGCCGGCGTGTTTTCGCAGAGCGCTGAATGGGCAAAGAGGCTGGCAAAGTGATTTTTGCCAACACCGGGCGGGCCGTTCACCAGCAGGGCGTGCGGCAGGATATTGTCGCGCAGGCGCCGGGTCAGCGTTTGCCACTGGGCGGTATGCCAGGGAAGTAATCCGTTCATGCTGCGGCGAGAAAATCCGAGAGAGCGTGTTTTATAGTGCTCTGAACCGCATCCAGCGGTTGGGAGGCGTCAATCACCTTATAGCGCCCCGGATGCTGCGCTGCCAATGCAAGATAGGCCTGCCGCACCCGTTCAAAAAAAGCCATCTGTTCCGACTCGAAACGATCCGGCGCGCTACGCCGCCCTGCCCGTGCCAGCCCTAGTGTCACGGGCAGGTCTAATAATAGCGTCAGGTCGGGCTGCACATCACCCTGCACCCACTGTTCCAGTACCGAAATGCGCCCTTTGGGGATGCCGCGCCCGCCGCCCTGGTAGGCATAGGTGGCGTCGGTGAAGCGGTCGCTCACTACCCACTGGCCGGCTTCAAGTGCCGGGCGAATCACGCGCGCAAGATGCTCGGCACGTGCCGCAAACATCAGCAGCAGCTCGGTATCACTGGCCATGCCGCCGTCACGATGACCCAGCACCAGGCTGCGAATTTCCTCTCCGAGCGGCGTGCCGCCGGGTTCGCGGGTCACCACAACCGGCTTACCCGCCGCCGCAAGCGTGTGGCGGATGAATTCCAGGTTGGTGGTCTTGCCGACGCCTTCGATGCCTTCGATGGTTATAAAGCGGCCTTTCACTATAGATACTCCAGACAAATCACGCTGATTGCCTGGCAGGGTAATATGTCTGGCGGAAAATAAAAAGCCTCTTTGTGGCGCGTTCAGTTCACTGAGGGCGAATGTTTGAGTATTGCTCAGGCGGCAGGCTTGATGGAATCAGCGGCGATTACAAAAGGATCGGCGTATATATCCTTCATTGATGCGCCGGTAAGAAAGGCTTTTTTCTTGGTGGCGGCCACCATGGCGGGATGGCCGCAGAGAAAGACGCGCCAGCCGGTTAATTTGGGCAGGTGAGAAAAAGCCATTTGTTCAGCACGTCCGGCGGCAAATCCTTTTGGTACGTCCGGGCCGGACAGGCAGGGGGTGTAATTCAGGTTGGGATATTGCTCCGCCAGCTCGCGGAGTTCATTGATCAGGTACAAGCCGGACACGTCGCGGCTGCCGTGGTACAGGTGAATCGGTCCGGTGTGGCCCTGTGCCAGGGCGTCGCGCGCAATGCCCCATAAAGGAGCAAGCCCCGACCCCGTGCCGATCAGTAGCAACCCTTGATCTGGCTGGCCCGGCAAGTAAAACCCCTGCCCTGCCGGTCCGGATATTTCCAGCGTATCGCCTGTTTTCAGGATGTCATGAATCCAGCCGCTCATGCGTCCGTCCGGCAAGTGGCGGATATGCAATTCCAGCGGTTCCTCGCGTTGAGGCAGACTCGCAATGGAATAGCTGCGTATCAGCCCGTCATCGCGATGCAACTGCACAAACTGTCCAGGATGGTAATCGAGAGGGAGGGTGCATCCCAGTCTCAGGCGAATGATATTGCCGCCTAACACTTCCTTTGCTAAAACCGTTACCTTGGTTCTGGCGCCGGCTTCTTCATCAGGCAAGGCGACCTTGAGATCATTCGTGGGTTTGCATACACAGGCCAGAAAGTAATTCTGCACCCGCAGGGTTTCTTTCAGCCCCTGCTGCGCGGCCAGCGGTACCGCACCTTCAACGGCACGCATCAGGCAGGTTTGACAAATACCGCTACGGCAGGAGGATGGAATAGGCAGGCCATGCCCTGTCAGGCAATCCAGAACGGATTCATTGTCCTGACATGTGTAACTTTGTTTTTCAAAGAAGATACGTGGCATGGCGCACCGCGTTAGTTAAGGGTGATGGCCTTTGATCCGTCTTGTTAAATTCACCCCCTTCCCGTTGATGGGGAAAGGTGGGGTGGAAGGGGAGCCTTCCTCCGCCAAGGGAAAGGGGATGAAACCTGAAACAGAAGATGCCCTGGGAGAACCCGCGTGCCTATATCAGCGGCACAACACATCGTTGCGGGTGCTGCCCGCAATCGCCATAACCTCGCCGATCAACTCGGAGGGCACATTAAGCTCTTTTAGTGTGGCTTGAAGATTTTCTGCTACCGCATCAAAATGGCTGTCATTCAGGCCGCGTGCCACCAGAGGGGCATGAGCTGCGCGCATGTCCTTGCCGGTATAGTTGTGGGGGCCACCGAAGGCCATAGTCAGGAAGGCTTTTTGCTTCGCGGCCTGCTTGTCCATGTCGACGCCCTCGAAGAAAGAGTTGATGCGGTCATCACTCAAGACTTTGCGATAGAAAATATCGACCGCTGCATCTACCGCCGCATTGCCGCCCAGCTTCTCAAACAGACTTGTGCTCATGAAGATCTCCTCGGTTGTGAAATGTATAAAAATCCATGTTAAATAAAAGGTTGGTAATCCTTACGCCCCACTACGGAATGCGTGCTAAAAATGTGTTTGCGAATTGCGAGTACACATTCAGCTGTTTGGTAGTGCTGTCTTGTATCGTCAGGCAACGGAATATTATTAACCGTTATTTATATAATGTATAAATAATACATGTTAATGGGTAAAAATAGAGCCTTATTCCAGGCCGCTAAATCAATACAATAACAATATCCAATTATAAAAATGTACTTTAAATGAACTTTAAATGGAAATAGTCGCACTGTCAATAGGTGAATACCTGAGTGAATTGCTCTGGAAATCCTCATCCTTGAGGTTTGCCAGAGGCCTTTATTACAGCCAGATCATATAGCCCGTTTCAAACGGGTGGCTGAGCAGTTTGTGATAGGGGTAAACACGCAGTTTGTAATGCTGGAGCCCCGAAAGGGTTGGCGAGAAGTCGAGCTTGAACAGGGTTTCACCGGCAGTGTTGGAGCCCGCTGCCGCTAACTGCTGGCGGTTGTTAATAATAAACTCGCCGCTCTCTGAGGTGGTGCCTACCAGGCATTCCACTACCACGTCTTCCGGGTTCAGGTCGTTCAAGGTGGCGCTGACCCGGATGGGTAAGGTGTTGCCGGCCTTGATTTCCTGGAGTGCGTCGTCGATGCGGCGTATTTGGACTTTGTGCCAGCCGTGGGCGATTTTTTTCTTCCACTGGGCAAGCTCGCGCGCCGGTGCGCCGTCCTGTTCGGAGAGGATCTTGCACTGGTGGTTGGCGATCGCATAGTAGCGGGTAACGTAATCCATGACCATGCGCTGCGAGTTGAAGTGCGGCATGAGCGATTTCATGGAGGCCTTGGACTTTTTCACCCATCCTTCCGAATAGCCGTGTCCGTTGCGGTCGTAATAAAGGGGGATGACCTCGTGCTCCAGAATATCAAGCAGTTCCTGGCCTTCTTCACCGTCGCGCTGCAAGGCGTCATATTGGGGGCCGTGCGGGCTGATGGCCCAGCCGTTTTCACCGTTGTAGCCCTCACCCCACCAGCCATCCAGCACGCTGAGGTTGATGACGCCGTTGATGCCCGCTTTCTGGCCTGAGGTGCCGCTGGCTTCCAGGGGGTATTCGGGTGTATTCAGCCACACGTCCACGCCGGTCACCAGTTTGCGCGCCAGCGCCAGGTCATAACCTTCCAGCATCAGGATGCGGCCCTCGAATTCGGGGCGGCGTGAGAAGTTGTGAATGGTCTGGATCAGTTGCTGGCCGGGCAGGTCGCGCGGGTGGGCCTTGCCGGCAAAAATCAGGATCACGGGACGCTTGGGGTCATTCAACAGGCGCGCCAGGCGTCCGGGATCGCTAAACAGCAGTGCGGCGCGCTTGTAGGTGGCGAAGCGGCGTGCGAAGCCAAGTACCAGGGTGTCAATATTGTCAGGCGCGAGATAGCGCGTGAGGCGTTCGATTTGCGTGGCGCTGCAACCATTGCGGCGGTGTTGCAGCGTGGCGCGGCGCAGTGCGTTTTCCAGGAGCTTGGACTTGAGCGACTGGCGCAGGCTCCAATAACTGTGGTTGGGTATCTCGTCAATGTGCCGCCAATAGCTCTCATTGCGCAGTTCCCTGCGCCATTCGCCGCCGAGGCGCATGTCGAACAGGTTTACCCACTCACGCGCCAAAAAGGTGGGGACATGCACGCCGTTGGTGACGTAGCTGATGGGGTTTTCCTCGTGCGGCACCTGGGGCCAGATGTAACCCTCCATGTGCGACGCCTCGCCGCCATGAATGCGGCTGACGCCGTTGTGCAGACGTGAACCGCGCAAGGCCAGGGCGGTCATGTTGAAGCCACCCTGGCTGCCGGGGCTGGAGCCGAGTTGCAGAAAATTGTCCAGGGTGAGCCCCAATTGTTTGACGTAATCAGCAAAATAACCGCTGATCAGACCATGATCAAAAATGTCATGGCCTGCCGGGACGGGGGTGTGGGTGGTGAACACAGTGCCGGCGGCAATGCACTCCAGGGCGCTGTCGAAATCCCATCCCCGCTGGACGCGTTCGCGGCAGCGTTCAAGAATCTGGAAGGCGGAGTGTCCTTCGTTGATATGCCACACCGTGGGGCGGCGTCCCAGGGCGCGCAATGCGCGCACCCCGCCTATGCCAAGCACGATTTCCTGCTGAATGCGTGTTTCGATATTGCCGCCATAGAGCTGGTAGGTGATGGTGCGGTCCTGTTCGGAATTGTCCGGCAGGTCGCAGTCCAGCAGGTACAGGGTGATGTGCCCGGCTTTGGCTTGCCACACCTTGAGCATGACGCGTCGCCCCGGCAGATCCACATGCACGTGGATTTCCGCGCCTTTTTTATCGCGGGCAGGGATGATCGGCAGGTCGGCGAAATTGGTGGGCGTGTAATGGGCAATCTGGTTGCCGTATCCGTCGATGGTCTGGGTGAAATATCCCTGCCGGTACAACAGGCCCACCGCGACAAAAGGGATGCTCAAGTCGCTGGCTGCCTTGCAGTGATCCCCGGCCAGGATGCCGAGACCGCCGGAGTAGATGGGGAGGCTTTCGTGAAAGCCGAACTCTGCGCAGAAATAGGCTACCAGGTCGGTTTTGTGGTCGAGCAGCTGATCGGTATCTGAGTGAGTATGCTCGCGGTGATAGCTGTTGTAGGCGGACATCGCCCGGTGGTAGCTTTCCATGAAGATGCGATCCTGCGCCGCTTCGTCAAGCCGCTGCTGTGAGACACGGCGCAGAAACACCTTGGGGCTGTGGCCACTGCTTTCCCACAGGTCATAGTCCAGATGGGCAAAGAGTGACCGCACCTGGCGGTCCCAGCTGTAAAGCAGGTCGTTGGCAAGTTCCGTCAGCCCATTCAGGCGCGCGGGAATTTGCGGCTGGACTTCCAATGTATAGCGTGTGCCGGGCATAAGTGCTCCAAATGTATTTTGATTTTTAGTACATCTTAGCAAGAGTAAGCAGGGTGACCAAAGGGGAAAGCACCGCAGAAGGATTGCTCTGTGTAGGCCAGCAAAAAAAGTGCCAAGGGGCTTTTTTGGTCTTTAGATATATGTAGGAGTGCGTGGTGCCGGGAGAGAGAATCGAACTCTCACAACCTTACGATTACCAGATTTTGAGTCTGGCGCGTCTACCAGTTCCGCCATCCCGGCTTGGGATTGCACGAAGTCGGCTAGTATAAAGGATTTCTTTGGATCGGCAAGGTGGTGATTGAGATTATTTTTTCCGGGGTGCTTCACTACCCCTCGAATGGGCAGGGCAAAGCTGGTAGTATCGCGCAGCCATGCAACGTCGCGACTTCCATTATGAACTTCCTGAAGAGCTCATCGCCCAGCATCCGCCGGAGGTGCGCGGCGCTAGCCGTTTGCTGTACCTAGGCGAGGGAAAGGCGCCCGAAGACCGCCGTTTCGAGGAATTGCCGGATCTGCTAAGGCCGGGCGATTTGCTGGTGTTTAACGATACGCGGGTCATTCCCGCGCGGCTGTTTGGAGCCAAGCCCACTGGCGGCAAGGTGGAGGTGCTGGTGGAGCGGGTGCTGGATGAGCATCGCATCCTGGCGCAGGTGCGGGCCAGCAAGCCGCTCCGTACCGGTGGTTTGCTGATGCTGGAGGGGCAGGTCGAGGCGGAGATGCTGGGCAGGCAGGGCGACCTTTTCGAGCTCCGTTTTAACGATCCGCGTTCAGTGGTTACCATCCTTGATATGATTGGCCGCATGCCGTTGCCGCCTTACATAACGCGTCCCGCCGAGGGAGGAGACAGTGAGCGTTATCAGACTGTCTATGCCAGTCGCCCCGGTGCTGTGGCGGCACCCACCGCCGGACTGCACTTCACGGCCACCTTGTTGGCGCAGATCAGCGCCATGGGAGTGCAAACAGCCTTTGTTACGCTTCATGTCGGTGCGGGCACTTTCCAGCCGATGCGCAGCGAGCGGGTCGAGGATCATCGTATGCACTCCGAATATGTGGAGGTGAGTGCCACGGTGTGCGAGCAGGTGCGTGCCACGCGTGCGCGGGGAGGGCGCGTGATTGCAGTGGGTACCACGGCGGTGCGTAGCCTGGAAAGCGCCTCGCGCAGCGGCAGCATCCAGCCCTTTCAAGGCGATACGGACATATTTATTTATCCCGGTTACCGTTTTGCCAGCGTGGACGCCCTCATCACCAATTTCCACCTGCCGGAGTCCACACTATTGATGCTGGTATGCGCCTTTGGCGGTTACCAACGTGTCATGGAGGCCTATCGCCATGCGATAGAACAGCGCTACCGCTTTTTTAGTTATGGTGACGCTATGTTTGTAACGCCGATGGCCGTAAGCTAATGGCATGAAAGTAGATATAGCGAGCGGCTGCCTGGAAGGCGCGCGCCAGGTGGCGTCGCCTAATCATGACGAGCGCCCTCCAGGCACGGTGATCGACCTGCTGGTGATTCATGGCATCAGCCTGCCGCCTGGCGGCTTTGGCGGCCCGTGGATTGATGCGCTATTCACCAACACCCTCGATCCGCAGGCACATCCCTATTTCAAGGATATCGCCGGGCTGCGTGTGTCGGCGCACGTGCTGATCCGCCGTGATGGTGAGATAATCCAGTATGTGCCATTGCAGCGGCGTGCCTGGCACGCAGGGCAGTCGTGTTTCGATGGGCGCAATCGCTGCAATGATTTTTCCATTGGCATCGAACTGGAGGGGTGTGATGACCAGCCCTACGAGGATGCACAGTATCTCGCCCTTGCGGGAGTTGTGCGCGCGTTGACGGCAGCCTATCCCGCCATCACGCCTGGCCGCATCGTGGGTCACTGCGATATCGCGCCGGGACGCAAGACAGATCCCGGTCCTGCTTTTGAGTGGGATAGGCTGCGCACGCTATTGGGACAGGCAACAGGGACAGAACTGGATCATGATACTGCTTGAGATTCTTGCTGGTCTGGCGCTGGATCGTGCTTGGGGGGGAATTGCGGCATGGCGGAGTTTCGGCTGGTTCAGGCGTTTTGCCGGGCGGGTGGAGACACGGCTGGGCGAGGGCGCCGGCTGGAAATGTGCGGCGGGTGTGCTGCTGGCGATTCTCCCTGTGGCGTTTGGTGTGGCGGCGGTGCATTACCTGCTTGGCGAGGTGCTGGGCGTACTGGCGTTCGTCTTTTCAGTTGCGGTACTGCTTCTTTGTTTGGGTCCAGGGGATCTGGCTAGCGAAACCCGCGAATTTATTCACGCCTACAGAACAGGCGACAAGGAAGCGGCGCGCCGATGCGCGATTGCACTTATGGGTGCCAGTGTGCCGGCCGATTCGAAACCACTGGTTCACGCCGTCATCGAAGCCATTCTGGTTCAGGCCTGCGAGCGTATTTTCGGGGTGCTGTTCTGGTTTATCGTGCTTGGTCCGATGGGGGCTGTCCTCTACAGGCTGTCATCCCTGCTGAAAAACCTGATGGCGAATCAGCAACCGCAGGAAACGGGCGGCTTCGCTGACGCAGCCTGGCGTTTATATGGCATACTTGGCTGGCTTCCGGCGCGGTTGACGGCTTTGAGTTATGCCATGGCCGGCAGCTTTGCCGACGCGATGTATAAATGGCGTGAGGATGGGCACGGCAGGCGTGCCGACTGGGTGAATGGATGCGAGGAGGTGCTGGCAGCGAGCGGTCTTGGCGCCCTGCGTATGGATGGCGATGATCTGCGCGCGCGCGCGGATGAGCATCTTGCCGATACTCTACAAGTAAAAGCAGCTATAGCGCTGGTGTGGCGCACGGTGGCGCTGTGGTTGATAGTGATTACGTTCATTACCGTGGCGGGGTGGGTAATCTGACGTTTAGCGGAGGCTGGGGCGGTGTTCCCCTGGCTTCTGATCCTTTTAGGTTAATAAGTTGACGATAATAGATTTGATTCGCCATGGCGAGCCGGTGGGGGGGAGTAAATACCGCGGTCAGATTGATGACCCCCTGAGCGAAAAGGGCTGGGCACAAATGCGTGCGGCAGTGGCTGACCATTGTCCATGGGATGTGATCGTCAGCTCCACGCTGTCGCGCTGCGCCGATTTTGCCCGCGAGCTGGCGCAGCGCCACGCGTTGCCCCTGGAGTTTGACCAGCGTCTGATCGAGATCGGCTTCGGTGAGTGGGAAGGGCTTACCGCCGCTGAAGTCACTGTGCAAAATCCTCTATTGCTGAAGCAATTCTGGGCTGACCCGCTTAACACAAGCCCTCCAGGCGCGGAACCCCTCACCGCATTTCGTGACCGCGTGATTCCCGCCTGGGAGGAGCTTTTGGCGCGCCATGCCGGCAAGCATGTGCTGATTGTTGGTCATGCTGGCATCATCCGCATGATCGTGCGCCAGGTGCTGGACATGCCGCTGGAGCGCATGTTCCGCCTGCAAGTGCCGAACGCCGCTATCACCCGCATCCGCATCGACGTGAGTGAAGGTCAGATCACACCGTCTTTGCTATTTCACGTGGGTACACTGTGATGCTGAGTTCGTTTTGGCTGGCATTACAGTTGCTAACCCGCATCCCGGTGCCCGCGCAGCCCTATCCCACGCCGCAGGACTGGGGGCGCTCAGTATTGGCCTATCCACTGGTGGGCTTGTTGATTGGCGTCTTGCTGGTGCTGATGCACTGGCTGCTTGCCGATACTGACCCGGGCGTGCAGGCGGCACTGCTGCTGCTGGTGTGGGCGCTGATTACCGGCGGTGTGCACATCGTGGGGTTGGCGAACAGTGCCGATGCCTGGGCAGGCGGTCATGGCGACCGGCAGCGTACGTTGGAAATCTTCAAGGACCCGCGCAGCGGCCCGGCGGCAATGATGGTGGTGATGCTGACGCTGATCATGAAATTTGCCGCGCTGTCGGTGCTGGTGGCCGAATCCGCGCTGGAAATTATTCTATTGGCGCCAGTGCTGGGCCGTTCGGCCATTGCCGCTCTGCTGTTGAATACCCCCTATGCCAAAACGGATGAAATCGGCGCGGAACGCGCCGCCAATGTGCCGAAGCAGGCGGTGGGCTGGACGCTGCTCGCGGTGGCGGCAGGTACGTTATTCCTGGTGGGATGGGGTGGCTTGATTCTGCTGTTCTTGCTGCTGGTGGCCGGTTACATGCTGCGGCGCATGATGATACACCGCATCGGCGGGCTGACCAGCGATATCGCCGGGGCGATATGTGAGTTGACGGAGGCCGGTGTGCTGATGATCGTGGTGCTGGTGTGGGGGTGAAGGCATAGCGCGCGTGGAACTGCATCACGAGAAAGAAGTCGAAGGTGTAATAACACAATAACACATTAGCCAATCACCCCTGTGTTAAGAGGAGAACAACAACCATGTTGAAGAAACTGCTTCTTGTCACGCTGTTTGGTTTTTTCATTGGCAATGCTCACGCTGCCGATACCTGTTCACCCGCATTAAACTTCGACAAAATCCCGCTCGGTGGAAAAGCGCCTGTCAATCTTTGCCAGCAATATCAGGGCAAGGTTCTGCTCATGGTCAATACCGCCAGCTTCTGTGGTTTCACCAAACAGTATAAGAGCCTGGAGTCATTGTACCAACGCTACAAGGATCAAGGATTCTATGTGCTGGGTTTTCCCTCCAACGACTTTGGCCAGCAGGAGCCTGGCGATGACAAGGCTATCAAGGACTTTTGCGACGCGACGTATAAAGTCAAATTCCCCATGTTCAAAAAGACCAAGGTCGCGCAGCATCACGCCGACCCGCTCTACCAGGAACTTGCGCGCCAGCGCAATGGCAGCTATCCCCAATGGAATTTTCACAAATACCTGATTGACCGGGAAGGCAAGGTAATCGCCGATTTCGAGAGTCCTATCACACCCGACGATCCCCGTTTGCTGGGCGCGCTGGAGAAGGCGATTGCACAAAAACTGTGAACACAATAAATAGCTGGGCGCACTGGCCGATAAATACAAGCAAGGTATGATCTTAAAAACCTCAGTTGGAATCTACTGCGAATGCCTCATGCACCGAATCTGCGCGAGAAAATCGTGAAATCTGTCCTCACCGTAGCGGTTGGCTACGGCTGCGGAATATTTCACAATTTTCTCGCCCATTTTCAGCACCTTAGTCATTCTCGCTACGATCCCAACTGAGGTTTTTAGGATGATGTGCATCATTTCAAAACCTGAAACCCTGATGATTTTTCTGCTTCGCCATCTCTGTTTTAGTGTTGTTTGTCTCCTTTGCATATTCTCGTGCGTTTCCGCGCACGCCGCGATTACCGTGAAGGACGACACCGGTAGCACAGTATCGCTGGCCGGTCCAGCGCGGCGTATCGTGAGTCTTGCGCCGCATGCCACCGAAAACCTGTTCGCGGCGGGGGCCGGGGCCTATGTGGTGGGCGTGGTCAGTTATAGCGACTACCCGCCCGAGGCCAGCCGGATACGTCGCGTCGGCGATAGCAATAATCTTGATCTGGAGGCGATCGTCGCGCTGCGTCCTGATCTGATTGTCGCCTGGAGCAGCGGCAATACCAAACCACAGATCGAAAAGTTGCGCCAGCTTGGATTGAAAATCTATGCCAGCGAACCGCGCCGCTTTGAAGATATACCCGCGAATATCGAATCGCTGGGCCGCCTGGCGGGAACGGAAGCGGTAGCGCGGCAGGCGGCAGCGGCATTTCGTGCGGAGTATGCACGTTTGCGCAATCAGTATGCCGAGCGCCGCCCGGTGAGCGTCTTTTTCCAGATATGGAATCGTCCGTTGATGACCATCAGCGGCACGCAGATGATTGGCGATGTGATACGGCTATGCGGCGGCACGAACATCTTTGCCGATCTTCCCGTGCTGGCGCCGGAAGTGAATATCGAGGCCGTGCTTGCGGCCGATCCGCACACCATCATCGTCAGCAGCGCCGGTGAAAAACGCGCTCCCTGGCTCGACGAATGGCGGCGCTGGCCGCAATTGCAAGCCGTCAAAAAACGAGGCCGCCTGCTGGCAATCCGCCCTGACCTGATCACCCGCCCCACGCCTCGCATCCTGGAAGGCGCGCGCCTGATATGCGAGCATCTTGATCAGGTGCGCAGCAGCATTCCGAGTCAACCTGCGTTCAACCCGGACAACCGATGACGGGGACCTTACGCATTGGTGTTGACCTCGGAGGCACCAAGATCGAGGCCATCGCGCTTATCCATGATGGTCAAGATGATAACGGCGCTATCCTTGCGCGCCGCCGTCTGCCCACCCCCAGCGGCGACTATCACGGCACGCTGAATACCATCGTTGAGCTGGTGACTGGCATCGAGGCCGAACTTGGTGCGCACGGCAGCGTTGGCATCGGCACGCCAGGGGCGGTGTCGCGTGCCAGCGGTCTGATGAAAAACTCCAACTCCACCTGCCTGAACGGCAAGCCCTTGCATCAGGATCTGGAGCAGGCGCTGGCCCGCCCGGTGCGTATCGCGAACGATGCCGATTGTTTTGCCCTGTCGGAGTCTATCGACGGCGCGGCGGCGGGTGCAGATGTGGTGTTTGGCGTCATCCTCGGCACCGGCGTGGGTGGCGGCATCGTCGCGCATGGCCGGTTGCTGGCGGGGCCGAACGCCATCGCCGGGGAGTGGGGCCACAATCCCTTGTCATGGCCGCAGCCACACGAGTGGCCCGGCCCGCCCTGCTATTGCGGCAGGACAGGCTGCATCGAAACCCTGCTCTCCGGCCCAGGGATGGCGCGCGATCATTTTGTATTCACCGGTGATAGTCTCACACCGGACGCAATCGCCATGCGCGCTGCGGCGGGCGATAATGAATGCGAGGCAACACTGGTTCGCTACGAAGACCGTCTGGCGCGTGCCCTGGCGAGTGTGATCAACATCCTTGATCCGGAGGTGATCGTGCTGGGCGGCGGAGTGTCGAACCTGTCGCGTTTGTATGGCAATGTTCCCCGCCTGTGGGGCCATTATGTGTTCTCGGATCGCGTGGATACCCGCCTTGTCCCCGCCCTGCACGGCGACTCCAGCGGCGTGCGCGGCGCGGCGTGGCTGTGGGGGAGATAAAACGGTTTACATATCCCCACGACAGGCTAGCAGCGCCGTGCCATAGGCGGCATCTTGCTGTCGCGCTTCGAGCATGGGGACGCCGAGAAGGTCGCCGCGTATTCGTGTCCATGCGGTATTGGAGGCCCCGCCTCCGGTGGTGCGTAGTGATAGAGGGTAGGGTGCGCCGAGTCCGGCGAGGCGCTGGTAACCCCGTTTTTCGATGCGCGCGATACTTTCCAGTATGCCCTGGAAAAACAGCGCATCGTCAGGCGGGCGAGGCGTCAAGCGCGGTGCCAGCGCAGGATCGCATTCAGGGAAACGCTCTCCCGGTGTGGGCAGGGGGTAGTAGTCAAGGCCGGTGGGTTGGTCCGGCTGTAATAAGGGCGTCATTGAGTTGATCTGCTGCTGGCTGAAAAACTGCCGTAGCACGGCGCCGCCGCTGTTGGAGGCGCCACCGGCCAGCCACAGATCGCCTAGCCGGTGGCTATAAATGCCATAGGCAGGCGCGAATACCGGCTGCGGGGATACGATTTTAAGCACCAGGGTCGAGCCCAGTGAGGTGACGGCTTCGCCCGGCTCGTGGGCGCTAGTGGCGAGGAAGGCGGCGATGCTGTCGGTGGTGCCCGCCACTACACGTGTGGCGGGCGGCAGTCCGAACTCGCGGCTGATATCCGCCGTCACGGTGCCGATGGGGGTGCCGGGCGGCACTACCTCCGGCAGCCATTCGTGACGCACGCCGAGGCTGTCCAGCCATTCCGGCCATGTCCGCCGCACGGGATCGTAGCCGAGTTTCAGGCAATTATTTTCATCACTTACGCCGAAGTGTCCGCTCAGTTTTCCTGCGATCCAGTCTGCCTGGTGCAGGGCGTGTCTGGCGTGTGCCATGCCGGGTTGTTGTTGCAGATGGAGCAGCTTGGCCAGCGCCGAGGTTGCACCATGGGCGGCGCTGTCGGGTGGGGCGATGGCGGCGATGCGCGCCGCCTCAGCCTTGCCGCGCGCATCGTTATACATCAGCGCGGGACCCAGAGGTATGCCATCGGCATCGGTGAGCAGCAAAGTGGCGGAGGTGCCGTCCACGGCCATGGCGCGCACCTGTTGCGCCGGGACAGTGTTCAACAGATCGTGAAGGGCGTCCCGCACCGCCTGCCACCACAGTTGCGGGTTCTGTTCGACGGCCTCGGCCCGCCGTAGCGGTGCGGGTAATGAGACAGCGCTATGGCCATGCACATCGCCACCGGCGTCGATGGCGATGGCGCGGCAGCCGGAGGTGCCGAGGTCGATGCCGATATAAAGTGCCGGCATACTGTATCGGGGCTGTGGAATATTTAGGGCAGGGTGACCGGGGCAGGCGGAACCCACACGTCGCTGCGATGTTCAGCCACGACGGTAGTATAAACCCCGCCACGCACATTGAATTCAGCAGTGATGCGCATGAAATGGGGTTCGCAGGCGCGCACCAGGTCGTCGAGAATGCGATTGGTCACGGCCTCGTGAAATGCGCCCTCGTCACGGTAAGACCATATGTAAAGCTTCAGTGACTTGAGCTCAACGCAGCGCAAATGGGGTACATAGTCGATGTTGATGGTGGCGAAATCCGGCTGGCCGGTTTTGGGGCACAGGCAGGTGAACTCAGGCGTGCGAATGCGTATCGTATAGTCGCGCCCCGGCGTGGGGTTGTCGAAGGTCTCGATCTCTTTGGTGGGTTGGGTGGTCATGGCTTATGCGGCTCTCGCGTCAAAAAATGGCAGATGACGGATAGTATACCTCGCCTGATCAGTGATGGGTTGACGATGCTTCCGGGGCGATTGCCGAGGCGAAGATAAGCTCTGCATCTATCAGGTCCAGCTCGTAATGCTGGCCGCAAAACTCGCAATCCATCTTGACGGTACCCTGTTCGTGAAGAATGGATTGCACCTCTTCGCGGCCGAGCATGCGTAACATATCGATGACACGCTCTCGCGAACACGAGCAGCGGAAACTGACCGGTTCGCCATCAAACATCCGGATGTCTTCCTCGTGGTACAGCCTGTGAATGATCTCTGGAGCGGGGAGTCGCAGCAGCTCTGTTTGCGTAATGGTCGAGCCGAGATGCACGGCGCGCGGCCAGGCGTCTTCATCGTCCTGCTCGCCTGGCAGCCTTTGCAGGAGCATCCCGGCTACCTGGGTTGCGTTGGAGGCAAGCCAAAGGCGGGTGTCGAGTTGTTCAGAACGCGTCAGGTAATTTTCCAGTACCTCTGCCACGCTGTTTCCTTCCAGTTCGACGATACCCTGATAACGCTCAGTGCCCTCGGTTGGGTTGATGGTGATTAACAGGCGCCCATTCCCCATCATCTCAGCAAGCGGTGCGGCCCGTACATCCTCCGCCCAGTGCGCTATGGCGCGCAATGTGCGGTTGCTGGTGCATTCCACCACCAGCAACGGTACAGTGCCGTTGCCCTGTATTTGCATGATGAGCGATCCCGTGAATTTAAGGGTTGCCGAGAGCAACATTGCGGCCGCAGCCATTTCGCCGAGCAGGTCGCGCACCGCCGGAGGGTAGTCGCGCCGCGCCAGCACGGCACGCCAGGTGGCGTCCAGCCGCACAATCTCGCCGCGTATCGGCGCCTGTTCGAAGATAAAGCGTTGCAGAGTGTCGTTGGCCTGCATGGTGATTCCTCTGGGGGTAACATGCTCTGAAGAGTGTCGCAATATATCACTTGGAATGTCCGTTTGAGGACTTTTCTAGCAAACCATCACTAACTCCTTATTACCCATTGAGTTTATTTTTTATTCACAAAGTCTGTGGATAACTCTGTGGAAAATAATTGGTGAATCGCCTCAAAACCGCATCGTGATTAGGTTTGTGACAAAATGGTGACAAATCATCATTTATATTTAAATCTATTTAAATCATCAAGTTAAAGAATATCATGGAATGCTTTATTTGAAGAATGACAGTTTTTGATGTGCCCCAGAAAAACCATCCTCTTATTTGTGCATAAAATCTGGTTTTAGTCTAAAAAGTGCGAGACGAATCAAGCAATCAATGTTGTGGGCGGCTTTTAGAACAGACTGCCAGCCAGTTATTTCACAAGTGCCGTGACTTTTTTAGTTTTTTCTTGATCTAGATCAAGAAAAGTTTCAGCAAGATTTGATCTACTAGGAGCCGTACCTATGAATCATGATGAGGGGAGTGCTATGGAACATCGTTGGAATCGGCGTCAGCCTTTGGCAGGTGACGTGGTGCTTTATCGTGGTGAGCAGTCTTATCCTCTGTGCAAGGTCCGGAACATCAGCCCCGGAGGGATGCTTCTGGAAATGCCGATGGGGGTACTAACCGAAGGCGTGGTGGTGGACTTGATTCACAATGTGCCGGGCGAGGGGCGGCGGAGGTTACGGGCGCAGGTGATACACAGGACGGGACGGTATGTAGGTCTGATGTTCCTGAGTGATAACGCTGGCGATTCATTTATGAATGCAACAGCGGCCGCCTGATAGTCGATGAGGGCTCCGGCGTTTGCGGTGAATAAGAGCCTGTTCGTGAGCTCAATCAAGGGAAGAGCGCAGCGAAGGGTTCCCAGCGCAAGGCGTTGTGGCCGGAAAAGCGTGCCATACAATGTAGTATGTGAGCATTTTTAGGCATCTTAACGCCGCGATGCGCCCTTCAGCGGGATCGTGACTAAGGCGCGGGAGATCGGATGATCGAGGTGCGTATCCACGGGCGCGGTGGTCAGGGCAATGTTGTTGCGGCCTATCTTCTGGCCAGTGCCGCTATTATAGAAGGGCTATTCGCGCAGGCGTTTCCCGCCTTTGGAGCGGAGCGTCGCGGTGCACCGGTAACAGCCTTTGTGCGCGTTGCCGGGCAGGCTGTCCGCCGCCGTTGCCAGGTGCGCCAACCTGACTTCCTCATTATTCAGGATGAGGCGCTGCTCTATGTGCCGGGTGTGACTGAAGGCCTGCGTGCGGGTGGCGGTATCCTTGTGAATAGCGCGCAGGGTTCCGCTGAACTCAGCACCGTATCAGGGAAGGACGTGATTTCCCTGCCCGCCACTGCTCTGGCCAATCAATTTCTTGGTAAACCTGTCCCGAATACCGCCTTGCTGGCGGCCTTTCTCACCCTCATGGAGCGGCTGCCGCTGGAGGCGCTGGTCAAGGCCCTCGGCCAGCGCTTCAAAGGAGAGGTGCTGGAAAATAATGTCCGGCTGATTCATGCCGCCGCAAGTGGGGTGACGCCAGGGTTGTGGAGGCAAAAGGCCTGTCCCTTATTCACGGCTAGGCCCTAAGTGAGATGCGAGATGCTGCAAGCGCTTGAAGGTTCCCAAGCCATTGCCCAGGCGGTGGCGCTGTGCCGCCCGCAGGTGGTTGCCGCTTATCCCATCACGCCTCAGACCCACATTGTGGAGGGTCTCGCCAGGTTGATCGCAGACGGGAAGTTGCAATGTGAACTGGTCAGTGTGGAGAGTGAATTTTCCGCCGCTTCAGTAGCGCTGGGTGCCGTGGCGGCTGGATCACGCGTCTACACTGCGAGCGCCTCGCAGGGAATTTTGCTGATGAGTGAGGTGTTGTACAACATCGCCGGATTGCGTGTTCCGCTGGTGATGACCTGTGCCAACCGTGCGGTGTCCGCGCCGCTGTCGATCTGGAATGATCAACAGGATTCCATGGCGGTGCGCGACGCCGGGTGGATCCAGCTCTATTGCGCTGATAATCAGGAGGCTGTGGATACTACCGTTCAGGCTTACCGGATTGCTGAACGCACTGAATTGCCGGTGATGGTGTGCGTGGATGGTTTCACGCTCACCCATACGCTGGAACCGCTTGAGATCCCGCCCCAGGATCAGGTAGATGCCTTCCTGCCGCCGTTCCGCTTTGCGCGTGCACTCGATCCATCATATCCGGTCAGCTCCGGCACACTGGTTTCACCAGAATATTACACCGAGGCGCGTCATGCCCACCATCAGGCGTTACTGCGCGCCAAAGATGAGATTGTCGCTGCGGACAGTGACTGGGCGGTGCTGACTGGACGTGCCAGCGGCGGCCTATTGCAAGTGGATGGGCCAGACGACGCCCGTGTTGCGATACTGACCTTGGGGTCTGTGTTCGGTACCCTGCTCGATGCGCGCGAGGAATACCCGCAACTGGGGCCTGTAAAACTGATCAAGCTGCGTGCATTCCGCCCGTTTCCGGTCGAGGCATTGCAACAGGTTTGCGTGGGCCTGTCTGATGTGATCGTGCTGGAACGGGCGCTTTCGCCCGGCAGTGGGGGGATCGCCGGCGCGGAGGTGCGCGCTGCCCTGGCAGAGTTGCCTGCCGCGCCACGGGTGCATAATTTCGCCGCTGGCTTGGGCGGCCGCGATGTGCCGCTGGATATCTATCCGCGCTTGCTGGCGGCGACTCAGTCTGCTTCACCGGTGCGGTTTGCCATCCTGGATGTGGAGCTGGATAAATTGCCGGTCGAGGACCGGTAGGGGCGTTTTTCATGAGCGATCTTGCTGGAACCTTGATACCCATTGTCGATCTGCGCCGCAATCAGCCGCGTTTCCGGGGCCTGGAGGCTGGGCATCTGGCCTGCCTGGGGTGTGGCCAGGCGCTTGCTGCGCGCCTGGTGACTGAAGCCGCTGGCCCTGATGTTGTCGTTGCCAATGCCACCGGCTGTCTGGAGGTGTTTACCACGGCATGGCCGCAGTCCGCCTGGCGGGTGCCCTGGCTGCATTCCTTGTTCGAAAATGCCGCCGCCGTTGCCTCTGGCATGGAGGCCGCCCTCAAGGCGCAGGGTAAGTCCGCCAAGGTTCTCGCGTTCGGTGGCGACGGAGGGACGTTCGATATAGGTTTCCAGGCGTTGTCCGGCATGCTGGAGCGTGGCCACAATGTGCTGTATGTCTGCTTCGACAACGAGGCATACATGAACACCGGGGTGCAGCGTTCCAGCTCGACACCCCATGCCGCCATGACCACTACCTCGCCACCCGGCAAGGCGCGCATGGGCAAACGCCATCTGAAAAAAGACATCATCTCCATTATCGCCGCGCACAACATCCCTTATGCCGCTACTGCTTCCGTGGCGTATCCTTCGGATATCCGCAAAAAGGTGCGGCGCGCGCTGGAAATCGACGGCCCGGCGTTTATCAATATCCACTCGCCCTGCCCACTGGGATGGGGACACGACGGTTCGCTGAGCATCGAGGTGGCGCGTCTTGCGGTGGAGTGCGGGTTGTTTCCTGTCGTCGAATTGGAGCGGGGCGCGCTCACAGGAACAATGCCGTTACGCGCGCCGCGTCCGGTGACGGATTATCTCAAACCGCAGCAGCGCTTCGCTCACCTGTTTCAGAATGATCCACGCGCCAGGGAGGAGCTGGAACACCTGCAAGCACTCGCTGACTATAACATCGAGACCTACGGTCTGCGTGGCGAGCGTCCCGATCCGCTCGATAGCGCGGGGGCAGATACAGTGCGGCGGGGCGGCGTGCGGTGGGCGTGATTTGAAGGAGGGAGAGCTATGGCCATCTACACACGTGGCGGATTTGCCTTGCCCGAAACATCGTTGGCGTCCAAGACAGGTACATGGCGGTTGCAGCGTCCGATACACCGGCATAGCAGCGCACCCTGCCACACGGCCTGTCCTGCCGGTGAAGACCCGCAGGCCTATCTCGCGCAGGTTGCGGAAGGGCGATGGCGGGAAGCCTGGGAGACGCTGGTTGCCGCCAATCCATTGCCTGCCATCACCGGGCGGGTGTGTGATCACCCCTGTGAATCAGGTTGCAACCGTGGCCAATACGATGAAGCCATTGCGATCCATAATGTCGAGCGTTTTCTTGGTGATCAGGCGATCCGGGAAGGCTGGGCGTACCCGGTCACGCCTCCTTCTGTTAACGCCCATCGGGTAGCGGTGGTCGGCGCGGGACCTGCGGGACTGTCCGCAGCTTATCACCTATGTCGGCTGGGGTATCAAGTCACGTTGTTGGACATGTTACCCGAGGCCGGAGGTACCTTGCGCACGGCTTTGCCGCCTTACCGTCTGCCGCGCGAAGTGCTTGCTCAGGAGACGCAACGGCTATTGGCCATCGGTATCGAGTTTCTTGCGCATCATGCGCTGGGGCGCGATGTCTCGCTTGATGAGTTGTGTGCTGATTATGGCGCGGTTTTTCTGGCTCCGGGCAGACAGCAGGGGCGGGAATGGAGCGTGGATGGCAGGGTGCCGGCGGATTTGCACACCGGTCTGCGTCTTCTTCAGGAATGGGTGGCCGTGGGAACTATCCCTAAGGTGAAATCTGCCGCCATCGTGGGGGGCGGGAACAGCGCCGTGGATCTGGCGCGCGTGCTTCGCAAGACTGGCGCCGAGGTGCATGTCATCACCCATGATGCACTGCCCAAACTCGGGGTGCCGCCCGAAGGTGCAATGAAGGCGATCCCCAGGGAAGTCAAACAGGCGCAGGAGGAGGGTGTGATGTTTCACGAGCATCGCGGCATCCAGCGTTTGCTGCTGCGTGGCGAACGGGTGGTGGGGGTGGAGATGGTACATATGAAAAAGTTACCGCGTCCCGATGGGAGTATCGGGATCGTGCCCTTCGAAGGAACTGAAACTGTTCTGCATGTGGAGCAAATTATTCCTGCCATCGGTCAAGTGGTGCTGGCTGCGGGGATGGAGCGCATTCTGGAAGGCAGCCCCTTCTTTGCTGTGGACCTGTGGGGACATGTGGCGAACCATCCGGGAGTGTTCGCCGGAGGCGATGCCCGGAAGGGGAGCCGCGGCACAGTGAGTGGCGCGGTGGGCGATGGCCGGCGTGCGGCACTGGCTATCGACGGCTACCTGAAGGGTGTTGCGACTGTGGAGCACCACACAGAGGCCATCCCGCTGGAATCTCTCAATTTGAATTATTTCGAGCATGAGCCTCGGGCCGAGGAACCCCTTCTTGCTGTGGAGCAGCGGAGCGGCGATGCCGAGGTGGCCGGCGGGTTGGTCGAGCCTCAGGTGATGGCGGAATCGCTGCGTTGTTTCTCCTGCGGTATGTGCCTTGCCTGTGACAACTGCTGGACATTATGTCCCGATCAATCGGTGCTGAAAATAAAAGAGCTGGCGAGCGATGGCTCACATTATGTGTTCGATTATGACTACTGCAAGGGCTGCGGCCTGTGTGCGCGCGAGTGCCCATCGGGATATATTGTCATGGAGGATGAGTTGTTGTTTGCTGGGCGATATTAACCCGAATGTTTCATAAATTAATGCGCGCCCTTATGAAACATTCGGGTTAAGTAGGACGGTCTGGTAGAGTTTCCATAACAGAGTAGAATAATAACCATGGAAAAACGCTGGCACTTTTCGATCTGGTATCTTTTGCTGGCGCTGCTGCTCGCCTTCTGGTTCCAGAGCTTTATCATGGGCATGCACCAGGCGCTCCTTTCCTATAGCGATTTCAAGAAGGCCGTTGCGGCCGGCCAGGTGGCTGAGATTGCCTTGGGCAAGGAGATTATCCGGGGTAGGCTGAAGGTCGAAGGGCTGGAGAAGGTGCTGCCGCCTGCGCAGGTGGAGCAGATCCGGCGCGACAAGCAGGATTTTCACGACTTTGAAACGATCCGCGTGGAAGATCCCGGCTTGACGAAAGAGCTGGATGCCGCACATGTCAATTATTCCGGGCAGATCGAATCCACTTTTTTCCAGAGTCTTATGGCGTGGCTGTTGCCTTTTATCTTTCTGGCAGCGATCTGGGCTTTTCTGTTTCAGCGCATGGGCGCGGGAGGTGGAATCGGCGGAGCGGGAGGCGGCGGACTCATGTCCATCGGCAAGAGCAAGGCCAAGATCTACATGGAAAGTGACATGAAGATCACCTTCGCTGATGTGGCCGGCATTGATGAAGCGGTTGAAGAATTGCGCGAGGTGGTTGCCTTCCTGAGCACGCCAGAGCGTTTTACTGCGCTGGGAGGCCGTCTTCCCAAGGGCATTCTGCTGGTCGGCCCGCCGGGTACCGGCAAGACCTTGCTGGCGAAGGCCGTGGCGGGAGAGGCCAAGGTCCCCTTCTTCAGTTTGTCGGGATCGGAATTCGTGGAAATGTTTGTAGGGGTGGGCGCCGCACGGGTGCGGGATCTGTTTGAACAGGCGCAGCAGAAGGCCCCGTGCATTATCTTCATTGATGAGCTGGACGCGCTGGGGCGCGCGCGCGGCATGAATCCCATGGCGAGCAACGAAGAGCGCGAGCAAACCCTGAACCAGTTGCTCACCGAGATGGATGGTTTCGATCCCAACAAAGGCGTGATTCTGATGGCGGCCACTAACCGCCCGGAGATTCTCGATCCCGCCCTGTTGCGCGCAGGCCGTTTTGACCGCCACGTGGTGGTGGACCGGCCCGATATCAAGGGCCGTGAAGACATCCTTAAAATCCACATGAAAGGCGTCACGCTCGCGCCGGATGTGGACATCTCAATACTAGCGGCGCGCACGCCGGGTTTTGTCGGTGCCGACCTGGCCAACGTAATCAACGAGGCCGCCTTGCTGGCTGCGCGTAATAACAAGAAGGCGGTTGACATGGGCGACGTGGAAGAGGCCATCGACCGGGTCGTCGCTGGCCTTCAGAAAAAATCGCGGATGATGACGCCGCGGGAGAAACGCATCGTCGCTCATCACGAAGCAGGCCACGCCCTGGTTACGGCACTGGTGGAACATGCCGATCCGATTCGCAAAATCTCCATCATCCCACGCGGTGTGGCAGCGCTAGGTTATACCATGCAGTTGCCAACGGAAGACCGTCATCTGCTCACGGAAGCGGAACTGCTCGATCGCCTGGCGATATTGCTGGGCGGCCGCGTCGCGGAAGAACTGGTGTTTGACGAAGTTTCCACCGGCGCTGCGGACGACTTGCAAAAAGCTACGCAGATGGTGCGCAGCGTGGTGACCGAATACGGCATGAGCAAGGCCCTCGGCCTGGTTACCTATGCGCCAGAGCGGTCCATGTTTCTTGAAGGCGCGCTGCGCGGTGGCCAGCAACCCTATAGTGAGGAAACCGCCAAGCAGATCGATGCGGAGGTGCGCCGCATCGTGGAAGAGAGCCATGGACGGGTGCGCACCCTGCTCATCGAGCATAAAGACGCGCTGCTCGGCGTCGCGCAACACTTGCAGGAAAAAGAAGTGATCGACGGCGAGGCGTTTATGAAAATTATCGGGCAGTTTGGAATAAAAAAGGCGGCCGGGAAAAGCGATGATACGAGCTTGACATCCTAACAGCGGAGCACGGCATGATTAAAAAAATCAAAAATATCGATAAAAATAATGACGCGGAAAACGGTGACTCCGATATCAGCAAGCAGGAGTACGAAAAAGTCCTGTATAAATTGCAGGTGGAGCTGGTCAAGCTCCAAAAGCACATCATCAAGCAGGGCGATAAAATCCTGATCCTGCTGGAAGGCCGGGACGCATCAGGCAAGGATGGCATGATCAAGCGTATCATCCAGCATCTCAGTCCACGCGAGACACGGGTAGTGGCGATGGGCAAGCCCTCGGACCGTGATCGCAGCTCCTGGTATTTTCAGCGTTATGCACCCCATCTCCCCGCCGCGCAGGATCTCGTGCTCTTCAATCGGAGCTGGTATAACCGCGCAGGTGTTGAGCGAGTCATGCAATTCTGTAACGATGACGAATATGAAGAATTCATGACAACGGTTGCTGATTTCGAGCACATGCTGGTTAACTCGGGAATCAAGCTGTTCAAGTATTATCTGGACATCAGCAAGGACGAGCAGAAAAAACGCCTCAAGGCGCGTCGCGATGATCCACTCAAGCAGTGGAAGGTCAGCGCCATCGACGACCAGGCGATCAAGTACTGGAAGGATTACAGCCTGGCGAGAAACGAAATGTTCGCCCGCACCCACAACCCGGTGGCGCCATGGACCGTGGTGCGCGCCAACGACAAGCGCGCGGCGCGGATCAACCTGATCAAGGACCTGTTGATCCGCTTGCACTACGAAGGCAAGGACGAGCGTATACTCATCCCCAACCCGGCTATTGTCTTTGCGTATGAAGAAAGCTATCTGAAGAGCGGCATGATTGCAGCGTGAACCAACGCAACCTCAGGAATCGTAGGGTGCGTCCTACGCACCAATGATTGCGGTGCGTAGGACGCACCCTACGACATGGCACTCGTTTAATTCAGAAGTGAAACAAGGACAGCGTTTGAACCAACGCAACCTCAGTGTAAAGATTCTTGTCGGCCTGCTGGCTGGCTCACTATTAGGCATCATAGCCAGACTGGCCGCGCAAGGCGCGCCATGGCTTAACGGACTTGTGGAGTATGTGACCCTGCCAGCAGGGCAAATCTTCCTGCGGCTGCTGTTCATGCTGGTAATACCATTATTATTTTCAGCCTTGGTGATCGGCATTTGCGGCCTCGATGTAAAGCACATGGGGCGGATGGGGGCGAGAACGCTGGGATACACAGTGGTTGTCTCTCTGATCGCGGTGCTGATCGGGATGACGCTGGTGAACTGGCTTCGGCCGGGTGAAGGTTTGCCGGATTCGCTACGCGCATTCGCCTCAGCCAGCGGGGCAGCGATAACCGTCCCGAAACCGCCGGAAACCACGGGGGCTGCGTTCATCGTTGGCATGTTTCCTGATAATCCTGTCAAGGCAGCGGCCAACGGCGAGATGATTGGGGTCATCCTCTTTGCGTTGATCTTTGGCGTCGGCCTTTCGTACACCCAGACACCAGGGGCGCTCCGTCTGCGCGAGGCGATTGAGGGGCTTTACGATGTCAGCATGACCTTGATCAATGGCATTTTGAGACTGGCGCCTTATGGCGTTGCCGCACTGCTCTTCACCATGACCGCCCGTTTGGGTGTGGAAGTGCTGGGAAGCCTGCTGTCCTATGTGGGCGTGGTGCTGCTGGCGCTTTCTCTTCATATGTTCGTTGTGTACTCACTCTCCGTGCGATTTCTGGGCGGCATGTCTCCGCTAGTGTTCTTTCGGGATATCCGGCTGGCAATGCTCACCGCCTTTGCTACCGCCTCGTCAAGCGCAACGCTACCCACGGCGCTCAAGGTTGCCAATGACAATCTCAAATTGCCTCCCCATGTCAGCCGCTTTGTCCTCACCGCAGGTTCGGCGATGAACCAGAATGGCACCGCGCTTTTCGAAGGGGTGACGGTGCTTTTTCTCGCCCAGCTTTTTGGCGTGCAACTGGATTTAGCGCAGCAATTTACGGTGATGCTGATCTGTGTCCTGGGTGGAATCGGCACTGCGGGAGTTCCTGCGGGGTCATTGCCGGTGATCGCGATGATCCTGGTAATGTTCGGGATTCCCGTGGAAGGCCTGGCCCTTATCCTTGGTGTCGACCGCTTTCTCGACATGTGCCGCACCACTTTGAACGTGACGGGTGATTTGGCTGCGGCGGTTTACGTGGCGCGCGGCGAGAAAGAGGAATGAGCCTGAAAAACTCAGTCATCCACGAAAGTCACAAAAAAACACGAAAATCTTCAAGTGCATGTCGCTATTTTACTTTCTACTCATCCGGTAAATTATGGAAGTAATCCATGTTTTTTTTATTTCGTGAATTTCGTTTTTTTCGTGGATAAAAAGCGGCTTCTTTTAGGATGAGTTGGGTGGTTGAAAAACTCTAAAATACGCTCCGGCAGCCACGCGTGCCTGCCGGGAAAAGGCCCGGAAATAAAACCCATGTGCCCGCCTTCTTCCGGAAATTCCAGCGTTACACAGGCCGATACTTGCTCTGAACGGGGCAATGCGGATGCCGGCAGGAAGGGATCGTTGCGGGCATTGATCAGCAATGTAGGAACGTGGACGTTGATGAGCCCCGGCTTGCTGCTGGCCCTCGTCCAGTAATCATTGGTGTTTTTATAGCCGTGCAGTGGCGCAGTAAAAAGGTCATCAAATGCCCGCAAGGTTCTGACGTGCTTTAGTGCCTCACGGTCAAATAAGCCTGGATACTGTTCGAGCTTCTGTGATGCTTTTTTCTTCAACGTGCGCAGAAAGTGAGCGGTATACAACTGATTAAATCCCCCGCTGTCCAGCGCCTTGCCCGTGGCTTGCAAATCCATGGCGGCAGAGACCGTCACCGCAGCGTTGATAATCCCGCACGCATGTTCTCCCTGTTCACCCAGCCATTTCAGCAGGGCATTGCCGCCTAGCGATACACCTGCTGCAAAAATGAGGGAATCAGGATTTTGCGCACGCAACCGGCGCATAATCCAATCAATCTCCGCGCTGTCACCGGCGAAATAGGCGCGGGGCAGGCGGTTGGGTTCACCGCTGCACCCACGAAAATTCACGGCTATTCCACGCCAGCCGTTGTGCTGCAATTTCTCCATCAGGCTGCGTACATAATGCCCCTGCGAGCTGCCTTCCAGCCCATGAAAAAATACCACTAGCGGACCAGAAGCAGAATTATTCAGCCAGTCAACATCAATGAAATCGCCATCCGGCGTATCCCAGCGCTCGCGCTTGTAGGCGATGCGTGGCGCGGATGTGAGCAGGGCCGTATAAATGGTTTGTAAATGGCCACCAGGAAGCCATGAAGGAGCGCGGTATGACAGGGTGTGCCTCGGGATGACGTTAGTAATGTATAGTAATCAGTGTTTGATCAGATAGACGGTGCCAGTGTGCTTTAGCCACGGAATGGCTGAAATCGACCTATTCGGTCATCGTTCATTCATACGCCGCACACAACGTGTGGAATCATCCGTTCGTTTATCGTAATTGTGCTGGCGAATGCCAGCGCGCTTGCAGGAATTTTTTCGGAGTATTTGCGGAAAGCGGTATTGTAGAAGTTTCTTAAAATGAACCCTCCGAACGCGAGCGGTCCAAGGGGAGAGCAGACCGGTATGCGGCAATTTTCATACTGGCCAAGCGTTAAGTGGGAATATGGATGATGAACATTTACGAACTTTTTCGGGTCGTCGCTAAAGTCGAAGCGGACTGGGAAAGGAACGATATTTCTAGCGATGACGTCGGCGTAAATTTCATCCTGGAGATAAACCTCTGGCTCGTTCTGAAAATGCCCAAGGTCCGGGGACGGGAAGTATGAAAGGGAATGTTCACAGATGGCTCCGGCCCTAAATCGGTACCGGAGTGAAATCAATGCGCCATCTAGCATCTTAATGTTAAAGCACCGCGCCTTCTCCAGTTCAACATAGATGTCACGGTAAGCCACATTCTTTAACGCAACGCTCATGCCTGCGGCAGTGCTTACTGAAATTTCGAATGCCGCATTGGGGTTGCCATGTGTAGATGGAAAATTCTGCTCGTTCGAAAGGCTCAGTCCGACGAGAGCCTCCGTGAGTTCATTTATCTGCTTTAGTGTTTGCTGGGGTGTCATTTCCGCTTACGCTTGGATTTTTTGGTGAGTAGGGTCTGGAGCTTCTCTACGAGATCATCAGGATAGTCTTCGATGAAACTCTCCCCTGATTCGAGCGACGCGATAATCTCGGCGAAGTTGTTTCTCCGCTTAGCACTTCGATCTTGCTCCGCTTTCGACATGTCACGGTTTACGGTCGTCATTTTTTTCCGCTCATCTTCGGTCGGGTAGCGGAAGCGTAGCGCGAAATTCTCTGCCTTCACCTTTTCAAATTCCGCCTTAAGGTCAGCCATATCCTTCCCGACGCCGAGAACCCGAACCCATGCTTTAGAGCGAGTGATTGCGGTAAAAAGGCGGTTTCGGACGCGTGCAACATCCCGTGGCAATAGAGCCCCAAAACAGTCCTGTGCATTGATCACATAGACCATGGCCGCCTCATTGCCCTTTGCGCGAAAGATGCCGGTAAAGGTTACCGTCCCCGGCTCTGTGAAGACATCGGCGATTGTCGTCACACCCGCAAGATTCGAGTTGATTCCCATCTGCATCAGAGCCTGTCGAGCACCGCCGACTGCCCCCTTCGTTGTTAACGGATCGGGATTTATGACAACGATATCGTCTGGTATCAGCTCGTCTTTAGCCAGATTTCGCTGAATCTCCGCAACGAGCCACGTAGTTTGGGCTTCGGGCGTGTCGAAGACTTCGAACTGAATCAAGTCTTCAACTGGCGAGTGCTGGTCCAGGAATTCCGGGCTGGATTTTGGCGTGCGAGTAAGTGTGACGAATTCGCCGTCCTTGATTTCCCCGTCCTTTTCTTCATAACCGATGTCGAACCAGAGGTTCTTGTTCTCAAAGATTTGAACAAGTCCCTTATCGCGATAAACCCCAAATCCAAGAGCATGAGCCGTGGATAAAACAGGGCGGGAGTTGCGATAGCAAGTGTCGAGAATGATATCTTGCTTGGGTTTTCCTGGCTCAGGGGGGTGAATAACAACACGGGCTGTTCCATCCGTGTTTTTGCCAAAGATTTCTTCGACGGGCGGGAGCGATCTGTTTCCGAGGTTCTGCAATTCGTCGTATGCGTAGACTAGGCGCTTCGGATCCTTGAGGTATTCGTAACAGAGTAACAAGAAATTGGGCGCAAAATCCTGCGCCTCATCAACCAGGATCGCATCGTATTTCGGCACGAATTGTTTGGCTCCTTGAAGGGCGATGTCACATGCCGCCTCAAATGCGTTGTCGGATCCAAAGCGATTCTTTGCCGTTCCAAAATCCAAATACTCAACACCATGGTCACGGCAGAACTCGTAGTAAATGCCTGTGCGGTCTATACCGCCGGGAGCACCCCAAGCATTCAAGATTCTGATTCTATCCCAGTCTGGTTCTTCGTTTGCCTGTTCCAGTACGAACGTGGTGATGAGGTTCTCGAACTGCTTCTTAAGTGACCGGGTGTTGAATGTCACCGCGATGAACCATTCAGGATGACGTGCATGCAAGTAGGCAACTTTCAAAGCCAGAACGATAGTCTTACCACATCCGGCAAGTCCGCGAATGCGCTGAACGCCTTCATAGGTTTCTACCACGGCCGCGCTCTGCTGGCTGTCGAGATTGGCAATCGAATCCTCCAGTGCTTTGATCTTAGTGCCTCGCGAATTCTGGTTATGGAGGTCGCGTTTCTTACGGCCCCGACGCAGTGTGGAAATCGCCTGAATAACCGAAACCAGTGACGGAAAAACCACCGGGTCGAAATCATCCAATTCTTCGATAACCGAAACCAAGTTGTCGGCATTACAGAGGAGGTACTCCTTATCGACATCAAGTTGTGTGATGGCAGGCGAAAACGTGACCGTGTGAATTCCAACAAGGAGTTTTCGTTTGTGAATTAAGGTCTGATGCTGGAGCAGTTTTGCTTGCATCTTATTGAACCCCTCGTCTTGCACCACGGCGTAATCCGGGAGGGTCTTGCCTTCAACAACACTAAACAAGACCAGGCCTTTGGTCGGAGATACAAGCAGCGCATCTATAGGAAAGGAGCCTTCGGGCGTGCCGATGATTGGATAGCCAATATAGAGGGTGCCTTCAAGGCCCGCTTCCGTGCTGAGAAGTTCAGCAAGCCGCTTGCTCGAAACAGGTTTATCTGTGCTGCCCCATACGGTGTTAATCATAGCGTAGTCCGGTTTGATTGTTGATCTTCAAAGCAACTATTCAGAAGCTGTTTGAGATATAATACAGCCCGGTAGGTTGGGCTGAATAAAATGAAGCCCAACATTTCAACATTCACCATAACCACTCACCCCTTCACACATTTGTCCACCCCAATCCGCTGTCACCATGCCCCGCTCGATGTATCCGTGCAGTGTTGAATGCGGCCAATCCACAGCACGAGCCACCCAGCCATGTTTCACCGGGTTAAAATGAATGTAATCTACATGCCGCGCCAGATCGGTTTCATCCCGGATTTGATGTTCCCAATACCGCCGTTGCCAAATGCCACGCTCCCGCTTTGCCCGGCGGCTGGCACGGATGTGCTCGCCTTTTGCCAGCCGCCGTGAGAACCCCGATTTGATTAGCGACCAGCGCAGCGGATAATCGGCATCACCCGGCGGCAAGCGCCATATCGCGTGCAGGTGTTCGGGCAACACCACCATCGCCACAATGGAAAACGGATGCACGTCTTTCACCGTTCTCATGGCCTCACGCAATTCATCGATATGCCGCACCAATAAATCCGAACGGCGTTCGGCCAGATTTACGGTGAAAAAATATGTTCCTCCCGCCGCATCGGCACGCCGGTAACGCATCTGTACAACCACCCCCATTTATGTTGGGCTTCATTTCATTCAGCCCAACCTACCGGGCTAGATTGTTCGGAATCTAGGACCGTGGGACCGTAGGGTGCAATAAACAAAGTGCATTGCACCGAATGAGGCAAGGCTACGGCATTGTGTTGCTGCGCAACGTTTGGTGGGTTTCGCGATGCGAACCCACCCTACATTGAGTCCTCACCCCAGCCCTCTCTCTCGCCTTGCGGGGAGAGCGTAGCGAGGGGGCGAAGTCGGGTAAAAATACACTATTGAATTGGTATTACTCTTCAACAATCAATGCGATCTTGCCAGTAATGGAGCCCTTTTCCAATAGTTGATGTGCCTCAGGGAATGTATGCGCGAGGCTGATTTTTAATTTCCCGGCAAGTAGGCCGCGCAGATCGCCGACTTAAATCTCCAGTTGTTCGGGTTCAATGCCAAGTGCACGCGCAATCTTTTCGCGAGTAGATTTCCGTACGCTCTCTTTGGCTTCCTGTTGCGCGTAGGCACTTTGAGAGATGCCAAGGCGTTGCGCGACATCTGCCTGGGTTAGCCCAAGATGCTCACGCCATGCCCGGACAGGCGTCATCTCATCATTAACCACTTTGCCGACGACATCGTTGGGAACGGTTGGCTCACGGCGTTGGGGTAATCTTAAATAGTCACTATACGGAATCACAGCGAAAGCGGGTTTTCCCTCCGCATCTTTTAGAATCTGAACATTAATAGGTACGTTCATTGCGTTTCTCCACCTGCATGATAGTGACAATGATGGGGGTACTGTCTTGGCCAATCTCAAAGATCACCCGATAGTCACCCACACGAAGTCGGTAATCGTCGCGCCCCTGCAAGCGCTTGATGTTGCCTTGGCAGTCCGGCCAGTTTGCTAATTGCTGTACCTCAGCAAAGATTTTCTGGCGTTTGACCCTATCGGCTACCTTGCGAAGTTGCCTGGCTGCTTTAGTAGACCATTCAATGGTATTCATAAAATTAAATATAAGCTATTTATAAGTTATGTCAAGAAAGCTTATTTTCATCTACGCTCCCCTGACTTAATCCTCACCATCAACCCAGTATTGTAGAATCAGGTAAGGTTACGGCGTTGTGTTAATTCGCAACGTTTGGTGGGCTTCGCGATGCGAACCCACCCTGCATGAACCCTCATTCCAGCCCTCCCGCCTCGCGGGAATTGGAATTACTCTTCAACAATCAATGCGACCTTGCCAGTAATGGAGCCCTTTTCCAATAGTTGATGCGCCTCGGCAGCCTTTTCCAAAGGGAATGTATGCGCGAGGCTGATCTTTAATTTGCCCGTGTCGAACAGCGACGCGCATTGTTCCAGAATCCACGCCTGGTGCTGCTGTGCTTCGGCCAATCCATAATACATGGGTGACAGCATCAGTTCATGGCTGACGCGCTGATTGCGTTGTCGCGCTTCTTTCCAGTCAATATCGTTGCCGGGTTGGAGCAGGGTGACGATATCGCCATAGAAGCGCACAGCGTTAAACGTTGCGGCGAAGGTCTTGCCGCCCACAGTGTCCAGCGCCAGATCAACCCCGTTGCCATCACTCCATTTCAGCGCCGCCTCCACAAAATCCGTTTCTTTGTAGAGGATGGTGTGGTGCGCACCCAAGCCTGTTACAAAATCGGCTTTGTCCGGGGAGCCAACGGTGGCGCATACCCGCGCTCCGGCAATGTTTGCCAGTTGCACTGCGATATGTCCGACGCCTCCCGCGCCTGCATGTATGAGTACCTTCTGCCCAGCCTGCAAACGGCCACGGTCATGCAGGGCTTCCCAGGCGGTGATGAGCACCAGGGGCGCGGCGGCGGCCTCGGCGAAACTGAGGGTGGCAGGTTTGCGGGCCGCGTATCGCTCATCGACAACGGCGTATCCGGCGTAATTGCCGGGATGGCCGCCGATACCTCCGTTGCAGAAGTACACCCCGTCACCCACCTTGAAGCGACTCACGGCTGGCCCGGCCGCTTCCACGATTCCCGCGCCATCACAGCCAAGGATGGTGGGCAGGCGCCCAGGGTAATAGGTGCCGCGGCTGCGCAGCTTGGTGTCCACCGGATTCACCCCGGCAGCCTTCAGGCGCACCAGTATATCCGTGTCCCGATTCAGGGTGGGTATTGGGATTTCCCGGAGTTGCAATACGCCGGGGCCACCCACGGCAGTCATCATTATGGCTTTCATGGCGATGTTTCTCTGAAAACTGGCAGTTTTATGTAAATTAGCATACACAAGTTGTGTGACCTGTTGCATCATATTGGTTACACAACCGCAGGGGGGAGTTATGACACAGCATCGCTCAGTGATCCGCATCGTCTTTTTGCTGGCGGCGGGATGCCTGTTGGCAGCGTGTTCAGGGAAGGCGCTGGTGACCAGCGATAATATGAACATCAAGGGGATGCCGGACTGGGTGATCAAAGGCACCCGGGCATCGAAAGATGATGGGCATTGGGTGATCCATGGTGTAAGAATGGCCTCTTTGGCGGACCTCTCGATGCAAAGACCCTTTGCTACCCATGAGCATAATTTGCCGCCCGTGCAGATTATGCCTTGGGGTTATCTCTCGCCAGCGCCGCAGCCTAACAACACGCGGAATGACCTGCCTCCGATAAGTGCGGCGACCTTGGGGAACATCTCTGAGCAGGGTCCTGCCGCCGATGACCGTGCCCGCGCCGAGGTGGCGCGTGTTTTGTCCACGATGTTGGACAAGCTATCAAAAAATTATAGCGCGCCGGAAGATAAAGTTATGAGTAAGGCGGAGATGGCGCAGCAGATCAAGGGCGTGGTCGGTGCCATGCTCAAGAGCGTGAGGATTGTCGCGCGCTGGCGCGATGAGCAGAGCAACTATCTGTATTCCCTGGCCGAACTGGATATGACGCAGGCCAAAGGTATGATCAGGCATGCGGAGGGATTGGATACTCATTTGCGCGAGTATATCGAAACGGAGATCGACAACGTGGTTGTAGCCAGGAGCGATAAATAAATTTGGTGATTGGCCGTTAATGTATGGGGTGTATGGAGAAGAACATGAAACAGCGTTATTCGTTAAGCCGTATTGTATTTTTGCTGGGTGTTGGTTGCTTGCTGGCTGCATGCGGCGGGAAAACCATGGTCGAAAGCGATCTGGGCCTCAAAGGGGCTCCAGACTGGGTGAATAAGGGCACGCAGGTATTGAAGGATGATAATGGCCGGTTGATTCACGGTGTAGGGATGGCATCGCCGTTAGGCGATATTTCCCTGCAAGGCGCCACCGCCGATGACCGCGCCCGTGCCGAAGTCGCCCGTGCTCTTTCGGCTATGATGGATGTTGTGTCCAATGATTTCAGGGCTTCTGCAGGCAAGGGAATGAGTGATGAGGCGGTGTCGCGGCAGATCAAGAGCACAACCAAAGTGATGTTGAATGGATCAAAAATCATTGCACGCTGGCGCGATAAAAAAACTAATAATATTTTCTCATTGGCCGAGATGGACATGAAGCAGGCCAAGGACATCGTTAAAAATATGGATGAAATGAATGTGGATCTGCGCGCTTATTTCGAAAAAGAGAGTGACAACGTGTTTGACCGGGTTGCGAGGGATAGAAAATGATGTGTTTTACCGCTGGTATGCCGCGCGCAGTGTGCGCCGCATTGATGGCAGGACTGTTTGCTGTGTTGAGCAGCGGTTGCGCCACCAAGGTGGAGCGCTTGCAGGTAGATGAAGTAAAAGATCTGAGCGGCGCCTGGAACGATACCGACTCACGCCTGGTATCGGAGGAGATGATCAAGGATGTGTTGTCAGCCCCCTGGTTGCCGGCTTACAACAGCACGCACAAGGCTCCGCCTGCCCTTATCGTGGGTGAAGTGCGCAATCTCAGTCATGAACACATCAACACGCAAACATTTATTTCCGATATGGGCCGTGTTTTGATCAATTCGGGCAAGGTGCAATTCGTCGCTTCACGGGGGGAGCGCAATGAAATCCGCGAAGAACGCAAGGATCAAGACCTGAATGCACGCGAAGATACCCGCAAAGCGATGGGCATGGAGCAGGGCGCGGATTATATGCTGAAAGGGGCCATCAACACTATTATCGATGCCTCCGGATCAACTCAGGTGCGTTACTATCAGGTGGATTTGTCGCTGATAAGTTTGGCCGACAATCGCATCGCATGGGTGGGGCAAAAGAAGATCAAAAAACTTGTCGAGCGTAGCAAGCTGCGCTTCTGACAAGCATGACTCCCAAGTTGTTGCGTTGGCTGGCGGCGTTTTTTCTCCTGTGGCTGACGGGTTGCGCCACGCATAGTGAAACGTTCAGGATCGTCGAAAAAAATCTGGCAAACCAGCAGCCGGAGCTGGCGTTACGGGCACTGGAAAAGCAAAAGGGCTCCCGTAAAGATGAGGTGCTCTATCTTCTCAACAAGGCTATGCTGCTGCGCATGGCCGGGGATTATCAGGCCAGCACAGCAACATTCGAAGCGGCGCAGCAGCGTATGGAGGCGCTGTCCGCGCTGAGTCTGCGCGAACAGGGCACATCGTTTATCATCAATGACGGCACCCGCAGTTATGTGGGCGAACCGTTCGAACAGGTGATGGTGCATGTATACAAGGCGCTAAATTATCTGCAGTTGGGAGAACGTGACGGGGCGCGGGTCGAGGCACTGCAAATTGATCTCAAGCTGCGCGAGCTGGGGGAAAAATCCGGCAGGCATCTCGGCGAAGCGTTCCCCCTTTATCTCACTGGCATCATTTATGAGGACCTTGGTGAATGGAGCGATGCAATGATCGCTTATCGCAAGGCTTATGAGGTTTATCTCCAAAATCAAGCAAAATACCGGGTTGATGTGCCGGGTTTTTTGAAAATGGATTTGCTCCGGTTGGCGCATAAACTGGATCTCGGTGAGGAGCGGGATAAGTACCAGCGTGAATTCGCCCTTCAGGATTGGCAGGATAAAAATCAGAGTGAAGCGGAAGGGGAGCTTATTTTTGTCCTGAATAACGGCCTTGCGCCGATTAAAATGGAAAATAGCGTGGTAGTGCCGAACCCATCGCGGGGTAGCTTGGTGCGTATTTCCTTGCCCTATTACCAGCCACGCCCACTCTTGATAAGCAAGGTGCGTGTGAATGCCGCTGATGGTGGGGTTGAAGGGGAAAGGGTTGAAAATATCGCTGCGATTGCCACGGAAAATCTTGCTGAACAGGTGCCGGCGATAACAGCCCGTAGTGTGGCGCGTGTTGTCGCAAAACAGCAGATGGCAGTGCAGGCAAGGAAAAATAACAATGACGCATTGGCCGCGGTGATTGATATCATTGGTTTTATAACCGAACAGGCCGACACGCGCGCCTGGTCCACCTTGCCGCAAGATATTTATTTGGCGCGTTTTCCGCTCGGTTCTGGCAGTTATACGGTTAAAATAGAATTGCGTGATCGAATGGATAATATTGTTGCGGTTCGGGAATTTCAAAACATTCTGATTCAGAAAGGTAAAAAAACCTACCTTTCATATCACTGGATAAGCTTGTAGATGGTAGAGGCCGCTCAATGAAATTACGCACGTTATTGTTGATGATCCTGGCCACGGCGTTTTTGCTGGAGGGCTGTGCCGGAAAAGCTGTTAAGCCCGATTGGTTGGCAGGCGACACGCAACGCTACCAGGAATCCGAGTTTCTCATGGGGCGTGGTGAAGGCGACACGCTTGAAGCGGCTAAAGACCGCGCGCGCGCGGATCTGGCCAAGATCTTTTCAGTATCCGTTGCAGAGGAAAGCAGCGACGTGCGTGTATTTAGTAGCGGTGGAAATACGGGTGCGGATGAACAAAAGCAGGATCGGACACAGACAAACGTTTCCCGTGCATTGAGCACCCGCACCGATCAGATCATGCAGGGCGTGCAGATCGCGGAGTTCTGGCAGGACCCGGCAACGCGCCATCATTTTGCCCTGGCGGTGCTGCGGCGTGCACCCGCGGCAATGAGCTTGCGCCAGGAAATCAGTCGTCTGGATGATGCGACACGCCATGATCTTGATCGGGCACGCAATGCCAGCGATCTACTGGACAAGATCAGCGCCGCCAGCCAGGCGCTCGACGCGCAACGCGAGCGGGTGACATATCAGAAGAGTCTCAAGGTGGTGGATCGCACCGGGCAGGGGATGCCGTCGGACTGGACAGTCGAGCGCTTGCGTGCCGATCTGGACGATCTGCTCAAACGCGTGCGTATTGGTGTGCGCGTCAGTGATGATGCTACGGGTCAATTGGGTAGGGCGATGTCAGGTGGCATCGCTGCGGCCGGATTTACGGACACGAAGGAAAATCCCGATTATCTGGTGGATGCCGCCCTCGATCTTGCCGACCTTGGGCGCCGTGAAGGCTGGCATTGGATGACGGGGGCGCTGGAGGTGAAGCTCTACGAGAACGTCTCCGGTCGTGTGCGCGGCACCCGGCGCTGGGCCATCAAGGCCTCCGGGCAGGAAGCTGTGCAGGCCAGGCAGCGTGCGATGGAACAGGTGGATCGGATTCTGAAAAATGAGTTGGGCGGCGTGATTTTTGGATTTGCAGTAAAGATGGATGACAGGTAAATATGGCAACAGAGATAGAGCGTAAATTCCTGGTGCGCAATGACCTGTGGCGTAATCATGCCGCCGAGGGTATTTTTTATCGTCAGGGATATTTGTCCAGCTCGCCAGGCTGCTCGATACGTGTACGTTCTGGCGGTGGAAAGGGATACCTGAATCTCAAAAGCGCCACACTTGGTGTGACCCGCAAGGAATATGAATATGAGGTTCCCGAGCAGGAGGCTAATGAGATGCTTGATCTGTTTTGCGCAGGCCCATTGATCGAAAAAACGCGCTATAACGTCGAGCATGCCGGGCATATCTGGGAGGTTGATGTGTTTGCGGGGGAAAATGACGGGCTGGTCGTTGCAGAAATCGAGCTTGACGATGCCGATGAGGCTTTTGAGTTGCCGGACTGGGCGGGAGAGGAGGTGTCGCACGATCCACGCTATTATAACGTCTGTCTTGTGACACACCCGTTTAAGGATTGGTAGGATTTGTGTGGTTTTATTGCTCGTGCAGGCGAATCTTTTCTGCACTGATGTTTCTGTTCTTGCTGGTGGCGTTGTCCGCCTGTTCTGCACCTGCCAATAATACTGTCTTGCGCTTCGGGCTTGCGAGCGCGCCGGTCAGTCTCGATCCGCGTTTTGCCACTGACGCTGCCTCCACCCGGATTAATCGCCTGTTGTACCGGCAATTGGTGGACTTTGACAGCGTATCGTTGCCAGTACCATCGCTTGCTGCCTGGCAAGAAATCACGCCCGTGCATTATCGTTTTACATTGGGAAAAGAGGGTAGGGTGTTTCATGACGGCAGTCATTTGACGGCGGCCGACGTCAAGGCGACCTATAACTTCATCCTCGCGCCGCGCAATGCCTCACCGCATCGCGCCTCATTGGAGATGATCGGGAGCATTGAAGCGCCGAATGACAGTACCATCGATTTTCACCTGAACAAGCCGGATGCCTTGTTTCCTGCAAAACTGGTGATAGGCATCTTGCCCGCCCGGCTGATTGTTGCCGGACATCCATTCAATCAAAAGCCAATAGGCAGCGGACCGTTTTCATTCCTCGATTGGCCGGCGGAAGGGCGCTTGCGTCTTATACGTGTTGCGGACCGGCAAGCGCTGGAGTTTCTCCATGTGCCCGATCCCACCGTGCGCGCCCTCAAACTGATGCGTGGCGAGATCGATATGTTGCAAAACGACCTGCCGCCCGAGCTTGTAAAATATCTCGAAGGCAAGAAAGAGCTACAGGTGCAGCGCAGCAGCGGATCCAACTTCAGTTATCTCGGCTTCAATATGAACGACCCGTTGACCCGCCGGATTGAAGTGCGCCGCGCCATCGCTTATGCACTGGACCGCGAGGCAATTATTAAATATGTGCTGGGCGGCGCGGCGCGTCCGGCAGGTGCAATGTTCCCGCCCGGTCACTGGGCGGGTGTACAGAATTTATCCGGCTATCCCCATGATCCGCAGCAGTCACGCGCGTTGCTTAAGCAAGCGGGTTTTGACGCACAACATCCCGTGCATCTCACCTATAAAACCTCCAGCGACCCATTCCGCATCCGGTTAGCCACCATCATCCAAAGCCAGCTCGCCGATGTTGGCATTCATGTCGACCTGCGCAGCTATGACTGGGGCACGTTTTATGGAGATATCAAGGCGGGGCGCTTTCAGATGTTCAGCCTGAGCTGGGTAGGCATCAAAACTCCCGATATCTTTCGCTATGCCTACCACAGCACATCCATCCCTCCCGGCGGCGCCAACCGTGGACGTTTCGCCAACAGCAGCGTCGACCATCTGATTGAGGAGGCTGAGGCTGAACCGGTGTTAGATACGCAGGCTGAAAAATACCGGGAAATACAACGCTATTTGCTGGAGCAGTTGCCGTATGTGCCGCTGTGGTATGAGGATCATGTCTTTGTGGCGCGGCATGATGTGGCGGGTTATGCCTTGGCGATGGATGGGAATTATGATGGGCTGGCGGGTGTGCTGCGCAGGGTTCGATAGTCTTCGCTTCGATTTCCTCTCAATCGCAAGCGTGACTCCATAGTTGTTCTTTCAGGGGAAGATGCCTGACTTTGTTGGGTGAAGTGCTGAATAATTACCTGATTTGTTAGTCAAGGATAACTGATGGATAGTTTGGTGTAGTGTGGCTGGCTGAGCTGTGCGTGCCTGTCGCCGCATCCACCTCCAGCCGGTTGCGGCCCAGATGTTTTGCCCGGTAGAGCGCGCTGTCTGCACGTTCAATCAAGTTGCTGGGTGTCTCGCCGGGCTTGTGCAATGCAATTCCAGCGGAGAAGGTGGGCATGGGCAGTGTCGCATCACCATGCGTATAGGAGGATTCGGCGGAGCGTTTTTGTACCTTTCTCAGGGCGTGCAGTGCGCCCTCACGATCCGTGTTGGGCAGTAGTATGGCGAACTCTTCACCGCCGTAGCGTGTCACCATGTCGTGGTGACGGAAGGTCGATAATACATCGGATGCAAATCTGCGCAGCACTTCGTCACCTGCCGCATGGCCGAGCTTGTCGTTGATGGATTTAAAATCATCCAGGTCGATGATGGCTAATGTAAGCGGATTGCCATAGCGCTGTACACGTGCCACCTCATCTTCCAGCCGGCGCATAAATGCGCGCCGATTGGGCAGGTTCGTTAGTTCGTCGGTGAGACTGAGCAGATGTACCCTGGTTAGCTCATCGTTCAGTTGCTGGGTATCGGACTGGATGGTTTTCAGGTGGTCACGGGCGCTTGCGAGCTGCTCTCCCAGTGCTCGATTGCCATCCAAGATGTTTTTCGTTTCATTTACGAGCACCTCCCTGAGCGTGTTGAGAATGGTGATGCTTCCCGCCCGTTGCAGCCTTCCTGATGCGATTTCCAGGCGCACGCAAAAATCTTCATTCTGGTGGATGGCGTCCACAATTTGTCCGGCAAGAGTCTCCTGGATCTCCTGCATGCTTTTACGCTTGGCGTCGAGATGTTGACGATAGGCGTGATCGACGCGGTGTGCAACATGCAGTGGTGCTGGCGCTTCGTGTGTTGCATGGGCGGCCTGTGGGGTGGTTTCGGCAGTCTCTTCGATATCGGCGCCAAGCTCTTCCAGCAGAGGGGTCAATGCTTCTATCAAAGTTTCCGTGATTTCCCGGTTGTTGCGTTTGATATCGGCTGCATAAACCTCAATGTAGCGGTGCAAAGCGGCAAATTCGGATGCCAGCAGTGGCGGCATAATACGCATCTGCACCAGCTTGATATGAGTGCGTAGCAGTGAGTCGGCGGGGAGTTGTTGTGCATAAGCATTCAGCAGAGTGCCCAGCAGGCTGGCATAGGCCCGTGCGGACTCTGTGTGCAGGGCCTCGCTTTCCTCAAGAATATGTTTGATATGCTGATGAATCACGGCGCCAGTTCGGGTCCGTTTGAAATCGTCCAGCATCAGGAGGACTTTTTGGGGTGCGGGTGATTCGGATAGTTTTTCTTTTGTTTCCGCCGACATGGATCGCCTCATGGTGTGTGTATTATTTAGTCTAATGTTCCACGTCCTGTGTGATAAGCCGGATCACCTGAAAAATATAGCATAAATAAGCTCTTCTATCATCAAGCGCTAAAATGGCAAATGCGTAATCCATGCAAATCGGGTATGATTGGAAATTATTTGAACAGATTTTTAACAGGTGAGTCGGATGTTTACGCAGAAAATGACCATTGCTGGTTTTGATGATGAGTTGTGGGCCGCCATGCAGGCTGAGGTGGTGCGCCAGGAGGAGCATATCGAACTGATCGCCTCCGAGAATTACGCGAGTCCGCGCGTGATGGAGGCGCAAGGCTCTGTTTTAACAAATAAATATGCCGAGGGCTATCCCGGTAAGCGTTATTATGGCGGTTGTGAGTATGTCGACAAGGCTGAGCAACTAGCCATTGATCGTGTAAAACAACTGTTTGGCGCCGATTACGCCAACGTCCAGCCGCATTCCGGCTCCCAGGCCAATGCCGCCGTATACATGGCGCTGCTCAATCCCGGTGATACCATCCTGGGTATGAGCCTGGCCCACGGCGGCCATCTTACACACGGCGCCAAGGTCAATTTCTCCGGCAAGATTTACAACGCTGTGCAGTATGGCCTGGATGTCGCCACAGGCGAGATCGATTACGCGCAGGTGGAGGCCCTGGCGCTGGAGCACAAGCCCAGGATGATCGTTGCCGGTTTCAGCGCCTATTCACGAGTTGTTGACTGGCAGCGCTTCCGTGTTATCGCCGATAAGGTGGGCGCGTACCTGTTTGTCGATATGGCCCACGTGGCTGGACTGGTCGCTGCCGGAGTTTATCCCAGCCCGGTGCAGATTGCGGATATCACCACCTCGACCACGCACAAGACCCTGCGTGGCCCGCGCGGCGGCATCATTCTGGCGAAGGCCAATCCCGACATTGAAAAGAAGCTCAATTCAATGATTTTCCCGGGCATCCAGGGCGGTCCCCTGATGCACGTTATCGCCGCCAAGGCGGTGGCATTCAAAGAGGCGCTACAGCCCGAATTCAAGGTATACCAGGCCCAGGTGGTCGCCAATGCCCGCGTCATGGCAAAGGTGCTGATCGAGCGGGGCTACAAGGTGGTTTCCGGCGGCACTGACAATCATCTGTTTCTGGTCGACCTGACTGGCAAGGAAATCAGCGGTAAAGAAGCGGAAGAGGCGTTGGGCGCGGCGAATATCACCGTCAACAAGAACAGTGTTCCCAATGACCCGCGCTCACCGTTCGTTACCAGCGGTATCCGTATCGGCACGCCGGCGGTGACCACCCGTGGTTTCACTGAAGCCGAGGTTCGCGCCCTGGCGGGCTGGATCTGCGATGTTCTGGACAATGTGAGTAATGCGGCCACCATCGAGCGCGTCAAACATCACGTGCTGGAGCTGTGCGGGCGGTTTCCCGTGTACGGTAAATAATCTTAGAGCCTGTCTGTGAATAAATCATCCCTGCGTTGCCGCCCCAAAACACGCCAGGCAAGGCGCGAGGAGAGAAGTTTGGTAATTCCAAATGAGCGGCGAGCAACGCCGCATGGCGTGTTTGGGGGCGCAACCCGGAGGGACGGGGCCGGTTTTGAGCAGTGCGGCGTCACGCTTCGCTCATGTGCAACAAGCACACTACGCTCAGCCTTCCTTGCGATGATTTATTCACAGACAGGCTCTTAGAAACGGCAGTTGACCGCTTTTTTGTGGGAGTTAACGGAATGCTTAAGATAGGTTTTTTCATCACTCCTAGGCTCACCTGTTTGGTGAGTCCGCCACGGGGTGGATTGCACGATTTTCAGTGCGCATGGCGGCGTTGCAACTCCTTGGAATGGAGTAACCATTCCATCCCGTCCAACTGCCGCTTCTAGGATAATGCGCTGCCCCTTTTGCGGTGCTGAAGACACCAAGGTCATCGACTCGCGGCTGGCGAACGAGGGTGCGGTGGTGCGGCGGCGCCGTGAATGCCTCACCTGCGCGGAGCGCTTCACCACCTTCGAGACGGCGGAGCTGGTGATGCCACGCATTGTGAAACGTGATGGCAGCCGTGCCCCATTTGATGAAGGCAAACTGCGTGCCGGAATATTGCGTGCGCTGGAAAAACGTCCCGTGCCCACTGAACGCGTGGATGACGCTATTAACCATATCAAACACCGCCTGACCACGGCGGGTGACCGCGAAGTCAATTCGCGCGTGCTGGGCGAATGGGTGATGGATGAATTGCGCCAGATGGATCAGGTTGCCTATGTCCGGTTTGCCTCGGTGTATCGCAGCTTCCAGGATGTTAATGCCTTTCGCGAGGAGATAGCGCGGCTGGAGCAGGAAGCAGCGCCGTCCGCCGAACGTTAGCAGGGTGCGCCTTCATGCATTTTCATGCGGTGCGTACCCCCCAACATTAATGTGCCGCACTTCCCGATGAATCATCAAAGTGATTACCAATTCATGGCCCGCGCCCTCCGGATCGCCAGGTACGGCCTGTATACCACCGATCCTAATCCCCGCGTCGGCTGTGTGCTGGTGCGCGATGGTGAGATCGTGGGTGAAGGCTGGCATGAACGGGCGGGCGAAGCACATGCGGAGATACACGCCTTGGCGCAGGCGGGTGAACGCGCACGCGGCGCGACAGCCTATGTGACGCTGGAGCCCTGCTGTCATCATGGCCGTACCCCGCCTTGCACCGATGCGCTGATTGCGGCCGGTGTGGCGCGCGTGGTGGCGGCGATGGTGGATCCTAATCCAAAGGTTGGCGGTGAGGGTTTGGCTAGGCTGAAAGCGGCGGGCATCACCGTCGAAAGCGGCCTGATGCAAGCGGAGGCCGAGGCGCTGAATCACGGTTTTATCATGCGTATGCGCCACGGCCGGCCCTATGTGCGCTGCAAGCTGGCGATGAGTTTGGATGGCCGCACCGCCATGGCGAACGGCGAGAGCAAGTGGATTACTTCCCAGACGGCGCGCCACGATGTACACCGTCTGCGTGCTCGCAGTTCGGCAATCATGACCGGTGCCGGCACGGTGCTGGCGGATGATCCCGCGCTCACCGTGCGGCTGGATGGCAGTGATCAGGTTCAGGGAATCCGGCAGCCGTTGCGTGTCGTGCTGGATACCCATTTGCGCACCCCGCCGCAGGCGCGTCTGCTCGATGCGCCGGGACGCGCGCTGATTGTAACGGCCTCGCGGAACCAGGAATTGCACGACAGACTGGCGCGAGACAACGTTACGGTTGTGACGCTGCCTGAGGCCGCTCCAGCGCATCCTGCGCTCGCGGCACTTGTCCATCCATGGACATCGCAGAATGGTGGTATTGATTTGCCTGCCGTGATGCGCCACCTCGCGGCACAGCAGATCAATGAAGTTCTGCTGGAGGCGGGCCCGGTGTTGAATGGGGCCATGTTGCGGGCGGGGTTGATCGACGAGCTGATCATCTATATGGCTCCGCATCTGATGGGCGATGCTGCGCGCGGGTTGTTTCATTTGCCGGGATTGGGGAGCATGGATCAGCGCATCGCACTGGACATCCTGGACATCCGCGCGGTGGGGAAGGATTGGCGGATTACTGCTAGTGTAGTGAGTCACACAAAATGGGACAAATAAAACGGATGGATTTTGGTTTGGGGCAAGGCGCGAGGAGGCGTCATAGCTCATTCTATGGCAACGACGAGCAACGCAGAACCGAGCCAAAAGACGCCGTTTTATGTGCCATTTTGTGTGACTCACTACACTAGCAGTTGCGGGAGGTTCGTAATTCGAATTCTATTTCAAAACGCCAATGATTATGTAGGGTGCGTCCCACGCACCACTATCATCGGTGCGTGGGACGCACCCTACGATTCAATTGTTGATTTAGGGATGGAATGATTCATGTTCACAGGCATCATACAGTCCGTAGGCAGCGTTGCCGCCCTCGAATCCATGGGCGTCGATTTGCGTATGCGCATCGCCGCGGGAAAGCTGGATCTTTCCGCCGCACGGATCGGTGACAGCATCGCCGTGAGCGGCGTGTGTTTGACAGTGACGAGTTTTACGGGTGATGGTTTCTGGGTGGATGTGTCCGGCGAGACGCTGGCATGCACCACGTTTTCCGGACTGAAGCAGGGCAGCCGAGTGAATCTGGAACAGGCGTTGACGCCAACCACGCGCCTTGGCGGCCATCTGGTGAGCGGGCATGTGGATGGCGCAGGCACGGTAGTGAGGCGTGGCGAGGACGGACGATCGGTGCGTTTTACCATCAGGGCACCGGACGCGCTGGCCAGATACATTGCGGAAAAGGGTTCGATTTGTGTCGATGGCATCAGTCTCACGGTCAACGCCGTGAACGGTGCGGAGTTTGATCTCAATATCGTGCCCCATACTCTTAAAGAGACGACGATGGGTGAATTTGCCGCAGGCCGGCGCGTCAATCTCGAAGTGGATGTGCTGGCCAGATATCTTGAGCGGCTGCTGCTGGGCGAGCGCGCCGCGCAGCCGGGAAGCCCGGGGATTAGCCATGCCTTTCTGGCCGAGCATGGATTTATAAAAAGTTGAGTTGATATGTCCGTAAGCACTACCCAAGAGATTATCGAAGACATTCGCCAAGGCAGGATGGTCATCATTATGGATGATGAGGATCGCGAGAACGAAGGTGATCTGGTGATGGCTGCGTCGTGCGTGCGTGCCGAGGATATCAATTTCATGGCGCGTTACGGGCGCGGCTTGATCTGCCTTACCCTGACGCGTGAGCGCTGCGAACAGTTGCGCTTGCCGCTGATGGTAAGCGATACCAACGACAAGCATATGACCAACTTCACCGTGTCCATCGAGGCCGCCGAGGGTGTGACGACAGGCATCTCCGCCGCTGACCGCGCCGTCACGGTGCGCGCCGCGGTGGCGCCGGATGCCAAGCCGTCGGACATTGTGCAGCCGGGGCATATTTTCCCGATCATGGCGCAACGTGGCGGCGTGCTGACGCGCGCCGGGCATACCGAGGCGGGTTGTGATCTGGCACGGCTGGCGGGGCTGGAGCCAGCCTGCGTGATCGTCGAAATTCTCAACGAAGACGGCACCATGGCGCGCCGCCCTGAGCTTGAGAAGTTTGCGCTGGAGCATAAACTGAAGATCGGCACGATTGCCGATCTGATCCATTACCGGCTGGAAAATGAAAAGACCGTGGCGCGCGTCGCCGAGTGCAATCTGCCGACGGAGTATGGCATGTTCCGTCTACTGGCCTATCAGGATGCCATAGACCAGGAGTTGCACCTGGCGCTGGTGCTGGGCGAGATATGCGCGGATCAGCCCACGCTGGTGCGCGTGCATATGCAGGACACTCTGTGCGATGTATTTGATGCGCGGCGCGATGATTGCGGCTGGCCGCTGCGCGATGCCTTGCGGCGTATAGCGCAAGAAGGTGCCGGTGTGGCGGTGGTGCTGCGCAAACCGGAAAAGGCCAGTGATCTGGTGCGGCGCATCAGGGATTATCAGCTCAAGGATAAGGGTATACACTTGCCGAAACCGGCGGCGGGGATCGATCTGCGCACCTATGGCGCGGGCGCGCAGATTCTTGCCGATATAGGCGTGGGCAAGATGCGGATCTTGGGTGCGCCCAAGAAGGTGCATGGGTTGTCCGGATTCGGCCTGGAAGTGGTCGAGTATGTGCAATAGACCGCCGTCCGATGGCAATGCCATCTTTTACTGCGTGAAGGTGTGCAATATCAATTATCAAGCTGCGAGTCATTAATCATGAAAAACATCAAAACCATCGAAGGCGATTTCACGGTGCGTGGTACACGCTTTGCAATTATTGCCGGGCGTTTCAACAGTTTTATTGTCGAGCATCTGGTCAATGGCGCGGTGGATGCCCTGTTGCGTCACGGTGCCACGGAGCAGGACATCGACGTGGTGTATGCGCCAGGTGCGTATGAGCTGCCGCTGGTGGCGCAACGCATTGCCGTAGGCAAGCGTTACAACGCCATCATTGCCGTGGGCGCAGTGATCCGCGGCAGCACGCCGCATTTCGATTATGTGGCGGGTGAGTGCAGCAAGGGGCTGGCGGGCGTCGCCATGCAACATAACCTGCCGGTGGCCTTTGGCGTGCTGACTGTTGATACCATCGAACAGGCCATTGAACGTGCCGGCACCAAAGCGGGCAACAAGGGTGTGGACGCGGCAATGACCGCCATCGAGATGATCAATCTGTTGCAGCAAATCGATAAATCATGACGCAGCCCGTGGAAGACAAAAAAAATGCGCCCGCACGGCGCGGGCCAAGCAGATTGCACCCCGGCCACGCCCGTAGCCTGGCGCGCCAGCGTGCCGTACAGGCCATCTATCAATGGCAGGTGACCGGCCAGAATGTCAGCGACATCGACAGCCAGTTTGTTACCGAGCATGACATGAAAAAGGCCGATGTGGCCTATTTTCAGGAGCTGCTGCATCAGGTGCCCGCGCACCTGGATGAGCTGGATGCGCAGTTTGCCTCCCTGCTTGATCGTCCCATCCCGGAGCTCGACCCCGTGGAGCGCGCCATTCTGCGCATCGGCGTCTACGAGCTTAAATTCCGTCTTGAGATCCCGTACCGGGTGATTATCAATGAAAGCGTGGAGCAGGCCAAGGTGTTCGGCGCCGATCAGAGCCACAAGTATGTCAATGGCATACTCGACAAGGTGGCGCGCAAGCTGCGCGCAACCGAAATGCAAATGAGATCCAGGCCGCAAGGCGAGTAGATCATGCCAGTGTCAGAATTCGATCTTATCGAGCGGTACTTTGCCCATCATGGCGTTTCACGCCCAGATGTGGTGCTCGGCATCAGCGATGACGGTGCAGTGCTGCGTGTGCCGCCCGGCAGTGATCTGGTGGTGGCGATGGATACCATGGTGTCCGGCGTGCATTTCTTCCCCGATGCCGATCCCGCTGGAGTGGGCTACAAGGCACTGGCCGTCAACCTCAGCGATATGGCCGCGATGGGCGCGGAACCCGCGTGGGCCACTCTCGCGCTCACCTTGCCGCAGTCCGATGAGGCCTGGCTGGCGGCTTTCAGCGCGGGTCTGTTTGCGCTGGCCGGGCAATACGGCGTGCAACTGGTCGGCGGTGACACCTGCCGTGGGCCTCTCACCCTAACCGTACAGATGCACGGTTTTGTGCCGGAAGGCATGGCGCTGCGCCGCGCGGGAGCGCGCCCCGGCGATGTGGTTTATGTCACAGGCACGCTGGGGGATGCCGCCCTGGCCTTGCGCGCCCGGAGCGGCAGCGCGGAAGAGTTGTCGCACGCCCATGCCGCCTTTCTTACCGAGCGACTGGAACGCCCCACACCGCGCATCCAGACGGGGATGGCCTTGCGCGGCATAGCTTCCGCGGCTATCGATATATCCGACGGTTTGGCTGCCGATCTCGACCATATTCTCAAGGCCAGTGGCGTTGGCGCAACGGTGGAAGTAGAGCATATCCCGGTGTCCACGGCCTTTGCTGCAATGGCAAAGCACAAAGAGCGGTGGAATTTGCCTCTCTCTGGCGGCGATAATTATGAGCTGTGTTTTACCGTCCCTGCCGAAAAACAGGCAGAAGCCGAGCAGCTACTCGCCCGTTATCCCGGCGGCTGCACACGCATCGGCGTGATCGAAAGCTCGCATGGCCTGCGTTGTCTGCTCAATGGTGAGGTCTTCGAGCCCGCTGCCAGCGGCTACCAGCACTTTAGTCTTTAATCACCATGAATAAACCTGAGGTTCCCGCCAGCATCTGGTCGAACCCCATCCATTTCGCCGCCTTCGGATTCGGCGCGGGCGCCATAAAAGTTGCTCCCGGCACCTTCGGTACGCTGGTTGGCATTCCCTGCTATCTGTTGTTGCAACACCTGCCGCTCACCGGATATCTTGCTGTCACCGCAGCATTGTTCGCGCTAGGCGTATGGCTATGCCACGTCACCACGCATGACCTCGGCGTGCATGACCACCCCGGCATCGTGTGGGATGAGATCGTAGGCTACCTCGTCGCCATGGCCGCTGCCCCGGCGGGATGGCTGTGGATGCTGATCGGATTCGGCCTGTTCCGCCTGTTCGATATCTGGAAGCCCTGGCCAATACACCTGCTTGACCGCCACGTCAGCGGTGGAGTGGGAGTGATGATCGATGACCTCGTGGCGGGGGTATATGCGTGGGCGGTGATGTATGGGATTGCGGTGGCGAGCGGTGTGGCGTAGGTTCATATATGGTATCGGCGAGCCAGGCCGCAGGAAAATGCGTAAGTGATTTGATGAAATGATGAATATTCATTTTATATTTCCCATGGTGAAATCCAACTGGCCTCTGGTTCAGTTATTACAAAAAGCGATACCTGGGGCCTCTTTTGATTGCGGTGAATTGTCTGGGCTGCGGTATCAAAACCGTATTCAGTTGGCTCTTAAGCTGCCCAAGTTGATATGGTATGCATTCCGGAGCGGGCAAAGAATTGCCCGGAGGGATGTACAGCCCGACCTTGTGTGCGTCAGTTCCGATATGGAGCTGATTGGGCTTGTAATAGCCCGCCTCCTGTCTCGAAAGCGGTTTCCCATAGCATTGATGGGATTTATATACACCACGCGCGAATCGGCCATCGTAAGCGCAATGCGGCGGTTGTACTTTCGATCTGTGCTGTCACAGGCCGTGGGGGTGACCTGCTTTTCGAAATTCGAGCAGAAGTACTATGCCGGGCTTTTTGATTTAGAGAACACCAAGTTCATCCCGACACTGTATGGCGGTGTCTTTAACAAGCCGCATGACCTGGAGCCGAGCAATGACGGGTACGTGCTGTCAGCAGGCCGTTCAGGGCGAAATTACAAGCAGCTTTGTGAAGCAGTCTCGCAGCCCCCTGCTATACAAACTCATATCATTTGCGACTCCGCCTTCGCACTTCAGGATGTGGAACTTTCCGCAAATGTAACGATATTACGTCAATGCTACGGACGTGACTATATTAAGCAACTTGCTGGCGCGGATATTGTAGTGCTGCCGCTTAAAAACGAAAAAATATCCTCCGGCCAGATGGTGCTGCTCGATGCGATGGCATTAGGCAAGCCAGTCATTATCACGAAAACAGCCACAACGGTGGAATATGGTGAACACATGAGTTCCCTGTACTTTGTTGAGCCTGATTCGGTTGACGAATTGCGTTCTGCTATTGATTTCCTTATGGCGGATCCAGGCCTGAGAAAAAGCATCGGCGATGCAGCCAAAGTGTATTATGAAACGCATCATTCGATTCAGCCTTATGTTGACGGCTTGGTTGATGCAATCGAACAGATTGTAATTAAAGATCAAAGAGTGGCCTCGGAGTTTCGGTCATCCCGTGGCCCGTAGAATATAAGTGGAATGAAACAGCGGCAAAAATAGTATTTCCTGTATGTATTTTCTTTATGGTGATAACCTGAAAGAATGCTTTGGTTGCCAACCCATGGTGGGATCACCCCACTGTTCATAACTGCATCATCAAGGAGCGAAAATCATGAGCAAAGGCGTGGATAGCAAGAAGGAAACAAAGAAGCAGCCTGCCAAGACTATGAAGGAAAAAAAGGCCGCGAAGAAGGCGAAGAAGGAGTCTAAGGGTTTCTGAGGTAATGCCACCCCTTGCGAACAAGGTGGCTAAGCAAGTTTGGCGCTGGCGCGGCAATCATCCTGGAAATGGCAGTTGACTGCTTACTTTTGGTGATTAATTGGGCGTTTTAAGTATATATTTATAATAATCAATAGTTTGTCATATTTTATGGGTATGCTGCATGGCACCCGCAAATCCCGTAAAGGGGATTTGCGGGTGCGAAGCGCATCGCACGGTTTTCAGCATTCCGGCGGCACGGTTTTTTTCACTGAATAATGACGCGCAATCAATTCTTAAAGTGCAGCAAGCCCCATGTTTATGGTAACATTTCCGGCTTATGCAAAAAGATCGGCAGGATATCGTTAACCCCACACCAAAAAGCTCTTGGGCTTGCATGAAGCCTGTAAGGATGCCGCTTTCCCGATGAATCAATTCGCCAAAGAAGTTCTCCCCGTCAATATTGAAGAGGAGATGAAGCAGTCGTACATGGAATATGCCATGAGCGTCATCGTCGGGCGTGCGCTGCCCGATGTTCGCGATGGCCTCAAGCCAGTGCATCGGCGCGTGCTTTTCGCCATGCGCGAGCTGGGTAACGACTGGAACAAGTCTTACAAGAAATCGGCCCGCGTGGTGGGCGATGTCATCGGTAAATACCATCCGCACGGCGATACGGCGGTGTATGACACCATCGTGCGCATGGCCCAGCCATTTTCGCTGCGTTACATGCTGGTCGATGGACAGGGCAATTTCGGTTCGGTGGATGGCGATGCCCCGGCGGCGATGCGTTATACCGAGGTGCGCATGTCGCGTATTGCGCATGAACTGCTGGCGGATATCGACAAGGAGACGGTCGATTTCGTTCCCAATTATGACGAATCCGAGCGCGAACCCAAGGTATTCCCCGCCCGTATCCCCAACCTGCTGATCAATGGTTCTGCGGGTATCGCGGTCGGTCTGGCGACCAACATCCCGCCGCACAATCTGACCGAGGTCGTCAACGCCTGTATCGCGCTGATCGACGATCCCAGCATCGAAATTTCCGGGTTGATGGAGTATGTCCCCGGCCCGGATTTCCCTACGGCCGCCTTCATTAACGGCGCGCGTGGCATCGTCGATGCCTATCACACCGGGCGCGGGCGCATTTATGTGCGGGCACGCAGCCATGTCGAGACTGACGACAAGAGCGGCAAGCACAGCATTGTCGTCACCGAACTGCCTTATCAGGTGAACAAGGCAATGCTGCTGGAGAAAATCGCCGATCTGGTGAAGGAGAAAAAGCTTGAGGGCATCACCGAGTTGCGCGATGAATCCGACAAGGATGGCATGCGCATGGTGATCGAGCTGCGCCGTGGCGAGGTGGCCGAGGTGGTGCTCAATAATCTGTGGCAGCAGACCCAGATGCAGAACGTCTACGGTATCAACATGGTGGCGCTGGTGGATGGCCAGCCGCGCCTGCTGAACCTGAAACAGATCCTCGAGGCCTTCGTCCGCCATCGCCGCGAAGTGGTGACGCGCCGCACCCTGTTCGAGCTGCGCAAGGCGCGTGAACGCGCGCATATCCTCGAAGGACTGGCGGTTGCGCTGGCCAATATCGACGAGATCATCGCGCTAATCAAGGCCGCTCCCAGCCCCGCCGAGGCCCGATTTGGTCTGATGCAGCGCATCTGGGCGCCGGGGATGGTGACGGAAATGCTGTCACGCTCCGGGGCTGCCGTGTCTCGCCCGGAGGGTCTGGCGCCGGAGTTTGGCATGGATGTGGCGGGCTATCGCCTGTCCGAGGTTCAGGCCCAGGCGATTCTGGATCTGCGTCTGCATCGCCTGACCGGACTGGAGCAGGACAAGATAGTTAATGAATATAAAGAAATACTCCTCAAGATTAATGACCTGCTTGATATTTTGGGCAGCCCCGAGCGTCTGATGCAGGTGATCCGCGACGAGTTGCTCGCTATCCGCGAGCAATACGGTGATACGCGCCGCACCGAGATTATCACCACGCACCAGGATCTCAGTCTGGAAGACTTGATTACCGAGGAAGACGTGGTAGTCACGCTTTCTCATGCCGGTTACACCAAGTCCCAGCCGCTTTCGATGTACCGTGCGCAAAAGCGTGGCGGCAAGGGCAAGACGGCCACCAGCATGAAGGAAGAGGATGTCATCGACAAGCTGTTCGTTGCCAGCACGCATGACACCATTCTGTGCTTCTCCAGCCGCGGCAAGGTCTACTGGATGAAAGTCTACGAGCTTCCCCAGGCCAGCCGTATCGCGCGCGGTAAGCCGATGGTCAATTTGCTGCCGCTGGAGGAAGGTGAGCGCATCAACGCTATCCTGCCGGTGCGCGAGTATGAAAAAGACAAGTATGTGTTCATGGCAACCAGCAGTGGTACCGTGAAAAAGACGCCGCTTGAGGATTTCTCGCGTCCGCGTACCAGCGGTATTATCGCCTTGGAGTTGTTTGGCGATGACCGCTTGGTCGGAGTAGACATCACCGATGGCACGAAGGACGTGATGCTGTTTGCCAGCAGCGGTAAGGCAGTGCGCTTCAGCGAAGACAATGTGCGCCCGATGGGCCGCACCGCACGCGGTGTGCGTGGCATCACCTTGGCGCCGGGCCACCAGGTGATTTCGCTGATCATCTCCGGCGGGGAAGGGGATGTGCTCACCGCCACCGAAAGAGGCTATGGTAAGCGCACGCCGATCAGCGATTACCCTGTGCATGGCCGTGGTGGTCAGGGTGTAAATTCGATCCAGAGCAGTGAGCGTAACGGCGCCGTGATCGGCGCGGCGCTCGTCAGCAACGAGGATGAGGTCATGCTGATCAGCGACGGTGGCACGCTGGTGCGCACCCGTGTGAGCGAGGTGTCGGTGCTGGGGCGCAATACCCAGGGCGTCAAATTGATCAGTCTTGGCAAGGGCGAGAAGCTGGTCGTCGTTGAGCGGGTTGAAAGCCTTGCGGATGAAGGAGGCGAGGCCGGCGATCAGGCGGAGGAACCGTCAGAGGCCGGGGACCAGGGGCCAGAATAATCAACACTCAAAAATAAGAGGAGCTTGTTCACAATGTCACGCATATACAATTTCAGCGCCGGACCGGCGGTGATGCCGCAGGCAGTTCTCGAGAAGGCCAGGGATGAGATGCTCGACTGGCGGGGATCGGGCATGTCGGTGATGGAGATGAGCCATCGCGGCAAGGAATTCATGTCCATTGCGGAGCAGGCCGAGGCCGATCTGCGCGAGTTGCTGGCTGTTCCATCCAATTATAAGGTGTTGTTCCTGCAGGGTGGCGCGAGCAGCCAGTTTGCCATGGTGCCGATGAACCTGCTGCGCGGCAAAACCAAGGCGGATTACATCAATACCGGCATGTGGTCGGAAAAGGCCATTGGCGAGGCCAAGCGTTACTGCGAAGTGAATGTCGCCGCCACGTCCAAGGCGAGCAACTACTCGACGATCCCTGCGCAAACGCAGTGGCAGCTTGATGCCTCCAGCGCCTATGTCCATTACACGCCGAACGAGACCATCGGTGGCGTGGAGTTCCATTGGGTGCCGCAGACCGGCGATGTGCCGCTGGTGGTGGACATGTCGTCGACGCTGCTGTCGCGCCCGATTGATGTGAGCAAGTTCGGTATTATCTACGCCGGGGCGCAAAAAAACATTGGCCCGGCGGGGCTGACGGTGGTGATCGTCCGCGACGACCTGATCGGCCAGACCGTGGCTGGTACGCCCATCATGCTTGATTACAAGACGCACGCCGACAACGGTTCGATGTACAACACTCCGCCGACCTACGGCTGGTACTGCGCCGGACTGGTGTTCGACTGGATCAAGCGCCGTGGCGGTTTGAAGGCGATGGCTGAAGTCAACAAGCGCAAGGCGGACAAGCTATATGCCGCTATCGACACCTCTCCCTTCTATGCCAACCCGGTGGATCCGGCCTGCCGCTCGTGGATGAACGTGCCGTTTACCCTGGCCGACGCCAATCTCGACAAAACCTTCCTCAAAGAGGCGGAGGCTGTGGGTTTGGTGGCACTGGCAGGCCATCGCTCTGTGGGCGGCATGCGCGCCAGCATCTACAACGCCATGCCGGAAGAAGGCGTGGATGCGCTGATTGCCTTTATGGCCGATTTTGAGAAGCGCCATGGATAGTCTAATAGGTTAGGGTCGAAAACCATGTTCAAAATACTGACGTTGAACAATATTTCTGTCACAGGCCTGGAACGGCTGCCGCGTGACAGGTATGAAGTTGCTTCCGAAATGCAGCACCCCGACGCGATCCTGTTGCGCTCGTTTAAAATGCACGATTACCCGATCCCCTCTTCGGTGAAGGCGGTGGGAAGGGCGGGTGCGGGTGTCAACAATATTCCCGTGGATAAATTGAGTGCACTTGGAATTCCGGTGTTCAATGCGCCTGGGGCCAACGCCAATGCGGTCGCGGAACTGGTGCTTGCGGGTATGTTGCTGGCCTACCGCAACATCTGCCAGGCGTGGGACTTCGCGCGCCATGTCGAGGGCGATGACGCCAGTATCGACAAACAGGTCGAGGCAGGCAAAAAAGATTTTGTTGGCTTTGAATTGCCAGGACGCACATTGGGTGTGATCGGCCTGGGGGCAATCGGCGTCCGCGTGGCAAATCTTGCCATCAAGTTGGGCATGAAGGTGATCGGCTTTGACCCGGCGATCACCGTGCAGGCCGCCTGGAAGCTGTCTTCCGACGTGCAACAGGCCGTCAGTGTCGATGATTTATTGTCCAAGGTTGATTTCGTCACATTCCATATACCGCTGCTGGATGCCACGCGCAACATGCTTAGTGCCGAGCGCATCAAGCTCATGAAGAAGAGGGCGGTGGTGCTCAACTTCTCGCGCAGCGGCATCATTGACGATGCGGCGCTGGTGGAGGCGATCAACACTGGCAAAATCTACAGCTACGTGTGTGACTTCCCTGGCAATCTGCTCAAAAACCACCCGCGCGTGATTACCCTGCCACATCTCGGCGCATCCACCGAGGAAGCGGAAGACAATTGCGCCGTCATGGTGGCGGATCAGGTGAGGGATTTCCTCGAAAACGGCAACATCACCAACTCCGTGAACTTCCCCGAAGTGGTCATGCCGCGCACCGAGGGCTACCGGATCGGCATCGCCAATGCCAACGTCCCCAACATGGTGGGGCAGATATCCACCGCCATGGCCAAGGCCGGATTGAATATTGTCGATCTGCTCAACAAATCCAAGGGCAATCTGGCCTACACTCTGGCCGACGTGGAGACACCTATCCCAGAGTCCGTGATCCGGGAGCTTGCCGCCATTGAGGGTGTTCTGGCGGTGCGGGTTTTATAATTGATGTAGGGTGGGTTTACCCATAGGGCACAAGAGGCGCGTTTTTTGCGCCGTAACCCACCAGCCGTGCCATTAGGCACTCATTAAGGTAACCGATTGTGTGTTTCACACGCTTGGTGTGTTACGCAAAATTTACTATGACCAACGACGCACTACAAGCCATTCGCGCACGCATTGATAATCTGGATGAACAAATCCAGATATTGATCAATGAGCGTGCCGCGCGCGCCCAGGAAGTCGCCAAGATTAAATTGGGCGGTGAGGCGGCTGACTATTATCGCCCCGAGCGCGAGGCGCAGGTGTTGCGTAATGTGCTGGCACGCAACACCGGCCCGTTGAGCGGCGAGGAAATGGCGCGCTTGTTCCGCGAGATCATGTCGGCCTGTCTGGCCCTGGAACAGCCTATGAAAATAGCTTTTCTCGGCCCGGAAGGTACTTTTACCCAGGCTGCCGCCCTCAAGCATTTTGGCCATTCGGTGCGCACTGTGTCACATGGTGCCATTGACGAGGTGTTCCGTGATGTCGAGGCGGGGGCGTCGCATTATGGCGTTGTGCCGGTGGAAAATTCCACGGAGGGCGTGGTCAATCACACCCTCGATATGTTCATCAGTTCACCGCTCAGGGTCTGCGGCGAAGTGGAGCTGCGTATTCATCATAACCTGCTGGGCAAGATGGATGCCATCAATGGCGTTGGCCGTTTGTATGTGCACCAGCAGGCATTGGCCCAGTGTCGCGGATGGATTGAGGCGCATCTTGCCGGCGTGGAGCATGTGACCGTGAGCAGCAATGCGGAGGCCGCGCGCCGTGCCGCTCAGGAAGCAGGGGTAGTGGCCATCGCGGGCGCGACGGCGGCGGAGATCTATGGACTCAATATTCTGGCGGCCAACATCGAGGATGAGCCGGACAACACCACGCGCTTTCTGGTGATCGGCACGAAATCGCCGCCGCCCAGTGGTAATGACAAAACTTCCTTGCTGCTTTCGGCACGCAATCGTCCGGGGGCTTTGCATCGTCTGCTTGAGCCGCTTTTCCGTCACGGCATATCCATGACGCGCATCGAGTCACGCCCGTCACGGCGCGGCATGTGGGACTATGTGTTTTTTATCGATATAGAAGGCCATAGCCAGGACCCTAATGTTGCCAAGGCATTGCAGGAGCTGGGTGATGAGGCGGCGATGATGAAAGTGCTGGGATCTTATCCCGGAGCGGTGCTGTAGATTGTTTTGAATATGGCCGCCGTGAAGGTGGCAATGCCAGGCAGGTTCTTAGTATTCTCTGTGTCTTCCGCGCCCTCCGTGGCGAAAAATTACTGTTAATGAGGTAGTGCTGTGATCATCATTATGAAGTCGCATGTCGCCGACGAGGAAATTCGGGCGGTGGAAAAAAAACTGGAGTCCATGGGTATGGGCTCCAATGTGTCACGCGGCATCGAGCGCACTGTGATCGGTGCCATCGGTGATGAGCGTAAGGTGGACATGGAGGCGTTGCAGGCGCTGGGTGGCGTGGAAAATGTCATTCGTGTGATGAAGCCGTACAAGATCGTGTCGCGCGAATCTCACCCGGAAGACAGCGTCATCGATATTGGCGGCATCAAGCTCGGTGGCAACACGGTGCAGATCATCGCCGGACCTTGTTCGGTTGAAACCCAGCCGCAGATGGACAGCGCAGCGCAAAGCGTCGCTGCCGCGGGTTGCCGCCTGATGCGTGGCGGCGCGTTCAAACCGCGCACTAGTCCCTATGCCTTCCAGGGGGCGGGCGTCGAGGGGTTGGATATGTTCCGGCGCGCGGCGGACCGGCACAACCTGCCGATAGTCACCGAGCTGATGGATGTGCGCATGCTCGACACTTTTCTCGAGCACAAGGTAGATGTGATCCAGATCGGCACGCGTAATATGCAGAATTTCGATCTGCTCAAAGAAGTAGGCCGCATCCAGACTCCGGTGATCCTCAAGCGCGGCATGTCGGCGACAATCTCCGAGTGGCTGATGGCGGCGGAATACATCGCCGCGGGTGGCAATCACAACATCATCTTCTGCGAGCGCGGCGTACGCAGCTTCGAGACCTATTACCGCAACATGCTCGATGTCACCGCCATCCCGGTGCTCAAGCGTGAGACCCATCTGCCGGTGATCATTGATCCCAGCCATGCCGGCGGCAAGGCGTGGATGGTGCCCGCGCTGTCGCGCGCCGCAATCGCGGCAGGTGCCGACGGCCTGCTGGTGGAGATGCACCCCATGCCCGCCGAGGCATGGTGCGATGCCGATCAGGCCCTCAGCCCGCCACAACTGACGGAACTGATGGGCCAGTTGCGTGGTATCGCGCAAGTGATCGGGCGGGATTTGTAACCTATTCCCGGTAAAGGCATTACGTCCTTTACGGGTGGGATAATGCGTGGCAATGCCACGGAGGATTTTCTTTTGGTTAATAAGCCTGCCTGGTCCATGTGGCAAAAATGATGATCAAACGCCTTGCAATCATCGGCGTCGGTCTTATCGGCGGTTCGCTGGCGCGATCCATAAAGCGGGCAGGGGTGTGCCGGGAGATCGTCGGTGGCGGTCGTGATGAGGCTCAGTTGCGCAAGGCACTGGAGCTGGGTGTTGTCGATAGATATGAGATCGATATCGCCGCCGCGGTGCATGATGCTGATATGGTAGTGGTGGCGGTGCCGTTGGGGGCGATGGAGGCGGTTTTCCGGCAGATCGCCGGGCATGTCCGTGCGGATACCATCATTACCGATGTGGGCAGCGCCAAGGGCAGTGTTGTGGATGCCGCCCGCGCTGTTTTCGGCGAGGTCCCGCCGATGTTCGTGCCAGGCCATCCGATTGCAGGTACCGAAAAGAGCGGCGTTGAGGCGTCGTTCACTGGCCTTTTTGAAGGGCGGCGCGTGATCCTCACGCCATTGCCCCGCACTCAGCCGGAAGCGCTGGCAAGCGTGCGCGCATTGTGGCAGCATACCGGCGCCGAAGTGGTGGAAATGGGCGTTGAGCATCACGACGAGGTGCTGGCGGCAACCAGCCATCTGCCGCATCTGCTGGCCTATGCGCTGGTCGATACCTTGGTGCGCATGGATGAGAGCGAGGAGATTTTCCGTTTCGCCGCCGGCGGATTCCGCGATTTTACGCGCATCGCTTCCAGCGATCCGGCGATGTGGCGTGACATCTGTCTGGCGAATCGGGTGGCAGTACTGTCTGTGCTGGAGCGCTTTATGGCGGATATTGCCTCTTTGGGCGAGGCGATTCGTGCGGGCGATAGTGAACGCATTTTGTCCACATTTGACCGCGCCAAATCCGCGCGTGACCGGTTCTTTCCGGCAAGAGAGCAATAGTTATATGGCCTTAATGGATTTGCCACTTTCTTCTGCCATGATTGAATCCTTGGCCGCCTACAAAAGCATTCTTCGTATCTCCCGTGGCATTGCCACCCATTGCCCACCCGTAAGGGCGCAATGCCTTTACGGGGATTTACGGTGATTAACATAATTGGAATCAAATGAACGCACCGCATCCAAACACGTTTTTTGTTGCACCTGGCGGGCACCTGCAGGGCCGTCTGCGCGTCCCCGGCGATAAATCGATCTCCCACCGCTCCATTATGCTGGGTGCGCTGGCCGAGGGTACGACCGGGATCACCGGCTTTCTGCAGGGTGAGGATAGCCTGGCGACGCTCAATGCCTTTCGCGATATGGGTGTAAAAATTGAAGGTCCTCATGAGGGGCGCGTCACTGTTCACGGTGTCGGACTCCACGGCCTGAAAGCCCCGGCGGGTCCGCTCTATCTCGGTAATTCCGGCACCTCCATGCGTCTGCTGGCAGGGCTGCTGGCAGCTCAACCGTTTGATGTGGTGATGACCGGCGATGATTCCCTGTCGCGCCGCCCCATGAAGCGTGTCGCCGACCCATTAAGCCTGATGGGCGCGCGCATCGAGACCAGCGGGAAAGGCACGCCACCGTTGAAAGTGCGAGGCGGTGCGCATCTCAAGGGTATAGATTATGTGATGCCGGTGGCCAGCGCGCAGGTCAAGTCCTGCCTGTTGCTCGCCGGCCTCTATGCTGACGGGGTCACTTGTGTGACCGAGCCGGCGCCCACGCGTGACCATACCGAGCGCATGTTGATGGGGTTTGGTTATCCCGTTGAATGCAAAAACGGGAAAATATGCGTGGGTGGCAGTGGTGGAAAACTCATCGCGACCTCGATTGATGTGCCTGCCGACATCTCATCAGCGGCGTTTTTCATGGTGGGTGCGGCCATCGCCGAGGGTTCGGACCTGACCTTGGAGCATGTCGGAATCAATCCGACGCGCATTGGTGTCATTAATATCTTGCGCCTGATGGGTGCGAGCATCGAAATAAGCCATCTGCGCCAGGCAGGTGGCGAGCCGGTCGCCGATATCCGGGTGCGTTCCAGCCCTCTGCGGGGGATAACCATCCCGCGCGACCAAGTGCCATTGGCGATAGACGAATTCCCTGCGCTTTTTATTGCCGCGGCCTGTGCAGAGGGTGAGACTGTGCTCAGCGGCGCGGAAGAGCTGCGTGTCAAGGAGAGTGATCGCATCCAGGTTATGGCCGACGGTCTTGTGGCGCTGGGGATTGATGCCCGCCCCACGCCCGATGGCATGGTGATCCGCGGCGGCGGCCTGAGCGGCGGCCGTATCAACAGCCACGGCGATCATCGCATTGCCATGGCCTTCGCCATGGCGGCATTGCGCGCCACCGGCCCGGTTATGATCGATGATTGCGCCAATGTTGGCACCTCGTTCCCCGGTTTCGTCGAGCTGGCGCGCGCCGCTGGCCTGGGTATAGTTGGAGATAATCGCCAGCCATGATGCCCAAATCCCCCCCGCCAGTGATTACTATCGACGGTCCCGGCGGCTCCGGCAAAGGGACGGTGAGCCGTATCCTGGCCAAAAAACTGGGTTGGCATTTTCTCGATAGCGGCTCCCTTTATCGTCTTGTCGGACTGGCCGCCCAGCGTCATGCCATTGCGCTGGATAACGAACCCGCTCTGGAAACCCTGGCGGCACATCTTGACGTGCAGTTCGATACCGACGAGGACGTGCAGATCAGGGTTATCCTGGAGGGGGAGGACGTTACCGACGCTCTGCGCAGCGAGGAATGCGGCAACGACGCCTCCCGCGTGGCCGCATTGCCTGCCGTGCGGCTTGCCCTGCTGGATCGTCAGCGTGCTTTTCTTGAGCCGCCTGGACTGGTGGCGGATGGACGCGATATGGGCACGGTGGTTTTTCCGGATGCCCAGCTCAAGGTCTTTCTTACGGCGAGCGCCGAGGAGCGCGCGACGCGCCGGTATAAACAGTTGAAAGATAAAGGTTTGGATGTTAATCTTGGCAATCTTCTAAAAGAGATAGCTGAACGTGACGTGCGTGACAGCACGCGCAGCTTCGCTCCAATGAAGGCGGCTGACGACGCTATCGTTGTTGATACGACAGGTATTGGCATCGATGCAGTCGTGCAACGGCTCATTGATTTGTGGCGAGGCGAGTCTTCTTGATGGAAGTAAGAGGCCGGTTTCCGGCTGATTTAGGAGCCTGATTCACACTGAGTCAGGCGTGTAACCACCCGCGATCAACGCGGATCAACAATCGTCCCGGTTTTGCAATGGGGCAAGGTAAGAATCAATGAGCGAAAGCTTTGCACAATTATTGGAAGAGAGTCTTTTTGTAACCCGCATCCGTCCCGGCGCCATAGTAACGGCTACCGTGGTGCGCATGACTCCGGATATGGTGATCGTGAACGCCGGACTGAAGTCCGAAAGCGCCATCCCCATGGAGCAATTCTATAACGAGATGGGTGTTCCCGAGGTCGCTGTTGGCGATATCGTGGATGTCGCGCTGGAGATGATGGAAGACGGCACGGGTGAGACCCGTCTGTCGCGCGAGAAAGCCAAGCGCGCAGAATCCTGGACCCGCCTTGAGCGCGCCATGGAAGCCGGTGAAATCGTCAAGGGCATTATCAGCGGCAAAGTCAAAGGTGGATTCACCGTCGATACCAGCGGTGTGCGTGCCTTCTTGCCGGGATCACTGGTGGATGTCCGTCCGTTGCGCGACACCACCCATCTGGAAGGCAAAGAGCTCGAATTCAAGGTCGTCAAGCTTGATCGCAAGCGCAATAATGTCGTTGTCTCGCGGCGTGCCGTGGTTGAAAGTGAAGGCGGCGCCGTGCGCCAGGCCCTGCTGGAGACCCTGGAAGAAGGGCAGGTCGTCAAGGGTGTGGTGAAAAATCTCACCGACTACGGCGCATTTGTCGACTTGGGCGGCGTCGATGGCTTGCTGCACATCACTGATATGGCGTGGAAGCGCGTCAAGCATCCCTCCGAAGTCGTCAACGTGGGTGACGAGATCGACGTCAAGGTGCTTAAGTTTGATCGTGAGCGCAATCGCGTCTCGCTCGGCCTCAAGCAGATGGGCGAAGATCCTTGGGTTGATATTGCACGCCGCTATCCTGTTGGCGCCCGCCTGTTTGGCAAGATTACCAACATCGCCGATTATGGCTGCTTTGTTGAAATCGAAAGCGGCGTCGAAGGCCTGGTGCATGTCTCGGAAATGGATTGGACGAACAAAAACGTGCATCCTTCCAAGCTGGTGCACATGGGTGACGAAGTGGAAGTCACCGTGCTGGATATCGACGAAGGACGGCGCCGCATCTCCCTGGGCATGAAACAGTGCCGCCCGAATCCCTGGGAAGAGTTCTCGGCTACCCACAACAAGGGCGATAAGGTTGCGGGGCAGATCAAGTCCATCACCGATTTTGGTATCTTCGTTGGCCTCGACGGTGGCATCGACGGATTGCTGCACCTGACCGACCTTTCCTGGAATATCCCTGGCGAAGAAGCGGTGCGCAACTACAAGAAGGGCGATGAAGTCGAGGCAGTAGTGCTTGCTATTGACCCTGAGCGCGAGCGTATCTCCCTGGGCATCAAACAGCTTGAGAAAGACCCCTTCTCTAATTTTGTCGCTGATCATGTGAAAGGCAGCATCGTCACGGGCGTGGTGAAAGAAGTGGATGCCAAGGGTGCGGTTGTTGAGCTGGAAGAAGGCGTGGAAGGGCAATTGCGTGCTTCCGAGCTGGGCCGCGAGCGTGTGGAAGATGCACGCACCGTGCTGAAGGTGGGCGATCAGGTCGAGGCCAAATTCATGGGTGTTGACCGTAAAAACCGCACCATTGTCCTGTCCGTCAAGGCCAAGGATCATGAGGAAGAGGCTGAGGTGATGCAGGAATATACCAAGGGATCCGGAGGTGCTACCACCTTGGGTGACCTGATCAAGGAAAAGATGGAAAGCAGGCCCGAGTAGTCCGCAGGATGTAAAATGATGTGGCAGTGAGAGGCACAGCTAAATTGTGCCTCTCACTGTATTGAGCGATTAAGAGTTTATCCGTGAGATTTTCGTGCTGTAGGGGAGCGCGTTTTTTTCACGGATAAGCTCTAAACCTGGTGCGATTCTATTGCAAAGGAACCTCTGATTAAATCAGAGGTTCCTTTGTTTCGGTATGTCGGCCAATTGGGAAAACTGCGTGGGTTACAGTTATTTCGAACCAAAACCTTCCGTCACGCGCGCGAGTCCAAGGATGGACGAGGTAGGGCAACGCATGGAGCAGTTGCCGGATGATTCAGCCAAAAGTCTATTGGGGAGTTGAAGCATGGATATAAAAGCAATGACCAAGTCCGAATTAATCGACGCACTTGCACAAAAACTGAATCATTTGACATACAAAGATGTTGAGTTCTCGGTTAAGACCATCATAGAGCAAATGGCTCAGGCGCTGGCGGGTGGGGAGCGTATCGAAATCCGCGGGTTTGGCAGTTTTTCCTTGCACCACCGGCCACCGCGCATGGGGAGAAACCCGAAAACCGGCGAAGCTGTTCCTCTGCCGGGTAAATATGTACCCCATTTCAAGCCAGGCAAGGAGCTGCGTGACCGGGTTAACAGTAGCATGGAACAATAGGCGGTAGTAGTTAAGTAACCCCTACCCTTTGGCTGTGTTGAAGTGACCGTCCGTTTGTAGCCCAAAGAGAGGAGGGGTATGTTGCGCATTATCTATCTCATCATCTTTCTGGTAGTGCTCACAATCGGCCTGGGTTTTGCTGTCCTTAACTCTCGGCCCGTGCAGCTCGACTACTATTTTGGCAGCTGGCAGCTCTCCTTGTCCCTCGTGGTGGTGATCTCCCTGGTAATAGGCGCCCTGTGCGGTATTCTAGCCAGCCTGAGCGTGATCATACAATTAAAACGGGAGATCGCCGGCCTGCGCAAGACAGCCAGGATGACCGAGACAGAGCTTGTCAATTTGCGCTCTCTGCCGGTACGGGATGAGCGTTGAGTATGCCGGATTTATTGTGGCTATTACTGCCGGTGGCGGCTGCATCAGGCTGGTGGATGGCCAAGCAAGAAACCCGGCGCAAGCGTGGAGAAGGGGCTGCAGGACTTCGCCCCGATTATTTCAGGGGACTCAATTATCTGATCAACGAACAACCTGACAAGGCCATTGAGGTGTTTGTCAGGATGCTTGAAGTGGACTCGGATACGGTCGAAACCCACCTCGCACTGGGAAGTCTATTCCGCCGCCGTGGAGAAGTAGACCGCGCCATACGCATCCATCAGAATCTTATCGCCAGGCCAACGCTGAGTCTCGATCAGCGCAATCAGGCGCTGCTGGAGCTGGGGCAAGACTATATGCGTGCCGGACTTCTTGACCGTGCCGAAAGTCTCTTTCTGGAGTTGATAGAAGTCAGCGGGCAGGCCACGCTGGCGCTACGCTCGTTGTGTGATATCTATCAACAGGAAAAGGAATGGGAGAAGGCTATCGACATGGCCCGCAAACTTGAGGGCTCAACGGGCAAAAAGCTGGATAATCTTATTGCCCAATATTATTGCGAAATTGCCGATCAGGCCCGTGTGCAGAAGGATGACGTACGTGCCGCGCAAATGATCAAACGGGCCTTGTCTGCTGATCCCGGTTGTGTTCGCGCCACCATTATGCAAGGTGATATGGAAAGGGGGGCTGGGGATTGTAAGGCGGCGTTGCGAACCTATCAGCGTGTTGAAACGCAGGATCCGGAGTATCTGTCCGAGGTGATTCCACCGATGCTGGGTTGCTATCATGCCTTGGATAATCCGGCGGAAATGATGGGCTACCTGAAGAAGCTGGTGCAGAAATACCCCCGCATTGTGCCTATATCCGCGCTGGTTGATTTTTTACGCAATCAATATGGGGAACGTGATGCGATGGTGTTTGTCACGGAACATTTGCAAAAGCAACCTACGCTTGCGGGATTGATTTCGATGATCGATTTGCAACTTGCCGACAGCAATGGCAAGGCACAGTCCACCCTGTTGATGATCAAGGAAGGGATTGAAAAATTGCTCAAGGACAACCCGTTATACAGGTGCAATCACTGTGGCTTTTCGGGAAAATCTATACACTGGCAGTGTCCTGGCTGTAAAACCTGGGGCAGCGTAAAGCCGATCCAGATGCAAACCCTGCCCTGTATGCAATCGAAATATATCGAAGAATACCCAAAAGGCATGAATGGCAGAAATGTTTGAAGTCAAGCCTCACGGGCCTCGTGTTGTGGTTGCCCTGGATTGTGCCGATGCCGCTCATGCGCTGGCGCTGGCAAGCAAGCTGGATCCCCGCCATTGCCGTCTCAAGGTTGGAAAGGAGCTGTTTACCCGCAGTGGCCCGGCGTTGGTGGAACGGCTGGCGGGCAATGGTTTTGATATTTTTCTCGACCTCAAATTCCACGATATTCCCAACACCGTAGCGCAGGCGTGTGCTGCGGCTGCCGATCTTGGCGTGTGGATGGTCAATGTTCATGCCCTGGGTGGAAGGCGCATGATGGAGGCGGCGCGCAATGCCATTGAAAAAGCGCCGCGGCGCCCCTTGTTGATTGGCGTAACTGTCCTGACCAGTATGGATGAGGAAGATCTTCGTGATATCGGTTTGCCGGGTACCCCGCGTGAAAATGTCCTGCGTCTTGCCGCCCTGGTGAAGCAATCTGGATTGGATGGTGTTGTTTGTTCATCGCTGGAAGTGGCTGATCTGCGCCAAAACCAGGGTGCGGATTTTTGTCTGGTGACACCGGGCATTCGGCCGCAAGGGGCGCTGCGCGACGATCAAAAGCGCATCATGACGCCTTATGATGCCATCCGTGCGGGATCGGATTATCTTGTAATAGGACGGCCCATTACCGCATCAGAAGATCCCAAGGGTGTTTTGCTTACAATACAATCGGAAATCGAAGCCGCGCTTGCTGTTTGACCTGATGTGAAGCCGTGGTACTCTGCGCTCGACCAAGGAGTGACGCGTGCGTGCGGCGATGGGCGTCCGGTAGCCCTTGAAAAAAGTAACATGATTATGTGGAGATGTAATGTCAGATAAATATTCAACGGACCAGTTTGGCTCGACGCGTGAGACTCAGGAGGCTTTACAGGAAGACGAAATCAGTTTGATTGATCTATGGCGGGTGATCATAAAAAGGAAAAAGATGATTATCGGTAGTCTGCTGCTGACATTGCTGTTGGTGGGTGGATGGATTGCTATTAGTAAACCTGTATACGAAAGCCGTGCCGTGCTTGGTATAGGACAGGTAGGACAGGTAGGACAGGTAGCGGGGCAGGTGGAGGCGCCACAGCTTCTTGTGCAGCGTTTGAAGGAAGAATACCGGGTCAAGGACGAGAGTGAGGGAGTGCAAAAGCTTCCCATGATCAAGGAGGTGAAGACCATGGAGAAGTCATTGCCCAGCGGCGTTGAAATAATTGCGCAGGCTTATGAGGCGCAGGAGGCACAAAAATTTCTCACGGATGTCGTGGTCAAGGTGATCAAGCAACATCAGATGTTATTCGATATAGGGAGAACTGAACAGCAGAGGCAATTAGAATCTTTGCAGAACGAGCATGATCGGATCGAGCAAGCGCTTGCTTTGATCGAGCATCGCGTAGCCTCACTGGTGGGCAGCGAGGCTTCGTTGGCGGGTCTCCTCACGCTTCAAAAGGATCTGTTGCTTCAACGGATGCCGCAGATTGAACAGCAGCAGACAGCCATAAGGCTGGCGATGTCTGAATTGCAATCCAGGCCGACGGCCTTGCTCAGGCAGCCGACGTTGCCTGCCAATCCCGTCAAGCCTAAGCCCGCGCTTTACCTGGCGTTGGCCACGGTGCTGGGGTTGATGCTGGGTGTTTTTGGGGCTTTTTTTGCCGAGTTCGTCGGCAAGACGCGGGCGCGGATGGCAGGTTAATTAACCCACCAGCATTCGCGCCCCAAGCAGCGCAAGAAAAAGAGCGAAAAACTTTTTTAATGTATCCGCAGGCAAGGCATGCGCGAGCCTTGCGCCCAGGGGTGCGAACAGTGCGCTGGCTGTGGCGATGCCGGCCATTGCGGGCCAGTAGATGTAGCCGCTGCTGAAGGCGGGCAGGGTGGTTTCATTCCAGCCGGTGATGATGAATCCCAGGCTGCCCGCCAGGGCGATGGGCAACCCGCATGCGCTGGAGGTGGCCACGGCGTTGTGAACGCCAACTCTGCACCAGGTAAGAAACGGTACGGTCAAGGAGCCGCCACCGATGCCGACGATGGCCGATACGCCGCCGATGACCCCGCCTGCCAGCGCCATGCCGGTTCCTCCGGGGAGTTTTCGGTGCGGTGCAGGTTTTGCGCCCAGTCCTAATTGCACCGCTATAAGCAGCGCAAAGATGCCGAAGATGCGTTTCAGCGCCCCTCCAGACAGCATATCGGCGAGCATGGCCCCCATCAGTGTGCCTGCTACGATGCCGGGGGTCAGGCGCCAAACCACCTGCCACAGCACTGCGCCTCGTTTGTGATGAGCACGCACCGAGGAAACCGAGGTCATCACAATGGTTGCAAGCGAAGTGCCGAGCGCCATGTGCATGACGATAGCCTCTGGCACGCCTTGGGCTGCAAAAATCAATACCAGCGCCGGGACGATGATCAGCCCGCCGCCGACGCCCAGCAGTCCGGCGAGGATCCCGGCTACTGCGCCGGTAGTAAGATAGAGGAGCAGCGTTTCCAATGGGTGGTGTTATGCCCCGCTTCCCATCATGGCGGCCATTTTTGCGGCAGTGGGGGCGAGTACCACGCCGCGTTCGGTGACAATCGCGTCGATCAATTCGGCTGGCGCAACATCGAAGGCCGGATTCCAGGCCTGCGCGCCTTTCGCTGCGACGGGATGACCGGCGTGGTTCAGTACCTCGGCGGGCGAGCGGATCTCGATGGGGATGTCCGCGCCGCTGGTGATGTCCATGTCGACGGTGGAGGTGGGCGCCACCACCATGAATTTCAGGCCATGATGGCGCGCCAGTACGGCCAGACTGTAAGTGCCGATCTTGTTGGCGGCGTCGCCATTGGCGGCGATGCGGTCCGCGCCGACGATCACCCAGCGCACGCCGCCCTGTTTCATCAGATGCGCCGCCGCGCCTTCGCACAGCAGCGTCACCGGGATACGATCTTCCACCAGCTCCCAGGCGGTAAGACGCGCGCCCTGTAGCCAGGGGCGTGTCTCGTCAGCAAACACCTGGCTGATGTGGCCCGCTGCGTAAGCGGCGCGGATCACGCCCAGAGCCGTGCCGTAGCCGCCAGTGGCGAGCGAGCCGGTATTGCAATGCGTCAGCACCGTGCAGCGATCCTCGATGAGGGCCGCCCCCAGCGCACCCATGCGCCTATTGGCGGCGATGTCTTCCTCGTGAATGCGGCGCGCCTCGGCGAGCAACGCCTGGTGCGGATCACCGCTGAGGTTTGCCAGATAACGGCGCATCCGCTCCAGGGCCCAGAACAGATTGACGGCGGTGGGGCGGGAGCGCGCCAGCAGTTCCAGGTCGGCCTCGATGTCTTGTTTCCAGGTGGCGGCGGAGCGCCCATAACGGTCACGCGCCGCTAATACCACGCCATAGGCCGCGGTGATGCCTATCGCTGGCGCGCCGCGCACCACCATGTCCGTAATGGCCTGCGCCGTGCTTGCAGCATCCTCTATCACGAGATATTCGCGCCGGTGTGGTAAAACGCGTTGATCCAGCAGTTTCAGTGCGCCGTCATGCCATTCCACGGCGCGGATCGAGTCATAGTGATTGTTCGACATGTGTATAGAAAACCGATGAGTTGAGAAACATCAATGATACCGGCCCGCCTCGTGTCGAGCAAAGGAAACCGCACAGTATCCGGCGGTGATTTTTCGTTCATTCCCGGTATACTGATGCCTGTGCATTAGCAATATTGGACTCGCCATGCAGAATATAGACACGCTTATCCATGCCCGCTGGATCATCCCTGTTGAGCCTGCGCACACGGTGTATGAAGATCATAGCTTGGCGATCCATGACGGACGCATTCTGGCGATCCTGCCCACCCTGGAAGCAAGCGCGAAATACCAGTCGCATACGACCCTGCATCTGAGTGAGCACGCCCTCATTCCCGGTTTGATCAATGCTCACACGCATGCCGCGATGTCGTTGTTCCGCGGCCTGGCCGACGATCTGCCTCTAATGGAGTGGTTGAATAATCACATATGGCCGGCCGAGGGAGCGTGGGTTAGCCCTGAGTTCGTGCGGGACGGGACGCAGCTTGCCATTGCGGAAATGCTGCGTGGCGGTACCACCTGCTTCAATGATATGTATTTCTTTCCCGATGAAACCGCGCATGTGGCGGATGATTGCCACATGCGTGCGTGCGTCGGATTGATCGTGATCGACTTCCCCACGGTGTGGGCCAGTGATGCCGGCGACTATGTGCGCAAGGGGCTGGAAGTGCATGACCGTTACCGCGATCATCCGTTGGTCCGCACCGCCTTTGCGCCGCACGCGCCTTATACGGTGTCGAATGATCCGCTTGATAAAATCCGCATCTATGCCGATGAGCTGGATATACCGGTGCATATGCACATCCACGAGACGGCGGATGAAATCGGGCAAAGCCTGGCGCATTATAATGAACGTCCTTTGCAGCGTTTGGATCGTCTCGGCCTGTTATCGCCACATTTGATGGGTGTGCACATGACTCAGCTGACTGACGAGGAAATTGGCCACTATGCGGCAACGGGTGGACATATTGTTCATTGTCCCGAGTCCAACCTGAAGCTGGCCAGCGGTTTCTGCCCGGTGCAGAAACTGCTCAAGGCGGGAGTGAATGTCGCCATCGGTACTGACGGTGCGGCGAGCAACAACGATCTGGATATGTTCGGCGAAATGCGCGCCGCCGCACTGCTTGCCAAGGCGGTGGCGGGTGATGCCAGCGCAGTAAGCGCCGCCACAGTATTGCGCATGGCAACCCTGAACGGTGCCAAGGCGCTGGGGCTGGACGAGGAAATCGGCTCGCTGTTGCCTGGCAAGGCCGCCGACATCACTGCGGTGCATCTCGGCAGCATAGAGACACAGCCTGTGTACCATCCCATTTCACAACTGGTATACGCCGCAGGCCGCGACAAGGTTACCGATGTGTGGGTGGCAGGCAGGCACCTGCTCAAGGAGCGTGTCCTGACTGCCCTCGACGAGCGCGCCATTTTGGCCAGGGTGCGGCAGTGGCGGGAGAAAATCAAGAAGTACGATTGACTCAACGTAGATACTGTACAGGGGGGGCACAGCACCCGATAATCGCTTTTTGACGCGGAAGTGTAACAGCGAAGGTTTATTCTTGCCTTCCGTACGGTTCGCGCTTTTTCCCTTTGGAGAGAAGACTGGAATCCCTCGCCTCTTTTTTCAAGGGGCTCAAAATTGTGCGCGCAACCTGAAATAGATCGATAACTCATAGATAAGTATGTAGAATATCACATTATTTCTTATGTGAACCTGGAATAAATTGGAGTGTTAATGAATATCCAGCCCGTCATTCTTTCCGGAGGTTCCGGTAGCCGTTTGTGGCCCATGTCGCGAGAGCATTACCCCAAGCAGTTGTTGCCTCTGGTGGGTGACAAAACCATGTTGCAGGGCACAGCGCAGCGTCTTGAGGGACTTCAGGCTTTTCTTGGTGCGGAAGATGGGATACTGGAGCCGATAGTGGTGTGCAACGAGGAACATCGGTTTTTGGTGGCCGAACAGTTGCGGCAGATCGGCGCGAAACATTCTTCAATTATTCTTGAACCGGTGGGGCGGAATACGGCGCCGGCTTTGACGCTGGCGGCGATCAACGCGGAAAGGGAGGGTGATCCGGTGTTGCTGGTAATGCCTGCCGACCATGTTATTCAGGATCGCGAGGCTTTTTTGAGGGCGGTGGCGCAAGGCGCCGTATTGGCAGGGCAGGGTTGTCTGGTGACGTTCGGAATTGTTCCTGATCGGGCGGAGACCGGTTACGGCTATATCCGTCAAGGCCATCACATTGGCCAAGCTTCGGCGCAGGATGCGCGCTATATTGCAGCATTTGTTGAGAAGCCGGATGCGGTGGCTGCGGAGGATTATTGGAAGTCGGGCCAGTATTTGTGGAACAGCGGTATCTTCATGATGCGGTCCTCGGTGTGGTTGCAGGAGTTGCTCCGTTTCCGGCCTGATATTGTTCAGTCCTGCCAGGTGGCGTATCAGCAGGGCAAGCAAGATCAGGATTTTTACCGGGTGAACAAGGTGGCGTTTTCCTCCTGTCCTTCCGATTCCATCGATTACGCGGTGATGGAAAAGCTCACGTCTGGCGGGTTTGCGTCCGGCAACGAAAAGGCTGCGGTAATTCCATTAGATGCGGGATGGTCCGATGTGGGTGCGTGGGCGGCCCTGTGGGAGGTGAGCGATAAGGATGAGCACGGCAACGTGATGAAAGGGGACGTATATGCGCATGGGACGCGTAACGCGTTGCTGATCGCGGAGCACCGTTTTCTGGCGTGTGTGGGTATTGACGACATTGTTGTGGTGGAGACCCCGGATGCGGTGATGGTGGTTCATCAAAGCAAGGTGCAGGACGTGAAACAAATCGTTGCGCATCTGAAAGACAAGAAGCGTTCTGAATATTTGTTGCACCGCAAGGTTTCCCGGCCGTGGGGGAGTTACGACAGTATTGATAACGGCGAGCGGTTTCAGGTGAAGCGTATCATTGTGAGTCCCGGCGGAACGCTTTCCATGCAGATGCACCATCATCGCGCGGAGCACTGGATTGTGGTGAAGGGGACGGCGAGGGTAACGCGCGGGGATGAAGTGTTCCTGCTGACGGAGAATCAGTCGACGTATATTCCTATCGGTGTGACACACCGGCTGGAAAATCCGGGCACCATTCCGCTGGAGCTGATTGAGGTGCAGTCGGGATCTTATCTGGGGGAGGATGATATTGTGCGGTTTGAGGATACCTATGGCAGGAGCTGATTTGCTCTTTGCAGCGGTTGATTGAATAGCAGTGCGACACACAATGAGTGAGGTATATCGTGAGCAGTTCCGCAATAAAAAGCAGTAACGTGGTTTGGCATGAAAGTGCAGTTACTCGCGGGGATCGCGAGCGATTGAAGAGCCATAAGGGTGTGGTGTTGTGGTTTACAGGACTTTCGGGGGCGGGAAAATCGACACTCGCGCATGCGGTGGAGGAGGCATGCTTTAATCGCGCGTGCCACACGTATGTGCTCGATGGCGATAATGTGCGCCATGGATTGTGTGGCGACCTTGGTTTTACCGCCCAGGACCGCACGGAAAATATCCGGCGCATCGGGGAAATGTCGAAGTTATTTGTGGATGCGGGAGTGATTGTTCTTACGGCGTTCATCTCGCCGTTTCGTGACGATCGCGAGCGTGTCCGGAAGTTGATGCCGGAAGGCGATTTTCTGGAGATTTATTGCAAATCCAGCCTGGAGCGCTGCGAAGAGCGTGATGTGAAGGGGCTGTATCGCCGCGCGCGCGCGGGTGAGATACCCGAGTTTACAGGTATTTCTTCACCGTATGAGGAGCCGCTTAACCCTGAGCTAACAGTGAATACCGGGGAATGGTCGATCGAGAAATCCGCAGCGGCTGTTTTGAGGCTGCTGGAAGATCGCGGTATTTTGCGTCCGTGCGAAAGGGTATAGGAAATTGAATTTAGGTGAGCTTTGCAGGAGGAATAGGTGATTTTAGTAACGGGTGGTGCTGGATTTATCGGTTCAAATTTTGTGCTCGACTGGATTGGTTGCGAAGGCACGCCGGTTGTTAATCTTGACAAGCTTACCTATGCCGGAAATATGGAGAATCTGGCGAATCTTAGCAATGATCACCGGCATATTTTTGTGCATGGCGATATCGGTGACAGCGCGCTGGTCGGGGATCTTTTAAAAAAGCACAAACCGCGCGCTATCGTGAATTTTGCTGCGGAGAGTCATGTGGATCGCTCTATTTATGGTCCTGCTGATTTCGTTCACACCAATGTTGTGGGGACATTTAATTTGCTGGAAGAGGTGCGCTCCTATTGGTCCGCTCTTGCGGATGAGGAGAAGAACACGTTCCGCTTTTTGCACGTTTCAACGGATGAAGTATACGGCTCGCTGGGGCCAGACGATGCGCCGTTTACGGAAGAAACGCCCTATGCGCCGAACAGCCCTTATTCCGCCTCCAAGGCAGCCTCCGATCATCTGGTGCGTGCGTATCATCATACCTATGGCTTGCCGATGCTAACAACCAACTGTTCAAATAATTATGGGCCTTATCAGTTTCCGGAAAAACTCATTGCATTGATGATACTCAATGCGACGAAGGGCCGTTCGCTGCCCATCTACGGGGATGGGCAGAATGTGCGTGACTGGCTTTACGTCGGTGATCATTGCGAGGCGATCAGAGTGGTGCTGGCCAAAGGGATTGTTGGTGAAACATACAATATTGGTGGTTGGAATGAAAAAGCCAATCTTGATGTTGTCCACACTATTTGCGCCATTCTTGATGAATACCTCCCGAATTCTTCGTTCGTCCCTCATGTATCGCTCATCACCTACGTCAAGGATCGCCCCGGTCATGACCGGCGTTATGCGATTGATGCCCATAAAATAGAGCGGGAACTGGGGTGGAAGCCCAAGGAAAATTTTGAAACGGGTATTCGCAAAACCGTGCGCTGGTATCTCGATAACATGGCATGGGTAGAGAATGTGGCGAGCGGCAATTATCAAAACTGGCTTGCGCAAAATTACGTGGACAGGGGCATATCATGAAGGGCATTATTCTGGCCGGTGGCTCTGGCACACGCTTGTATCCGGTGACGTATACCGTTTCCAAGCAGCTTTTGCCGATTTATGACAAGCCGATGATTTATTATCCGCTCACCACGCTGATGCTGGCGGGGATACGGGATATTTTAATTATTTCAACACCGCAGGATACGCCCCGATTCGAGCAGTTGATCAGGGATGGCAGCCAATGGGGGCTGAATATTTCCTATGCGGTTCAGGCTTCTCCCGATGGTCTGGCGCAGGCGTTCATTATTGGTAAGGAATTCGTCGGCGGGGATGCGTGCGCTCTGGTGCTTGGGGATAATATTTTTTACGGTCACGACTTGTCACCCCAGCTTACCGGCGCGACAACCAAGGAAACAGGCGCGACGGTGTTTGCCTATCCAGTGCAGGATCCCGAGCGTTATGGCGTGGTCGAGTTTGATGGGGCCGGCAAGGCATTGAGCATTGTCGAAAAGCCAAAAGAGCCCAAGTCGCGTTATGCAGTGACCGGGCTTTATTTTTATGACAACCAGGTTGTCGATATAGCGCAATCCATAAAGCCCTCCGCGCGCGGCGAATTGGAAATCACCGATGTCAACCGCTGCTATCTTGAAATGGGCTTGCTGGATGTTCAGGTGATGGGGCGGGGTATGGCGTGGCTGGATACCGGAACGCATGAGTCGCTGCTGGAGGCCTCGCTGTTTATCCAGACACTGGAGAAGCGGCAAGGATTGAAGATTGCATGTCCCGAAGAGATCGCCTATCGCAAGGGTTATATTAATGCGGCGCAGCTGGAGGCGCTTGCGCAGCCGTTGGCGAAAAACGGCTATGGTGCTTATTTGTTGGGACTGCTACGGGAAAAGATTTTTTGATATTGGATGGCTCTTTTGCTGCCGACCCAAAATTAGTAGGGTGGCGCCGTCCCCGTGGGGGACAATGCGTACACCATTCATTTTCATGTGGTGCGTAGAACTATATCCAACGCCACATTGATAGCCGAGTAATAATTTATGCACGTACAAAAAACAGCCATTCCAGATGTGCTGATCATCGAGCCTAAAGTGTTTGGTGATGAGCGCGGTTTTTTTTATGAGAGCTTCAATCAGAAAACGCTGGCTGAGGCGGCGGGCATTTCTGATAACTTTGTACAGGACAATCATTCCCGCTCCGCAAAAAATGTATTGCGTGGTTTGCATTACCAGATCAAACAGCCCCAAGGTAAGCTGGTGCGCGTGGTTGCTGGTGAGGTCTTTGATGTGGCTGTCGATGTTCGTAGATCTTCGCCTACCTTTGGTAAATGGGTGGGCGTTCATTTGTCTGCCGAAAACAAGCGCATGTTTTGGGTGCCTAAAGGCTTCGCGCATGGTTTTCTGGTGTTATCCGATTATGCGGAATTTCTCTATAAAACCACAGATTTCTACGCGCCGGAATATGAGCGCTCGATTCTCTGGAATGATCCCGATCTTGGCATAGCGTGGCCGCTTGGCGGCCAACCGGTTTTGTCGGCCAAGGATATGGCGGGTGTGCGGCTCAAGGATGCCGAGGTGTTCCCATGAACAAGAAAATCCTGCTCACTGGAAAAAATGGCCAAGTAGGATGGGAACTTGAGCGGACGCTTTCGACACTGGGGCAGGTTATTGCGCTGGATCAGAAGGACATGGATCTTGCCGATCCGGATTCAATCAGCAAGGTTATCCGCGCTATGAAGCCCGGCTTGATCGTCAATCCGGCGGCCTATACGGCGGTGGACAAAGCCGAAGCCGAGCCGGAGCTGGCTCTGGCCATCAATGGTACGGCGCCGGGCATCATGGCGGAAGAGGCAAAGCGCTTGGGGGCGGCGCTGATACATTTTTCCACCGACTATGTTTTTGATGGCGCCAGTACGACGGCCTATGTTGAGCAGGACGCCCCTAATCCGAAGAGTGTCTACGGTAGTTCCAAGTTAGAGGGCGAGCGTGCGATTCAGGCCGTCGATGTGCCCCATCTCATTCTGCGCACCAGTTGGGTTTATGGTATGCGTGGCAAGAATTTTCTCTTGACCATGCAGCGTCTGGCGCGTGAGCGCCCATCTTTGAGTGTGGTCGATGACCAGTTCGGCGCACCTACATGGTGCCGTCTGCTCGCCGAGGCTACGGCTCAGATTGTGGTGCAGGGCCAGGGCGATGTGGCGGGCTATATTCAGCAGCGTGCTGGTGTTTATCACATGACGTGCGCCGGGCAGACATCCTGGCATGGCTTTGCCCGTGCCATTCTGGAAAGGGAGTCGGACTCTGTGGTGGATCTGCGCCCCATCCCCAGTTCGGACTATCCCACGCCGGCGGCACGTCCGCACTATTCAGTGCTGGATAATACGCGGCTAGCCAGCACATTTGGCATCAAGCTGCCGGACTGGGCGGCAGCTCTGGAGATGGTGCTTGCTTGATGATGCCGCCGTTGCAACGCGCAAGGATAAGGTGCCGATGTTGAGCAAAGCTTCTTTACTGGCCGCAATTGTTTTTGTGGCCCTGCTTTTCTGGGGCGGGAGCCAGCCCGTAGCTGTTGGTTTGTTTAAGCCGCCGCTCGATAAGGTTGCCCATTTTGCTGCATTTGGTGTGCTTGGTTTTTTGTTGTGGCTGGGATTTCAGGGAAGATGGCCGTGGTTGATAATCATGTTGGTGGGAGGTGTAGGCGCCCTGGATGAATGGCACCAAGTTTTTCTTCCTGGCCGGTCAGTGAGTATTGGCGATTTTGCGATGGATATGGCGGCTGCGGCGGTGGTTGTGGGCGTCATGAGTGCGCTAGAAAAATTGCAGGGAGGGAGAGGAGGAGTAAAGTAAAGGAGCTTATTTTTTTAGGCTTAGGATTGGCTACAAGCTCATGAAAGGGCAAGCACCGTTCCGCTGTGAACCGCCCCGGGTTTTGAGGAGGCTCCAACATTTGAGTGTAGTGGCATAGTTAATTTGGCCACCTGATTATGGGTGATAACATCACCCTCAATATAAAACAGGTGACGAAATGGCAAAAAGCAGACGGA
>LNFM01001491.1_pt1 | contig 102866 bp, 86 predicted proteins | sample 596031 | NCBI WGS metagenome assembly LNFM01 (sample SAMN04254537, study PRJNA301005) | activated carbon metagenome | isolation source: dual media filters at the Ann Arbor, Michigan drinking water treatment plant | place: USA: Ann Arbor
CTTGATCTGCGGCCATTGCCAAGGTCTGCTGCTTCATCTGCAGATAACGTTTGACCCCTCTCAATGGTGGACCTTAATCAGCGTTGCCTTAAGTCCGAGATGGGCTCTGGCGGGCCGGTGGAGGTCTCCATGCGCCTCGGGGCCATCGAGTCCGTACTGCACTCGTGGCTGATCCCGTGGGTGGAGCAACTGCGCAAGGACAACCCGCTGCTGGAGCTGGAGCTGACGGTGGAATCGACGCCGGTGCTGATCGACCAGATCCGGCGCGGCACGCTGGATGCCGTGTTTGCGGCGTTGCCAGCTTCAGGCGACGGGATCCGTAACCAGGCACTGACGACGATGGAAATGGTGTTTGTGGGCAACCGCAAGATCCACCGCAAGCGCCACTACCTGGCGTCCGACTTCGCGGGCGCAGACATCCTCACCTTCCAGCGCGGATCGCAGCCGCATGTGTACCTGCTGGATGCATTGCGGCAAGCCCAGGCCGAGCCGCGCTGCGTGCACACGATCTCGTCGATCTCGGCCATGGTGCAGCTGGTGCAGGGCGGGTTCGGCATTGCCACGCTGCCGCGGCTAGCCGTGCAGCGGATGCTGGCGTTTCCGCACCTGCGCGCCCTGGAAAGCGAGATCGCCCTCAGGCCGCTTCCGATCCATGTGAGCTACCGCGAGGACCCGTCGTCCCCGGCGATGGAAGGGCTGGTGGCTTCGGCCATGGCGTTCATGGACGCGCAGGATGTGAAGCAATCTGCGCCCGCGGCAGAACTCCCGTAGCGCCCACAGCGTCTTTGCGGTGCAATGCCTCGTCACCGCAATCCGTGGTCCAGCCGGCACGCCGTGGTGTCCAAGGCGCCGGTCAGCAGACACTTGGATTGGGGGCTACTTCGGCCGATGCAAACCCGGATGCAGTGGCTCAGGGATAACCCGAATGGTGCAATCAAGGGTTAACCACTAGCACCAAAGTGGCGCCGAAGAATTTTGTTTTCCCCTCTGTGGTGCATCGAAAAAATCGATGACGTAAGCAAAAATTTTTGAATTTGCCACAACCTGTTACCCGCCAACACAATCCGCCCAACGTCACAGAAGTGACATCCCAGATCGGCGGAGAACAAGGTGCAGGCAAATCAGCAAAACGCAGTCGCGGTATTCGGAGCACAGGCGCTGGACGACCCCCAGCATGTGCGCAGCGTCATTCGCCAGCGCCAATGGACAGCGCACACCAGCGGCCTGGCGCGCAATCGCGTGCAAGGCAATGTGGTCATCCTGCCAGAAGTGCTGGCCGGTGACTTCCTGCGGTTCTGCCAGCGCAACCCGAAACCCTGTCCGGTGCTGGCAGTGAGCGAACCCGGCCAGACCGCGCTGCCATCGCTCGGAATGGGCATCGACATCCGCAGCGACCTGCCGATGTATCGCGTTTGGCGCCATGGCGAGCTTGCGCAGGAAGTTGCCGACGTGAGCGACCTGTGGCGCCCCGACCTGGTGACGTTTGTCCTGGGCTGCTCTTTTTCGTTCGAGGCCGCCTTGCAGGAGGCCGGCATCAGCCTGCGCCACATCAACGAAGGCAAGAACGTGGCGATGTACCGCACCAGCATCCAGACCGAAACCGCCGGTCCCTTCGGCGGTGCCATGGTCGTGTCGATGCGGCCCATGCTCGCCGCGGACGTGATCCGCGCGGTGCAGGTCACGTCGCGTTTCCCGGATGTGCATGGCGCGCCCGTGCACATCGGCGACCCATCGCTCATCGGCATTGCCAACCTTGCCGCGCCGGACTATGGGGATGCCGTCGAGCTGCTGCCCGACGAAATCCCTGTTTTCTGGGCATGTGGCGTCACGCCGCAGTCCGCCATCCTCAATGCACAGCCCGCGTTCTGCATCACGCACGCGCCGGGCTGCATGTTGATCACAGACCTTTTCAACCACCAGCTTGCCAGCTTCTAAGCGGCTATCACCAGGAGATCACGATGAAGAAATTTGCCCTGTCCATCACGGCGGCCCTCAGCGTTTGCGCGGTCAACGCGCAGGTGAAGTGGGATCTGCCCACGGGCTACAGCGCCAACAGCTTCCAGACGCAAAACGTGCAGCAGTTTGCCGATGAAGTCGACAAGCTCACAGGTGGCAAGCTCAAGATCACGCTGCACCCTGCCGGCTCGCTCTACAAGGCCAACGAGATCAAGCGGGCAGTGCAAACGGGGCAGGTGCCTACGGCTGAATTCATCGTTTCCGGTGCAACGAACGAAAACGCACTGTTCGGGGTGGATTCCATCCCCTTCCTGGCCACCACTTATGCAGAGTCCAGAAAGCTGTACCAGGTTGCAAAACCGGCACAGGAGAAACTGCTGGCATCGCAAGGCATGAAAGTGCTGTTTTCCGTGCCGTGGCCGGGCCAGTCGCTCTATTCGCTCAAGCCGATCAGCACGCCAGCCGACTTTGCGGGCACCAAGATGCGCGCCTACAACCCGGCCACCACACGCATTGCGCAGCTTCTGAAAGCCCAGCCTGTGACGATCCAGTTGTCGGAGCTGGGACAGGCGCTGGCCACCAACACGGTGCAGAACTTCCTGACCTCGAGCGCCAGCGGCGTGGAGTCCAAGCTGTACGAACAGGTGAAGTTTTTCTACCCGGTCAGCGCTTGGTTGCCGCGCAATGCCACCGTGGTGAACCAGAAAGCATTTGATGCGCTGGAAAAACCTTTGCAGGACGCGGTGCTCAAGGCGGCTGCAGCAGCTGAAGAGCGCGGCTGGGCCACCAGCGAGCGCCTGGACAAGGAGTTTGTCAAGGAACTTGCAGCCAAGGGCATGACGGTGGCAGAGCCCAGCGACAGCGTCAAAAAGGAGCTGGCAAGCATCGGCGAGTCGATGACTGCCGACTGGATCAAGTCGGCTGGCCCTGAAGGCCAGGCCATCATCGACGCCTACCGCAAGAAGTAATCCTTCCTCCTGGCCCCGCCGCTCCCGGAGCGGGGCCGGGGTAGTGCATGGCGCAGCGCTACCCCTCCGCAGCACTCTTGTTGCCATCCCCTCACTTTTCAAGCGTTACTGGAGTACGCCATGGACAAACTCGTCCGCAATTTCTACAGGCTGCTGATGCTGCTGGCCTGTCTCTCGATGCTGGCAGCATTTGGCGCGGTCGCGCTGGGTGTGGTGGCCCGCGAATTCATCCACATCAACATCAATGGCCTGGATGCTTACGCAGGCTATGCCATTGCCGCCGCACTGTTTTTTGCGCTGCCTGCGACGCTGCAAAACGGTGACCACATCCGCGTGACGCTGGTGCTCGACCGGCTGCCCGCCCGTGCCCGCAACTTCATGGAGTGGTTCTGCCTGTCTGCTGCCCTGGTATTGACGCTCTACATCGCTTTTTATGCCGTGCGCGCAGTGTGGATCTCCTACATCACGCACGACATCTCGCCCGCTGCCGACGCCACCCCGCTGTGGATTCCGCAGATCAGCATGGCAATGGGCTGCATCGGCTTTGCCCTCGCATTTGCCCACGCATTGATCCTGCGCTGGCAGGGCTCGTCTTTGATGGCGGTCTCCGAGACAGCCAGTTTTGAATAACCAGAATCCGGAGAAATCGTCATGGAAATTGTCATTGCCCTGGGTTTGATCCTGGCGCTGTTCGCAGTGCTCGGTTCAGGCTTGTGGATCGGTTTGTCACTGCTCGCAGTGGCGCTCGTCGGAATGGAGTTGTTCACCAGCCGCCCCGTAGGGGACAGCATGATGCTGACCATCTGGAGCCATACCTCCAGCTGGACCCTGACGGCGCTGCCCTTGTTCCTGTGGATGGGCGAAATCCTGTTTCGCAGCAAGCTGTCGAGCGACATGTTCAAGGGGCTGGCCCCCTGGCTGGAGCGCCTGCCCGGCCGCCTGCTGCATGTGAACGTGGTGGGTTGCACCATCTTCGCTGCCATCTCGGGCTCATCGGCCGCCACCTGCGCCACCATCGGAAAGATGACCCTCCCCGAGCTGAAGAAGCGCGGCTACCCTGAAAACATTTCGGTGGGTACGCTGGCAGGAGCTGGCACGCTGGGTCTCCTGATTCCACCTTCGATCATCATGATCGTGTACGGGGTGGCCGCCAACGTGTCGATTTCCAAGCTGTTCCTGGCCGGGGTGATTCCGGGTCTCCTGCTCGCTGCGCTGTTCATGGGGTACATCGCTGTGTGGGCCCTGCTGAACAAGGACAAGATTCCTGCGCCAGACGCTAGGATGAGCTTTGGCCAGATGGTCTATGCATCGCGCCACCTGATTCCGGTGGTGGCGTTGATCGTCCTGGTGCTGGGCGGCATCTACAGCGGCATCGCCACAGCGACGGAAGCTGCAGCGCTGGGGGTGGCAGGAGCACTGGTCCTTGCCAAGATCGAGGGCTCGCTGAACTGGAGCAAGTTCAAGGAAGGGCTTGTCGCCGCCTGCCGTGTGTACTGCATGATCGGTCTCATCCTGGCGGGCGCAGCCTTCCTGACGCTCGCGATGGGCTTCATCGGCCTGCCGCGCCATCTGGCCGAATTCATCGGCTCGCTGCAGCTCTCGCCTTTCGCGCTCATGCTGCTGCTCATCGTGTTCTTCATTGCACTGGGCTGCTTCCTGGACGGCATCTCGATGGTGGTACTCACCATCGCTGTGCTGCTTCCCACCGTGGAGGCCGCGGGCTTTGATCTGGTGTGGTTCGGCATCTTCATCGTGCTGGTGGTGGAGATGGCGCAGATCACGCCGCCGGTGGGGTTCAACCTGTTCGTGATCCAGGGGCTCACCCGCAGGGAAATCATGTGGATTGCGCGCACTGCGTTCCCCTTGTTCGTGCTCATGATTTTTGCGGTGATTGCCACCTATTTCATGCCGGACATCGTTCTCTGGCTTCCCAACCGCATGTAGCGGAACCGGACGCCCGGCCCCGCCCCATCTTCGGAGCAACCATGATCAGAGTCCTTATGCTGGCCGCGCTTGCCGTGGCCCCGGTGGCGCACGCCCAATCGCAGTGGAAGCTGGCCACGGGCTACCGCGCCGAGTCCTTCCACACCCGCAACATCGTGCAGTTCGCGCAGGACGTCGAGCGGGCCTCGGCCGGTGCATTGCGCATTGACGTGCAGCCCAACAATGCTTTGTTCAGGCTCGCCGAGATTCCTGCAGCGGTGGAGGCAGGGAAGGCGCAGGCAGGCGAGACCATCATGACGAGCCTCGTACGCGAACTGCCGATCGCCGGCGCGGACTCGGTACCGTTCGTTGTGCGCACCTTTGCCGATGCACGGCGGCTGTGGGACCTGCAGCGCCCGCTGATCGACACCCACTTCGCGGGCAAGGGAATGAAGGCCCTGTACGCCGTGCCGTGGCCGCCGCAGGGGCTGTTTTCCACAGTTCCACTGCGCTCTGCAGCCGACTTCAGGGGCACGCGCATGCGCACCTACAACCCCGCCACGGTGCGCATCGCAGAGCTTCTGAACGCAGCACCCGTGGACGTACCCATGGTCGAGGTGAACAAGGCCCTGTCGGGTGGCAAGCTCGATTCGATGATCACCTCGGCTCTCACGGGCGTGGAGAACCAGGTGTGGGGCCAGATCAAACACTACTACCCCATCAACGCCTGGTTTCCGAAAAATATCGTGTTCGTGAACCAGCGGGCGTTTGACGCGCTTTCCCCGCCCGTGCGGCAGGCAGTGGTCAAGGCGGCTGCCGATGCCGAGGCGCGCGGCTGGGCCATGAGCGAGGCGATCTCCGAAGAGTCGGTGGCGGAGCTGCAGCGCAAGGGCATCAAGGTCGAGCGGGCGAATGCCGAGCTCGATACCGAACTCAAACGCCTGGGCGAGCGCTTCTCGCGCGAGTGGGTCCAGTCGGTAGGCAACGAGGCCAACAAGGTTTTCATCCCGTTTTATTTCCAACGTTAATCCGTGAGCGAGTTTTCCATCATGCAAGCAAGCACCTCATCCCACGCCGCGCCCGCCGCCAGCCGCTGGCAGTTCTGGATCGACCGGGGCGGCACATTCACCGATATCGTCGGCAAGCGTCCCGATGGCAGCCTGGTCACGCACAAGTTGTTGTCCGAGAACCCCGAGCAGTACAAGGACGCCGCTGTGGCCGGCATTCGCCATCTGCTGGGTCTCACACCAGGTGAGCCCGTCACGCCGGAACGGGTCGAGTGCGTGAAGATGGGCACCACCGTGGCCACCAATGCGCTGCTGGAACGCAAGGGCGAGCCCACCCTGCTGGTCACCACCCGCGGTTTTCGCGATGCGCTGCGCATTGCGTACCAGAACCGCCCACGCCTGTTTGACCGCCACATCCAGCTGCCCGAGCTGCTCTACACCGAGGTGATCGAAGCGCGCGAACGCGTGGGCGCACATGGCGACGTGCTGCAGACGCTAGATGAACCCAGCCTGCGCGGTGACCTGCTGGCGGCCTATGCGCGCGGCCTGCGCAGCGTGGCCATCGTGTTCATGCACGGCTACCGCTATACCGCGCACGAGAAGGCGGCCAAGCGCATTGCTAAAGAGGTGGGCTTCCCGCAGATCAGCACCTCGCACGAAACCAGCCCCATGATGAAGTTCGTGAGCCGGGGCGACACGACCGTGGTGGATGCGTACCTGTCTCCCATCCTGCGCCGCTATGTGGAGCAGGTGGCCAGCGAGATGCCGGGCGTCAAGCTGTTCTTCATGCAGTCGTCCGGTGGCCTGACCGATGCGGGCAACTTCCAGGGCAAGGACGCCATCCTGTCGGGCCCCGCAGGCGGCATCGTGGGCATGGCGCGCACCGCAGGCCTGGCCGGGCAGGCCCGCGTGATCGGCTTTGACATGGGTGGCACCAGCACCGATGTCAGCCACTACGCAGGCGAGTTCGAGCGCGAGTTCGAAACCCATGTGGCAGGGGTGCGCATGCGCGCACCCATGATGAGCATCCACACCGTGGCGGCGGGTGGCGGGTCGGTTCTGGCGTACGACGGTGCACGCTTTCGCGTGGGCCCCGAGAGCGCGGGTGCCAACCCCGGCCCCGTGAGCTACCGCCGCGGCGGCCCGCTGGCCGTGACCGACGCGAACGTGATGGTGGGCAAGGTGCAGCCTCGCTATTTCCCCAGCGTGTTCGGCCCGGCGGCCAATGAAACACTCGACGCCGATGCCGTGCGCGCGCGCTTTGATGCCATTGCGCAGCAGACGCAGCGCAAGCCCGAAGAGGTGGCCGAAGGCTTCATCCAGATTGCCGTGCAGCAGATGGCCAACGCCATCAAGAAGATCAGCGTGGCGCGCGGGTATGACGTGACGCGCTACACCCTGCAATGCTTTGGCGGCGCGGGCGGCCAGCATGCGTGCCTGGTGGCCGATGCCCTGGGCATGACGCGCGTGTTTGTGCACCCTTTGGCCGGTGTGCTCAGCGCCTACGGCATGGGTCTGGCCGACCAGACCGTGATCCGCGAGCAGGCGCTGGAGATGCCGCTGGCGGCTGATGTGCTGCCACTGATTGCCGAGCGCCTGGATGCACTGGGCTCCGGCGCGCAGGCCGAACTGGAAGGCGCACAGGTCAGCAGCAGCCCGGTGCAGGTACGGCATAACGTGCATGTGCGCTACGAAGGAACAGACTCTGCCCTGGTGGTGCCGTTTGGCGACGTGGCTGGCATCACGGAGGCGTTCGAGGCCGCCTACCGCCAGCGGTTCGCCTTCCTCATGCAGGGCAAGGGGCTGGTGGTGGAAGCCGTGTCGGTGGAGGCCGTGATTGCGGGCGACGCGCCCGCCGAGCCGCGGCTGGCCGTGCATGCGCACCGCAAGTGCCCGCAGCGCGAAACCGTGCAGATGTATTCGGGCGGCAAATGGCACCCCGCGGCGCTGGTCGTGCGTGAAGACCTGCGCCCGGGCGATGTGATTCCCGGCCCGGCCATCATTGCCGAAAAGAACACGACCACCGTGGTGGAGCCGGGCTGGTCGGCCCGCCTGACCGACCTGGACCACCTGATCCTGGACCGCGTGGCGGCCCGCAAGGTGCAGTACGCCGCAGGCACCAGCGTCGATCCGGTGCTGCTGGAGGTGTTCAACAACCTGTTCATGAACATCGCCGAGCAGATGGGGCTGCAGCTGCAGAACACGGCGTACTCGGTGAACATCAAGGAGCGCCTGGACTTCAGCTGCGCGCTGTTTGATGCCCAAGGCAACCTGATTGCCAACGCGCCGCATATGCCGGTGCATCTGGGCTCCATGGGCGAAAGCATCAAGACGGTGATCACCGAAAACGCGGGCCGCATGCAGGCTGGTGACGTGTTTATGCTCAACGATCCGTACCACGGCGGCACCCACCTGCCCGACGTGACCGTCATCACGCCGGTGTACGTGAAGGAGGGCCGCGAGCCCACCTTCTACGTGGGCAGTCGCGGCCACCACGCCGACATTGGCGGCACCACGCCGGGCTCGATGCCACCGTTCTCGCAGCGCATCGACGAAGAGGGCGTGCAGATCAACAACGTCAAGCTGGTGGACCGCGGCATCCTGCAAGAAGAATCGGTGCTGGCACTTCTGTCTACCGGGGGCGGCACCACGCCGTACCCCAGCCGCAACCCGCAGCAAAACCTGGCCGACCTGCGGGCGCAGATTGCTGCCAACGAAAAGGGCGTGCAGGAGCTGTCGAAGATGGTGGAGCAGTTTGGCCTGGAGGTCGTGCAGGCCTACATGCGCCATGTGCAGGACAACGCCGAAGAGTCCGTGCGCCGCGTGATCACGCAGCTCAAGGACGGCCACTTCACGCTGCCGCTGGACAACGGCGCGCAGATCAGCGTGTCGGTCAAGGTCAACGCAGCCGAGCGCAGCGCAGTCATCGACTTCGCGGGGACGAGCGCGCAGCAGACCAACAACTTCAATGCACCGCGCGCGGTGTGCATGGCGGCGGTGCTCTATGTGTTCCGCACGCTGGTGGACGACGACATTCCGCTCAATGCGGGTTGCCTCAAGCCCCTGCAGGTCATCATTCCGCAGGGCAGCATGCTCAACCCCAACCCGCCCGCTTCGGTGGTAGCCGGCAACGTGGAAACCTCCACCTGCATCACCAATGCGCTGTTCGGGGCACTGGGTGTCATGGCGGGCAGCCAGCCGACCATGAACAACTTCACCTTTGGCAACGCGCAATACCAGTACTACGAAACCATTGCCGGTGGCAGCGGTGCCGGCGTGGTGCTGGATGCCGCCGGGCAGGCCAGCCGTGGTTTCAGCGGCACCAGCGTGGTCCAGACGCACATGACCAATTCGCGGCTGACCGACCCCGAGGTGCTGGAATTCCGATTCCCTGTGGTGCTGGAGAGCTACGAGATCCAGAGCGGATCGGGTGGGGCAGGGCGATGGGCAGGCGGCGACGGCGGCGTGCGGCGCGTTCGCTTCCTGGAATCAATGACCGCCAGCATCCTGTCGAACGGGCGCCTGAACCCTGCCTTTGGCATGGCGGGTGGCCATCCTGGCCATCCGGGTGCCAACCGTGTGCTGCGTGTCACGGGTGCGGTGGAAGAACTGGGCCACATCGGTGCTGCCCTGATGGAGCCCGGCGACGTGTTCGAGATCGTGACACCCGGCGGCGGGGGCTATGGCCGACCCGAGCTCGTCACCACGGCCGACTGAAAGCGGCGCAGGCGCGCACCGGATCGGCGAGCGCCCCCGCTGTTCTGGTGCGCAGCAGCACGCCATGTGCGTTTCCGGGCGGTCACGGCTCCGGGTGATCGCCCGCCTGTTCGATGAATGAAAAGGAATTGCCATGAACCACCTTCCTGCCGCAGTGCGCCGCGCGCTCCCTGCCTCAAACCGGACTTCCGGCCCTGACCCGGCGGTCGCACCCGAGGCGGCGAGCGGATCCACCCGGTCGGCCCGGGATACCCGTTCTGCAGGTGGGCCTGCCACGCGGGGCCTGACCGTGGGCCAGAAGCTGGCGACCAGCTTTGCCGTCCTGGGCGTGGCGGTGGCCCTGCTGGGCACCACCACCTGGCTTACGGGCCAAAGCACCAGCCGGCAGGCCGCCATTTTGGCCAGCGAGCAACTGCCCATCGAGCGCGCGGTGCATGACTGGAAAACGCAGTCGGTCCACATGGGGCAGATTGCCCTGCGCGCCACGATATCGACCGATGTCTTCCCGCTGGTCTCCGAAATGCGCAAGCTGCTCGCAGCCGAAGGCGAGCTGTATCAGCGAATAGAAACAGCGCTGTCATCGGCATCCACCTCGGCCAGCACGGCACCGCTGTGGGAACAGGCCAAGCAGCAGCGCCAGCGGTATGCAGCGCTGCGCGAGAACCTGATGCAGGGCGCGCTGGAGTCCAAGATCATCAGCCAGAAAGAGCTGCAGGAGCATGCAGCGGCGCTGGCCAAATACCTGGAAGCCATTGACCACTTGCTGGAAGCGTCCGAGCAGTCCTCGCGTGTTGCAGCGGACGCCATGATCAGCGATGCATCACGCGCGCAGTGGATCAGCGCCATTGCCGTTACGGTGGTGGTGGGCCTGTCGGCCCTGTTCGGATGGCTTTTGCGCCGCTCGATCGTGATGCCGCTTCGGCAGGCTTCGGAAGCTGCGGCGGTGGTGGCCAGCGGCGACCTCACGGTGCGGCTGGACCACCAGCGCAGCGACGAGATCGGCCAGCTGCTGACGGCACTCAACAAGATGGTGGAATCGTTGCACTACGTGGTCAATGAAGTGCGTGACTCGGGCGAATCGATCCATGTGGCGAGCTCGGAAGTAGCGGCCGGAAACGCCGACCTGAGCGCCCGCACCGAGCACGCCGCCAGCAACCTGCAGCAGACCGCCGCCAGCATTGCCCAGCTGGCCCAGATGGTGGCCGCCAACGCCGACAGCACCCGCGAGGCCAACGAACTGGCGCTGAGCGCCACACAGGTGGCTACCCGAGGCGGCGAAGTGGTGAACCAGGTTGTCAGGACCATGGATGAGATCAACGCCAGCAGCAAGAAGATTGCCGACATCGTGGGCATCATCGACGGCATCGCGTTCCAGACCAACATCCTCGCCCTGAACGCGGCAGTGGAGGCAGCCCGCGCAGGCGAGCAGGGCCGCGGGTTTGCCGTGGTGGCCAGCGAGGTGCGCGCTCTGGCGGGCTGCAGTGCCAACGCGGCCAAGGAGATCAAGGCGCTCATTTCGGCCAGCGTGGGCAAGGTGAGCGATGGTGCAAAGCTCGTCGTCACCGCGGGCTCCACCATGGGCGACATCGTCGACAGCGTGCAGCGCGTGACCACGCTGATGTCTGAGATCAACCACGCCAGCGCCGAGCAGAGCAGCCAGATCGGCCAGGTCAGCCAGGCGGTGGACCAGCTTGACCACATGACCCAGCAGAACGCCGCCCTGGTGGAAGAGGGCGCTGCTGCGTGCAGGACCAGGCCCACCGGCTGGCCGGAGCGATGGGGCAGTTTCAGCTGGTGCGGGGCGCCGCCGCCTGAGCCTGGAAAAGCCCTGAAAGCGTAAAAACCAATGAAAAAGGCCTGCAGTGCAGGCCTTAATTGGCTGGAATGCTATCAAATTTGATTACATGCCCGCGTAGTTCGGGCCTCCGCCGCCTTCGGGTGTCACCCACACGATGTTCTGCGTGGGGTCCTTGATGTCGCAGGTCTTGCAGTGCACGCAGTTTTGCGCGTTGATCTGCAGGCGCTGGGCGCCGGCGCCCTTGGCTTCGTCGGGCACAAACTCGTACACGCCGGCAGGGCAGTAACGCGCCTCGGGGCCAGCGTACTTGGCCAGGTTGATGTTGACCGGCACGCTCGCGTCTTTCAGCGTGAGGTGCGAGGGCTGGTGTTCCTCGTGGTTGGTGTTGCTGATGAACACGCTGGAGAGGCGGTCAAACGTGAGCTTGCCATCGGGCTTGGGGTACACGATGGGCTTGCACTCGGCCGCGGGCTTCAGGTACGCGTGGTCGGGCTTGTCGCGGTGCAGCGTCCAGGGGATGTGGCCGCGCAGCACAAACTGCTCGAAACCGTTCATCAGCGTGGCCGTGGTCAGGCCGTACTTGAACCAGTTCTTGAAGTTGCGGTCCTTGTTCAGCTCGGTGTGCAGCCAGCTGCTCTCAAAGGCCTCGGGGTAGGCGGTCAGTTCATCGTGCTGGCGCCCGGCCACGATGGCGTCGTACGCGGCCTCAGCCGCCAGCATGCCGGTCTTGATGGCGGCGTGGCTGCCCTTGATGCGGCCCACGTTCAGGTAACCAGCGTTGCAGCCCACCAGTGCGCCACCCGGGAAGATCGTCTTGGGCAGGGCGTTGATGCCGCTGGCATTGATGGCGCGTGCGCCATACGACAGGCGCTTGGCGGTGACTTCGCCCTTTTCGTTTTCGAAGTAGTAGCGGACGTTCGGGTGTGTCTTCCAGCGCTGGAATTCCTCGAACGGGCTGAGGTAGGGGTTGGCGTAACCGAGGCCCGTGACGAAGCCCACGGCCACCTTGTTGCCCTCCAGGTGGTACAGGAAGGCACCGCCGTAGGTGTCGTTCTCCATGGGCCAGCCGGCGGTGTGCATCACAAAGCCGGGCTGGTGGCGCTTGGGGTCGATCTCCCACAGTTCCTTGATGCCGATGCCAAAGCTCTGCGGGTCGCGGCCTTCGTCGAGCTTGTAGCGGGCGATCAGCTGCTTGCCCAGGTGGCCGCGCGCGCCTTCGGCAAACACGGTGTATTTGCCCAGCAGCTCCATGCCCAGCTGGAAGTTCTCGGTGGGCTCGCCATCCTTGCCCACGCCCAGGTTGCCGGTGGCCACGCCGCGCACGGAGCCGTTTTCGTTGTAGAGCACCTCGGCAGCCGTAAAGCCCGGGAAGATTTCCACGCCCAGCGCCTCGGCCTGCTCACCCAGCCATTTGGTCAGGTTGCCCAGGCTGATGATGTAGTTGCCATGGTTCTGCGCAAATGGCGGCAGGAACATGTTGGGCACGCGGAAGCCCGACTTTTCGCCCAGGAAGATGTAGGCGTCGTCCGTGACGGGCTGGTTCAGCGGCGCGCCGCGCTTTTTCCAGTCGGGGATCAGTTCGGACAGCGCCTTCGGGTCCATGATGGCGCCCGACAGGATGTGTGCGCCGGGCTCGGAGCCTTTTTCCAGCACCACCACCGAGACGTCCTGGCCCTTTTCGGCGGCCAGCTGCTTCAGGCGGATGGCCGTGGCCAGCCCGCCCGGGCCGCCACCAACCACCACCACGTCGTATTCCATCGATTCACGCGGGCCATAGGTGCTGAGGATTTCTTCGTTTGTCATGGGCTTCTCGTCGGGCGTTTGATAATCGGTATTGTCTCGAAGGCAGGGGGCATGCCTTGTCGGACAGGCGACTGATTGTATTCAGGCGAACGCACACAATCGAACGATCGTTCTTTTTTTGATCAGTAGAGGGACTCTAAATGGCATACAGCATCGATTTGTCCGGGCGGGTGGCTTTTGTCACCGGCGCATCCAGCGGCCTGGGGGCCCAGTTTGCACGCACGCTGGCGCGCGCAGGTGCAGGCGTGGTGCTGGCCAGCCGCAGGGTGGAAAAGCTCAAGGAGCTTCGCGCCCGCATTGAGGGCGAGGGCGGCGACGCCCACGTGGTCGAGCTGGATGTGACCGACCATGATTCCATCAAGTCTGCCGTGGCCCACGCCGAGACCGAGATGGGCTCCATCGACATCCTCGTCAACAACTCGGGCGTGAGCACCACGCAGCGCATCCAGGACGTGGCCCCCGAGGACTACGACTTCATCTTCGATACCAACGTCAAGGGTGCATTTTTTGTGGCGCAAGAGGTGGGCAAGCGCATGCTGGCTCGCTCCAAGGGCTCGGCGCCCGGCAGCTTCACGGGCGGGCGCATCATCAACATTGCATCGATGGCGGGGCTCAAGGTGCTGCCACAAATCGGTGTGTACTGCATGAGCAAAGCGGCCGTGGTGCACATGACGCGCGCCATGGCCGTGGAGTGGGGCAAGTTCGGCATCAACGTGAACGCCATCTGCCCGGGTTATATCGACACCGAAATCAACCACCACCACTGGCAGACCGAGCAGGGCCAGAAACTCATCAGCATGCTGCCGCGCAAGCGTGTGGGCAGCCCGCAAGACCTGGATGCGCTGCTGGTGATGCTGGCCAGCGACCAGAGCCATTTCGTCAACGGTGCCGTCATCGCCGCGGACGACGGCTTTGCGGTATGAAAATCGAGATCCCGGACGTCAAGAAACTCGTCCATGAGATGCGCTTTCCCGTCCGGTGGGGCGACATGGACGCGATGGGCCATGTCAACAACACGTTCTACTTCCGGTACCTGGAGACGGCGCGCATTGACTGGATGGTGTCGGTGGGCTGCAACCCCGACCCGCGCGGCCAGGGTCCGGTGATCGTCAACGCGTTCTGCAATTTCTACCAGCAGCTCGAATACCCGGCCGACGTGCTGCTCAAGCTGTACGTGAGCGACCCTGGCCGCACCACCTTCGAGACCTGGGGCACGATGGAACGCGTGGACCGGCCCGGCGTGATCTGCGCAGCGGGCGGAGCCACCACGATCTGGGTGGATTTCCCCTTGCAGAAGGCCGCCGACCTGCCGGACTGGATGCGCGCACTGGTTTCGTGAGCCACCGCTGCTGGCTGCCTGGCAGGCCTGGCGTGATGCGCGCAACCCCGCCCAGCCGATTTTGGGGCCCATGGCGGTGTTTTCAGGTCAAACTGGCCGCAAGCCCTTTGATTATTTGTCTGGATTGCTATAGTATTTGTAGCAATTGGCGCGTGGTGCTGCCATGGCTCGCGCGGGCCGCACCAGTGCGTGGCCTTACGCCCTGGCCTTGGGCACGCGCCCCATCAGGTAGAACTCCGGATTGGGCTGCATCCCGGCAAAGCTGGCCATGCGGTTGGACAGCCCGAAAAACGCAGTGATCGCCGCAATGTCCCAGATGTCTTCATCGTCGAAGCCGTGGGCATGCAGCGCGGCAAAGTCACCGTCCTCGATCTCGTGCGATGCCCGGCACACCTTCATCGCAAAGTCGAGCATGGCACGCTGGCGCGGCGAAATGTCGGCCTTGCGGTGGTTCACCGCCACCTGATCGGCCACCAGAGGCTTTTTCTCGTAAATGCGCAGGATGGCGCCATGCGCCACCACGCAATACAGGCACTGGTTGGCTGCGCTGGTGGCGGTCACGATCATCTCGCGGTCACCCTTGGTCAGGCTGCCTTCTTCCTTGAGCATGAGCGCGTCGTGGTAGGCAAAAAACGCGCGCCATTCGGCCGGGCGGCGTGCAAATGCCAGGAACACATTGGGGATAAAGCCGGCTTTTTCCTGCACTTCCAGGATGCGCTGGCGGATGTCGTCGGGCAGGGTATCCAGGGCAGGAAAGGGGTAGCGAGGTGTGGACATGGGTTCGACTCCTGGGGGCGATGGTTCGGGCGGGCTTATCCGGTCTTCGGACGATTTTGCCAGTGCCCTTTGGGGCAGTTGTCGCGACGGTGTACGTGCCAGAAGTCACGTCGATAACCATTGCCTATTTCGGACATTAAATCGATTGTGTTTACTAATGCAAGGCGCGTTCGTAACATCCACCGCACCACATGTTTCCAGACGCTTTCAAAGGAGCCGCCATGACCAACGAAGCCAAATGCCCCTTCAACCACACCGCCCCGGCCAAGCCTGTGCAGGCCAGCCACTGGTGGCCTGACCAGCTCAACCTCAAGCCGCTGAACCAGAACTCCCCTTTGCTCGACCCCATGGGCGATGGCTTTGACTACGCCCAGGCATTTCAGAGCCTCGACCTGGCTGCGGTCAAGCAAGACCTTCATGCTCTGATGACCGATTCGCAGGACTGGTGGCCGGCCGACTTTGGCCACTACGGCCCGCTGTTTGTGCGCATGGCCTGGCACAGTGCAGGCACGTACCGCCTGGCCGACGGGCGCGGCGGGGCGGGGTCGGGCCAGCAGCGGTTTGCGCCGCTCAACAGCTGGCCCGACAACGCCAACCTGGACAAGGCCCGACGCCTGCTGTGGCCCGTCAAGCAAAAGTACGGGCGCAACATTTCGTGGGCTGACCTGATGATCCTGGCGGGCAACGTGGCCATGGAATCCATGGGCTTCAAGACCTTCGGCTTCGCAGGCGGTCGCCCCGACGTGTGGGAACCCGATGAGACCGTGTCGTGGGGCGCCGAATCGACCTGGCTGTCGGATGAAAAGCGCTACACCGGCGAACGCGAGCTGGCCCACCCGCTGGCTGCCGTGCAGATGGGCCTGATCTATGTGAACCCCGAAGGCCCCCAGGGCAAGCCCGACCCGCTGGCGGCTGCCCGCGACATCCGCGACACGTTTGCCCGCATGGCGATGGACGATGAAGAAACCGTGGCGCTGATCGCAGGCGGCCACACCTTCGGCAAGACGCACGGTGCGGGCGATGCTGCAAATGTGGGCCCCGAGCCCGAAGCCGGCGCACTGGAAGACCAGGGCCTGGGCTGGATCAGCAAGCATGGCAGCGGCAAGGGCGGCGACACCATTACCAGCGGTTTGGAGGTGACCTGGACGACCACGCCCACGCAGTGGAGCAACAACTACTTCGAGAACCTGTTCGGCTACGAATGGGAACTGACGAAAAGCCCGGCAGGCGCCCACCAGTGGACGGCCAAGGGCGCACCGGCCACCATCCCGCATGCGCACGACCCATCGCAAAAGCTGGTGCCCACGATGCTGACCACCGACCTGTCGCTGCGTGTGGACCCGGCGTACGAGAAGATCTCGCGCCGCTTCCTGGCACATCCGGAACAGTTTGCCGATGCCTTTGCCCGCGCCTGGTTCAAGCTGACCCACCGGGACATGGGGCCACGCGCCCGTTACCTGGGCCCCGAAGTGCCCGCGGAAGTCCTGGTGTGGCAAGACCCGGTGCCTGCGGTAGACCATGCGCTGGTGGATGAACACGATGTGGCGGCGCTGAAGTCGACCGTGCTGGCCTCGGGCCTGTCGGTGGCCGAGCTGGTGTCCACCGCATGGGCGTCGGCCTTCACCTTCCGCGGCGGCGACAAGCGCGGCGGGGCCAACGGGGCACGCATCCGTCTGGCACCGCAAAAGGACTGGGAAGTCAACCAGCCTGCGCAACTGGCGCGGGTGCTGGGCCAGCTTGAATCCATCCAGCAGTCCTTCAACGCAGCACAGACGGGCGGCAAAAAGATCTCGCTGGCCGACCTGATCGTGCTGGCCGGCGGTGCCGCCGTGGAAGAGGCTGCCCGCCGTGCGGGCCAAGCTGTGCAGGTGCCGTTTGCCCCGGGCCGTACCGATGCCTCGCAGGAGCAGACGGATGTGGCTTCGTTCGAAGTGATGGAGCCCGTGGCTGACGGCTTTCGCAACCATGTGCGCCCGGGCCTGGAGAGCGCCGTGGCCGAACTGCTGGTGGACCGCGCCCACCAGCTCACGCTGACGGCACCCGAGATGACAGTGCTGGTGGGCGGGCTGCGGGTGCTGGGCGCCAACGTCGCTGGCGCGGCGCAGCATGGCGTGTTTACCGATCGGCCACAGACGCTGAGTAACGACTTCTTTGTGAATCTGCTGGACATGCGTACACGCTGGCAGAAGTCTGCAAGCGCGGCGGGTGTGCTGGAAGGCATCGACCGTACCAGCGGCGCGGTGCGCTGGACCGGTACCGTGGCCGACCTGGTGTTCGGCTCGAACTCGCAGCTGCGGGCGCTGGCCGAGGTGTATGGCAGCAGCGATGCTCAAGCAGCGTTCGTGCGTGACTTCGTGAAGGCCTGGACCAAGGTGATGAACCTGGACAGGTTTGACCTGCAGCGCTGAGGCATGTCTGTTGCCCCTGCCTTTTGCCACTGCGCGAAGGGCAGGGGCTGTGGCCGTGGTAACCGTGGGGTGGGCCCATCCTGCAGCGGCTACCATGGCGACCTTTTCTACTTGCCGCCCGGAGAGTCTCCATGAAAGCCGTCCCGTCCGTACCGCCATCTGCCAAAGACTTCGACAAGGGGCTGGCCACTCGCAAGCAGGTGATGGGGGAAGACTTTGTGGCCGCTGCCTTTGGCAACGCCACCGAGTTCACCCAGCCCATCCAGGAGTTCATCACGCGCAACGCATGGGGCGACGTGTGGCAGCGTCCGGGGCTCGACATGAAGACTCGGAGCCTGATCACCGTGGCCTTCCTCACGGCGCTGGGCAAGCAGCATGAGCTCAAGGGCCATGTGCGCGGCGCGCTCAACAACGGTGCCACAGCGGCAGAGATTCAGGAGGTGCTGCTGCACGCCAGCATCTACTGCGGCTTGCCCGCGGCCGTGGAGGCGTTTCGCACCGCGGCCGAAGTGGTGGATGGCCCGAAAAAGGGCTGACCGTGACGGGGCAGCAGCTGACGCGCGTGTCAACCGCCTGCCAGCAGCTTCTGCACCAGGTCTGCTGCAGTGGATGCGTTGTACTTGCGCATGAGGCGAGCACGGTAGATCTCGACGGTGCGGTGGCTGATCTCCAGCGCACGCCCGATTTCCTTGGAGGTGAGGCCCTCCAGCAGCCGCGCTGCCACCTCGCGCTCGCGGCCCGTCAGCTCTGCCTTCACCGGACGCTGGGAACTCAGGTCTTCAAAGCTCCAGATGCCCGATTCGTGCGGCGAATCTCGGTTGAGCGCCCGCCCCGAAACGTGGCACCAGAACACTTCGCCGCTGGCACGTTTCATGATGCGGTTGTCGGCGTAGTGCCCCTTGGCATTCAGGATGGGTTCCATGTGCGCGCCCAGCCGTTCGTACTCGTCGGCGCTCGGATACAGGATCTCGAACGACTGCCCGATCAGCACTTCGCGCGAGGCGCCGAACATCTCGCAGACCTGCCGGTTGCAGTCGAGCATGGTGCGGTGGCGCGAGAGCACCAGCCCCACCGGTGCCATGTCGAATGCAAGTCGGTAATCGACGTCCATAGTGCAACTCTTTACGGAAAACTACTTATTGGTATACGTAGTATCGTAGCGTATCCAAACACAAGGAGATCGTGGTGAACAAAGTATTCCCTTCGGCAGCCGATGCCCTCCAGGGCGTGGTTGCAGACGGCCAGCTGATGGCCGTGGGCGGCTTCGGGCTGTGCGGCATTCCCGAGGCGCTGATCGATGCGTTGCGCGACTCGGGCGTCAAGAACCTCACCGTGATTTCCAACAACGCGGGCGTGGATGGCTTTGGCCTGGGCAAGCTGCTTGAAACCCGCCAGATCAAGAAGATGGTCTCGTCCTACGTGGGCGAGAACAAGGAGTTCGAGCGCCAGTACCTGGCAGGCGAGCTGGAGCTTGAGTTCACGCCCCAGGGCACGCTGGCCGAAAAGCTGCGCGCCGGCGGTGCGGGCATTCCGGCATTCTTCACCAAGACCGGCGTGGGCACCATCGTGGCGGACGGCAAGGAGCTGCGCGAGTTCGACGGCGAAACCTACGTGATGGAGCGTTCGCTGGTGCCCGATGTGTCGCTGGTCAAGGCGTTCCGTGCCGACAAGTCGGGCAACCTGCAGTTCCGCCTGACGGCGCGCAACTTCAACCCCGCTGCTGCCATGGCGGGCAAGCTGTGTGTCGTGGAGGTCGAGGAAGTCGTCGAGACCGGTGCCATCGCGCCAGACGACGTGCACCTGCCTGGCATCTACGTGCACCGCATCGTGCACAACCCCACACCGGAAAAGCGCATCGAAAAGCGCACCGTGTCTGCCGCCGCACCCGCGAACAACCACAAGACAGGAGTCTGAAATGCCTTGGACCCAAGACCAGATGGCCGCACGCGCGGCCCAAGAACTCGAAGACGGTTTCTACGTGAACCTGGGCATCGGTATCCCCACGCTGGTGGCCAACTTCACTGGCGACAAGGAAGTGTGGCTGCAGTCCGAAAACGGCATGCTGGGCATCGGGCCGTTTCCCACGGAAGACCAGGTCGATGCCGACCTGATCAATGCCGGCAAGCAGACCGTGACCACCATCAAGGGCTCGTCCATCTTTGGCAGCCATGACAGCTTTGCCATGATCCGGGGCGGCAAGATCAACCTCTCCATCCTGGGTGCCATGCAGGTCAGCGAAAAGGGCGACCTGGCCAACTGGATGATTCCCGGCAAGATGGTCAAGGGCATGGGCGGCGCCATGGACCTGGTGGCGGGCGTCAAGCGCGTGATCGTGCTCATGGAGCATGTGGCCAAAAAGAAGGACGGCACCGAGGATCTCAAGATCCTGCCCGCCTGCACGTTGCCCCTCACCGGCGTGGGTGTGGTGGACCGCATCATCACCGACCTGGCCGTCATGGACGTGACGCCGCAGGGCCTGAAGGTCGTGGAACTGGCACCAGGCGTCACTTTCGATGCGCTGCAGTCCAAGACAGGCGTGAAGCTGCTGGGCTGAAGTCGGCTCAATGAACTGAACTGATCTCAACTGGCGACGGCGCGTACCGCCGCAGCGTCAAAAAGCCGGGGCCCTGTACGGGGCCCCGGCTTTTTTGCTCTGGCCTGCCATGTACAACCTGGTCTCAACATCTCATCGGATGCGCCTGACCTCAGAGCCTCTCTCGTTGTCGGGCGCCCGCGGAGACCCCTCGCGCGTGACGGCGTCCCGTTCAGCTTGCGATCCCTTGCCGGATGCACCCGTGGCGCCGGATTTGACGGGCTTGGTGCCCAGAGCAAGCAGGGGCTTGCAATACGTGTCGTCGTCGGCAGCAGGCACCGTGATGGGGATGAGCGCCAGCGCTGCCGGGGCCGCCACCGCAGCCACCACGGCGGCGCCCGCGCGCAGCAGCAGGGGGCCGGGCTCGATCCCGATGTCCGGGTCACCGAACGTTCCGCGCACATAGAGCGGCGTGCGCAGCGAGAAGAACTTCCACTCCAGCGATTCAGGCCTGATCCGCAGATCGAGCTTTTCCGAAGCCAGGTCGATGGTTCCCGTGGCCTCCACGATGGCGTCTTCGGTACTCATCTTGACCACGCGGGTGCGGGCCATTCCGTCCTCTACCGTGAAATCCGCCACGGCACAGCGCAGGCGCACTTCACGGTCCTCGCCGAACAGGCGGCCCACGATGATGCTGCCCACGTTCAGCGCGGCCAGTTCCAGCAGTTGCTTGCTCAGCACGCCTTCCCGCACATACAGCCGCATCTCGCCGGTGCCGTGCCCCAGCAGATCGGCCATGGTGTTGCCGTGGCTCTCCAGAGCGATGGCGCCGTCCATGCGGCCCAGGCTTTTCTTCATGAGCTCGATCTTGGGGAACATCGCAGAGAGCTTGAGACCCTGCACATTGCCCCGGATCTGCGCCTTGAGCGGTGCAGTGCGCCCGTCCAGGTCCACCGCCGATTCGATCTGCCCTTCGGCGACCCCGAAGGTGAGCGGAGCGAGCCGAAGCTGCGCGTTCTTCATCACCGCGCGCACGCTCAGGTCCTGCAGTGGCAGACTTTGCGGCCGGATGATGTGCCTCCCCTTGAAGGTGAGATCCATGTCCATCTTGTCCCACCGCTCGGCGGCAAAACGCGCATCGGGCAGCACCTTGCCACCGCGCCTGGCTTGCCCCGCAAGGGCTGTCTTTTGGCCGTTGCTGCCTGAGCCGCCGCTCTGCTCCGTGCCCACCGTGGGGCCGAGGTCCGCTAGGCGCAGCTGGTTGCTGCTCATGCTGCCTTCGAGGCGGGGGCGCGGCTTGCCCGATGTGTAGCGCACATCGCCGTGGAGGTCGCTCTGTCCCACCTGGCCGTCGAAGCGGCTGTACTGCCACACCGCGCGCTCGGGCTCGAGGCTGCCCGTGAGCCGGCCGCGCGTGCGAAACGCGGGCGTATTGGGCAGCACCAGGCCGGTCACGTCGTACAGGTCGGCCATGCTGTTGCCGCTGAGCTGCACGTCGAAGTCCATTCCCGAGAGCGCACGCGGGTTGGCGAGGAACCCTTCAGCAGAAAGCGCGACGCTGCCAGCCTGCAGGTCGAGCTGCAGGGGATAGTCCACCACCGCGTCGCGCAGGCTGATCACCTGGCCGCCGAGGCCACTGCCCTTGATGCGTGCCTTGTCATACCGGCCTTCCAGCTCGAAACGGATGCCGTATGTCGGCGCGGAGCGAGGCGCCGTGCCTTGAAAGGCGCCGGCCGATGCTGGCGGCGCGGAAGCCGGGGCGGGTCGTGCCGTGGAAGCGGCGGCGGGACTTGCAGCGGGGCCCTGATCTTTCACGCCCGGTGTTGTCGCTGCACGGCGGTCCGCTGCGGGGTTCGCAGGCACCGTTCCCGGTTGCAGCGTTTCCACACGCGCCCGCAGTTCGAGGTCTTTCACTGCGTCGGCGTAGGCAAGACGGCCTTCGCTGATGATGAGCCGGTCCACCTCTACCGTCCAGCGGCTGCGCGGCGCGTTGGCGTCCCGCGGCTGGAGCTGCCAGTTGCCCGCGCCATCCGCGGCCCGTGCCAGCGCGATATCGGGCTGGTCCAGCACCACGGTGTGGATCGACAGGTGTCGCGCCAGCAGGGGCCACACGTCCATGCTGGCGGTCACCTTGCCGATGCGCGCCATGCTGGCGTTGTCGGCACGTTCGGCCCTGCCGTCTGGAGCGGTACCCGCAAAGGGGTGAATGAAGCCCTCGGGGTTCTGCATGACGAGGTCGCCTGCTTTCACCGTCACGCCGGGTATCCACCGGCGCCAGCCCGCTTCATGCGGCTGCGGCCAGCTCCAGCTGGCGGACAGTTCGCCCTGAATCTCGAAAGGCCGCCCCGTCGCCTCGCTGACCTTGGCATTGACCCACGGTTTTGTCTGGGCCAGTTGCGTGAGCGCCAGCGTGGCGACGACCAGCATGCCGATGAACACGGCAGCGATGACGAGCAGTACCTTGCCGAGCGAGGGTCGCCGTCGGCGGGGGCGATGGCCGTCAGCGCTGGACGTGGCGGACGCTGTGGGGTGAGGTGTTGAAACGGAGGGCTCCTGCATGCAGCCCATGCTACGGCCCGCCCGGGCATTTTTGCCGGCGTTAGGCGCGTCTGCGGCAGACTGTGGAGCTTGTCCTACAGGGGCACCCCATGCCGGGGCAGGGGGCTTCTAGAATTCGCTCGCCATGCCGCGTCCCGTCCCTGTTCCCATACCTGCTGTCCGCGATGGCGTCAGTCCGAGCTGCATTGTGCTCCCCGGGCGCGGCGCGGGCACCATGCTCGACTTTCTGGCCGAACGCCTCCCCATGGTCACGCGTGCCGAATGGCTGCAGCGCATTCTTGACGGCGATGTGGTGGACGAGCACGGCAGTGCCGTGACGGAACGGCGTGCGTTTGAACCGGGTGCGCGGCTGTTCTACTACCGCAGTCTGGTTGCCGAGCCCGAACTGCCTTTCGCCGAGCAGGTGGTCTACCGCGATGAGCACCTGGTGGTGGCAGACAAGCCACATTTCATGCCCGTGGTGCCCTCGGGCCGTTACCTGCACAGCACGCTGCTGGTGCGACTCAAGCGGCAACTCGGTCTGCCGGAGCTGTCGCCGCTGCACCGCATAGACCGCGACACGGCGGGTCTGGTGCTGCTGTCCGTTCAGCAGGCAACACGGGGCCGGTACCAGGCGTTGTTCCGGGATCGCCAGATCGTCAAGCACTACGACGCCGTGGCGCCATGGCGCGAGGACCTGGTCTTTCCACGTGAACACGCCAGCCGTGTGGAGGAAAGTACCCAGTTCTTTCGCATGCAGGAGGTAACCGGCGAGCCCAACAGCCTGACCCGCATGGAAGTGCTGGAGGTGAAGTCGCCGTGGGCGCTGTACCGGCTGGCCCCGGTGACTGGCAAGCGCCACCAGTTGCGGGTGCACATGGCAGCACTGGGGCTGCCGCTGCGCAACGATCCGTTTTACCCGGTGGTCAACGATCCGGCGGAGGGCGACTATTCGCGACCGCTGCAGTTGCTCGCGCGTTCGCTCTCGTTTCGCGACCCTTTGTCAGGGGAGCAGCGGTACTTCGAGAGCCTCCAGCGGCTTGAACTGCCGTCCCGTTGACGAGCAGGCGTGACAGGCAAAACTGAGGACAAAGGGCCGGGCAGCATGGAGCAGGCGCGTCAGCCGGTCGATGTCTGCATGCCTGCGCCCGGCCCGTGTGTGCCGATACAAAGCCCGTACGCCACTAGATGCTCGAACCACGCTGTCATTTGGACGACATGGCAAGGCTCTAATGTGATAAAAATGTTGCAAAATGCATCGAAGGCGGAAGTCGGCATCCGCTTGCCGGATCTCCGCAGTTGCCGTCGCAGAAGGACCCCCGATCATGAAAACATCGACTTCCTCGCGTTCCATTGCCTTCAAGCTTTCGTTCACTGCCGTGCTGAGCCTGCTGGTGGTGCTGCTGCTGGCCATCGGGATCGTCAGCACGCTGTTGTGGCGTGATTTCGCGCGGTTGGCGCAGCATGATGCTGCCATGCAGGCGGCGTCGCTCCGCACCCTGGTACAGACATTCGACGAAACGGCGCAAGAGCAGGCGCGGCGCGATTTCGCGTTGTTCAAGGGGGCTTTGCAGGCAAGTTCGCCTTGTCGCAAGCGCCGGGCAGCGACGGCAAGCCCGACGCAGTGCTTTCTTTTGAAGGGGCTGCGCTCAACGCCGACTTCACCGCTGTGGACCGGTTCACCAAGGACAGCCTGGGTGGTGTGGCGACGATTTTTGCCCGCACGGGGGACGACTTCATCCGCGTGACGACCTCGCTGAAAAAGCAGGACGGAGAGCGTGCCTACAAGACGCTGCTGGACCGAAAGCATCCCGCTTACCCGTTGATGGTCGAGGGCAAGACCTATGTGGGGCGCGCCAGCCTGTTCGGGCGCGAGTACATGACCGTGTACGAGCCGATCCGCGAGGGCGATCGGACCATCGGTATCCTGTTCACGGGTTCGGACATCGGTCCCATCCTTTCGAAGCTGGACAAGGTCATGGCCAGCCAGAAGCTGTTTGTCACCGGCGCCGTGTACGCCGTGAACATCTCAGCGGGCCCCGCGCGTGGCAGCCTTTACGGCCTGGCCAGTGGCGCGCAAAAGATCGATGAAGCCAGCAGCGCCGAGGGCAAGGCCTGGCTCGAGTCTGTAGCTGCCGTGGACCAGTCTGGCGAGCTCGAGACGGCATGGTCGGCGCGCAAAGGCTCCGATGGCGCCGGTGAGGCCCGTTTCCTGGCGATCGAGCGGTACAAGCCATGGAGCTGGGCCATCGTTGCCGAGGCGCCGGTGTCCGAGATGATGGCCAACGCGCGCACCATGCTGACCTGGCTCTGGCTTGGCGTGGCCGCAGCGCTGGTCATCCTCGCCGTGGTGCTGGTGCAGCTCACACAGCGGCTTGTGGGTGGCCCTGTGCGGCAGCTCGGGACTGCGCTGGGTTTGCTGGCACAGGGCGACCTGTCGCAGCGCGTCACGGTCAAATCACTGGACGAGATCGGCACGCTGGCCAAGGCGATGGAAGGTTTCCGTGTGCGTCTGGTCGAAAGCCTGGGCACGGTGCGGACCAGCGCCGACAGTGTCTCGGCCGCCAGCTCCGAGATCGCCCACGGCAACCAGGACCTGTCAGCGCGCACCGAAAGCCAGGCCAGTTCGCTGGAGGAAACTGCCGCCAGCATGGAGCAGCTGGGCGCCACCATCCGGCACAACTCCGACAGCGCAGTGCAGGCCAACCGCCTGGCGATGGAGGCCAGCGGGGTGGCTGCCCAAGGCGGCGAGGTGGTTGCCAAAGTGGTGAGCACCATGCATGGCATCAGCGGCAGCAGCAGCAAGATTGCCGACATCATCGGGGTCATCGACGGCATTGCCTTCCAGACCAACATCCTGGCGCTGAATGCTGCCGTGGAAGCCGCCCGTGCCGGTGAGCAGGGGCGCGGATTTGCCGTGGTGGCTGCCGAAGTTCGCAACCTGGCCCAGCGCACCGCCGCAGAGGCCAAGGCCATCAAGGAACTCATTGACAACAGCAGTGCCATGGTCAAGCAGGGCTCGGTGCTCGCCGACCAGGCCGGTACCACCATGCAGGAGGTGGTTCGCTCCATCGGCCGTGTGGCAGAGATGGTGTCCGAGATCAGCGCTGCCAGCAGCGAGCAGACTTCGGGCGTCGGCCAGGTGGGCGAGGCCGTGACCCAGCTCGACCAGACCACGCAACAGAACGCCGCGCTCGTCGAGGAAATGGCGGCCGCTGCCAGCAGCCTTCAATCGCAGGCCCAGCAGATGGTGGCCGCGGTGGCGCACTTCCGGTTATCGGAGGGAGACGCTCCAGGCGGTGTCGCCATGCTGCCCCACCGGAACGACGAGGGTTGACGCACCAGCGTGAGCGGTCTGGCGCCGGTTGCGGACCGCCAGCGCTGGTTGGCCGCAGGCCATCGCGGGATACAATCTGCGCTGTCCGGGAACAAGGAGCCTGCCACGGCTTTCTACCCAGGCAGCCCATTGCACTGATCCGTCACCGGGTCGGTAGTGACAGGCGGGTGTAGTTCAATGGTAGAACGGCAGCTTCCCAAGCTTCATACGAGGGTTCGATTCCCTTCACCCGCTCCAGATTCCTGTCAAAAAGGCCGGCCCCGTGAACACTGGGCCGGCCTTTTTGCTGGTGCGCAGCGTGCGTACGGTGCGAAGTGTGCGAAGGGTTCTCAGAGGGGCGCCAAGGCTTCTCCACCCGAAAATTCAAGCCAAAATAGCCTGGAGTCCTTGTTTTATAATGCTGTGTTGCTATATAAATGATAGCATTTGTGCTATCGTAGGATGTCGCCCAGGCACAGGTACTTGATCTCGACGTAGTCGTCCATGCCGTAGTGCGAGCCCTCCCGGCCCAGGCCGGACTGTTTGACGCCGCCAAAAGGCACATGTTCGGTGGCGAGGATGCCCACGTTGATGCCCACCATGCCGTACTCCAGGGCCTCGCCCACCCGGAAAATCCGGCCCACGTCGCGGCTGTAAAAGTAGCTCGCCAGCCCGAACTCGGTGTGGTTGGCCGCGTCGATGGCTTCCTGTTCGGTCTTGAAACGGAACACCGGGGCAAACGGCCCGAACGTCTCCTCACGGGCGCAGAGCATGTCGGCCGTGGCGTTGGCGATCACTGTGGGTTCGAAAAACTGGCCCGATCCCATGGTCTTCAGCCGATGGCCGCCCGCGACCACCTCGCCACCCTTGGCCAGGGCGTCGTCGATGTGGCGCTGCACTTTCTCCAGTGCCGCTTCCTCGATCAGCGGGCCCTGGTTCACACCCTCGTCAAAGCCGTTGCCCACCTTGGCAGTCTTTACCTTCGCGGCAAACTTGGCCACGAACTCGTCGTACACGCCGTCCTGCACATAAAAGCGGTTGGTGCACACGCAGGTCTGGCCCGCGTTGCGGTACTTGCTGGCGAACGCGCCCTCCACGGCGCTGTCCACGTCCGCATCGTCAAACACGATGAAGGGCGCGTTGCCGCCCAGCTCCAGCGACATCTTCTTCACCGTGGGGGCCGATTGAGCCATCAGGATGCGGCCCACCTCGGTGCTGCCGGTAAAACTGATGTGGCGCACGACGTCGCTTGCACACAGCACCTTGCCGATGGCGACAGAGTTGGCGCTGTCGGCACTCAGGATGTTGAGCACGCCCGCCGGGATGCCCGCGCGGATGGCCAGCTCGGCCGCGGCCAGGGCCGTGAGCGGCGTCAGTTCGGCCGGTTTGATGACCACGGGGCAGCCCGCCGCCAGCGCAGGCGCGACCTTGCGGGTGATCATGGCCAGCGGAAAGTTCCACGGCGTGATGGCCGCGCACACGCCAATGGGTTGCTTGAGCACCAGCAGACGCCGGTTGTTGTCGAACTGTGGCAGGGTCTCGCCGTTCACCCGCTTGGCTTCTTCTGCAAACCATTCTACAAAGCTCGCGCCGTAGGCCACTTCGCCCTTGGCTTCGGCAAGGGGCTTGCCTTGCTCGGCCGTCATGATGCGGGCGATGTCGTCCTGGTGGGCCATCAGCAGGTCAAACCACTTGCGAAGGATGGCGCTGCGCTCCTTGGCTGTGCGGGTCTTCCACGGACCCCAGGCCGCATTGGCCGCAGCAATGGCGGCTTCTGCGTCCGCCGGGCCCAGGTTGGCCACGTCGGCCAGCTTGTGCCCGGTAGCCGGGTCATGCACGTCAAAGCGGCTGCTGCCGGGCAGCCACTGGCCATTGACGAGCGCGTTGGTCTTGAGCAGGGTGGGGTCGTTGAGCAGTGCAAGGGGCGATGAATGCATGGCCGTGGGTTTCAGCTGTTTGACGGGTGGGAGAGCAGGGCGGAGCAGGGGGAAGGCAGGAGCGAGGCGGGTGGGTGCGGGTGCACGCCGGTGACTTCAACAGCGCCTGCGGCCGAAAGAATAGCGCCTTGGCGCGCTGGCGCAGTGTGCCGGTAGCGACATGCCCACAAACCTATAATTGCCGGTTGGCCCACGCGTGCCGACCCTGTGCGGCATCGCCCCGTGCACAACCAACGTACACACCATGAGCAACCCCACTTTTTCCGTCGCCGACATCCGCAAGTCATTCCTGGACTTCTTCGTCTCCAAGGGCCACACCGTGGTGGCGTCCAGCCCCCTGGTGCCCGGCAACGACCCGACGCTGATGTTCACCAACTCGGGCATGGTGCAGTTCAAGGACGTGTTCCTGGGCACCGACAAGCGCTCGTACAACCGCGCCGTGTCGGTGCAGGCCTGCCTGCGCGCTGGCGGCAAGCACAACGACCTGGAAAACGTGGGCTACACCGCGCGCCATCACACGTTTTTCGAGATGCTGGGTAACTGGTCGTTTGGCGACTACTTCAAGCGCGAATCGCTGCACTGGGCCTGGGAGCTGCTCACCACCGTGTACAAGCTGCCCCCCGAGCGCCTGCTGGCCACCGTGTACCAGGAAGACGACGAGGCCTACGACATCTGGACCAAGGAAATCGGCCTGCCGCCCGAGCGCGTGATCCGCATCGGCGACAACAAGGGCGGCCGCTACAAGTCCGATAACTTCTGGATGATGGCCGACACCGGCCCCTGCGGCCCCTGCAGCGAAATCTTCTACGACCACGGCCCGCACATTGCCGGCGGCCCTCCCGGCAGCCCCGATGAAGACGGCGACCGCTTCATCGAGATCTGGAACAACGTGTTCATGCAGTTCAACATGGACGAGACCGGTGCCGTGACGCCGCTGCCTGCGCCGTGCGTGGACACCGGCATGGGCCTGGAGCGCCTGGCGGCCATCCTGCAGCACGTGCACAGCAACTACGAAATCGACATCTTCGACCAGCTCATCAAGGCCGCCGGCCGCGAGACCGGCGTGACCGACTTGGACCACAAGAGCCTGCGCGTGATTGCCGACCACATCCGCGCCACCGCGTTCCTGGTGAGCGATGGCGTGATCCCCAGCAACGAAGGCCGCGGCTATGTGCAGCGCCGCATCGTGCGCCGGGCCATCCGCCACGGCTACAAGCTGGGCAAGAAGACGCCGTTCTTCCACAAGTTGGTGGCCGACCTGGTGCGCCTGATGGGCGATGCCTACCCGTCGATCCGCGAGCAGGAAAAGCGCATCACCGATGTGCTCAAGGCCGAGGAGGAGCGCTTCTTCGAGACCCTGGCCAACGGCATGGAAATCCTGGACGCCGCCCTGGACGGCGGCGCCAAGGTGCTGCCCGGCGATGTGGCCTTCAAGCTGCACGACACCTACGGCTTCCCGCTCGACCTGACCAACGACGTGTGCCGCGAGCGCGAAGTGGAAGTGGACGAAGCCGGCTTCAAGACCGCCATGGAAAAGCAAAAGGCCCAGGCCCGCGCGGCCGGCAAGTTCAAGATGGACAAGGCGCTGGAGTACACCGGCGCGTCCAACCAATTCACGGGCTACGAGAACCTTGCAGAGACTGCAAAAATCGTAGCCATCTATGTAGACGGGACAAGCGCTGCAGCCCTCAAGAGTGGCCAACACGGCGTGGTGGTGCTCGACAGCACCCCGTTTTATGCCGAAAGCGGTGGACAGGTGGGCGACGAGGGTGTGATCACCAGCGGCTCGGCCCGCTTTGCGGTGGACGACACCCTGAAGATTAAGGCCGATGTGTTTGGCCACCACGGCACGCTTGAAGAGGGCACGCTGAACGTGGGCGACACGGTGCAGGCCCAGGTGAACACGGCGGTGCGCGCGGCCACCGTGCGCAACCACTCGGTCACGCACATCATGCACAAGGCCCTGCGCGAAGTGCTGGGCAGCCACGTGCAGCAAAAGGGCAGCCTGGTCAACGCAGACCGCACCCGCTTTGACTTCACGCACAACGCAGCCGTGACGGCAGTCGAGATCCGCGAGATCGAGCGCCGTGTCAATGCAGAAATCCTGGATAACCACCCCACGCAGGCCCGCGTGATGGACATCGAGTCGGCCCAGAAGACCGGCGCCGTGATGCTGTTCGGCGAGAAGTACGGCGACACCGTGCGCGTGCTGGACATCGGCACCAGCCGCGAACTGTGTGGCGGCACGCACGTGCAGCGCACGGGCGATATCGGCATGTTCAAGGTGGTGAGCGAAGGCGGCGTGGCCGCAGGCGTGCGCCGCATCGAAGCCGTGACGGGCGCCAATGCGCTGGCCTACCTGCAGCAGCTGGAAGACACCGTGAACCAGGCCGCCAGTACGCTCAAGGCCCCGGTGACCGAGCTCAATGGCCGCATCGCACAGGCACTGGACAACGCACGCGCGCTCGAAAAGGAAGTGGCAGCGCTCAAGGGCAAGCTGGCGTCGAACCAGGGCGACGAGCTGCTGACGCAAGCCGTGGAAGTGGGCGGCATCCAGGTGCTGGCCGCTGCACTGCCGGGCGCAGATGCCAAGACGCTGCGCGACACCATGGACAAGCTCAAGGACAAGCTCAAGACCGCCGTGATCGTGCTGGCGGCCGTGGATGGCAGCAAGGTGCAGCTGGCCGCGGGCGTTACCACTGACAGCGTGGGCCGCGTCAAGGCGGGCGAGCTGGTGAACTTTGTTGCCCAGCAGGTGGGCGGCAAGGGCGGCGGCAAGCCGGACATGGCCATGGCTGGCGGTACCGATGCGTCCAAGCTTCCTGCCGCCCTGGCATCGGTGCTGCCCTGGGTGACTGCACAGCTGTAATGGCGTGAACCCGTTCTAACGGGTCCGCGAAGTTCGGCCCTGCCACGGGCCGGGCGTCCCGGTCCATGCAGGCCCTCTCGCAGGGTATTGCTCGCCGCAATCGGTGTCCGGTGATGTACTGGATGTACGCAGGTACAGGGTGGTGAAGGCGCTCCCCGGAGCGCCGCACGGACTCAGAACAGTTCGACGCTGTCGTTGCTGACCACTTTGGTCGACAGCAGCCCATCCGCGACCAGCTCGTCGTAATGGCATACCTGGTTACGCCCGTGCTCCTTGGCGTAATACAGCGCCTGGTCGGCCTGGCCCAGGATCTCGACAGGGGATCCCCGTGTGGTGCTCACAAATCCCATGCTCACCGTCACTTGGCCCACCTGCGGGAAGTGGTATTCCTGCACTGCCCCGCGGAAGCGGTTGAACACCTTGTGGGCTGTGCTCAGCGTCGTCGATCGCAGGAGAACCACGAATTCTTCCCCTCCAAACCGGAAGATTCGGTCGTGGCTGCGGAATGAGCTGCGCAGGATGTTTGCGATCAGGATCAGCACCTCGTCCCCATAGAGATGGCCGAACCGGTCGTTCACCTGCTTGAAATGGTCGATATCCACCACAGCCAGCCATTGCTGAACGGGTTCGTTTCCTGAGGCCGCTTCGTCGGCTGCCAGCGGCTCCGCGATGGCGCCGGCCCGGCTGGTCAGGCCCTGCAGCGTGTGGCGCGAAAACTGTTCGTCGAACGTCTTGCGATTGAACAATCCCGTGAGAGCATCCCGCTCGCTGTAATCCAGCAGGCTCTGGTAGTTCTGGTAGACCTGAAAAACGCCCTTGAGCACATCGAGCTTGTGTGCAGAAAACGGGCGCGATTGGGTAATCTCCAGGCAGGTGTGGACCTTTTCATGCATCCACACGGGCAGCCAGAGCACATGGCGTCCCTTGCCGGCCGAGGCCAGCGCACTGTCGCCCTGGGCATCAATGCATTCGCGCAAGGCAGGGTAGCAATCCAGCGATTCGCGGCGGGGGTCGGCGGCGGCCTCGGAATCGGTGGAGACCAGTTCGCCGTTTTCCACCCAGGTGCGGGGGCGTACCAGCGGGTTGCCGCCGTCCGAGAACAGCTCCAGCGCCCGTACTTCAATGATGCCGCTGAGTTTTTGCAGCGTCGAAAGCACGGACACCTCCAGCCGGAGGTGGTCACGGTGGCCGGTCATCTCGACCAGGTTCTGCAGAATGGGCTTCATGGATGTCGGGCAGGAGGGGCAGGAGGGGCTGGAGGGCGCAGGTGATTCAGCTGTTGCGCACGAATACGAGGTCCCACACTCCATGGCCCAGGCGAAGGCCACGGTTTTCAAACTTGGTGAGCGGCCGGTATGCGGGCTGGGGCGCAAAGCCTTGAGCGGTGTTGACCAGCAACGGTTCGGCGCTCAGTACCTCCAGCATCTGCTGGGCGTAGGGTTCCCAGTCGGTGGCGCAATGGATGTAGCCGCCCGGCTTGAGCCGCGCAGCCAACTTGGCCACCAGGGGTGGCTGAATCAGCCGGCGCTTGTTGTGCTTGGTCTTGTGCCAGGGGTCGGGAAAGAAAATGTGGATACCGTCCAGGCTGTCCGGGGGCAGCATGTGGTCCACCACCTCGACGGCATCGTGCTGCAGGATGCGGATGTTCTCGAGGCCCTGCTCGCCAATGCGCTTGAGCAGCGCTCCCACACCTGGCTCATGGACCTCGCAGCACACAAAGTTTTCGCCAGGCCGCACGCCCGCAATGTGGGCTGTCGCCTCACCCATGCCAAATCCGATTTCCAGGATCAGAGGAGCCGTGCGCCCAAACGCAGCGGCAGCGTCCAGCGGCGCCTGCTGGTAGGGCAGCACAAAGCGGGGCCCCAGGTCTTCGAAGGCCTTGGCCTGACCGGTCGTGGTGCGTCCGGCGCGGCGCACGAAACTCTTGATGGTCTTGGGGTGGGTTACACCGGCGGGAGCGCCGCCCGGTGCGCGGGTTGCAAGGGCTGGCGGGGCGCCTTCAGGCGCAGGAGAAGGAGTCAATTCATTCACGGTGTGTGATTGTAGGTTCGTCCCCAGGCGTTGACCCAGTGCGCCAGGGCATCGGGCACAGAAACTTCGCACCCGGTTTCGAGGGCCGGCAGGCCAAGCGCCTGCGCAGCGTCTGCCAGCGCGCGCACGGGTGAGCCCAGGTCCAGCGCCTTCGCGCCGTTTTGCTTGGAGAGCTTCTCGCCGTTGGGCCCGCGCACCAGCGGCGCGTGCAGGTAGCGCGGTGCTGGCAGCCCGAGTGCCTGCTGCAGCAGGATCTGCCGTGCGGTGTTGTCCGCGAGGTCCTCTCCCCGCACCACGTCCGTGATGCCCTGCTCGCCATCGTCGACCACCACGGCCAGCTGGTAGGCCCACAACTGGTCGGCACGGCGCAGCACAAAGTCCCCCACGGCCGAGGCGACGTTCTGCGCCTGCCAGCCAAGGCGCCGGTCATGCCACCACACGTCGTGGCCCACGACGTCCGGCTGCGATCCGCCTGGCACCGCCTCTGTTCTGGGCGCGTACCCGGGCGCGGCGCCCGTGGCCGGCACGGCAAAACGCCACGAGCGCGCCGTCCGGCCAGCCAGACCGTCGCGGCAGATACCGGGGTAAGGCAGGGCCGCATGCCGTTCCCGGGGCTGGCCACGCGCAGCATGGGCATCCTCGATGTCCTTGCGCGAGCATCCACACGGGTAGGCGCGCCCCGGCCGGACCAGCCTGTCCAATGCGCTTTGATACAAAAGGCCGCGGTCAGACTGTCTGACGGGGGGGGCGTCCGGCCGCAGGCCGCAAGCCGCCAGTTGCGCCAGGATGGTCTCGGCGGCTTCGGGGCTGCAGCGGGGGGTGTCCACGTCCTCGATACGTACCAGCCAGCGGCCGCCCCGGCCCTGGTGGGCGGTGCGGGCGTCAAGCCAGCTTGCCAGCGCGGCCACCAGCGATCCGGCGTGAAGGGGGCCGGTAGGCGATGGGGCAAAGCGGCCGGTGTAGCGTGCGCCGGGGGCTGGTCGGGGCGGAGTGCCCAGCGCTGCAGATGGTGAAGGGCCGGGTGCCGCCGTGGGTGCCTCAGCACGCGCCTGCGTGCCCTGGGCTGTCATGCCACGGCAAGTGCCAGTTCAAGGCCTGACACAAACGCATCCTCCACGCGGTGGCCCGTGCACCAGTCGCCGCAGGCGCCGATGCCTGCACTGGCATCCCAGAGGTGGGTACGGCCCAGCGGGTGGGTGGTTTGGGCATAGCGCCAGCGGCGTGTCTGCACATACGAAGGCTCGGCACGGATGCCGGTAACTTCGGCAAAGGCCTTGATCAGCTTGGCCTGCACGCGCGCCTCGTCGTCTTCCAGGTGCTCTGCAGACCATGCCGGGCTCGCTTGCACGGTCCAGCGTTCGACCATGTTGCGTCCGGGTTTGGAGGACTCGCGGGCGAGCCAGGCAATGCGGTGGTGCGTGCTGCGGGCTGCGTTCCACTGTGGGCCGAGCGTGGTCAGGCCCGGCCGCACCGCTTGCGGGTAAGCCAGCATCAGGGTCCAGCAGGGAGCGATGGCCACGGTCGACAGGGCGTCGGTCAGGGGGCTGTCGATGGACGAGCTGGCCAACAGGGCCTGGGCCGGCACGGCGGGCACGGCCAGCAGCACGGCATCGAAACCGGCATAGACGCGCTGCGATCCGTCGGGGCCGGCCGTGCGCAACTGCCATCCGCCGGGGTGGACAGCATCGCGCTCGATGCGCGCCACGCGCGTGTGCACGGCCAGGTCGCCCGACCTGCGCAGTGGCTCTGCCCAGGTCGATGCCAGCGACTGCATGCCCGGGCTGGCCACCCAGTGCGCTTCACCCCTTGCCAGGCCTTCGGCAGCCACGCGTCCTGTGGCGTCCAGGACACGCACAGAATTGGCGCTCCAGCGCTTGCACACGCCTGGCACCGTGTCTATGGCACGGGCAAAACGAGGGTCGCGCACGGTGAAGTACTGCGCGCCCGCGTCGAAATTGCCAAACGGGCTTTCGACCGTGGCGGTGCGCCCGCCCACTTCGTCAGTCTTTTCAAACACTGTCACCCGGTGGCCGGCCTGCACCAGCGTGCGGGCGCAGGCAATGCCCGCCATGCCCGCGCCAATAACGGCGAAGTGCTTGCGTGGCTTGCCCGACCAGGTGGCCGGCACGGAAGAGGGCGCGGGTTGCGCGGTGCCCGAAGGCTGGGCGGCCTTGGTGTTGCGTCGGCGGCGTTCGGCGGGGCGGGTGTCAGGTGTGCTCATGAGTGGCCTTTGTGTGACGGACAGCGAAGAAACTGCGAAGAGCGTGCAACACCAATCACTCTACACGCGCGCGGGACCTGCTGCCGCGTACAAAAGGTCAGAAATGATGGTGGTTTTCCAGCAGAGCGCGGCGCGTGGCAGGGCTTTGCAGTTGGGTCAGCCACCACTGCAGGGCCCGTCCGGGCGCTGTGAACCCTGGTCCACCCCACGCGTAATGCACCCGCACATTGCGCTCGGGTCGTGCCACGCGGCGCGCTACCAGGCGGCCTGCCTCCAGATAGGGCCGCAACATGGGTTCGGGCAGAAAGCCGCCGCCCAGTCCGCGCAGCTGTACCTGTAATTTGGCTTGCATGGTGTCCACGGTCAGCACGTCCTGCCCGCCCAGCAGTCCCATGGTTGCCCCGCCGCGGGTAGCCGAATCAGCCACAGCCACCGCGCGGTGCTGGCGCAACGTGGCATCGGTGATGGGTTCGGGCATGTCCGCCAGCGGATGGTGGGGCGCGACGGCATAGATGAACAGCACTTCGCCAAGAAGCTCCTGCTGCAGCCCGGCCACCTGCGAACCTGCGATCGACACGCCAATCGCCAGATCGGCGCGACCGGATGTCAGGGACTCCAGCGTGCCGGTCATGATGCCGTCGCGAAGTTTCAGACGCGTTGGCGGCGCCATGGCATAGAAGGCGTCCACGAGTTCGAGCATGGTTTGTGGAGAGATGAGGCCGTCCACCGACAGCGTCAGCTGGGGTTCCCAACCCGTGGCCACCCGTCGCACGCGATGGGCTACTGCGTCGATGTCGTGCAGCAGCCGTGCACCCTCTCGTAGCAGCTCGCTGCCGGCCTCCGTGGGCCGCGCCTGGCGCGCACTCCGGTCAAACAGCAGTACATCAAGGGCATCCTCGATCTGGCGAACGCGGTAGGTGAGGGCGCTGGGCACCAGCCCCAGTTCGCGCGCGGCGGCAGCAAAACTCCCTTCCTTGGCAATCACCTGTAGCATGGCCAAGGCATCTGGCGTCAGAACATCGCGGGCGTTTTGCATGGTGGTGGTAGTTTATTTCAGTAAATTTGAATTGATACGACGATTTGCCTGCGGTGTGCCACCCATGCTGCTGCGTACATTGGAGGCTCGAAAGGAATACCGCCATGCTGACAATCCGCAAATCACACGACCGGGGCTATGCCGACCATGGCTGGCTGCAGTCGTTCCATAGCTTCTCGTTTGCCGGCTACTACGACCCGGCGCACATGGGCTTTGGCAACCTGCGCGTCATCAACGAGGACCGCATCGCGCCGGGCACCGGCTTCGGCACGCACGGGCACCGCGATATGGAGATCATCAGCTACGTGCTGTCGGGCGAACTGGCCCACCGGGACAGCATCGGCAACGTCAAGGCGATACCGCCTGGCGACGTCCAACGCATGAGCGCGGGTACCGGGGTGATGCACAGTGAGTTCAACCACGCCGAGGGCCAGACCACGCACTTCCTGCAGATCTGGATCGAACCCAATGTGCGCGGCATTGCCCCTGGATACGAGCAAAGAACCTTTACCGATGCTGAAAAACGCGGTGCGCTGCGACTGGTGGCGTCGCCAGACGGCGCAGGTGGCTCCGTAGGGATCCATGCCGACGCTTCGCTCTACGCAGGGCTGTTCAATGGCAGCGAGGCAGCCTCGATGTCATTGCCGCCCGGCCGCAAGACCTACGTGCATGTGGTGCGCGGTGCATTGGCGGTCAATGGCAAGGCGCTGTCGGTTGGCGACGCGGCTCTGCTGGTGGATGAGCCGACGCTGTCGCTGGCAGATGGCAAGGATGCAGAGGTGCTGGTATTTGACCTCGCAGCCTGAATCCAGACGCATGTCCGGCCGGGCTCTTTTGGCCTGAGGGCACGCGCAAGGTGTTTTGGCATGGTTTTGCGGATGAAGCAGCGCGTGCTCATCTGCTGGTGGAACCCGTCCGCATGCCGGCCAAGGGTCGTCAGGTGGGTTCTGTTGTTGTCGATGTGATCGTCGATGTTGTCTGATCAGGAGATTTCCATGAAAAAAATTGCAGTCGTATTTCATTCCGGCTACGGCCACACCCAGCGTCTGGCGCAGGCTGTCGCCGAAGGCGCCAATGCCGAACTCGTGGTCATTGATGCCGACGGCAACCTTCCCGAAGGCGGTTGGGAGACTTTGGCTGCTGCCAGCGCCATCATCTTTGGTACGCCGACTTACATGGCCGGGCCCAGCTGGCAGTTCAAGAAGTTTGCCGACGCGTCGAGCAAGCCCTGGTTCAGCCAGGCCTGGAAGGACAAGCTCTTTGCGGGCTTTACCAATAGCGCCAGCAATAACGGCGACAAGCAGGTCACGCTGGACTACCTGTTTCACCTCGCCATGCAGCACGGCGGGCTGTGGGTGGGCTCGGGAATGATGCCGGCGAACTCCAAGGCCGCCACGCGCAACGACGTGAACTGGCTTGGTGCGTTCAGCGGCGCCATGGCGCAATCGCCATCTGATGCGTCGGCTGCCGAGATGTTCCCGGGCGACCTGGAGACCGGGCGTCAGTTTGGACAGCGCGTGGCGGATGTGGCCAGCCGTCTACACCGCTGATCCGGCGATATGGCGGCCTGACAAGGCCCGAGCGGGGGAATGGCTCCGTGGCGGTTGCAATGCGGCGGAGCACCGCCGCGTGCATGCCCCAGGCGCCTTTCGGATCGTGTCCGCGATCTCCATCCCCATCCTCAGGCCTTGATCGTGCCACACCCCTTTTGGAGCAGGGGCAGCAGCTCTGATTCGGGTACGGGACGGCTGAAGTGGTAGCCCTGCCCTTGGTCGCATCCCAGGTCCTGAAGAATCTGCACATGGCGAGCCTCCTCCACGCCTTCGGCCACGATGGCAAACCCCAGGCTCTGGCCCATGCGTACCACCGCCGAAACAATGGTCACGTCCTGCGTGCTGCGATGCAGGTCACGGATGAATGCCTGATCGATCTTGAGCGTGTCCACCGGCAAATTTTTCAGGTACGAAAGCGAGGAGTACCCGGTGCCGAAATCGTCGATCGCGATGCTGTAGCCCAGTTCCTTGATGGCGATGAACTTGCCCGTCACGTCCTCCAGGCCACTGATCAGCGCGCTTTCGGTCACTTCGAGCTGGACCAGCCGTGGAATGTCGCGGTCCTCGGCGGCGATGGCGCGCAGCGTCTGCAGAAGGCGAGGGCTGCGGAACTGCGCCGCGGCTACGTTCACCGCTACGGGTACTTCGGTTCCAAGGATGTCGCGCCAGCGGCGGGCAGCGGCGATGGCCTCGCGCAGTACCCAGTCGCCAATGTCAATGATGAGACCGCTTTCCTCGGCTATGGGGATGAAGCTGGCGGGCGGGATGCGGCCCAGCTGCCGGCTTTCCCAGCGCAACAGGGCTTCCGCTCCGACCACCCGGCCCGTCGCCAGCTCCACCTTGGGCTGGAAGGCCAGCCAGAACTCGCCCTGGGCCAGCGCGGTGCGCAGGCCATTTTCAACGCTCAGCCGACGCGACGACTCCTGGAGCTGCCGGTCATCAAAAACACAGTATGTGTTGCGCCCCAGCTTCTTGGCGGCATACATGCCCATGTCCGCGCGGCTCACCAGTTCAGCCGGGGTGCTGCCATGGTCGGGGAAGAGGCTGATGCCCACCGAGGGCGTAACGTGCAGTTGATAGCCTTCCAGCGCGAACGGCCGACGTATCTGGTTCATGAGCTCCTGCGCAAGCTCGATGGCCTGCTCATCACCACCCAGCTGAGGTAGCACCACCAGAAATTCATCACCACCATGGCGCGTGACCCAGGCAGGGGGCATCACCGTCGCCTGGAGGCGCAGCGCCAACTGGCGCAGCAACAGGTCGCCCACCTGGTGGCCCAGTGTGTCATTGATGTCCTTGAAATTGTCCAGATCGATGAACAGCAGGGCCAGTCGGCCTTGGGTATCCCGCGAGCGCCCCAGATCCTGCGGCAGGTCGCGTGCCAGCTTGGACCGATTGCCAAGGCCGGTGAGGGGATCGTGAAAGGCCTGGAACACGATCTTCCGTTCTCTGTCGATTTCTTCGGAGATGTCGCGCAATACCAGCAACAGTTCGACGTCTCCCGGGTTGTGCAAGGGCACGGCGTTGAGTTCTGCCACAAACGCTCGCGCATGTGCCGGTGCAATGCGAAGCTCACCGCGGACCCGCTGGGGCATACCGGTCTGTCGGGCTTTAGCCAGCCATTCGCTGCGCATTTCGCCGCTGGTTTCGTCCAGCAGCCGGAACAGGTTTTGCCAGGGCTGCCTGTGCAGGTCCTGCTCGGCCATACCCATCAGGCGCGCAGCCGCATCGTTGGCATAGACGACCTCACCCGCTCCATTGAGAGCCAGCACGCCATCGCTGAGCGCGCCCAGCGTGGCCTCTATTTCCTTTACGCGCGCCAGCAGTGCCTGCTCGGCCCGAAGGCGCAGTTGGGCTTCGGTGGCGCGTTCGGTGTGGAACCGGTTGAGTGCATCCACCAGGGCGTCCAGTTCGTCTGGCTGCCCACCAGTGGCCCGGCGCTGCAGGCGGATACGGTCCTGGTTGTCCAGCGGATTCAGGCCGCCGACGGCGCGTGCAAGGGCCGACAGGTGGCGCATGATGAGCCAGCGCACGATGACCACGAGGATGGCGGCAATGCTGGCGATCTGCAGGAGCTGGGCTATGGCAATGCGCCACGCGGTTTCGGCCTGCTGGGCGCGCAGTGCAGCGTAAGACTCGTACACCCGGATTTCGCCCAGCTGAGTGCGTCCGGGCGTTGTGCTTCCAGGGTCTGCAATCGGGCTGGTCCAGGTGGTATCGACCGGGGGAAGCTCACCGGGGCGCGAGACAGACATCACCGTACGTTCGCCGTCCAGGACGTCAGCGCGCACGATGACTCCTTCACCCACCATGCCAGTGAGCAGCGCGTGCAGACTGCTATTGTTGAAGTTCCAGAGGCTGTCGCTCAGTGCAGGCAGGTTCTGCTGCACGCTGCTCTGGGCCTGCTCATGGGCCCGTTTCAGCAACAAGGCCCTCTCTTGCGAGACGGCCACCACAGTGATCGCCGCGAATGCCATCGAACTGGCCACAACCACCCATGCCAGGGTTTTGGCGGTCAGCGAGGAGGGCTTTAGGGAAGGCATGGGCCGTGGTGGTGTACCTGCGCCATGACTGCACGGCCGCCGGGTGGTCGGGAGGCCAGCAATAAGCTTGCCAGCGAATGGAGTCATTATGTCGGCGCATGCACATTGACACAACGCACACAGATCGCTACTTTGATTCCTTCTGTGGTCAGAAAGGGGAGCACGCCATGCGACGCCGTCTTTACATCCTGTGGTGGGCGCTGCTGGTGTGCGCATGGGGGGGCAGTGCACAAGCTGAAACACTGCGCATTGCCACGGGCGAGTTACCGCCTTACGCCAGCTCGGCGCGGTCCGACCAGGGGATTTCCCTGCACATCGTCCGCCAGGCGTTTGCGAAGATGGGGGTGCAGGTGGAGTACGTGTTCTTGCCGTGGACGCGCGCCCTGGTGGAAACTCGTGACGGCAAGTGGGACGCCACCGCCGCGTGGGGCCGTAACGCTGAGCGCGACAAGGGCTTCCTGGTCAGCGACAACGTGCTGACCGAGCAGTGGCAGATCCTCTACCGCAATGACCGGGTCTTCCACTGGAGCAGCCTCCAGGACCTGGCAGGTCTGCGCATAGGCGTTGTGGCCGACTACACCTACACACTTGCGTTCTGGCGGATGGTCAGGGACGGCGCCCTGCGCGCAGACGTGGCACCTGACGATGTGAGCAACCTGAACAAGCTCCTGGCGGGTCGTGTTGACGTGGTGCCGCTGGATCGCAACGTGGCCTGCGACCTGCTGGGTGCCAAGTTCACAGGGGAACAGGCACGCCGCGTGAGGGCGCATCCCAAACTGTTTGTACCCGACTTCACCACCCACCTGATGATGAGCGAGAAGCTGCCTGCCAGCGCCAGGCGCATGGAAGTTTTCAACCAGGGGCTGAAGGCACTGCGCCAGTCGGGGGAATACAGCAAGATCCTTCAACAACAGCCCTGTGCCGCTGATCTGGCACAGGCGCTCAAGGGTGGCTGAAATACAGGTGAAAGCTGCTTGTACCGCTTGATTGATAAGGCTCGGCCGCTATCGAATTCAGATCTTTTCGTCGCCTGCCGCGTGCAGGTCGGCGGTCAGCACCGCGCGGTCGTCAAACACGAAGCAGCCGCCCTGGTAGTGCGCGCCGTCGGTCAGTTCGAAATACTTGAGGATGCCGCCATCCAGCTGGTAGACGTGCGGCAAACCTTCCTCGCGCATCAGGATGGCTGCCTTCTCGCAGCGGATACCGCCCGTGCAAAAGCTCACCACCGTCTTGTCCTGCAGCTCGGCCTTGTGTGCGCGCAGTGCGGGCGGAAACTCGGTGAACTTGTCAATGCGCCAGTCGATCGCGCCTTCGAATGTGCCTGCGTCCACCTCAAACGCGTTGCGCGTGTCGAGCGTGACGACTTCGCGGCCTTCATCGTCGTGGCCTGCTTCCAGCCAGCGCCGTAGCGTCACAGGGTCTACCGATGGCGCACGGCCCTGCGCCGGCTGGATGGCGGGATGGTCCATGCGGATGATCTCGCGCTTGACCTTCACGAGCATCTTGCGAAATGGCACGGTGGCCGACCAGCTTTCCTTGGGGTCCAGGTCGGCAAACCGCTCGTCTTCCCTGAGCGCCGCGACAAAGCCCCGCACCGCCGGCGCCTTGCCGGCCAGAAAGAAATTGATGCCCTCAGCCGCCAGCAGCACCGTGCCCTTGAGGTCCGCTGCTACCGCGCGTGCGCGCAGAACGTCTCGCAGTTCGGGGGCATCCGGCAACTGCACGAACTTGTAGCAGGAGATGTTGAGGACGGGCAGGTCGGCAGAGGTCACGGTGAATCTGGCAGTTGTGGGGCTGGAACCGGCGGGCTGTGCGGCTGCGACTATAAGACCGGCAGCCCTGAGCGGGTAGCCCGATGAAGCAGATACGCAAGAGGAGTGGCTCATACGGACGTACCGCCCGGATCCGCGCCATGCCCGTTGCCGCAGGCACTGGTGAGGGTGGGGGCAGACTGCGGCAGCCGCGCCTGTCAGGTGACCGGCGTGAGCAGCGTGGTCTCGATCTTGTTGGCCAGCTGGGCCATGGCCAGGGCTGCCGGGCAGCCGGGCGTCTGAAGCAGCAGCAACTGGCGGCGCATCACGGCGTCGCGCACTGAAGGGTCGGCAGGAATGTCGCCCATGTGGATCAGCCGCACAGGACGTCCCGACTCGGTGGTCACAAAGCGGTCGAGCACCTGCTGCAACTGGCTGGTGATGGCCCGGCCATCGCCTGGGCGGGCAGCCTGGTTGATGACCATGCGCACATGCTGGCGCTTTTGCTGCATCGACAGCACCTTGATGGCTGCGTACGCGTCGGTGAGCGAGGTGGGCTCGGGCGTGGCCACGATGAGAACTTCGGATGCGAGAGATACCGAAAACAGCACCACGTCGGAAATGCCTGCGCCGGTGTCGAGCAGCACCACGTCGTACTTGGGCGTCAGCGCCTGGATCACGCTCAGGAACTGGCTGCGCACCTCCGGCGTAAGCCGCGAATACTCGACCATGCCCGAACCCGCCAGCAGCACATGGAAACCGCCAGGCGCCTGGATCACGGCGCTCTCCAGGGTGGCCTTGCCAGTGAACACATCGTGCAAGGTGATCTTGGGGTGCAGGTTCAGCACCACGTCCAGGTTCGCCAGACCGAGGTCGGCATCGAGCACCAGCACACGGTGGCCGCGGCGGGTCAGGGCCGCCGCCAGGTTGGCCGAGACGAAGGTTTTACCCACGCCGCCCTTGCCGCTGGTGATGGCAATGATGCGGGCGCCCGGCGGGCTGCCGGGTGACGGGGTGTTGGTGGGGGACAGCGCGTCGCTCATCTTCTAACTTTCAGTAGGCGCTGCCTGCAGGGTCAACCGGCGGCAGATCACCCCAGCCCGAGGGGTTGTAAAGCGGGCCGAACAAAAGGCTTTTTTCTTCGGCGGTGACTGTGCTGTCGGGCTGTTCCTCAATACTGATGCGGTTGCGGCCAGCGGCCTTGGCCTCGTAGAGCTGCTGGTCAGCCCGGTCGGTCCACAACAGCGTGGTCGAGCGGATCCACTGCATGGCAAAGGCACCGCCAATGCTCACCGTCACATGCAGCTCTATAGAGGGTGACACCTGCACCGGTGTGTTGGCCACCGCGCGGCGTATCCGTTCGGCCACCATGCGGCCAAAGCCGGCCTGGCAGGCCGGCAGCACGACCGCAAATTCCTCGCCGCCGTAGCGGGCCAGCGTGTCCATCGGCCGCACGCAAGCGCCCAGCGTGCGCGCCACCGATTGCAGCACCACGTCACCGGCCAGGTGGCCATAGGTGTCGTTGACCTTCTTGAAGTGATCGATATCCAGCATCAGCAGCAGCGCCGCCTCGCCCGAGCGGGTGACGCGGTCGATCTCGCGTTCCAGCACGGCACGAAAGTGGCGGCGATTGGCCAGGCCGGTGAGGGGGTCTTTGAGCGAAAGCTCGCACAGGCCGTCAATCACGCCCTGCAGATAGCGCGCAGGTTCCTCGCGCTGCAGCGACGGCACAAGAGTTGCCCCGGACTGCGTGATCAACGCCTGTGCCGTGTCCAGCCGGAGGTCGCGCAGATCTACAAGATGGGAAGCCGCAGAGTCAGACACAGACAGAGCAAAAAAGTGTGTTCGAAGTGTACCAGCGCCTCCTGGGGCCAAACCCGGTCTCTTCAACAGGCTAAACCCTGATCTTCAGGCAGTGGGCTGGGCGGCAGATGCTGCAATGCGATCAGCGCCTCGGCATCGGTGCGGTACAGCGCCAGGCCGCTGGCCGGGGTCAGCAGCCCGGCCTGGCGCAAGACCTGCTCGGCCGGCAACTTCAGGCCGCTCAGGTGCAGCGTGCCACCGCGGGACTGCATCAGCCCCAGAAGGTGGGCAAAAGTCTCCACGCCGGTCACGTCGATCCGGTTGATAGGCTGCGCCATGAGGCACAGGTGCAGGACGTCCGGATGCGCGGCAAGGTGGTCGGCCACCCTGCGCTCCAGCGCGCTGGCCGAGGCGAAGTCCAGCTCGGCATCCATGCGCAGCGCCAGCAGGTGCGGGGCCAGGGGTGGCAGCGCCCACAGGTGGCGGTCGCGCAGGCTGCCGTCGGGGTGCAGACCGACTTCGATGATGCGCGGATGCAGCCGCTGATACAGAAAGTGGCTCAGGTTCATGAGCAGGCCCACCAGCACCCCCCAGTACATGCGCGGCGCGGTGGCCAGGGTCAGCGCGAAGGTCACTCCGGCGATGACGGCTTCCACCCGCGAAATGCGCCAGAGCCCCAGCAGTGCCTTGGGCTTGATGAGGCTGGTTACCGCCGTCACCACCACCGCGGCCAGCACCGACTGCGGTACGTGGTACAGCGCCGGGGTCAGCCACAGCAGCACCACCAGGACCAGCACGATGGCAAACACGGTGGCCCAGCCGCTTTTCGCGCCCGCATACAGGTTGATGGCGGAGCGCGAAAACGAGGCGCTGGTGGCAAAGCTGCCGCACAGCCCGCTGCTGATCTTGGCGAGACCCTGGCCGATCAGGTCCTGGTTTTCGTTCCAGCGCTCGCCCGAGCGCTGGCTTTCCACCTTGGCGCTGGACGCTGTTTCCAGAAAACTCACCAGCGTGACCACCAGTACCGGCATGATCAGCGCCGCAAAGCTGTCCCAGGGCAGGCTGCCTGGCCAGTAGGGCGCCGGAAGTCCTGATGGCAGCGTGCCGACCACGGCACCCCCGGCATCGGCATAACCCAGGGCCCAGCTGAGCGCCCCCGCTGCACCAACGACCACGATGGCCGCCGGAAACCCGGGGCGCCAGCGCCGCGCCAGCACGAGCAGCGCCAGGCTGCCCAGACCGAATGCCGCGGCCGTGAGGTCAAACAGCCCGGGAGATGGCGTCGTGATGAGTGCCCCCCAGTTGGCGCGCAGCCCCAGCAGCGAAGCCAGCTGCGATCCCAGGATGAGGAGGGCAGCGGCCTGCGTGAAGCCGCTGAGCACGGGAGAAGTCACAAGGTTGAGCAGCCAGCCAAAGCGTGCCATGCCCATCAACAGCTGCAGCAGGCCGGACATGATCGCCATCCACGCCGCCAGCGCGACCCAGTCGGCGCTGCCGGGCTCGGCCAGGCCCGTGAGCGATGCGCCGATGAGCAGGCTGGTGAGCGCGGTAGGCCCGACGCCCAGGCGCGTGGATGCACTGAACAGCACGGCCACCAGCGCCGGGATCAGCGATGCATAGATGCCGGTGACCAATGGCATGCCCGCCAGCGCGGCGTAGGCCACGCCCTGGGGCACCAGCATCAGCCCCACGGTCACGCCTGCCATGAACTCGCCGCGCAACAGGCGCGCGTCCGGCCTGGGCCACGACAGAAAAGGAAACCAGCGCTTGAGTGAGGCAATCGTCAGCATCGGCTGATTGTCGCGCCCCGGCGTCCGCCTGGCAGGCGGCGCATTCTGCGCGAGCCACTTGCTGTGCACCACCGGGCGCTACCATTTGCCCATGACCAACCCTGCTTCAGACCATCCCCTGGCCGCTGCCACTGCGCTGATCCATCACAGCTATCTCCCACCTGAAGGCTTCGTGGCGCCACAGCCCGCCGTCTACAAGGCTTCCACCGTGATCTTTCCGAACGTGGCGGCCATGCGCTCGCGCGACTGGAAGGACAAGAGCGGCTACACCTACGGCCTGCATGGCACGCCCACCACCTTCATGCTGGAAGAGCGGCTGTGTGCTCTGGAAGGCGGCCTGCAGTGCCTGTTGGTGCCCAGCGGGCTGGCCGCCATCGGCAGTGTCTCCCTGGCGCTGCTTCAACCGGGCGACCAGGTGTTGATCCCCGACAACGCTTACGGACCTGGCAAGGAACTGGCCCGCGGAGAGCTGGCCCGCTTCGGGGTGGAGCACATCTACTACGACCCGCTGGATCCGCAGGACCTGGCGGCGCGCATCACTCCTGCCACGCGGCTGGTGTGGCTGGAGGCGCCTGGCTCCGTCACCATGGAGTTCCCCGACCTGTGCGCGCAGGCGCGCATCTGCCGCGAGCGTGGCGTCATCAGTGCGCTGGACAACACCTGGGGCGCGGGGCTGGCATTTGCGCCTTTCGACCTGCTGGGCGACGGCCGCCTGGGCGTGGACATTTCCATTCACGCCCTCACCAAGTACCCCAGCGGGGGCGGGGATGTGCTGATGGGCAGCGTGATGACGCGCGATGCCGGCCTGCACATGAAGCTCAAGCTGTCGCACATGCGGCTGGGCATGGGCGTCGGGGCCAACGACGCCGAGGCGGTGCTGCGCTCGCTGCCCAGCATTGGCCTGCGTTATCGCGCCCATGACGAAGTGGCCCGTCGCCTGGCGGTGTGGCTGCAGGACCAGCCCCACATCGCCCAGGTGCTGCACCCCGCCTTGCCGTCATCGCCCGGCCATGCGCACTGGAAGGCGCTGTGCGGTGCAGACCGGGACGGCGTGGGCGCGGCGGCAGGCCTGTTCAGCGTGATGATCGATCCGCGGCATTCGCAGCAGCAGGTGGACGCGTTTTGCGACGGCCTGCGCCTGTTCGGGCTGGGCTACAGCTGGGGCGGGCCCATGAGCCTGGTGGTTCCCTACGATCTGGCCAGCATGCGCAGCCGGCCGTCGCCGCAATTGCGCGAGGGCACGCTGGTGCGGTTCTCGATCGGCCTTGAAACGTTTGAGGACCTGCAGGCGGACCTGGCCCAGGCCATGGCGCGCGCCTTTGCGGCGGGGGCCTGACCGCCGCGCAGGCTTGGGGCAGGGCAGGGTGGTAGTTTCCGCAGTGGCGCAAGGCAGGTCAGTGGCTTAGTGTTGCAGGCACCTGCGGCACCCCGCTGCCAACCCGCTGCCCACCTGCTGACACAGCGCATGACTGCCCTTTCATCCGACAACGCACCCGCCAGCGTGGCCCCTGATACGGCCGCTCCCGACGTACCTGCCCCCGCAGGCAGCGGCGCAACTCCGGCGCAGGCGCCCACCGCTGCCGAAATCGTCGCCCGCGCCGTGGCTGCCGACGGGCGCCGCGCCGCGCCTGCGGTGGTCATCGAACGCCTGCGCCTTGCCGACCCCTGGCGCTGGCTGGCGCTCGGCATGCGCGATGCGCTTGCGGCACCCGGTGTTGCCGCGTTCTACGGGATGTGCTTCTGGATCATGGCGCTCGTGCTGGGCTGGGTGTTCCGTACGCGCCCTGAATACACCATGTCGATCGCCAGCGGGTGCCTGCTGGTGGGCCCTTTTCTCGCCATGGGCCTGTACGACACCAGCCGCCGCCGGGAGGCGGGCCTGAAGCCCTCGCTGGGCGATTCGCTCACGTGCTGGGATACGCACATGGGCAGCATGGGCATGCTGGTGCTGGTGCTGGTGGTACTGGAACTGCTGTGGGGCCGCGCATCGCTGGTGGTGTTTGCGGTGTTCTTCAATACCGGAATGCCCTCCACCACCGGCGTGCTGGAAGCCGTGTTCAGCCCCAGCAACTGGACCTTTGTCGCGGTGTATGCCGCCGTGGGTGGGGTGTTTGCCGCGCTGGTGTTTTCTACCTCGGTGGTGTCGATCCCCATGATCCTCGACCGCGACACCGACGCGCTGACCGCTGGCATCACCAGCATTCGTGTGGTGGTGGAGAACACCCTCGTCATGCTGCAGTGGGGCGCACTGCTCACGCTGATCGTGGCCGCGTCGTTATGGTTCTGGGGCATCGGCCTGCTGGTGGCCGGGCCGGTGCTGGGGCACGCCAGCTGGCATGCCTACCGTGCGTCCGTCAGGCCTGCGGCACTGGTCGGCACCACGGCCTCCGCAGGGGGCTGACGGTGTCCGTGCTGTTACAGTGGGCCTCAACTTTCAGGAAGCAATTACCTTGGCAACACCCAACTACGGCTACGAGAAACGCCAGCGCGAACTCGCCAAAAAGAAGAAAAAAGAAGAGAAGCTGCGGGCCAAGTCCCATCGCGCGCCTGGCGACACCCAGGATGGGCCGGATGGCCAGCCTGCAGATGGGCAAGTGCAAGATGGCAGCGCCGACACGCGCGATGGCGCCAGTGCCGCCCCCGGCCCTGCTGCCGGTTCGGCTGGCTGAATCTCCTGCCGGGTCCGCCTGAAACGGCCCCCTGTGGGCCCTTGTCAGGTTCGCCCGCGTCTTCGGTGCGCCGCCAGCACCGCCCGCACCCGGGCGGTCAGCGCAGCAGCTTTTTCAGTTCGGGCCACACGTTGGCCAGCATCTGCGGATGGGCTTCGGCCCGCGGGTGGATGCGGTCGGCCTGGAACATGCGCGTCGGGTCCGGCCCATCAGCCACGTCTTTCAGAAAAAACGGCACCACAGCCGCCTTGCGCGCCTGGGCGACCTGCGTGAACAGCCCGGCAAAGCGCCGGGCGTAGTCGGTGCCGTAGTTGGGGGGCACCTGCATGCCCACCAGCAGCACCCTGGCCCCGGCTTTTTGCGCGGCCTCGGTCATGGCGGTCAGGTTGTCTTCCACGCTCTTGAGCGGCAGGCCACGCAGCGCATCGTTGCCGCCGAGCTCGATCACCACGTGGCTGGGCTTGTGCTCGGCCAGCAGGGCCGGCAGGCGCGAGCGGCCGCCGGATGTGGTCTCGCCGCTCACGCTGGCGTTGACCACACGCACGTTGAGCTTCTCCCTGGCCAGCTGCTGTTCCAGCAGGGCCACCCAGCCGGTGCCGCGGGCGATGCCGTATTCGGCGCTCAGAGAGTCTCCCAGCACCAGAATCAGCGGCGTGCGGGCAGCCGTGTCGCCCTTGGTTGCGGCCGGTTGTGCCCAGGCGGCAGGCACGGTGCAAAGCCCCGCGGCCGCGGCTGTAAAAGCGCTCAGGATAAAGTGGCGGCGATACAGATGTCGAATCAAAGCAAAGAACCTTTCATGCCCGAGCCCACCACGCCTTCCCACACGGCCGCTTCCACGCCCATCATTGCGGTGGAGCACGTATTCAAGTCGGTGACGGATTCCACAGGGACACTCGACATTCTGCGGGATATCGATTTCCGCCTCGCGCCGAGGGAGACCGCGGCCATCGTGGGTGCATCGGGCTCCGGCAAGAGCACGCTGCTGTCCATCATCGCGGGGCTCGACACGCCTACGCGCGGCACCGTGCGGCTGGACGGCCATGATCTGTTCGCCATCGATGAGGACGCCCGCGCCGCGCTGCGCGCCGCCAAGGTGGGCTTTGTGTTCCAGAGCTTTCAGCTCATGGGCAACCTTACGGCGCTCGAAAACGTGATGCTTCCGCTGGAACTTTCGGACCGGCGCGACGTGCAAAAGGGTGCCCGCAAGGCCGCGGCCGACATGCTGGCGCGCGTCGGTCTGGGCGAGCGCCTGTCGCACTACCCCAAGGTGCTTTCGGGCGGCGAGCAGCAGCGCGTGGCACTGGCACGGGCCTTTGTGGTGCAGCCTGCCGTGCTGCTGGCCGATGAGCCCACGGGCAGCCTCGACTTCGCGACGGGCGAAACCATCATGCGGCTGATGTTCGACCTCAACCGGGAACTGGGGACGACACTGGTGCTGGTGACGCACGACCGTGCCATCGCTGCGCAGTGTGATCGCCGCATCACCATCGAGGCTGGCCGCGTGGTCTGACCGCAGGGAGCTCGGCCAGGTGGCTGTGTGCGGCCTGCGGCGGGGCCCTGGCAGGCACGCTGAAGGCATTTCAAGCCAGTTTTGGGTGTTTTAGGCCGCAAGTCCAGGTTTTATTTGCCTGTATTGCTATAAAAAAGATAGCATCCTCCGGCAGGCCTGTGGCGTCAGCGGATAATCGCACCCATGTCCAGCCCCAAAGTTCTCTTCGGCTTTCACGCCGTGGGCGTGCGTCTGAAGACCGCGCCGAAATCCATCATCGAGATTTACTACGAAGACCGCGCCCGCGAAGCCGGTGCCCGCCTGATCGAGGCCGACAGCGTGCGCATTGCCAAGCTCGCCGGCAGCCATGGCCACCAGGGCGTGGCCGCTCGGGTGGAGCCTGTGGCCCAGGTCACCTCGCTCGACGAACTGCTGGAAAACCTCGAAGCCGCCGGCATCGAGCAGCCCCTGCTGCTGGTGCTCGACGGCGTGACTGACCCCCATAACCTGGGGGCCTGCCTGCGCGTTGCCGATGGCGCTGGCGCGCATGCGGTCATCGCCCCCAAGGACCACGCGGTCGGCATCAATGCCACCGTGGCCAAGGTGGCCAGCGGCGCTGCCGAGACCATGCCGTACTTCATGGTGACCAACCTGTCGCGCACGCTGAACGAGCTCAAGGAACGCAACATCTGGTGCATCGGCACCAGCGATGACGCTCCGCGCACCATCTACCAGGTGGACCTCAAGGGCCCCGTGGCCCTGGTGCTGGGCGCTGAGGGCGACGGCATGCGCCAGCTCACGCGCAAGACCTGCGATGAGCTGGTCAGCATCCCGATGAAGGGTGCGGTGGAAAGCCTGAACGTGTCGGTGGCCAGTGGCGTGTGCCTGTACGAGGCGTTGCGCCAGCGCACGTGAACCCACCCTGAATCCGCCCCTGAACCGGCCCTGAACAGGCCCTGAACAGGCCCTGTTGGGTCCCAGGCGCGCAGCGCTGGATTGCCTGGACAGCGCCGGGCCAGTGCGCACGCGTCCGGGCCCGGGCAGGTGTGGTTGCGCCTTCCGGCCAGTGGCGTGCACGCCCTTGTGGCCTGGCCCGACGGTGCCCCGGCCCGCCTCGGGCCGACCTGAACCTGTCTCTCAGCTGACATCGTTGCGCCGCGTTATCCCGTAGCCTGCGCCACCTTTCAACTATCAGGTCTTGCCTACACCATGAGCCGCCGCCAATTTCTCCTTCGCGCCACACAGGCCGTTGCCGCCACCGGGCTGCCCGTCTGGGCCCACACCGCCACGGCCGCCGAGGAAGCCCTGACCGCGCGGTCTGTCACGCTGGGCTGCTCCATTGCGCTGACCGGGCCGCTGGGCCAGGCCGGCATCGAGCAGGTGGCTGGCATGAAGGCCGCTTTTGCCGAAGTGAACCAGGCCGGCGGCGTGAACGGCCGCGAGATCCGCCTGGAGGTCAAGGACGACGCCTACGTGGCGGCGCGCACGCTGCAGAACGTGACCGAGATGCTCGATGCCCAGTCGGTGTTTGCGTTGATCTCGCCGCTGGGCACGGCCAACACGGCGGCCATCGTGCCGCTCATCGAGTCCAAGGGCATTCCCACCGTGGGCCCCGTCACGGGCGCCACATCGCTGCGCAGTCCGGAAGCCCGGCACGTGTTTTTCCTGCGACCCACCTACCGCGAGGAAACGCAGCGCCTGGTCAAGCAGGTGGTGGACATGGGCCTCAAGCGCATTGCGGTGGTGTACCTGGACAACCCGTTCGGCAAGGAAGTGCTCAAGGACATGTCCAGGGCGCTGGATGAGATCAAGGTCGAACGCGCCGGTGAATACGCGCTGGCGGTGGACGGCAAGAACGGCGCCGAGCTGGCCGACAAGGTAGCCGCCGAGCGCCCGGGCGCCGTGCTGCTGGCCACCACCGGAACGGCCAACACGGCCTTCGTACAGGCCTTCCGCCCCAAGGCGCCTGGCGTGCCGCTGGCGGGCCTGTCGGTCACGGTGGTGTCGTCCGAGCTGCCCAAGCTGGCCGCGAACACGCGCGGGCTGGCGCTGGTGCAGGTGTTTCCGGATGCCACCTCGCAGAAATCGGTGGTGGTGCGCAAGTTCCAGAGCTCAATGAAGGCCACGGGTGCGTTGCCCGCGTACCTGACCAGCGGCAGCGCGCTGGAGGGCTGGCTCAACGCGCAGATCATGGTCGAAGGTCTGAAAAACGCGGGCAAGGAGCCCACGCGCGAGCGCCTGCGCGCGGGGTTGGCGGGCATCCGCTCGCTGTCGTTCGGTGACTTCAACATCGGCTTTGGCAGCAAGGCACCTTACATCGGCTCGGACGCCATCTACCTGGCCATCTATGCCGACAACGGCCGCCGCGTGAGCTGACCGGGGTGCCGGTGCGGCCTGCACCGGCCGCACTACGGGCCTGACGTGTCGAATGACTTAGACCAGTCCCAGCGCACCCAGCAGCGCGCCTGCTCCCAGCATCCAAAGCAGGTGCAACTTTGTGCGCCACACCAGCAGCATGGTGGCGGCGGTCAGCAGCCACAGGGGCCAGTCCAGCGCGGGCACGCCGTGTGCCCTGGCCAGCACCCATGACGTGGCCAGCAGCAGGCCAATCACCACCGGCGCCATGCCCTGCTTGAAGGCCCGCACCGCGCGCCGCTCGCGGTTGCGGTGCCCCCAGCGGGTGGCCAGCCACGTCAGCAGGCTGCTGGGCAGCATCACACCCAGCATGCACAGCGCCATGCCCAGCGTACCCAGCAGCCAGCCGGCTGCGCCGCTTCCACCTGCGGTGATGCCCACGTTCCACCCCAGCAGGGCCACAAACAGCACGTTGGGGCCCGGGGCGGCCTGGGCAATGGCAATGGATGCGCTGAACTGCGGGTCGGTCAGCCATGCGTTGCGCTCGACCAGGTAGCGGTGCATGTCGGGTGCAGTGGCAATGGCGCCACCCACCGCCAGCAGCGACAGTGACATGTAGTACAGGAACAGGTGGAGCCAGTCCATGGGCCCCAGATTCAGCAGTGGCGCAGCGGCGGCGGCAACCGTAGCGGCCGCGTTGACTTCGGCGGCGCTCATGGCGCAATCCTCCGCCATGTCAGCACGCAGGCGGCCCCGCCGATCACGGGCAATATCCAGTACAGCGGCCACTGAAGCACCGCCATGGCTACCATGGTGAGGCCTGCCAGTACCGCGCACAGGACCCGCCCCAGCGGGTGGTTGCGGATGGACGCAAAGAGCTTGATCCCCACACCGGCGATCAGCCCGGCAGCCACGGCGCCCATGCCGCGCAGAGCACCCGCCACGGCCGGGTGGCTGGAGAACTGGGCATACACCACGGCCAGCGCCAGCACCAGCATGAGCGGAAAGGTGAGCATGCCCGCCAGCGCCGCCAGCGCACCGCGCAGCCCGAAGTAGCGGTCGCCGATCATGATGCTCAGGTTGACCACGTTGGGGCCCGGCATGATCTGCGCCACCGCCCAGTCCTCCAGAAACTCCTCGTTGGTCATCCAGCGTTTCTTCTCCACCAGCTCGCGCTGCACCACCGCCAGCACGCCGCCAAAGCCCTGCAGGGCCAGCCAGGTGAACGACCAGAACAGGTCGGCCGGACTGCGAGGGCAGGGGCGCGGAGCAGTCTCGGGCATTGGCTGGGAGGGGGCGGCGGAGGAGGGCGGCACAGGCATTGTCAGGGCGATGGCAGAAGAAGGCAGGGTCGGAAAAGCAGGGTGCCCGGGAGACTGGGTTGCGCCAAGGGGTCGCCATTCGGTGGCCGGGCTCGAGGTTGCGGCATGCCGTTCTCCCCGGCCATCGGCCGCCCCGTGCAGGCCTGCCATTGTGCCGCGGCGCTGCGAGTCTTGCGTGCGCGGCCACCGCGCTGTCGTCGGCTTAGGGCGGTGGCGCTATGCCTGCCCCGGAACAGGCGCAGGGTGGTTGGCCTGCGCCAGCAGGTGGGCTTCAAACACCTCGGCAATGGGCGTATGGCGCTTGCCCCGGGGCCGCACGATGTGCCACTGCGAGCCGATGGGGAAACCCGCCACGTCCAGTACCGCGAGTCCGTGGGCCGCATGCGCGTCGTGCAGTGAATGCACCGACAGCACCGACAGCCCCAGGTTGGCCGCCACGGCTTCCTTGATGGCCTCGTTGCTGCCCAGCTCCAGCCGCACGCGGGGCACAAAGCCGACCGCCCGGCAGTGCGCATCGACCGCCATGCGCGTGCCGGAGCCCCTTTCGCGCAGGATGAAGCGCTCGTCCTGCAGGTCGGCCAGCGCCAGCCCCTTGCGGCGGGCTAGCGGGTGGGCGGCAGGCGCCACCAGTGCGAGCGGGTTGGGCATCAGCACCTGGTCTTCCAGGTCCATGTCGGCGGGTGGCATGGACATGACATACAGGTCGTCCAGGTTGTCGCGCAGGCGGGCCACCACCCCGTCTCGGTTCAGGATCTGCAAGGCCACGTCCACTTCGGGGTGCTCGTCGCAGAACCGTCCCAGAAGGCGGGGGATGAAGTATTCGGCGGTGCTCACCACGGCCACCTTCAGCCTGCCGCGGCGCAGGCCCTTCATGGCATTCACCGTCTGGCCGAAGGTGTCCCACTCGGCCACCATGGCCCGCGCCGTGGCCGCCAGCTCGCGCCCGGCCTGCGTCAGGTGCACCTTGCGCGAAATCACTTCGTACAGCGGCAGGCCCACGGCTTCGGCCACCTCGCGCAGCTGCATGGATGCGGTGGGCTGGGTCACGTGCATGGCCCGGGCGGCGGCGGTCACACTGCCCGTGTCGGCCAGCGCCAGAAACAGCCGCAGCTGCCGAAAGCTCACGTTCATAGATAAAAATGTATGTTTATAGGTGGATGAATCGATTTTACATAACGGGTTCGCGCCCGTAGCATCCCGCCCAGTTCACAAAAACACACAACAACTCCATGCAGAACCTGCTTGATCCCGCGATCCTTTTCTTTGTGTTCGGCGTGTTTGCCGGCGCTGTGCGGTCCAACCTCGAAATCCCGCCCGCCATCGCCAAGTTCCTGTCGCTGTACCTGCTCATGGCGCTGGGCCTCAAGGGTGGGTTTGCGCTGTCGCAGTCGGGCTTTGGCGCACAGGTGGGGGTGGGCCTGGGCGCGGCCCTGACCATGGCTTTTGTGGTGCCGCTGCTGGGGTATGCCTTCCTCAAGCGCCACGTGTCCCGCTTCGACGCGGCTGCGGTGGCGGCGTCTTACGGCTCGGTGAGCGCGGTGACGTTTGTCACGGCCATGCAGTTCCTCGAAACCAACCAGCTGGCCTACGGCGGCCACATGGCGGCGGCCATGGTGATCATGGAATCGCCCGCGATCCTGATTGCCGTGCTGCTGGCCAACCGCCTGCGCCAGGAGGCCGCAGCGGCGGTGCCTGCCGGGGGGCTCGCAAGCGGTGGCGCGGCCGCCATGGCTGGCGCGCCCGGTGCGACCGGCGCCGCGTCTCCCCTGTCGCTGCGCAAGGTGCTGCACGAGTCGTTCACCGATGGCGCGCAGATGCTGTTGCTGGGGGCGATGGTCATCGGCTACGCCACAGGCGATGCCGGCAAGGCCGTCATGCAGCCTTTCTCGGGCGATCTTTTCAAGGGCATGCTGGCGTTCTTCCTGCTGGACATGGGCCTGATGGTGGCGCGCAATTTCTCGTCGGTGCGGGGCAAGTCGCCGGTGCTGGTCGCCTATGCTGCCGTGGCGCCGTTTGTGCACGCCTCCATCGCGCTGGCCCTGGCCGCGCTGCTGGGCATGTCGGCACCTGACGCGGCCCTGCTGATGGTGCTCTCGGCCAGCGCGTCGTACATCGTGGTGCCCGCGGTGCTGCGCTATGCCGTGCCCGAGGCCAACCCGTCGCTGTATTTCGGGCTGTCGCTGGGCGTGACCTTCCCTATCAACATGCTGATCGGCATTCCGCTGTACACCAGCCTGGCGGTGCGCGTGCTGGGCTGACCAGGGCGGTCGCACGGGTGTCAGGCGCTGGCCGCGTTGCGCCGCTGCGCTACTTACACTGAGGGCTCTCACAGGAGCCTGATCCATGAAACTCATCCGCTACGGCGAGGCCGGGGCCGAGCGCCCCGGCATCCTTGATGCCCAGGGCACGCTGCGCGATCTGTCGATGCTGCTGCCCGACATTGGCCCTGCCCAGCTGAACCCCCGCACCCTGGCCGCACTGGCCGCCATCGACACCAGCCGCCTTCCCACCGTGCCCGGCACCCCGCGCCTGGGCAGCCCCGTGGGTGGCGTGGGCAAGATCGTGTGCGTGGGCCTGAACTACGCCGACCACGCCAGAGAGGCCGGCCTGCAGCCGCCCGCCGAACCCGTGCTGTTCATGAAAGCCGTGAGCGCGCTCAGCGGCCCCACGGACGATGTGCGCATACCCCCCGGTGCGGTCAAGACCGACTGGGAGGTCGAGCTGGGCATCATCATCGGCACCACCGCCAGCCATGTGACAGAGGCCAACGCACTGGCCCATGTGGCCGGCTACGTGCTGGCCAATGACGTATCGGAGCGCGCCTGGCAGATGGAGCGCGGCGGCCAGTGGGACAAGGGCAAGAGCTACGACACCTTTGCACCCATCGGCCCCTGGCTGGTGACCACCGATGAACTGCCAGACCCGCACGCCATCGACCTCTGGCTCGAAGTGAACGGCCAGCGTGTGCAGCAGGGCAGCACCGCCCACTTCATCTTTGGCGTGCCCACCGTGGTCTCCTACATCAGCCAGTTCATGACGCTGATGCCCGGCGATCTCATCCTGACCGGTACCCCGGCGGGCGTGGGTCTCGGGCAAAAGCCTGTGCCGTGGTTCCTCAAGGCCGGAGACTTGGTGCGGCTTGGGGCCTCGGGGCTGGGCGAGCAGGTGCAAAGATTCGTGGGGGGCTGATGCAGTGGGCCCGCGTTGCCCTGACACACATCTGCGCAACCGCCTGACAGGCACGGGGCCCTCTTCGGCGCACACTCCGCCTTGATGCAGCCCGTGTGCTGCCACATAAGGCGTGCCATGGTGCTTCTCCCTGGTGGTGCAAAACCCCGTCCGGATCGACTGCGGAGCAGGCCTTTCCCCTCGCACCCGACCCGGTTGGCGCTTTGCCGCTGGCGGGTGTTGGCGGCCATGGGTGCGTTTTTCGCGCTGTGCGCGTGCGGCGGCCCCGCAGCGCAGCCACCCGAGGCGGGCATGGGCCGGTCTCCCGCGTTGCCACCGCCTGCCAGGGCGCTGATTCCTACCGTCCACATTGCCCCTGCCCTGGGGTGGCCTGTGGGCAAACAGCCCACGGCCCTGCCAGGCCTGCAGGTGACTGCGCTGGCCACGGGGCTGGACCATCCGCGCTGGCTGCTGGTGCTGCCTAATGGTGACCTGCTGGTTGCCGAGAGCAACGCGCCCCCAAGCCTGACGACACTCCAGGCATCAAGGGCTGGGTCATGAAGTGGGTGATGAAGCGTGCCGGTGCGGGCGTGCCATCGGCTGACCGCATCACCCTGCTGCGCGATGCCGATGGCGATGGGGTTGCCGAAATTCGCACGACCTTCCTCGCCAACCTGCATTCGCACTTTGGCATGGCCCTGGTGGGTAACACCCTGTACGTGGCCAATACCGATGCCGTGCTGCGCTTTGACTACACCCCGGGGCAGACAAGCCTTGTGGGCCCTGGCACCCGGCTCGTCGAACTGCCCGCAGGCCCCATCAACCACCACTGGACCAGGAACCTCATCGCCAGCCCCGATGGCCGCAGGCTGTATGTGACCGTGGGCTCCAACAGCAACGTGGCAGAAAACGGCATGGCCGCCGAAGCCGGGCGTGCCGCCATCTGGGAGGTGGACCGCCTGACCGGCGCCCACCGGGTGTTTGCCTCCGGTCTGCGCAACCCCAATGGCCTGGGATGGCAGCCCGACAGCGGCGTGCTGTGGACGGTGGTGAACGAGCGCGATGAACTGGGTAACGATCTGGTGCCCGACTACCTCACCGCGGTCAGGGAAGGGGCGTTTTACGGATGGCCCTACAGCTACTTCGGCCCAAACGTGGACCCACGCGTGCAACCAGCCCGGCCCGACCTGGTAGCCCAGGCCGTCGTACCCGACTACGCACTGGGCTCACACGTCGCTCCGCTGGGCCTGGCTTTTACCGCCGGGCTGGCGCTATTGCCCGAGTTGGCCAGTGGCGCCTTTGTGGGCGAGCATGGCTCCTGGAACCGCACCCCCCGAAGCGGCTACAAGGTGGTGTTTGTGCCGTTTGCCAATGGTCAGCCGGTCGGCCTGCCGCTGGAGGTGCTGACAGGCTTTGTCAGCCCCGAGGGCAAGGCCTGGGGCCGCCCGGTGGGCGTGGTCGTGGACGCGCGCGGTGCCCTGCTGGTTGCTGACGACGTGGGCAACACCGTGTGGCGTGTGAGCAGTGTCGCCAGACCTTGACCCACCGCCCGATGCAGCCTGCTTTGCCAGCCGTTTTTCTTGACCCCAGGACATGCCCATGATCTCTGCCACACGCCGCCTGCACCTCGAGCGCCATCGAACCGACCGCATTGGCTGGCTGCGCGCCGCAGTGCTGGGGGCCAATGACGGCATTGTCTCGACCGCCAGCCTCGTGGTGGGCGTGGCGGCAGCGCAGTCCAGCCAGGCCACCATCGTGATGACGGCGGTCGCTGGGCTGGTGGCCGGCGCTATGTCGATGGCCGCTGGCGAATATGTGTCGGTGCATTCGCAGGCCGACACCGAAAAGGCCGACCTTGACCGGGAGCACGCCGAACTGGCTGCCGACCCCGCGGCCGAAGCCCGCGAGCTGACCGACATCTATGTGGGCCGGGGCCTCACACCTGAACTGGCCCTGCAGGTGTCGGAGCATCTGATGGCGCACGACGCACTGGCTGCGCATGCGCGGGACGAGCTGCAGGTTTCCCAGGCGCTGGCCGCCCGCCCGGTACAGGCCGCTGTTACATCGGCCGCCGCTTTTGCCGTGGGAGCTGCGTTGCCCCTTGCCGTGGCCACGCTCGCGCCCAGGGCCAGCCTGCTTTATTGGGTAGCGGCAACGGCCATGGTCTTTCTGGCGTTGCTGGGCGCCGTGGCCGCGCGCATGGGCGGGGCGGGCATGGCCGTGGGGGCCGGACGCGTGACATTCTGGGGCGCCCTCGCGATGGCCATCACCGCCGGGGTGGGCGCGTGGTTTGGTGCGCCGGTGTAGCGCCAGCCGGTTCATCCAGTGCATGGCGCCGCACCACAGGCGGGTGCCAGACTGCTGCCTGGCCTTCGCGGTCTGCAAGGTCGCCATGGCGCGAGGCCCCGCGCCGCCTCAGCGCTCCAGTTCGACCGACTCCACAAACACCAGTTCGCAGGCATTCGCACCCGAGTCCGAGCGGGTCAGCGAGCTGGTCCAGGTCCAGCCGCTCGCATGCGATACCTGCACCAGCTGCCCGGTGATGCGCACATAGCCACCGGCCTTGACCTGCCTGAGCGCGCGTTCTACCGCCGGGGTGGCCGGAATCATGTGCATGTTGGCCGATGACTCGACGATCTCCTGCACCGGGATGGGCGGCTGCTCGCGCCATGAGTAGCGGTACCACCGGCCGCCTTGCGTGATGTTCAGCGGTTCGTACACCTTGGGGTCGGCCATGCGCTTCCAGCCCAGCGCCAGATCCACGGGCGACAGATCGGCTTCGCGCCCCAGGCGGTAGTCCTCGCGCGCCAGCACCCGCGCGCGCACAGCAAAGCTCGCCAGCGGCTTCACCTGATACCCCCGGAACTCAAAACCCTTGCCGCTGGCCGACCCTTGCACGGGGCCGTCGCCTGCCGGGAATACCGCGCTGGCGCCCGCGTAGCTTTGCAGCTTCTGGTCGGCATTGCGCACCCGCAGGGCCTCGATACCGAAGAACGCCACCACGAGGACGAGGGCGATCTTGATGAGCGTGATGAGGTTCATGCGGCTTGGGGCGAGGGGTAACGAATTGTGCACACAGTCCGCGCATCGGCCACGGGCCCGCCTTTGCGATGGAAAGCCAGGGTCCAACATGTGTCTGTACTGATGCCGTAGTGCGACGTTGCACAGGCGCGCTGCGTCCGCACCACTGGCGGCGCTGGCTGACACCCGCAGGGCCTGCGCGCTCGCTCCGGCGCGGGCGCGGCGCCTTCACAGTCGGCGCATGCCAACACACCTGTATCCTGACCATTGCTCCAGCGTCGCCCCACCCAGTGGTACGTTGGCGTGCGCTCCCCGCAGGCGCGGCGCTTGTTACCCTGTTCACAGCGCGGCGTGCGGGTGCTGCGCATGAACGCCGACCTGTCGTTCAACCTCGGCTACGCGCTGGTGGGCCTGCTGCTCATCGTCATGACGCTGAGCAGCTCGTTCATCGCCCGCGTGCCGCTCAGCTCCGCCATCCTATACCTGGCGGTGGGGGTGGGCGTTGGCCCCGCCGGGCTGGGCCTGCTCACGCTGGACCCGCTGGACGACTCGCACCTGCTGGAGCGCCTGACCGAAGTGGCCGTGCTGATCTCGCTGTTTACCGTGGGCCTCAAGCTGGAGCTGCCCTTGCGCGACCGGCGCTGGCGCATTCCGCTGCGGCTGGCGTCGGTGTCGATGGTGCTCACCGTGGGGGCTGTCACGACCGCGGGCGTGTGGCTGCTGGACCTGCCCCTGGGCGCTGCCGTGCTGCTGGGGGCCATCCTGGCACCGACCGATCCGGTGCTCGCGTCCGACGTGCAGATGTCCGACCCGCACGACCGCGACCGCCTGCGCTTTGGACTGACTGGCGAGGGGGGCCTGAACGACGGCACCGCCTTCCCGTTCGTGATGCTGGGCCTGGGCCTGCTGTCCTTGCACGACCTGGGCGACTGGGGCTGGCGCTGGTGGGCGGTGGACGTGGCGTGGGCCGTCGCGGGAGGCCTGGGCATTGGCTACCTGCTGGGGGCTGTGGTGGGTAGCGCCATCCTGTATCTGCGCACCCACCACCGCGAGGCGCTGGGGCTGGATGAGTTCATGGTGCTCGGCCTGATTGCCCTGGCCTACGGCGTCGCACTCTTGGGTCATACCTATGGTTTCCTGGCGGTGTTTGCCGCTGGCCTGGCGCTGCGGCGCGCGGCCGTGACCCAGCCCGCGTCACCTTCCGCGCTGGCGACCCCGGCAGACGCCGATCCGGTCGAAAGCCCCAATGATCCGATCGCCGGTCAGCGTCAGGCCCGCACCCAGCCCGGCGGACCGGGCTTTGCCACCGCCAGCGGCACAGCCCCCGGCCAGATGATGGACAGCGTGGCCCGCTTCAATGCGCAGCTCGAGCGCGTGGCAGAAGTGGCCGTGGTACTGGTGATCGGCGCGCTCCTGACAGAGCTGCACTACGGCCTGGAACTGCTGTGGCTCGTGCCGCTGCTGCTGCTGGTCATCCGCCCGGTGGCGGTGTACGTGGGCCTGGCAGGGCTCCGGGGCGTGGGCATGGCCGGGCCCGAGCGCCGTCTGATTGCCTGGTTTGGCATCCGCGGCATCGGGTCGATGTACTACCTTTCGTATGCCATCAGCCACGGCCTGGCAGTGGCCCACGCCGAACGCCTGGCGGCCATCACCCTGACGGTCATCGTGGCCTCGGTGTTGGTGCACGGGGTCACGGTCACGCCGCTGATGCGCCGGTATGAAAGGCGCAAGGAAGTCAGCGGACGCAAGGCCAAGGTCACCGGTCCGAACGAGAAAAGGGATTCAAGGGCGCCGTAGCGCGCGGCCTTTGCAGCGCCAGAGCCGTCCAGCTGCAGCATGGGACGACTGTGCATCGGCAGCCTGCCGCTCTGTGTGGTCGTGGGGCGCCTTCTGTCGAGCCCGTGCGCAGCTCGTGGTGTCAGGCGAAAGTGTTGACGTTGGTGCCCAGTGTGCCGCTGGTGGCCAGCGCAGGCTGGGGCATGGTTTGCGCCACGGCATCCAGCATGGTGGCTGCAGACGAGGCCTGGATATCGAGCGCTTTTTTTAGCACCGCGATGTTGACGGCATCGGCGCTTTGGGCGCTGGCCATGGCGGTGGCGGTGTTGACAATGCTGTTGGTGAGGGCGACGTCCATGGTGACTCCGGGTTGCCTTTTGTTTATCGGCACCCGGGGCGGCAACTTGAGCAGCCACTGGTGCCTGCATGCGCCGCGCTACTCCAGCGCGGGCACACCAATCGCTGGGCAGTCCGACAGGTCGGAAGGCCGCTCTTGCTTCAGCTGGCCGGCAGCGTCGCGCAGCGCGGTGCGAAGGCCTTCCTCCAGCGTGGGGTGGTAGAACGGCATGCCCAGCATGTCGTGAACCGTCATTTTCTGCGTCAGTGCCAGCGCCAGCAGGTGGGCCAGGTGCTCGCCGCCGGGCGCGCACAGTTCGGATCCGCGCAGCTGGCCTGTGTTGCCGTCCGCGTACAGGTGCAACTGGCCGCGGTTGCGCCCCGCGGCACGGGCGCGGCCCTGGTCCTCAAAGCTGGCTTTTCCGGTGACGATGGTGGCGGCGTCAAGCTGCGCCAGGCCCTGGCCCACCACGGCAGTTTGTGGCGCACTGAAAACGATGGACAGCGGCACGCGGCGGTCAAACCGCCGGGGCTGCGCAGGCCGCAGGGCATTCATGCCGGCAATGTGGCCTTCGTCGGCGGCCTCGTGCAGCAGCGGCACCTGCGTGTTGGCGTCGCCCGCCATGAAAACGGGCAGGTCGCCCACCTGCATCGTGTGCGCATCCACGGGCGGCAGGCCTTTGTCATTGAGCGGCACACCCAGGGTTTCCAGGCCCAGGTGCTCGATGTTGGGAATGCGGCCGATGGCCGCCACCACATGGTCCACGATGGCAGTGTGGCTGCCACTGCGCACCTCGATGCCGCCGGGCACCTCGCGCAGCTCGGCCGCCGGACCCACATGTAGGTGCATGTCGGCCTTGAGGGCCGCCGTCAGCTCTGCGTTGATGGCGGGATCGGTCAGCCCGGCAAATTGCGCCGATGTGGAAAACGCCCACACCGTCAGGCCCAGTCGCGCCAGCGCCTGCGCAATCTCGACGCCAATCGGCCCCATGCCGATCACGGCCACGCGCGGGCCCAGGTCGGGCTGCTCGAACAGGTTGTCGGTGGTGAGCATGCGCTCGCCAAACGCCAGCCATTCGTCGGGCAGGTGGGGGCGCGAGCCCGTGGCGATGACGATGCTGCGCGTGTCGTAAGCCCGACCATCAATGTCCACCCGCTGCGGGCCCAGAACGGTGGCCCGGCCAGCGCGCTTGCTGCGGCCCAGCTGCGCGGTGGCTTGCAGGGCGCTGGCGGCGAAGTGGTCGCGCAGGGCGCGCACATGGCGCAGCACCGCCGGGACGTCTGCGCGCAGCCCCTCGGTGCCCTGCACGCCAAAGGCGGCCAGTGCATGACGTCGGTGGAATGCGTCGGCCACCTCGATGAGTGCCTTGGATGGCATGCAGCCCACGCGGGCGCAGGTCGTGCCCCACGGGCCCTCGTTGACGATGAGAAAGCGCTCGGTGCGCTTGCGGACTTCACGCAGGGCGGCGAGGCCGGCAGTGCCTGCACCGATGATGATGGTGTCGAGCGGTGGGCTCATGTACTCCTCTCGGGGTGTCTTGGAGGCCTGGGCAAACTGGCGACGAAGGCGCCTCAGTCATGCCCGGGCGATGTGCCGGACGAGTTTGGCCCAACCGTGGTGCGGCCCGTGTAGGCGCATTGCCTGATCGGCGCTGGGCGAAAGGTGGGGAGCCTCTGCGCGTTCACCGGGTGCCGTCGGGCCCCTTTGGCACGGCGATGCGCGCGATGCCGCACCGCACCGCCCCGGCGGGCAGGCGGGCAGGCCGGCAGGCGGGCCAAGAACACGCCTTTTGCATCGTGGCGAGCCCTGCAGCGCACGGGCGAGGGCGGTCTGGTCAGGGGCGCGGCCAGCCCACCCGTCCCTGGCCACAATCGTTGATGCGCTCCACAAACGCCGTCACCTGTGTTTCAGGCAGGCGCAACTCCAGCGTCACCAGGCTGTGGTGCTGCACCTGCAGCAGTTCGGCACCCGCAGCTTCGATCTCGCGGCGCAGCAGGCCTTCCAGTGCGTAGGGCACCTGGCAGTGCAGGGTGGCCATGCGCTGCAGCGTGACCTTGGGTGCGGTCAGCAGGGCCTGCGCCACCGCATCGGTATAGGCCCGCACCAGCCCGCCAGCACCCAGCTTCACTCCGCCAAAGTAGCGCACCACCGTGGCCAGCACGCCGTCGAGGTCCTGGTGGCGCAGCACATCGAGCATCGGCCGGCCGGCGGTGCCGCCGGGTTCTCCATCGTCCACGGCAGCAGATTGCCCGCCTGCCAGCAGGGCCCAGCAGATGTGCGCAGCGCCCGGGTGCTGCTTCCATAGCGCATCGACAGCAGCCTGTGCGCTGGCGCGGTCGGCCATGGGCTGCACGCAGCCGATGAAGCGGCTTTTCTTGATGACGAGTTCGCTGTGCGCCGGGGCAGCCAGGGTCTGGGGCATGGGGGCGTGAGTTTAAGGCGCCAGTGTGTGGAGCAATCGCAATCGCAACCGCAAGGGCCAGGAGTGGGACGCGCGCAGAAGGGTCCCGGACCGGTGGCAGCGCCGGGTGTTGTTTGGCTGCCACGTGCGCAAATGTGCCGCTATTCCTACATATGCATTCAACCGACCGGCTTTACTCTGTGGCTACGTCGTTTCACGTGCCCGGGCGCTGCTGCGGCCCCCACTCCCAGGAGTTGCCATGTTTGCCATTCGTTTTGCCACTGCCTTGCAACAGACGCTGGCGGGGCGCGCCCTGGTGGAGGGCGGTGCCAGTTTGCCAGCCTGCGCCGCGCCGGTCAGCGCCGGCAGTCCACTGCCAGGTAGCCCAGCGGTGGTGGAGTCCGCGGTGGCCACGGGCGACGAATGGCCTGATCTGGCCCAGCGTGTGCGCGAAATCGGGGAGTGGTAGGCCCCCTGTGCCTTGCGCGTTGCCGTGCCAGCACCCATGTGGCAGGGCTGCCTGATCAGGCGTTCACCCCTTCAGTGCCGGGCAACGGGCGTGACATGACCACGCTGGTGTAGTTGGTCAACGGCCGCCAGTCGCATTCACCCACCAGCCGATAGCCCCACGCTTCGTACATTGCAATCAGCGCTGTGGCAGGCTGGGCCGTGTCCAGGGCGATGGTGGTCGCTCCGGCGCGGCGGGCCTCGGCAGTGGCATGGTCGTGCAGGCGCCGTCCGTAGCCCAGCCCCTTGGCTGCGGGCGCAATGCAAAACTGGGACAACGTCCAGACGCCAGGGTCCCGGTACAGGGCCACGGCAGATTCGGGCTGGGGCGGGCGCAGCGTGATGGTGCCCACATAGTCGTCGCCCTCCAGCATCACCAGGCCCGTGCCAGACGCAAAGCGCTTGGCGGTGTCTTGCACCGACTGGTGGGTGCCCCAGTAGCGCAGGCCGAGCTTTGCGTGTGGGGCATACGCGCCGTGGATCAGTGCGGTAAGGCGGACCAGATCGTCGTCATCGGTGACGGGGCGGATGACCGGGGCCGTGTTCGAGTGCATGGCGCTGTGGGTGGCGTGTGGGTGGGGCCTGATGGTAGGCGTGCGGAGCTGCGCGCTCAACAAGAATCTAGAGCCTGAGCTCCCATGTCTCCCCCACCAGCAACTGCCCGAAGCCTTCATACGGCTCCGACTTGACCAACTGGAACCCGCGCTTGGCGTAAATGCCACGCGCTGCGGTCAGGCAGCTGTTGGTCCATAGCACCAGCTTCTTGTAGCCCTTGGCGCGCGCAAACGCGATGCATTCGTCGGTCAGGCGCGCGCCCAGCCCCAGGCCGCGCGCCTGGGGCGTGAGGATCAGCATGCGCAACTGGGCTGTGGTGGCCGATTTGCGCACCACAAAAACGGCGCCCACGCGGTCGCCGTCCAGCTCTGCCATCCAGCAGCGCTCCCAGGCGGGCTCGAACTTGCGCACAAACTGCGCGGCAATGTCGGCTACCAGCGCTTCAAAGCGGCTGTCCCAGCCGTACTCGCGCCAGTAGATCTCGGCGTGCTGCTGCACCACCCAGCCCATGTCGCCCGGCACCGGGTCGCGCAGCACGGCCACACGGGTGGACGCGGGCGCCGCGCTGGCCGGGTCCAGCAGGGTTTCGATGCGCGCCATGGCGGCCACCAGCTCTTGCTGGCGCGCAGGGGGCAACGGGGCGAGCAGGGCGGCGGCCTCGTCGCGAGAGCGTTGCTGCAGCGGCTCGAACACCTCGCGCCCGGTGGGGGTGAGGGTGAGCACGCTCTGGCGGGCATCCCTGGCGCTGGCGCTGCGGGTGATCCAGCCAGCCGTTTCGAAACGGCGCAGGATGCGGCTCAGGTAGCCGCCGTCCAGGCCCAGTTCGCGCGCCAGTTCGCTGGCCACGGGTGCCTCACGGTGTGCCAGCTCGTAGAGCACACGCACATCGGTGAGGGACAGGTTGCTGCCCAGGTACGGGTCGAGCACGCCGACCCGGCGGGTGAAGAACCGGTTGAACCGCCGCACTGCCTTTACGGCATCAGACGGCACGGGGGCGGGGTGGGTGAGCGTGTTCATGTTTGCCTAAGTCATGCAAATAATTGACAAAAGCAAGTATATGTCGGGGTCCCTGCATGCCCTGGCACTGACAGGGGCAACTGGGGTACAGCGACAAAAACAGGCTTGGGCCCGTAAAATCAAGGGTTACCCACCAAAGCTGCAACCCGCGACGCCACCATGCCGCGCGGCCGCCGCACACCAGCCGCATGAACGCCCCCGTCGACGTCTCCTTTTTTGCGCGCGCCGCAAAGCCCCTGACCAGCTACCGCCCGTACTGGGCCAAGCGCTTTGGTACAGCCCCGTTTCTGCCGATGAGCCGCGCCGAGATGGAAAAACTGGGCTGGGACAGCTGCGACATCATCCTGGTCACCGGCGATGCGTATGTGGACCACCCCAGCTTCGGCATGGCCGTGATTGGCCGCACGCTCGAAGCCCAGGGCTTTCGCGTGGGCATCATCGCCCAGCCCGACTGGCAGAGCGCCGAACCCTTCAAGGTGCTGGGCAAGCCCAACCTGTTCTGGGGCGTGACGGCGGGCAACATGGATTCGATGATCAACCGGTACACCGCCGACCGGAAGATCCGCAGTGACGACGCCTACACCCCCGGTGACATCGGCGGCAAGCGCCCCGACCGCGCCGCCATCGTCTACAGCCAGCGCTGCCGCGAGGCGTACAAGGATGTGCCCATCATCCTGGGTGGCATCGAAGGCAGCCTGCGCCGCATTGCGCACTATGACTACTGGAGCGACAAGGTGCGCCGCTCCATCGTGGTGGACGCCAAGTGCGACCTGCTGCTGTACGGCAATGCCGAGCGCGCCCTGGTCGAGGTGGCCCATCGCATCGCAGCCCGAGAGCCGGTCGAAAAGATCACCGACGTGCGCGGCACCGCCTTTGTGCGCCGTCCTGATGATGAAAGCGGCAAGGGCTGGTTCGAGATCGATTCCACCACCGTGGACGAGCCCGGGCGCGTCGAAGCGCACATCAACCCCTACATGACGACCAGCGAGCAGGCGGCATCGCAAGGCAGCACCTGCAGCAAGGACGATGCTCCTGATTCGATAGCAACAGGGGCAAATGAAACGGGGGCTACAGGCCAAAAAGACCCTAAACTGGCCGATCCGAACCCCGCCATCCAGCCCATGCTGTTTGTGGCCAACCCGGCGCTCAAGGCCAGGCTCAAGGTGCCGCCGCGCGACAAGAGCGTGATCCGCCTGCCCAGCTACGAGCAGGTCAAAAGCGATCCGGTGCTGTATGCCCACGCCAACCGCGTGCTGCACCTCGAAACGAACCCCGGCAACGCCCGTTGCCTGGTGCAGGCGCACGGCGAGGGCGTGACGGCGCGTGATGTGTGGATCAACCCGCCCCCCATCCCGCTGACCACGGCCGAGATGGACTACGTGTTCGACCTGCATTACGCCCGCAGCCCACACCCCAGCTACGCCGACGAAAACGGCAGCCACGACGGCGCGACCAAGATCCCCGCATGGGAGATGATCCGGTTCTCGGTCAACATCATGCGCGGCTGCTTTGGCGGCTGCACGTTCTGCTCCATCACCGAGCACGAAGGCCGCATCATCCAGAGCCGGTCCGAGGATTCGATCATCCAGGAGATCGAGGACATCCGCGACAAGGTCAAGGGCTTTACCGGCACCATCAGCGACCTGGGCGGCCCCACGGCCAACATGTACCGGCTGGGCTGCAAGAGTCCCGAGATCGAGGCCGCCTGCCGCAAGCCGAGCTGCGTGTACCCCGGCATCTGCTCCAACCTGGGCACCAACCACGACCCGCTGATCAAGATCTACCGCCGTGGCCGGGCCTTGAAGGGCATCAAGAAGATCCTCATCGGCTCCGGCCTGCGCTACGACCTGGCCGTGAAGAGCCCCGAGTACGTCAAAGAGCTGGTGCAGCACCACGTGGGCGGCTACCTCAAGATCGCGCCCGAGCACACCGAGCAAGGCCCGCTGACCAAGATGATGAAGCCGGGCATCGGCAGCTATGACAAGTTCAAGCAGATGTTCGAGAAGTTCAGCGAAGAGGCGGGCAAGAAGCAGTTCCTGATCCCGTACTTCATCGCCGCGCACCCGGGCACCAGCGACGAGGACATGATGAACCTCGCCATCTGGCTGAAGAAGAACGGTTTCCGCGCCGACCAGGTGCAGACCTTCTACCCCAGCCCCATGGCGACCGCCACGGCCATGTACCACTCGGGCCGTAACCCGCTGACCCGCGTGCGCCGCGAAATGCGCGACACGGCGGAAGAGTCGGTAGACATCGTGCGCGGAGAAAAGCGCCGCCGCCTGCACAAGGCCTTTTTGCGCTACCACGACCCCAACAACTGGCCGCTGCTGCGCGAGGCGCTCAAAGCCATGGGCCGGGCCGACCTGATCGGCAACGGCAAGCACCACCTGATCCCGACCTTCCAGCCGCTGACGGACGGCGGCTACCAGAGCGCGCGGCGCAAAAACTCCACGCCGGTGGGGCAGCGCGTGCAGCAACCCCAGGCAACGGGTGCGGCGGGCAAGGCAACGGCCAGCAAGCCCGGCCAGCCGCAAAAGGGCCGCATCCTGACGCAGCACACCGGCCTGCCACCACGGGTGACGGGCAGCGCCAAGCCGTCTGCGCGCAAGGCGCGCTGATTTGGCTTTGCGCGGGTTTTAGTTGTTGCTTCGAGAACCTTAGTGCTTCATATTTCGTCGGGCCGACCGAGACGAAACAGACTCGCCGGTGAAAAACAACATTAGACGCAGGGACCGTCTCTTTGCAACTCACTGCCGAACAAGCTGCCTCAGCGCGTAGCGCAGCTGCCCTCTCTCGAGAACTAGTTTCGGGTTACTACACGCTTCTTGCTGCATTGGCTGTCGCGAGTCTGAAAGATGTCAACTCGCTGATGCGATCAACCCGCGCACGTCCTCTGGCTACGTTGGCTCCTGTTGGCGAGTTGAGGCGTCGGAACGGCGCTCGTTACGAGTACTCACGGCAGTACTACTTGGCACGACTCCAAGATCGCCCAGAGGCGACGGAAGCCATTGAGCGCTCATGGCTCACTGCGGTGATTCTTCAGTTGGGTGAGTTGTTCGCACAGAACGCCTATTTCGACCGGACACCAGAACTTGAGCTATTCCGGCATCTTCGAAACGCAGTCGCGCATGGCAACATATTCAAGATTGCCTCCTCTGCAGACCTCGACCTCAAGCCGGCACATAACGGTCGCATGCTCGCTGAACAAAGGGGTTGTAGTCCTCTCACGATCACTCGTGCGCTAAATGGAAAGCCCGTTCTCTTCGAGTTCGTCGATCGGGCCGACGTACTCGATTTAGTGATTTGGATCGGGCATTATCTCGAACGGCTCGCGACGGAGGCATACGCTGTCTTGAATGCAAGTCCTCCTCGCGCCAGCGGTCAATTGGAGGGATGACTTGGCCAAGCCCGCGGCATTTTTGTGGTCAGTGTTGGTGCCCTCCGCGCTGCGCGCTCCGGTGCCGGTTAACCTCGGCGATAGGCCACAAATGAAGAAACATTGCTGCGACTAGATGCACAGCCATAAAGAGTTTTCATGCGCGGTTCATTCAACACCTGAAGACTTGGGCTGCTGCCGGTTCCGTTGACACCGACCTAAGCTTCTTGAGCTTTCTCGAACTGTACGGGACTGAGATAGCCGAGGGTCGAATGTTGGCCCGTGGTGTGGTTCCAAGCTACCGGACTCCTTACGGGATCGCTGGTTTGAAGAGCTTTCCGCGCTTGGTTTCGACGATCGCTGGTCCCAGGAGATGCCGGAATCGTTCCGTACGGGGGCTTGGTATCGTGCAGCCTAACCTGTCACTCGGGCAGACTCGCGTCGACAGGCCGACGTTCGTGGCTCAGCTTCAACGTTGAGCGTCCGCTTTCATCTGCCGCTACAGGCTTCTTGCAAGTAGCTCAACCTTCCGGGCGCCCGCTATGGAAAACGCAGCCAGCCCGGTCGCCTGCTGCAATGTCGAGCCGGGGCACTCTGGGCGGCGCGCCAGCCCTTCCGGGGCCGCTCACTGCGGCGTGTCCTCGCCCTGCGCAGCGTGCGTCCCCGCCACGACAGACTGCGTCCCTTGCGGTGCCGCCTGCGCAATCAGGTCTTCGATGATGAACGTGCGGTAGTGGAAAGCCGCTGCCGCTCCGGCGGGGGCGATGGCAGCCACCACCGCGTCGGCATTGTCCTTGCCGGTCATCTCCACCAGCGCGCCGTGGTAGCCGGTGCCCGCCAGGTCGGCAATGCGGCGCACCATGTCGCCTTCAGCGCCAACGGAGGGCAGGGGGGCATCGGCCGTGCCCAGGGTGTGCACGATGTCTTCCATGATGGTCTCGGGGCTGGCGTAGGCGATGCTGCCCTTGTGGCCCGCAGCCTGCAGCGCGCTGGAGGCGTGGCGCACGCAGTCTTCGTCGGGGAACAGCGCGAAGATATGGCCGGTGGGGTAGAACACGCCGCCCAGGTTGGTCATGGTGGAGTCAAGGACGAGAGGCTTCATGGGGTTCCCGTTGGTGATGGAATGCAGACCAAGGGATTGGAAGACGCGCGCCGCGGCGGTGGTGTAGGCCGCGGGGCCATTTGCACGTCGGGCTGGCTGGGCAGCGCTTGAAGACGGTTTTCAAGCAAAAAGGGTCAGAGGTCCATTGTTTGATTGCCTTCATTGCTATTATAGTGATAGCAATTCACGACCCTGCCGCGCCGTTGCTGCCAGGCGCTTGCTCGGGCCCCTTGGGTACTTGGGGCCGGGCTGGCAGATACAAGGCGTGGTCAGGGCAGGTGGATCAGCCCCGCGGCCCACGCTGCCAGTGCCGCGTTGTGCAGCACCACCGTGCCCCAGTAGACCATCCGGAATTCGGTTTTTTGCGACTTGTGCCGCAGTGTCTGCTGGGCAATCCATGCCGCCGGCCAGCCGCCCGCCAGGCTCAGCAGGTGCAGGTGCTTTTCGGCAATGCGCCACTGGCGCTGCTGCGCGGCGTTCTTGTCAATGGCATAGGCCGCGTAGGTGAGCAGGTTGACGCCCAGCACCGCGGCCAGCGTCCAGCCCGGGGCCAGCCGGCCTGCCCAGATGCCCCATGCCAGCAGCACGAGCCACAGGCCGGCAAGCACCACCAGGGCGACGCTGGCCGGGCCGGCGGCACCCGTTGCCCCGCGGGCGCGTCCTGGTGTGCGTGCGCCAGTGGACGGACGTTGCCGGTCTGGACCACGGGGTGCCGGATGCGCATTGCGCTGCTTTGCTTGCCCAGCCATCGGAGTGCGCGGGCGGGGGCGCGCCGCAGCTGCACCGTCTGCCGGCTGCACGCCCGTGGCGCGCGGGCCTTTGCCGCCGACGTGAATTTCTTCAAACACCACGGGTTGCCCCTCGCGCGGGGGCTGGTCGCCCCGGAAGTCGCGCACATGAAAAAACACGTCGGCCGAGGTTTCCGGGCTGCGGATGAAGCCGAACCCGCGTGCATGGTCCCAGCGGGTGATGGTGCCCTGCTTTTGCATGGGTGAAAGGCCCTGTCAGGCCAGCGTGTGCAGGGGGATGTCTTGCGCCACGGCCAGTGCGTCAAGCTGTGCACGCGTCTGGCTGACGAGGAACCGGGCGATGGCCTCGTGCGTGGCCGGTGCGCGCATCACCTGCGGATCGCCCGTGGGGGCCAGCCCGGCGGCGACGCACAGGCTGGTAGCAAAGTGGGGTTCCAGTGCGGCCACGGCCACGCGGCCGTCGGCGCAGGGGTAGATGCGGTAGCCCGCGTGGTTGCCGCCCACGTCGCCCTCGGGCGTGGTCAGGCCCCAGTCGCGCGGCTGGGCGAGCCAGACGGCGGCGTCGGCCAGCGCCACTTCAATGCACACGCCTGCGCCGGTGTGGGCCCGGTCCAGCAGGGCCTGCAGCACGGCCTCGCTGGCCATCAGGGCGCCGCCCATGTCTGCGTAGAGCGTGGGGGGCATCTCGGTGCCGGTCACCAGTCCGGCGTCGGCCAGGTAGGTGAGGTCGTGGCCGGGCTCCTCGGCGCGCTCGGCCGCTGCACCCACGATGCGTACCAGCGACAGGCGCGGATATTTCGCTTGTAGTGCTTCCCAGCCCAGGCCCAGCTTGGCCAGCGCCGACGGGCGAAAGGACGTGATCAGCACATCGGTGCGCGCCAGCTCTTCGTGCAACGTGGCCTGGCCCTCGGCCGTCTTGAGGTGGGCATGCACCACGCGCACGCCGGTGTGCAGCGTGGCATAGGCCGTGGGGCTGTAAATGCCCATGGGGTCGGCGCTGGGGTAGCCGGGGGCGGGCGGGGGTTCGAGCTTGGTGCATTCAGCCCCCATGCGCGCGCAGCGCATCAGGGCAGCGGGGCCGGGCAGGTTGAGCGCGAGGCTCAGGACTCGGGTGTTGCGCAGGGGCTGGGGCAGGGCAGTTGTCATGGTGGCTGGTTGTCTCTGTGCAGTGTTGTGCGTCGATTTTTCGGAAGCGGATGGCGGGGCGCCGGAACTACCGGCGCGCCGGAACTACCGGCGCGCGGGCGGCTCACTCCCTGCGTTATACATAACTTGTTACGTTACGCTCCCTGATCCATGCAACGCAGAACGTCTTTGGCCGCCCTCACGGGCCTGGCAGCCCTTCCGGGAGTTTTCATGACTTCGCCCCTGAGCAGCGCCTTTGCTGCGCCCGCATTGCAGGCGCTCAGGCCTTCGCCGCGCATGCCGGTGCTGTTTGTGGGCCACGGCAGCCCCATGAATGCCATCGAGGACAACGCCTGGCGGCGCACCTGGCAGGCCATGGGCGCCGAGCTGGCCGCGCGCGCCGTGCAGCCGCAACTCATCCTGTGCGTGTCGGCTCACTGGCTCACGCGTGGCGGCTGGCAGCTGACGGGCATGGACAGCCCCAAGACGATCCACGACTTCGGCGGATTTCCGCAGGAGCTGTTTGACCAGCAATACCCGGCCCCCGGCGCGCCGCAGGTGGCGCGGACCCTGGCGGCCGAACTGAAATCGCCCGCCACGGGGCGTGCTCCGGGGGTTGACGAGAGCGAGTGGGGTCTGGACCACGGCACCTGGTCGGTGCTCAAGCCCATGTTTCCCAAGGCGCAGATTCCGGTGATGCAGCTGAGCATGGACTACAGCCGTGCCCCGGCCGAACATTTCGCGCTGGGCCGGCAGCTGGCTGCGCTGCGCGAGCGCGGGGTGCTCATCGTGGGCAGTGGCAATGTGGTGCACAACCTGCGGCTCACGCGCCGGGGTACGGCTGCGAATGAAGCGTACGACTGGGCGACCGAGTTCGACACCGTGGTGCAGGAGCAGATCAAGAAAGGCCAGCTGAGCGCCCTGCAGGACTTTCTGAACCTGGGCGCCGTGGCCCGCCAGGCCCATCCCACGCACGAGCATTACCTGCCGCTGCTGTATGCGGCAGGGGCTGTGCTGCCCAGCGAGATGCCTCGGTTCTTCAACACGGGCTACCAGTCGGCGTCAATCTCGATGCGGTCGGTGCTCTGGGGTTGAGCGACGCCAGACCGGTGTTGGTGCTGTGCTATTGATTGAATAGCATTCAGGGGATATAAAACAAGCACCTGGAGCCTAAAAGGCCTTAAATCCTCGTGCGTGAACTGTCAAACAGGCAATCCGCCCGCCTCAATGGTCAGCCACGGCCAGCGTTCGCGGTAGCTTGCCGCCTTGGCCTCGAACAGCGGCAGGTGCGGGCACGCCGGGTTGGGCCGCAGCAGCCCGGCATACAGCTCATCGAGCCCATACGGCGCATACAACGTGGGCGACTCGTCGCTACCCTCACGCGCTGGCTGCAGGCCTACGCAGGTGCACGGCACCAGAAACCGTTCGATGCCGTTGCTTGCAGATTGCAGAGGCGCGTAGGGGTAGCCGAACCAGCGCTCATACCAAAGGTGCACGCGGGCCTGGTTCTTGGCCTCCACGGTGATCGGCAGATCGCTGAACAGTGCGGTGACGCGCGTCTGAACGGCCTGCTCCGCGTCTTCCGAAAGGTCCGACGCATCGAAATAGAAGACGTCGTAGTCCTTGATATTGGCCGTGGCCGACAGGCCGGATTGCAGGTTCCACACGGTCTGGAACAGGCAGCCAGCCACCAGCCATGCATCGGGCAGGCCCAGAAACGGCAAACGCTCCAGAAGGGCCGCGTTGTGCGGGTTCTGGAGCGCTTCGCTCACGAAGCGGCGCGAGAGCGCCGCTTCACCGGTCAACTCAGACCACCTTCGCGATGGCCTGGCAGACGTAGTCGATGTTCTTGCTGTTCAGGGCCGCCACGCACATGCGGCCGGTGTCGGTGCCGTACACGCCGAATTCGCTGCGCAGGCGCACCATCTGGTCCTTGGACAGGCCCGAGTAGCTGAACATGCCGATCTGCGTGGTGATGAAGGACATGTCCTTGGTCACGCCCGCGGCCTTCAGGCCATCGACCAGCTTCTGGCGCATGGCCTTGATGCGCACGCGCATCTCGCCCAGTTCCTTTTCCCACTGGGCGCGCAGCTCGGGGTTGTTCAGCACGGCGGCAACGATGGCGCCACCGTGGGTGGGCGGGTTGGAATAGTTGGTGCGGATGGCGATCTTCAGCTGGCTCAGGACGCGGTCGGTTTCTTCCTTGCTGCTGCCGACGACGCTCAGGGCGCCCACGCGCTCGCCGTACAGGCTGAAGCTCTTGGAGAAGCTGGTGGACACGAAAATGTTCAGGCCAGCGGCCACGAACTTGGCGATCACTGCGCCGTCTTCGGCGATGCCGTAGCCAAAGCCCTGGTAGGCCATGTCCAGGAAAGCAGTGAGGTCACGCTCCTTCACCACGGCAATCACCTGCTCCCACTGGGCGGGGGTGATGTCGTAGCCGGTGGGGTTGTGGCAGCAGGCGTGCAGTAGCACGATGGTGCCGGCAGCCGCAGCCTTGAGCTTGGCCAGCATGCCTTCGAAGTTGATGCCGCCCAGGCCGCCGTTGGCGCTCTGGTCGAAGTAGGGATAGGTGTCGACCGGGAAACCGGCGTTGGTGAACAGCGCGCGGTGGTTTTCCCAGCTGGGGTCAGAAATCAGCACGGTGGCGTTGGGGCTGATCTTTTTCAGGAAGTCGGCGCCGATCTTCAGGCCGCCGGTGCCGCCAATGGCCTGCACCGTGGCCACGCGGCCGCTTTTGACAACGTCAGACTCTGCACCGAACACCAGGCCCTTGACGGCCGCGTCGTAGGCAGCGATGCCGTCGATGGGCAGGTAGCCACGCGCGGTCGGCTTTTCCATCATGGTCTTTTCAGCGGCCTGCACGCATTGCAGCAGGGGCAGCTTGCCGTTGTCGTCGAAATAAACGCCGACGCCGAGGTTGACCTTGTTGGGGTTGGTGTCGGCGTTGAATTGCTCGTTGAGGCCCAGGATGGGGTCGCGGGGGGCCATTTCGACGGCGGTGAACAGAGACATGAAAATCCTTGAAAGGTTGTCAGTAGCGAAGATTCCGGGCGTGGTGTACTGTGCCGGGTTCGGCCAATTTTAACGGCCGGCTCACAACACCCGTTGACCTCCCCCATGCCGGATATCACTGAAGTCATAACCGAAACTCAAGAGGGCGAGTTCGTCCGCTACCCGGATTCGCCCTTTGAACTGTTCCAGCCGTACCCCCCGGCAGGGGACCAGCCCGAGGCCATCGACAAGCTGGTGGAGGGGCTGCGCGACGGCGAGGCGTTCCAGACCCTGCTGGGCGTCACCGGCTCGGGCAAGACCTTCACCATGGCCAACGTGATTGCCCGCATGGGCCGCCCGGCCATCGTATTTGCGCCCAACAAGACGTTGGCCGCCCAGCTCTACAGCGAGTTCCGCGAGTTCTTCCCCAAGAACGCCGTCGAGTATTTCGTCAGCTATTACGACTATTACCAGCCCGAGGCCTATGTGCCGCAACGCGACCTGTTCATTGAAAAGGACAGCGCCATCAACGAGCACATCGAGCAGATGCGGCTGAGCTGCACCAAGAGCCTGATGGAGCGGCGCGACGTGGTGATCGTGGCCACCGTGTCGGCCATCTACGGCATTGGCGAGCCCGAGAGCTATCACCGCATGGTGATGACGCTGCGCGTGGGCGACAAGCTGGGCCAGCGCGACGTGATTGCGCAGCTGATCCGCATGCAGTACCAGCGCAACGAGGCCGACTTCTCGCGCGGCAAATTCCGCGTGCGGGGCGACACCATTGACGTGTTTCCGGCAGAACATTCCGAGCTGGCGATCCGCATCGAGCTATTTGACGACGAGCTGGAAAGCCTGCAGCTGTTTGACCCGCTCACGGGCCGGGTCAAACAAAAGATCCCGCGGTTTACCGTGTACCCCAGCAGTCACTACGTGACGCCGCGCGACAAGGTGCTGACCGCCGTGGAGACCATCAAGCTGGAGCTGGCCGAGCGCCTGCAGCAACTGGTGGGTGACGGCAAGCTGGTGGAGGCCCAGCGGCTGGAGCAGCGCACGCGCTTTGACCTGGAGATGCTCAGCGAAGTAGGGCACTGCAAGGGCATCGAGAACTACACGCGCCACTTGTCTGGCGCTGCGCCCGGCAGCCCTCCCAGCACGCTCACTGACTACATGCCCAAGGACTCGCTGATGTTCCTGGACGAGAGCCACCAGATGGTGGGCCAGCTCAATGCCATGTACAGCGGCGACCGCTCGCGCAAGACCACGCTGGTCGAATATGGCTTTAGGCTGCCTTCGGCGCTGGACAACCGGCCGCTCAAGTTCGAAGAGTTTGAGCAGCGCATGCGGCAGGTGGTCTTTGTGTCTGCCACGCCCGCCGACTACGAAAAAACGCATTCAGGCCAGGTGGTGGACCAGGTGGTGCGCCCGACGGGCCTGGTCGACCCGGTGGTGGAGGTGCGCCCGGCCACCCACCAGGTCGACGACGTGCTGCAGGAGATCCGCATCCGCGTGGAAAAGCACGAGCGCGTGCTCATCACCACGCTGACCAAGCGCATGGCCGAGCAGCTGACCGACTACCTCACCGACAACGGCGTGAAGGTGCGCTACCTGCACAGCGACGTGGACACTGTGGAACGCGTGGAAATCATTCGCGACCTGCGCCTGGGGGCGTTTGACGTGCTGGTGGGCATCAACCTGCTGCGCGAAGGGCTCGACATCCCCGAGGTGTCGCTGGTGGCCATCCTGGATGCCGACAAGGAAGGCTTCTTGCGAGCCGAGCGCAGCCTGATCCAGACCATCGGCCGCGCGGCGCGCAACATCAACGGGCGCGCCATCCTGTATGCGGACCGCATCACCGACTCGATGAAGAAAGCCATGGGCGAGACCGAGCGCCGCCGCCTCAAGCAGATCGCGCATAACGAACTGCACGGCATCACGCCCCGCACCATCGTCAAGCGCGTGCGTGACCTGATTGACGGTGTGTACAGCGAAAAGGCAGGCAAGGATGCCGAGCGCCTGGAGCAGGAAGCCATCCAGCGGGCGCAGGTGGAAGACATGTCCGAAAAGGATGTGGCGCGCGAGATCAAGCGGCTGGAAAAGCAGATGCTCGAACACGCGCGCAACCTGGAGTTCGAACAGGCGGCGCGTGTGCGTGACCAGTTGACACGCCTGAAGGACCAGGCCTTTGGTGCATCCGGCAAGGACGCGGTAGGGCTGTAAGGTTGATAAATCTGATTGGTCGCAGTGCGACCGATTGGTTTTATAACCCGACGGTTTCGCTTGGGCTTTGTGGTATACTTGCACAAAACACTCAAGAAAAAAAGCCCGACGATGAAGGGCTCTCGCCAGGCGACTGGCTGGAGTAAGGGGCGGAGACGGTGCCATCGTTGCCATCAGGCAGCGTCGGTGGTTTCTACAACGGACAAGCCTTAACACCAGGAGCTTGCGATGCGTCTCACAACCAAAGGCCGTTTTGCGGTCACCGCCATGATTGACCTGGCCCTGCGCCAGAACAATGGTCCCGTCACCCTGGCGGCGATCAGCCAGCGCCAGCAGATTTCGCTGTCGTACCTTGAGCAACTTTTTGGCAAACTGCGCCGCCATGAGCTGGTCGAGTCCACCCGTGGCCCGGGCGGCGGCTACACCCTGGCTCGCAAGGCCGGCGACATCACGGTGGCCGACATCATCGTTTCGGTGGACGAACCCATCGACGCCACGCAATGTGGTGGCAAGGAAAACTGCCTGGGCGAAGCCGGCCGCTGCATGACGCACGAGCTGTGGGCGTCCCTGAACCAGCGTATGGTCGAGTTTCTGGACTCCGTCACGCTGCAGAAGCTGGTGGACGAGCAGCTTGCCAAGGGTGTGCAGATCGAGGACAAGCCGGTGGTCCGGCGTGCCATCTCCACCATGCCGGTGGTCAAGCCGATCCGTGTCAACGCACCCAATTCGGTCTTCGCGCTCGGAAACGCTTTCGCCAAATCTTGATGTACCGGGTCTGTTGCCGGCCTTTGGGCCGGCAGAGCCCTGAACGCTTTCAAAGCTATCTGTTCTTATCGTTTTCTGCCAGCCAGACGCATTCACTGAGCCAGCCATGGACATGACACCGCACTTCCCGATTTACCTCGACTACGGCGCTACCACCCCGGTGGACCCGCGCGTTGTGGACGCCATGATCCCTTGGCTCCGCGAGCATTTTGGCAACCCGGCATCCCGCAGCCATGCGTGGGGCTGGGAAGCCGAAGAGGCGGTTGAAAAAGCGCGTGTGCAGGTAGCGGACCTCATTGGTGCCGATCCGCGCGAGATCGTATGGACCAGCGGCGCGACCGAGTCCATCAACCTGGCTCTGAAGGGCGCTGCGCACTTCTACAAGGGCAAGGGCAAGCACCTGATCACGCTCAAGACCGAGCACAAGGCCGTGCTGGACACCATGCGCGAGCTGGAGCGCCAGGGATTCGAAGCCACCTACCTGGATGTGCAGGAAGACGGCCTGGTGAACATGGATGCGCTCAAGGCCGCCATTCGCCCTGACACGGTGATCATCAGCATCCTGTTCGTAAACAACGAAATCGGCGTGATCCAGGACATCCCTGCCATTGGTGCGCTGTGCCGCGAAAAGGGCATCCTGCTGCATGTGGATGCAGCCCAGGCCACCGGCCGGGTCGAGATCGACATGAACGTGCTGCCCATCGACCTGATGAGCATGACCGCACACAAGACCTACGGCCCCAAGGGCGTGGGCGCCCTGTACGTGCGCCGCAAGCCGCGCGTGCGCCTGGAAGCCCAGATGCACGGTGGCGGCCACGAGCGGGGCATGCGCTCGGGCTCGCTGCCCACGCACCAGATCGTGGGCATGGGCGAAGCGTTCCGCATTGCCAAGGAAGAAATGGCCAGCAGCAATGCCAAGGCCCTTGCGCTGCAGCAGCGGCTGCTGGACGGCCTCAAGGACATCGAGCAGGTGTTCATCAACGGCAGCATGGAGCACCGCGTGCCCCAGAACCTGAACATGAGCTTCAACTACGTTGAAGGCGAATCGCTCATCATGGGCATCAAGGGCCTGGCTGTGTCGTCGGGCTCGGCCTGCACATCGGCCAGCCTGGAGCCCAGCTACGTGCTGCGAGCCCTGGGCCGCAGCGATGAGCTGGCGCACAGCAGTCTGCGCATGACCATCGGCCGTTTCACCACCGAGGAAGAGATCGACTATGCGATCTCCACCATTCGTGAGAACGTCGCCCGCCTGCGCGAGCTGAGCCCCTTGTGGGAGATGTACAAGGACGGCATCGATATCAGCACCATCCAGTGGGCTGCGCACTGAGCATCCGATCGAATTCCTAGCATTGAAGAGGTAACACCATGGCTTACTCTGAAAAAGTGGTTGACCACTACGAAAACCCCCGCAACGTCGGCTCGTTCGACAAGGGTGACGACTCGGTGGGCACCGGCATGGTCGGCGCACCGGCCTGCGGCGACGTGATGAAACTGCAGATCAAGGTGAACCCGCAGACGGGCGTGATCGAAGACGCCCGCTTCAAGACCTATGGCTGCGGTTCGGCGATTGCGTCGTCTTCACTGGTGACGGAATGGGTCAAGGGCAAGACGCTGGACGAGGCAGCGGCCCTCAAGAACAGCGAAATCGCCCAGGAGCTGGCGCTGCCTCCCGTGAAGATCCACTGCTCCATCCTGGCCGAAGACGCCATCAAGGCCGCAGTGCTCGACTACAAGACGAAACACGCTGCCCCGGCGGCCTGAGGATCATGGCCATTACGTTGACAGAGTCTGCTGCCCGGCACGTCAGCCGCTACCTTTCGCGGCGCGGCAAGGGGCTCGGTGTGCGGCTCGGTGTGAAGACCACGGGATGCTCGGGCCTGGCTTACAAGCTGGAGTACGTGGACGCGTCGGAGCCGGAAGACATCGTGTTTGAAAACCACGGCGTCAAGGTGTTGATCGACCCCAAGAGCCTGGCGTACATCGATGGCACCGAGCTCGACTTCGTGCGCGAAGGCCTCAACGAAGGCTTCAAGTTCAACAACCCCAACGAGCGTGATCGCTGCGGTTGCGGGGAGAGCTTCCGCGTCTGACGCAGAGCCACGCCAGCGTACACCGTGGACCGCCAACGCTTGCGCGCTGGCGGTTTTTTATTGATTGATCCGGTCTGCCATCGGCCCGCTCCATGAATCTGCAATCCGACGACTTTGAATTGTTTGGCCTGCCGCGGCAGTTTGCGCAGGAGCGCAGCGCCATCGACGCACGGTGGAGGGAACTCCAGCGCGAAGCACACCCCGACCGTTTCGCCGCCCAGGGAGCGGCCGCTCAACGCGTGGCCATGCAATGGTCAGTGCGCATCAACGAAGCCTACCAGCGCCTGAAGGATCCGATGCGCCGTGCAGCCTACCTTTGCGAACTGCACGGGGCGCCCATCCGCGCCGAGGACAACACGGCAATGCCAGCGCAGTTCCTGATGCAGCAGATGGAGTGGAGGGAGGCCCTGGAGGAAGCGGCGTCGCCTGCTGCGCTGGACGCCCTGGACGATGAGGTGGCCAGCGCGCGCGCCGCCGCGCTGCACCAGTGCCAGCAACTCATCGACGTGCAGCAGGACTATGCGGGCGCTTCCCGCCAGGTCAGAGCCCTCATGTTCGTTGCGCGATTTGCCGACGACATTGAGCGCCGCCGGGAGCAGCAGGGACAATAGCGGCTTTTGCAACGGAGCTGCGCGCGGGCATTGCGCGCGCTCCTTCATGTTGAGATTCGAGATTCCATGGCGCTACTGCAGATATCCGAGCCCGGTCAGTCCCCCGATCCGCACCAGCGGCGCATTGCCGTCGGCATCGACCTCGGGACCACGCATTCGCTGGTTGGGGCCGTGCGCAATGGTGTTGCCGAATGCCTGCCCGATGACCAGGGCCGCGTCCTGCTGCCATCCGTGGTGCGCTACCTGGACAACGGCGGGCGGCTGATTGGCTACGACGCCATCGCGGCCCAGTCGCAGGACGCGCGCAACACCATCGTATCGTTCAAGCGCTTCATGGGCCGCGGGCTGGCCGACATTGCCGAGGCCGGCAAGCTGCCTTACGAGTTTGTGGCTCCGGCCGCAGACGCTGTCGAAGGCGGCATGGTGCGCATTGCCACCGCGGGTGGCGAGAAGTCGCCGGTGGAGCTCAGCGCAGAGATCCTCGCCACGCTGCGGTTTCGGGCCGAGGACACCTTCAACGATGACCTGTATGGCGCGGTGATCACCGTGCCTGCGTACTTTGACGACGCACAGCGCCAGGCCACCAAGGACGCTGCGCGCCTGGCAGGTATCAACCTGCTGCGCCTGATCAACGAGCCCACGGCAGCCGCCATAGCCTACGGCCTCGACAACGCCAGTGAGGGCGTCTATGCCGTGTACGACCTGGGCGGTGGTACGTTCGACATCTCCATCCTGCGCCTGACGCAAGGCGTTTTCGAGGTCATTTCGACGGGTGGTGATTCGGCGCTGGGCGGTGACGATTACGACGCCGCGCTGGCGGACTGGGTGGTGCAGCAGTGCAGCCTGGAACTGGTGACCGCCTCTGACAAGTCTGCGATGCGCGTTGCGGCGCGCGCATGCAAGGAAGCGCTGACCGCTACTGAATCAGTAGCATTCCAGGCAGATATATCCAGCACTACAGTCGATTTTCGCGTTACAAGGGAAGACTTCGAGGCCATCACGGCCAGCCTGACGGCCCGCTCCATGGCTGCAGTGCGCCGCGCCCTGCGCGATGCGCAGCTGACTCGCGAGGACATCCGCGGCGTGGTGATGGTGGGTGGCTCCACGCGCATGCCACAGATCCAGCGCGCCGTGGGCGACTTCTTTGGCACGGAACCGCTGACCAATCTGAACCCCGACGAAGTCGTCGCGCTGGGCGCTGCCATCCAGGCCAACCAGCTGGCGGGCAACAGTTCAGCGGGTGACATGCTGCTGCTGGACGTGATCCCGCTGTCGCTGGGCATCGAGACCATGGGTGGCCTGGTCGAGCGCATTGTGGCGCGCAACGAGACCATTCCCACGGCCAAGGCCCAGGATTTCACTACATACAAGGACGGACAGACCGCGCTGGCCATCCACGTGGTGCAGGGGGAACGCGATCTGGTGGCCGACTGCCGCAGCCTCGCGCGCTTTGAGCTGCGCGGCATCCCGCCCATGGCGGCCGGCGCCGCGCGCATTCGCGTGACTTTCACGGTCGATGCCGATGGCCTGTTGAGCGTGAACGCGAAAGAGCAGGGCAGTGGCGTGGAGGCGCGCATCGATGTGAAGCCGTCTTACGGGCTGTCGGACGACCAGATTGCGCGAATGTTGCAGGATGGTTTTGCCACGGCAGCGCAGGACATGCGCACGCGTGCGGTGGTGGAAGCCCGGGTGGACGCGGACCGCATGCTGATTGCCACGCAGAGTGCGCTGGATGCCGACGGCGATGTGCTGTCCGACGACGAACGGCGCGACATCGGCGCCCTGATGCAGGCTTTGCGGTCACTGATCGAAACCGGCAATGCACCGGATGGTCCCGACGCTCCAGATGCCGCAGCGATCGAAGCGGCCACCGAGGCGCTTGCCAAGGGCACCGAGGCCTTTGCAGCGCAGCGCATGAACCGCGGCATCCAGCAGGCCCTGGCCGGCAAGAACGTGCAGTCGCTCTGACGCAACTCCGCCTGCCTTCGCAACGCCATCCGATTACCGACCCTCTGCAGCCCCACACAAGAACACCATGCCCGTCATCAAGATCCTTCCCCACCCCGAGTACTGCCCCACCGGCACCGAAATCACAGCCCCGGCGGGCACGTCCGTCTGCGAGGCCTTGCTCGACAACCACATCAACATCGAGCACGCCTGCGACATGAGCTGCGCCTGCACCACCTGCCATGTGATCGTGCGCGAGGGGCTGGCGTCGCTCAATGCGGCCGAGGAAGAGGAAGAGGACCTGCTGGACCGTGCCTGGGGCCTGGAGCCGCAGTCGCGCCTGTCGTGCCAGGCGATCCTGGCGCAGAAGGATCTGGTGGTCGAGATTCCCCGCTACACCATCAACCACGCCAAGGAAAACCACTGATGAGCGCAGCGCCGGGCCGCCACCAGCAAGCTCGCGCCCCCTTGCGGGGCAGCGAAGACACAAAATACCAAGCGTGGGGGCGCACATGACCCGCCAGATTGTTCTGGACACGGAAACCACCGGCCTCTCGGCCGACGGTGGGGATCGCATCATCGAGCTGGGGTGCGTCGAGCTGCTCAACCGCAAGCTCACCGGCAACAACCTCCACATGTATTTCAACCCGGGGCGCGACAGCCACGAGGATGCGCTCAAGGTTCACGGCATCAGCAACGAGTTCCTCAAGGACAAGCCGAAATTCCGTGACGTGGTGGACGAGATCCTGGACTACGTGCAGGGTGCCGAAGTCATCATTCACAACGCAGCGTTCGACGTGAGCTTCCTCAACAAGGAACTCGAACTGACGGGGCGACCGGCATTCCGCACCTTCGTGGCCAGCGTCACGGACACCCTCGCGATGGCCAAGGAGATGTACCCGGGCAAGCGCAACTCGCTGGACGCTCTGTGCGACCGCCTCGGCGTGGACAACTCCAGCCGCACCCTGCACGGCGCGTTGCTGGACGCAGAGCTTCTGGCCGATGTTTACATCAACCTCACGCGCGGGCAGGATGCGCTGCTGATCGCCGATGATTCAGCCCCAGGCAACGGCGGGCCCGTGGTGGCAGCCATGGATCTTCGCCTGCTCAATCTCCCGGTTCTGCGCGCAAGCGAGGGCGAACAGGCCGCCCATGCCGACGTGCTGACCCAGATCGACAAAGCCAGTGGCGGCAAGACAATTTGGCGTTCTGCTCAGGCAGCGTAAAAAGCTGTGCCATAATCGAAGGCTGTCACAACGACACGGGTGATTAGCTCAGCGGTAGAGCACTGCCTTCACACGGCAGGGGTCACATGTTCGATCCATGTATCACCCACCAGCGTTGCGACACCACGTCTCCAGGCCCTCGGGTTTGTGGCGTCGGGTGATTAGCTCAGCGGTAGAGCACTGCCTTCACACGGCAGGGGTCACATGTTCGATCCATGTATCACCCACCAATTCCAACCCCTGCAGATTCTGTCTGCAGGGGTTTTTTCTTGGCCGAACGCGCGCCTCGGATCTTGCAGTGCCGCTACAGTGGCAGCGCGGACGTGCGCCCCGAGTGGCGCGCCACATCAGACACTTCAAGCCACCGCCGATGCTGACCTTCCACAATCCTCTGCATGCCGGACACGCGCCTGTCCATGAATTCTTTCGCGGCGAACGGGTTCCGTGCTTTGAAACGCCCGAGCGCGTGTTTCATGTCGAGCAGGCACTTCGTGAAAGAGGGCATGCCGTTGCGGTGCCGGATACCGATTCCAGCGCCGTTCTGGCCCAGGTGCATACGCCTCGCTACCTCGCGTTCCTGCAGACGGCATGGACGCAGTGGCTGCAGATTTCACCCCACAATGCGCAGCTCCAGCCGTTCCCCTCGGTGTGGCCGGTACGCACCTTGCGTAGCGATGTGGAGCCTGCAAATTTCATCGCCAGGCTGGGTCTGTACTCGATGGACAACGGCAGCCCCCTGGCCGCAGGCACGTGGGACGCAGCGAAAGCTGGTGCCGATGCGGCAGCCAGCGCCGCCAGCAAGGTCAGTAGGGGCGGTCGTGCCGCCTTTTGCTGCACTCGCCCGCCCGGACATCACGCGGGTGCTGATTTCATGGGCGGCTACTGCTTTCTCAATAACGCCGCGGTGGCTGCCCAGACCCTGCGCAACCAGGGAGCGCACCGGGTTGCAGTGCTGGATGTGGACTACCACCACGGCAACGGCACGCAGAGCATCTTCTATGACCGTGCTGACGTGCTTTTCGTCAGCCTCCACGGCGATCCGTGCACCGAGTACCCGTTCTATCTCGGCCATGCCGACGAAACGGGCGAAGGCGACGGAGCGGGTTTCAACCTCAACCTGCCGTTGGCAGCAGGCTCCAGCGCTGCCGCATGGTTCTCAGCGCTCGCGGTAGCCTGCCAGCGCATTGCTGAATACCGAGCCGACGCCCTGGTTGTGTCCCTCGGGCTTGACGCGTTCGAGGGCGACCCTATTTCCAGGTTTGCGCTGACCTCGGCCGACTTCTCGCGCCTTGGTGAACGTTTGGGCACGCTGGGATTGCCGACCGTGTTCGTGCTGGAAGGCGGCTATGCTGCCGCCGAACTCGGCACCAATGCCGTCAACGTGCTGGAAGGCCTTGAACAGTGCTGAAGGATGTGCCCCGAGCCACGTTGTAAGGCAGGGCAGAGATGGACGAAGGCAGGGCAGCGATGGACAAGGTCGAATGTGTGGTGATTGGGGCCGGCGTGGTGGGGCTGGCCGTGGCTCGCGCGCTGGCATTGAGCGGGCGGGAAGTCATGGTGCTGGAAGCGGCGGGGGCCATTGGCACCGGCACCAGTTCGCGCAACAGCGAGGTGATTCATGCCGGGCTCTATTACCCCACCGGCTCCCTCAAGGCGGGGTTGTGCGTGCAGGGCAGCCAGATGCTGTACGCCTACTGTGCGGAGCGCGGCGTACCGCACAGGCGCTGCGGCAAGTTGCTGGTGGCAACGTCGCCCGATCAGCTGCCTGCGCTTGAAACCATCCGGGCCAGGGCGTTGGCCAACGGAGTGGATGACCTTGTCTGGCTCACCGCCGATGAGGCGCGGGCGATGGAGCCGGAACTGCGGTGTTTGGCCGCGCTGCATTCGCCAAGCACCGGCATCATTGACAGTCACGGCCTGATGCTGGCCCTGCAGGGCGACCTGGAAAACGCGGGCGGTCTCGTTGCGCTGAATTCCCCAGTGGCACGGGCCGATTGTTCGGGCGCCAATGGCATGGTTCTGGAGGCCGCGGGCGCGCAGCTGCGTGCCGACGTGGTGGTCAACGCCGCGGGGCTCCACGCACCCGCGGTGGCCTCCTCGTTTACCGGACTGGCGGCGGAGCATGTGCCAAAGGCTTACTTCGCAAAGGGCAACTATTTCACGCTTGCAGCCAGGGCCCCGTTCAACCGGCTTATCTACCCGGCGCCCGAGGCTGCTGGCCTGGGCGTGCATCTCACGCTCGATCTGGGCGGGCTGGCCCGGTTCGGCCCCGATGTCGAGTGGGTGGACGGGCCGGATGACCTTCTGGTGAACCCGGTGCGCGGCGATGCCTTCTACGCCGAGGTGCGCAAGTACTGGCCAGGTCTGCGCGACGGCGCGCTGGTGCCGGGCTACGCAGGCATCAGGCCCAAAATCCACGGGCCCGGCACTCCGCAGCCTGACTTCATGATCGAGGGCCCCCTGGAGCACGGCGTGGGTGGTCTGGTCAATCTCTTTGGAATCGAGTCGCCAGGACTGACCAGTTGTCTCGCCATCGCAGCACATGTTGCGCGGCTTGTCTGAGCGCTGCTGCGACTGGTTTTTTTGTGCTGGATTAAGGCCATGGCAATCTGTAACCTATCGAGTCCCCGTCCTACGAAAAGGATATCGGGGGCACCGCTAAGATCTTTCATAGCCCGGTCGTCCGGCACGTCAGCGCAATGTGCGTAACGGGCTTGCTGGCCATGATGCGGCCGCGTTATTTTTTTTCAATGAAAGGCTTGTATGAACGGCTCCGACACCACCACCACTTCGCAGGGCGAACTTGAAAAGCTGGTGACCGACCTCAAGGGTCTGCTTGCCAACAAGAATCTGGACGCAGTGCCTGAAATCAAGCTGCTGCGACAGCGCCTGGATGACGGCATGCAGACCGCCCGCGACTCCGCCGTGCGCGCCGCGCAGGATGCTGCACGTCAGGCCAAGGAGGCCGCTCTTGCTGCCGACCGGTATGCCCACGATGAACCATGGCGTGTAGCCGGCGCAGCCCTCGCGGTGGGTGCCCTGGTGGGTTTCCTTCTGGCGCGTCGTTGAGCCGCGTGGCAATCTGAGTGCAAAGCGGGAGACGGCACATGAACTGGCTTTCCATTCTCGGGCTTGAGGCGTTTGTCGCGCGCTGGCGCGCCAATCTGATCGAAGCAGCCATTGCTGCGGAAGACCGCCTGGACCTGGCAAGCCTGGAGTGGGCTGACCAGAAAAAGCGCCTGCAGCAAATGCTGCTGCTGGTGGTGGCGCTGGCAGGGCTGACCGTGGTGGCGTTGATCATGCTGTCACTCGCCCTGCTGGTGCATTTCTGGGACTCTCCCCAGCGCACGCTGGTCGCATGGCTGGTCGCTGGTGTATGGGTGGCAGGCTGGGGCGGCACCCTCGTGTCACTTGTCGCGGTGGCAAGGCAGGCGGGAGCCGGTTTCGCCATGACACGTCGTGAACTTGCGCGTGACTGGCGCGACATCAAGGAGCAGCTCTGATGGCAAGCAATGATCACCATCCAGGCTCTGCTGGCACAGGCGCCCCTGCAAACGGGCGCCGCGCGCCCAGTCATGACAAACAGCAGATCCTCGATCGCATTGCAATGCAGCGCGAGCGCTTGAGGGCGCGGCGTGAGGCACGTGCGCAGGCGGCGCCTGCACGTGCGCCGGACGGCGCTGATGGGGGCGATTCGTTTGCTTCTCGCGCCATGCTTTTTGCACGCGAGCATCCGGTGGCAGTTGCTGCTGCGGTCGGCGTTGCCCTGCTGGCTGGGCCGGGGCGTCTCATCCGATGGGCTACCGTTTTGCTGCCTGTCTTGATGCGCTTCACATCGCGGTAGCCACTTTTGCCACGGAGCGCAGCTTCATGGCTGCGCGTTTTCGGCTGGAGCGGGCGACGGTGAGCCGAGGCTCGCTCAGGTATCTTCCCCCCCTCCGATGGCGTCTGTCCTTGTTGAGCGGTGCGTCGTGTGGCCGGATCAGGCCAGCGCCTTGATGGCACGTGCCGCTTTCACGACCAGCTCAGGGCCTTCATAGATCAGGCCGGTATAGATCTGTACCGCATCGGCACCCGCCCGGATCTTGCTGACCGCGTCTTCTGCGCTCATCACACCGCCCACGCCAATGATGGGGTAGCGGCTGCCCAAAGCAGCACGCAGCTGACGAATGACCTGGTTGCTTGCCTCCAGCACCGGCGCCCCGCTGAGCCCACCGTTCTCTTGCGCATGAGGCATGCCTTGCACCGCTGTACGGCTGATGGTGGTGTTCGTGGCGATGACGCCGTCCATGGCGTGGCGCGTCAACGTTGCAGCAATCACGCCCACCTGTGTTTCGTCCAGATCGGGCGCAATCTTCACGAACACGGGCACCCGTCGCCCATGGCGTGTCGCCAGTGCTTCGCGGCGCTCCGCAATGGCTCCGAGCAACGCATCCAGGGCTGCATCGCTTTGCAGGGCGCGCAGGTTCTGGGTGTTGGGCGAGCTGATGTTCACCGTGACGTAGTCTGCGTGGCGGTACACGCCGTCCAGGCAAATTAGATAGTCACTGGTCGCGTTTTCGATCGGGGTGGCGGCATTCTTTCCAATGTTCAGGCCCAGCAGCATGCGGCTGCGCTGTCCCTCCTTGCGGCAGCGGGCCTGCTGCACGTTGTGCAGGAACGCGTCGAGTCCGTCGTTGTTGAAGCCAAGCCGGTTGATGAGCGCGCCCGCCTGCGGCAGTCGGAACATGCGCGGCTTGGGGTTACCGGGCTGGGCCTTGGGCGTGACGGTACCCACCTCCACAAACCCGAATCCCATGGCGCCCAGTGCGTCGATGCAGCGGGCGTTCTTGTCCAGGCCCGCGGCCATGCCCACACGGTTGGGAAAGGTCAGGCCCGCCAGTTGCACGGGGTCGTCCACGGTGTCGTTGCACCAGGCCCACTGCAGCGGCGTGCGCTGGCCGCGCGCCAGCACGGCCATGGTGAGGTCATGGGCCGCTTCGGCATCCATGCCAAAAAGAAACGGGCGGGTGAGGGCGTAGGGGATCAGTGACATGGAGGGATAATTAAAGGACTACCCTGATTTTCTCCCATGACAGCAACTACCCCTCTCACGCAAGACGAACTCAAGACCCTCGTAGGCCAGGCCGCCCTCCAGTACGTGGTCCCTGGCGAAATAGTGGGGGTAGGTACGGGCTCCACGGTGAACAAGTTCATCGAGGCCCTGGCCGGCATGAAAACCGAGATCAAGGGTGCAGTCTCCAGCTCGGTAGCCAGCACCGAGCGCCTGAAGGCCCTGGGCATTCCGGTGTTCGATGCCAACGAAGTAGAGTCTCTCTCGGTCTACATCGACGGCGCGGACGAGATAGACGGCAATGGCTACATGGTCAAGGGCGGCGGCGCGGCGCTGACGCGCGAAAAGATCGTGGCGGCGCTGGCGCAGCGCTTTGTCTGCATCGCGGATGAGTCCAAGCTGGTGCCTTCGCTCGGTGCCTTCCCTTTGCCGGTGGAAGTGATCCCGATGGCTGCCCGCCATATCGCGCGCCGGTTCAAGGCGATGGGTGGCGAGGCGACGCTCCGCCTCAAGGATGGACAGCCGCTTGTGACGGACAACGGCCAGCACATTCTGGACGTGCGCGGTCTGCAGGTGACCGACCCGCTGGCTTTCGAGTCCCGGATCAATCAGTGGCCGGGCGTGGTGACCGTGGGGGTATTTGCCCACCAGAAAGCTTCGGTGTGCCTGCTGGGCACGGCCGCAGGGGTCAAGACGATTGCCTACTGAAAGCGTTGCTGGCCTTCCGCGGTCTGTGTCTGCGCGTGGGGTGCCGCAGTGGTCAACCAGCTCCGGTACTGCGGGGCACGCCCCGGAAGCAGGGGCAATGAAAAAAGGGGCTTGCTGCCCCTTTTTTTCATTGGTCCAGCAAAAGCCGGTTGCCGAGCCCGTCGGCGCAGCGTCATTCCATCAGAACCTGATGCCCGCGGGATTGCCAGGGGTCGGGCCACTGTTGACCGGCGCGGGTGGAGCCTCACGCCGTACAGCGTCGCTGGCTTGCGCTGGTGCAGCTTTGGCTGCAGCGGGTGCTGCACGCGTCACGACTACCAGTGGTGTCGGCGCTGGGGCCTGGTAGTTGGCTGGCAGCTGGGACTGCTGGGGATAGCCCGCCGCATTCAGATATTGCGTCCACTCCGTGTCCGAGAAGCCCGCCAGCTGCTGACTGCCGATCGTGCCAAACGGCAGACTGCTGCTACCGCTGAGCCGTTGCAGCGCCGCAATGTCTTCATTGGTGGAAACGGTGCGCTCCGTGAACGGCACGCCACGGGACGTCAGCAGGCTGCGGGCACTGGCACACGGGGCGCAATCGGCACCCGTGTAGAGCGTGACCGGATAGCGTGCGACCACCTGACGCAACTCGAAGGGCAGGGAGGTCAAGGCACTGGCAGCCGGAGCCGTTGTGGCGCCTGGGCGCGCAGGCTGGGCCGTCGCGCTGGCTTCTGCGGGGGGGCGGTCCGAGAAACTGACCTTGCCATCGGGCCCGACGATCCGGTAAACGTTTTGCGCCAGGACTCCAACCGAGGCTGTCGTCATCAGCAGTAGCGCCAACAGGGGTCTGCATGAGTGCTTGGTAATCATTTTTTCTCCTCGCTGGTGGGCTGCGTTGGGAGGCGTGGCCGGAGCACTTGGCACTGGTTCAGGCCGCAGCCGTCTCTTGAGCCATGCCTTGGTGGCGCAGCAGTGCGTCCAGGCTGGGCTCTCGGCCGCGGAACGCCTTGAACGATTCCATGGCGGGCCGGCTGCCTCCCGCCTCCAGTATGGCAGTACGGTAGCGGCGACCGGTTTCGATGCTCGGCAGGCCATCGGCGCCTGCCGTCTCTTCAAATGCTGCATAAGCGTCGGCGCTCAACACTTCAGCCCACTTGTAGCTGTAGTAGCCAGCTGCATAGCCACCGGCAAAGATGTGGCTGAAGGTGTGCGCCGTACGGCTGAACGAGGGTGGCTGCAGCACCGACACCTCGCTGCGCACCTCGTTCAACAGCGGCATGAAGTCGTCTGCGGGGTTGTGCTCGGTGTGCAGCAGCATGTCAAACAGTGCGAACTCGATCTGACGCAGGGTCTGCATGCCGCTCTGGAAGTTCTTGGCGGCGATCATCTTGTCGAACAGTTCGCGCGGCAGAGGTTCGCCCGTGTCGACGTGCGCGGTCATGTGCTTGAGCACATCCCACTCCCAGCAGAAGTTTTCCATGAACTGGCTGGGCAGCTCAACGGCGTCCCACTCCACACCGCCGATGCCCGACACGTCGCGCTCGTTCACCTGCGTCAGCATGTGGTGCAGGCCGTGGCCGAATTCATGGAAGAGGGTGATCACGTCGTCGTGCGTCAGCAGTGGCGGCTTGCCATCCACACCACTGGCAAAGTTGCACACCAGATGGGCCACCGGCGTCTGCAGCACCCCGGTGTCCGGCCGCAGCCAGCGCGTGCGCACATCGTCCATCCAGGCACCTCCACGCTTGCCGGTGCGGGCTGGCTGGTCCAGGTAGAACTGTCCTACCAGTTGCCCGGCCCGTTCGATGCGATAAAACTCGACCGCGGGATGCCACACCGAGGCCTCGTCCCGGCGGATCGATACTTCAAACAGCGTCTCGATGATCTTGAACAGCCCGCCCAGTACCTTGGGGGCCGTGAAGTATTCCTTGACCTCCTGCTCGCTGAAAGCGTAGCGCGCTTCCTTGAGCTTTTCGGAAATGAAGGGCCAGTCCCAGGCCTGGGGGCTGGTCAGGGCCAGATGCTCGGCGGCAAACTGGCGCAGGTCGGCCACGTCCTTTTCCGCATAGGGTCGGGCGCGTTGTGCCAGGTCGCGCAGAAAGCCCACTACCTCGGCAGGCGACTGAGCCATCTTGGGCACGACGGAGACTTCGCCAAAACTGGCGTAACCCAGCAGTTGTGCCTCTTCCTTGCGCAGTGCCAGGATCTCGCCGATGAGTGCGGAGTTGTCGAACTTGCGCGCGTCACCGTCGGCCTGGTCGGAGGCCCGGGTGGCGTAAGCGCGATAGAGCTTTTCGCGCAGCGCGCTGCTTGCGGCAAACTGCATGACTGGCAGGTAGCACGGCATTTTCAGCGTGAGCTTGTAGCCGGTCTTGCCTTCGGCCTGGGCAGCTTCCAGCGCTGCCTGCTGCACGTCAGAGGGCACACCTGCAAGCTCTTCGGGCGTGGCGTAGTAGGCGTAGGCGTCCGTGGCGTCGAGGGCGTTTTCGCTGAACTTCTGGCTCAGTTCGGCCTGGCGCTCCTGGATCTGCGCAAATCGCTCCTTGGCCGCGCCGGTCAGCTCGGCACCGCTCAGGACAAAGTTGCGCACGGCATTGAGATGCGCCTGGCGCTGCTCGGGTGAGAGCGTAGCCGGGTCGATGGCCTTGTACTTGGCATACAGACGTTCGTCTGCGCCCAGGCGGGTCCAGAACTCGGTGACCTTGGGCAGTGCTGCGTTGTAGGCCGCGCGCAGCTCGGGCGTGTCTGCCACGCTGTTGAGGTGACTGATCGCTCCCCACGCCATGCCCAGCTTCTCGGTGGCCACGTCCAGCACCTTGGCGATCGCGTCCCAGCGGGCCGGGAAGTCCGGGGCGGTGACGGTTTCAAGCGCTGAACTTGCGCGCTCCAGCAGCATGTCCACGGCAGGCGCGACGTCCTGCGGGGAGATGCGTTCAAACGGTGGAAGGCCGGAGTAGTCGAGGAGGGGATTGCTCATGCGGTTCAGATGGCGCCGGTTGACGCAGGTTCAAGTTGCAAAGCAGTCGGCTTCTCTGCCGGCTTGGGCTTCGGTCTGTTCCGGGTCAGCCTTTGGCCGCGCGTTCCGCTGCTTCGATGGTGTTGACCAGCAGCATGGTAATGGTCATGGGGCCGACCCCGCCGGGGACGGGGGTGATCCAGCCGGCCACTTCCTTCACGCCGTCAAAGTCCACATCGCCGCACAGCTTTCCGTCGGCCTTGCGGTTGATGCCCACGTCGATCACGATCGCGCCCGGCTTGACCATGTCGGCCGTGAGCGTGTTGGCGCGCCCCACGGCCGCCACCACGATGTCGGCCTGGCGCGTGTGGTAGCCCAGGTCGGGCGTGCCGCTGTGCGTGACGGTGACGGTGGCGTTGGCCTGCAGCAGCAGCAGGGCCATGGGCTTGCCCACGGTGTTGCTGCGGCCGATGACCACGGCATGCTTGCCCTTGAGGGACTGGCCCGTGGATTCGATCAGCTTCATGCTGCCGTAGGGCGTGCAAGGGCGAAAGCCCTCCAGGCCCGCCATCAGTTCGCCAGCCGACAGCACCGAATAACCGTCCACATCCTTCGAGGTGGCGATGGATTCGATCACCTTGTGCGGATCGATGTGCTTGGGCAGGGGCATCTGCACCAGGATGCCATGCACGGCAGGGTCGGCGTTCAGCGCGGCGATGCGTTCGAGCAGGGTGGCTTCGCTCAGCGTGGCCTCGTACTTCTCGAAGATGGAGCGCACGCCGCTGTCTTCGCAGGCCTTGATCTTGTTGCGCACATACACGGCTGACGCGGGGTCTTCGCCCACCAGGATCACTGCCAGGCCTGGCTGGTGACCGCTGGCAGTGAGGGCCGCGGCGCGCTGCGCCACTTCGGCGCGGAGTTGGCGAGAGAGGGCGTTGCCGTCGATGAGCTGTGCTGTCATGTCGAAAATCGGGTCAAAATGGCTGCTGGTCCTTGATTTGTTTGCACTGCGTGCTATCAAATCGATAGTATTTGGCTTCAGCCCTTGGGTGCGTTCTGCCCCAGGGCAATCTTGAGCAGGTCGGCCACCGTGTTGGCGTTGAGCTTTTCCATGATGTTGGCGCGGTGCGCCTCCACGGTCTTGATGCTGATGCCCAGGTCGTCGGCAATCTGCTTGTTCAGGCGGCCGGCGACGATGCGTTCCAGCACCTGCGCTTCGCGGCTGGTGAGCTTGGAGAGCAAGGCGTCACGGCTGGCCGCTTGTTGAAATCCTGCAAAGGCTTCGCGGGCGTGGTCCAGCATGCGCTCGACCAGGCCCACCAGTTCTTCTTCGTTGAAAGGCTTCTGGATGAAGTCCAGCGCACCCTTCTTCATGGTGTTCACGGCCATGGGTACGTCGCCATGGCCGGTGATGAACACGATGGGCAGGGGGGACTTGCGTTCGATCAGGCGGTCCTGCAATTCGAGCCCGGTCATGCCGCCCATGCGGATATCCACGATCAGGCAGGCGACCTCGCGCGGGTCGTAGCGCGACAGAAACGTCTCGGCCGAATCAAAGCACCGCACCCGGTAGTCCTTGCCTTCCAGCAACCACTGCAGGGAATCGCGAACTGCTTCGTCGTCATCCACGACATAAACAGTGCCTTTTTTCGGAATCAAGCTCATGCAATTGTCCTTGGGGTTTGTACGTTTGCTACAGTATTTGTAGTGCTATCGACAGGTTTGGCGAGCGGCAGCCAGAAGAAGAACCGGCACCCGATGACCTCTGATCCATTGTAGATGTTCTCCGCCTGCATCCTTCCCTGGTGGGACTCGACGATGCTGCGGCACAAATTCAGGCCCATGCCCATGCCTTCCTGCTTGGTCGAGAAGAAGGCTTCGAACAGCCGCTCCAGTACCTCAGGCGCCAGGCCCTTGCCGGTGTCCTGCACCGAAAACTCCACCACATGGCGGTCTTCGATGACCTTGGGAACCACGCGCAGCTCCACGCTGCGGCCCGAGGGTGGGCGGCCGGCATGCTGGATGGCCTCTGCGCCGTTCTTCATCAGGTTGACCAGCACCTGCTCGATCAGGATGGTATCTGCCATCACAGGGGGGAGGCGCGCGGCCACGTAGTGCGTCAGGCGCACGTTGTGGCGGCGCAGTTCGATGTCGGCAAGCTCCACGGCCTCGTTCACCATCGAATGCACGTCGGACAGGGTGCGGTTGGGCTCGCTCTTTTTCACAAATGCGCGGATGCGCTGGATGATCTGGCCGGCACGCTGTGCCTGGTGCTGGGTCTTTTGCAGTGCGGTGAGCAGTGCGTCTTCGGTGAGCTGGCCGCTCTGGATGCGCGAGACCATACCGCTGCAGTAGTTGCTGATGGCGGTGAGCGGCTGGTTCAGCTCGTGCGCGACGCTGGAGGCCATCTCGCCCATCGTGATCAGGCGGCTGACCGACTGGGCGCGCTCGGCCTGGCGGGCTGCCTGCTCTTCGGCCTGGCGGCGGGGTGTGATGTCGGTGGCAATCACCATCTGCGCCAGGCGACCGTCGACCCAGTTGAGGTAGCGCGAACGCACTTCCAGCCACTTGCCCAGGTCGGGCAAAAAGATTTCGGCGTTTTCCGTGCGGGCGCTGGTCAGCGGGTCGGTGGGCAGGCCCATCAGGCCGTCTTCGTCATCCATGCCCGTGGGGCTGCTACCCGCTATCGGCACCACGCCAGCCTGTGCCACCAGCTGCAGGTGCCCGGCGGTCTGCGAGCCAAACCACTGGCGGTACAGCTTGTTGGCAAACAGCAGTTCTTCGCTGCCCAGGGGCGCCACCGACACCGAGGCGTCCAGCGATTCCAGCACGATGGTAAAGCGCTCGTGCGAGGCCGACAGCTGCTCGCGGATGCGGTTGGGCTCGGTGATGTCGGTCATTGACGTCATCCACCCGGTCTGCTGGCCGTGCGCGTCAATCAGCGGCGACACGTACAGCCGCGCGTCGAACAGCGTGCCGCTCTTGCGCCGCACGCGCACCTGGAATCCGCCCACCATCGACTTGCCGCTCAGTTCGTCGCGCAGCTTGGCGTGCAGGGCCTCGTGGTCCGCCTCGGGCCAGTAAGGGAAGGGGGCCCGCAGGCCCACCAACTCGGCTTCGGTCCAGCCCGTCATCTGGCAGAAGGCGGCGTTCACGTAGGTGATGCGGCCTTCCATGTCCAGCGCCCGCATGCCGGTGAGGATGGAGTTTTCCATCGCCCGGCGGAAATTGGTCTCGGCCACGAGGGCCTGCTGGGCCTGCATGCGCCGCCGGGTATGCCGCCAGGTGGCGATCAGCATCCAGGCCGTCATGGCGCTCAGGGTGCCCACCAGCCAGAACAGCCCGCTGCCCACCACGCCCAGCGACGTGCGATAGGCCTGGGCCTTCAGCACCAGCCCATTGCCCACCGGCGACACGGGCACTTCGTATTCATTGGCGTGTTGCGTCCAGGGTAGCAACTGCGTGGCCGTGTTGCGTGGCGCGAGGGGCGTGCCAGCCAGCACCTGGTTTTTGCCGTCGAGCAGCGTCACGGCGTAGCGGGCCAGCACCTCTGTGGGGGTGCCGTAGCGCAGCAGGCTGTCAATCGAATACTCACCCAGCACCACGCCACCGAACTTGCCCTGGTTGTTCAGGGGCACCTGGAGTTGCAGCAGCGGGGCCGTGTCGCCCGATGTGGCGGCGGGCTGGGCGTACACCGGCTGCTGCAGGTCGCGCGCCAGGCCAAAGGTGTCGGCGGTGTCACCGGGTTTCAGGACCTCGCCCGCAATGCGCAGTTCGCTGCTGGCCAGCGTGGGCGCTGCGTGGCTGGCGCGGATGCGCCGGCGATCGTCAATCCAGGTGATGGCTTGGAGCTCGGGGTACTGGCTGATCAGGGTTTCCGCCCTGCTGGCAAAACCTGCGCGCTCCAGGTCCTGGTTGGACAGGTCGCGTGCAATGCGCATCAGCTGTTCTTGCCGTTCCAGCAGCCGCAGGCGCACCCGCTGCTGGGCGTATTCCACATCGCGGCGCAGGGCTTCTTGCTCGCGTTCGGCCTCTTCCGTACGCAGGTACCAGAACGCCGCCACGATGGCTGCCATGAACATCAGAACCGCTGCGAGCGGTGCCAGCGCCGCAAAACGGTCTTGCCGGGTGGGCGAAAGCCCGCGCCACCACTTGCGCCACCAGCGTACCGGTGCTGCGACGGCGAGCGTGGCTGCAGGGGGCTGGGGCAGGTGAGAAGTCATGTTGCAAGTGTAGGGGAGGGGAACCTTCTCGATGGCGAGGAGCTTGTGCAGATGCAGCAAATTATCGCAATATGAAACGAATAAGCACCATTTGAAAAATGGACAATTTATGAGAAACTAGAGCCAGCTTTCTAAATTGCTGCCACACCTACAGGAGACAAAGCATGTCAGCTCAGCCCGACCCACAGGCCGGCCTCGGTATCGGTACCGACGCAGATCAACAGGAAACCCGCGAATGGCTGGATGCCCTGTCCGCCGTCATCGACAAAGAGGGCCCTGAGCGCGCCCACTCGCTTCTGGAGCAGCTGCTGGAACACGCCCGCCAGAGCAGCATCGACATGCCGTTCTCGGCCAACACGGGTTACGTGAACACGATCGAGCCTTCACAAGAGGCCCACTGCCCCGGCAACATCCAGATCGAAAAGCGGCTGCGTGCCTACATGCGCTGGAACGCCATGGCCATGGTGGTGCGTGCCAACCGCCTGAACCCGGCAGACGGCGGCGACCTGGGTGGCCACATCGGCTCGTTTGCCTCGGTGGCCAGCATGTTTGGTGCCGGCTTCAATCACTTCTGGCACGCGGCCAGCGAAGACCACGGCGGTGACCTGCTGTACATCCAGGGCCACAGCTCGCCCGGTATTTATGCCCGCGCCTACCTGGAAGGCCGCCTGACCGAAGAGCAGCTCGACAGCTTCCGCCAGGAAGTGGACGGCAAGGGCCTGTCCAGCTACCCGCATCCCAAGCTGATGCCCGAGTTCTGGCAGTTCCCCACGGTGTCGATGGGCCTGGGCCCCTTGATGGCCATCTACCAGGCCCGTTTCCTCAAGTACCTGCATGCCCGCGGCATTGCCAACACCGAAAACCGCAAGGTCTGGGTGTTCTGCGGCGACGGCGAGATGGACGAACCCGAATCGCTGGGCGCCATCGGCCTGGCCGCGCGCGAAAACCTCGACAACCTGGTCTTCGTGGTCAACTGCAACCTGCAGCGTCTGGACGGCCCGGTGCGTGGCAACGGCAAGATCGTGCAGGAGCTGGAAAGCGAATTCCGCGGCAGCGGCTGGAACGTGATCAAGCTGCTGTGGGGCAATGGCTGGGACACCCTGCTGGCCCGCGACAAGACCGGCAAGCTCAAGCAGCTGATGATGGAAACGCTGGACGGCGACTACCAGGCCATGAAGGCCAACGACGGCGCGTTTGTCCGCAAGAACTTCTTCGGCAAGTACCCCGAAACCCTGAAGCTCGTCGAGCACATGACCGATGAAGAAGTGTTCGAGCTGCGCCGCGGCGGTCACGAGCCCGCCAAGGTGTATGCCGCCTTCCACGCTGCCAATTCGCACAAGAACCAGCCCACCGTGCTGCTGGTCAAAACCGTCAAGGGCTATGGCATGGGCAAGGCCGGTGAAGGCAAGAACACCGTGCACCAGACCAAGAAGCTGTCGGACGAAGACATCAAGTACATCCGCGACCGCTTCAACATCCCGATTCCGGACAGCCAGCTGGCCGATATCCCGTACTACAAGCCGGCAGACGACACGCCCGAAATGCGTTACCTGCAAGAGCGCCGCAAGGCCCTGGGCGGCTACCTGCCCAAGCGCCTGCCCAAGGCCGAAGAGCACTTCACCGTGCCCTCGCTCGACACCTTCAAGGCCGTGCTCGAGCCCACTGCCGAAGGCCGCGAGATCAGCACCACGCAAGCCTACGTGCGCTTTCTCACGCAATTGCTGCGCGACCAGGCCCTGGGCCCGCGCGTGGTGCCCATCCTGGTGGATGAAGCCCGCACGTTCGGCATGGAAGGCCTGTTCCGCCAGATCGGCATCTACAACCCCAAGGGCCAGCTGTACACCCCGGTCGACCGCGACCAGGTGATGTACTACAAGGAAGACAAGGCCGGCCAGATCCTGCAGGAAGGCATCAACGAAGCGGGCGGCATGGCCAGCTGGATTGCGGCGGCCACCAGCTACAGCACGAACAACCGGATCATGATCCCGTTCTACGTGTACTACTCGATGTTCGGCTTCCAGCGCATTGGCGATCTGGCCTGGGCGGCTGGTGACATGCAGGCGCGCGGCTTCCTCTTGGGCGGCACCTCGGGCCGCACCACGCTCAACGGCGAAGGCCTGCAGCACGAAGACGGCCACAGCCACATCCTGGCGGGCACGATCCCCAACTGCGTGAGCTACGACCCGACATTCGCCCACGAAGTCGCGGTGATCATGCACGACGGCTTGAAGCGCATGGTGGAGAAGCAGGAAAACGTCTTCTACTACATCACGCTGCTGAACGAAAACTACCCCATGCCTGGCCTGCAAGCCGGCACCGAAGAGCAGATCATCAAGGGCATGTACCTGTGCAAGCCGGGCGCCGAAGGCGACCGCCGCGTGCAGTTGCTGGGCTCAGGCACCATCCTGCGCGAGTCGCTGGAAGCCCAGACCCTGCTGGCCGCCGACTGGGGCGTGCAGGCCGACGTGTGGAGCTGCCCCAGCTTCAACGAACTGACCCGCGAAGGCCAGGACGCCGACCGCTGGAATCTGCTGCACCCGCTGGAAGCGCCACGCGTGCCGTTTGTCACGCAGCAGCTGTCCACCCGCAGCGGCCCCGTGGTGGCATCCACCGACTACATGAAGGCCTACGCCGAGCAGATCCGCCCCTTTGTCCCCAAGGGCCGCACCTACCGCGTGCTGGGCACCGACGGCTTTGGCCGCAGCGACTTCCGCAGCAAGCTGCGCGAGCACTTCGAGGTGAACCGCCACTACATCGTGGTCGCAGCCCTCAAGTCGCTGGCCGACGACGGCGTGCTGCCCGTGGCCAAGGTGGCCGAGGCGATTGCCAAATACGGCATCAATGCCGACAAGATCAACCCGCTGTACGCATAAGCGCAACCGGAGACAACAATGGCATTGGTAGACATTCAAGTCCCGGACATCGGGGATTTTGACGAAGTGGGCGTGATCGAGCTGCTCGTCAAGGTAGGCGACACCGTCAAGGCCGAGCAATCGCTCATCACGGTCGAATCGGACAAGGCATCGATGGAAATTCCGTCGAGCCACGCAGGCGTGGTCAAGGAGATCAAGGTGGCGCTGGGCGACAAGGTCAAGCAGGGCTCGGTGATTGCGGTGGTGGAAGCCGTCGGTGCAGCCGTGGCTGCAGCACCGGCCGCCGCTGCGCCTGCGCCCGCAGCCGCCGCGGCGCCAGCGCCTGCCGCGGCACCCGCAGCCCCCGTGGCGGCCCCTGCCGCTGCCGGCCCCGTGGAAGTGCGTGTGCCCGACATCGGCGACTTCAAGGACGTGGCCGTCATTGAAATGCTGGTGAAGGTCGGCGACACGATCAGGCTGGAGCAATCGCTCTTCACAGTCGAGTCCGACAAGGCATCGATGGAGATCCCTTCGCCCGCCGCGGGCGTACTCAAGGAACTCAAGGTCAAGATTGGCGACACCGTGAACATCGGTGACCTGGTGGCGATGCTGGAAGGCACCGCGGCCGCCGCCGCACCTGCACCTGCACCGGCAGCCGCAGCACCCGTGGCCGCTCCGTCCGCGGCTGCGCCTGCCGCCGCTGCGGCCACGGCAGCACCGGTTGCCGCTGCAGCCTCTGTGGCCGCCGTGCCGGCAGCACCTGCCCACCAGCCCGGTTCGCCCACATTGGGCCTGCCCCACGCCAGCCCGTCGGTACGCAAGTTTGCCCGCGAGCTCGGCGTGCCGCTGGACGAGGTCAAGGGCTCCGGCCCCAAGGGCCGCATCACGCAGGACGACATCCAGGCCTTCACCAAGCAGGTGATGAGTGGCGCCGCTCAAACCCGCGCCATCGCCGCCAAGGCGCCTGCGGCCACGGCGGGCGGTTCCGGCATCGGCCTGGACCTGCTGCCCTGGCCCAAGGTGGACTTTGCCAAGTTCGGCCCCGTCGAACGCAAGGACCTCTCGCGCATCAAGAAGATCAGCGGTGCCAACCTGCACCGCAACTGGGTCGTCATCCCGCACGTCACCAACCACGACGATGCGGACATCACCGACCTGGAAGCCTTCCGCGTCCAGTTCAACAAGGAAAACGAGAAGAGTGGCGTCAAGGTCACCATGCTCGCCTTCATGATCAAGGCCGCCGTGGCCGCATTGAAGAAGTTCCCCGAGTTCAACAGCTCGCTCGACGGCGACCAGCTGGTGCTCAAGAACTACTTCCACATCGGCTTTGCGGCCGACACGCCCAACGGCCTCGTTGTGCCCGTCATCCGCGATGCCGACAAGAAGGGCATCGTGCAAATCAGCCAAGAGATGGGCGACCTGGCCAAGAAGGCGCGCGACGGCAAGCTCGGCCCGGCCGACATGACCGGCGGCTGCTTCTCGATCAGCTCGCTGGGCGGCATCGGTGGTCGTTATTTCACGCCCATCATCAATGCGCCGGAAGTCGCCATCATGGGCGTCTGCAAGAGCAGCATCGAGCCCCAATGGGATGGCAAGCAGTTCGTACCGCGCCTCATGCTGCCCCTGAGCCTGAGCTGGGACCACCGCGTGATCGACGGTGCCGCTGCTGCGCGCTTCAACGTGTACTTTGCCTCGCTGCTGGCGGACTTCCGCCGCATCGTGATGTAACGAAAGGGCATTGCACATGGCAATCATCGACATCAAGGTGCCCGACATCGGCGACTTCGCCGAAGTGGCCATCATCGAAGTGCTGGTCAAACCCGGCGACACCATCAAGGCCGAGCAGAGCCTGATCACCGTGGAGTCCGACAAGGCCTCCATGGAGATCCCCTCCAGCCATGCTGGCGTGGTCAAGGAACTGAAAGTGAAGCTGGGCGACAAGATCGCCGAAGGCGCTGTGGTGCTGACGCTGGAAGTGGAGGGCGCGGGTGCCGGCGCGCCGGTGGCCACCCCGGCACCGGCTGCGGCACCATCTGCGGCAGTTTTAGAGCCTAAAGCGGGTGAGGTCCAGGTAAAACAATCCCCTGCAGCTATCAATTTGGTAGCATCTGACTATGCTGGCGCGGCCGATCTGGACTGTGATGTGCTCGTGCTGGGCGGCGGTCCCGGCGGTTACAGTGCCGCGTTCCGCGCGGCCGACCTGGGCCTGAAGGTCATCATCGTCGAGCGCTACGCCACCTTGGGCGGCGTGTGCCTGAACGTGGGCTGCATCCCGTCCAAGGCGCTGCTGCACGTGGCCGCCGTCATGGACGAAGTCAGCCACATGGCCGACCTGGGCGTGGACTACGGCGCACCGGCGCTCAACATCGACAAGCTGCGAGGCCACAAAGAGAAAGTCATCGGCAAGCTCACCGGTGGCCTGGCCGCGATGGCCAAGATGCGCAAGGTGACCACCGTGCGCGGCTACGGCGCGTTCGTCGGCGCCAACCACCTCGAGGTGGAAGAAACCACCGGCACCGCGCAGGAGAAGACGGGCAGCAAGAAGGTCATCGCCTTCAAAAAGGCCATCATCGCCGCCGGCAGCCAGGCCGTGCGCCTGCCCTTCATGCCCAACGACCCGCGCGTGGTCGATTCCACCGGCGCGCTGGCGCTGAAAGAA